>Ga0209068_10000046_pt1 | contig 77594 bp, 66 predicted proteins | sample ColStrG_CSR_2012_FD_187200 | JGI IMG/M metagenome (GOLD analysis project Ga0209068, IMG submission 187200) | Freshwater sediment microbial communities in response to fracking from Pennsylvania, USA - Cold Stream Run_MetaG_CSR_2012 (SPAdes)... | ecosystem: Environmental > Aquatic > Freshwater >...
GCACGGGCGGGGGTGGCCAGAAGAGCGCCTGCAGCGCGATGGCACTCGGTCAGGGTGCCAGCCTGAACGGGTTCTTGCCATTCTCCAGCGCCAGTCCTTGGAACCAGGACATCTCCACCGCGCCGGTGGATGCCAATTCTGCGAACATCGTTAATTTCATTGGCGCGAACATTGGGCTGCATCCGGATTTCGGTTCGGGGCAATATGCAGGTTCTACAATTGGAATTCCTTACCAGACCGTCGACGGCACCCAGGGTCTGGTGAATGTGACTGCGCAGTATTCCGGCGAGAGCGATCCCGGCCTCATGCCAATCCCGGCGAATGCTTTGATTGAAGGCTATCCGAATCCCGGCAGCGGCGACCGTCATGTGCTGGTGCTCGACAAGGGCAACTGTTTCTTATATGAGCTCTACAGTTCGTATCCCAACAGCAACGGCAGTTGGAACGTGGGTTCGGCGGCTGTCTGGGACCTGCTGGGCAACGAGCAGCGGCCGTGGACGTGGACTTCGGCCGACGCGGCGGGACTGCCAATCTTCCCCGGCTTGGTTCGCTACGACGAAGTGGCTGCCGGCAAAATTCAGCATGCGATTCGTTTTACCCTGCAGAGCAGCCGGGCAGCGATGATTCCCCCGGCATCGCATTGGGCGGCAAACTCCAGCAATTCGCTGGCGGCGCCAATGGGGATGCGCTTACGCCTGAAGGCCAATTTCGATGTCACGCCGTACTCCGCGAATCTCAAAGTTATCCTGAACGCCATGAAGAAGTACGGCATGATCATGGCCGACAACGGCAGCAACATGTACATCAGCGGAACACCCGACGGTCGTTGGGATAACAATGACCTGCACAACCTGGGGCAAATCAAGACGTCGGATTTTGAAGTGATCCAGATGACTCCGATCTATACGGCGGCAAACGTTCCCCATGGACCCGCGCCGACGATCTCAGGGTTTAAGGCAACCCCGTCCAGTGTGACGAAGGGAACAAAAGTGACCCTGAGCTGGACCGTGACCAATGCATCCTACGTGATCGTTGCGGCCTCGCCCGGCCCGGTGCGCGGGAGCAGCGTGACCGTCACCCCCACGGCGACCACTACCTACACCCTCTACGCTACGAATCAATACGGGCAGAGCTCTGCAACAGCGACCGTGACCGTGCACTAAAATTGCCCGCCCGCGTGAGCGTTATATAATCCGCAGGTTCTCCAAGGAGTGATCTGTGGATTGTCAAAGCTCGACCTGTCGAGAGTGGCTTCGATCTGCGTTGCGAATCTCATCCATCCTTCTCCTCCTGCTGAGTTCCGTTCTGGCGCAGCAATCCTCAGCAAAAGCCAGCGACGTCAACGAGCGCATCGTTAATGAGCACATCGTGAATGAGCACATCGTGGGCGCAGCTCTGGCTCGGGGCGGGTCAATCGCCTTTCTTGAAACGCTCACCGACACCGTTGGAGGCCGCATCACCGGTACTGCGGAATCGAAGAAGGCTGCCGAACTGATTTTGAACACATTGCGCGAGGCAGGGTTCGAGAACGCGCATTTTGAAGAAGTCCCGTTTGAGGTTGGATGGAAACCTGGAAGCGCCGCTGGATCGGTAGTCAGTCCCGTACGGCAGCCAATCCTGGTAGGAACGTATGGTTGGGCGCCCGGTACGAAGGGACGCGTGACAGTTCCGCTGGCTTCCTGCACCGCGACCGCCGAAGGGAAGTGTGCCGAGGATCCGGCGAAGCTCCGCGGGGCCGCGGCATTGATCAGCATCGAGGTGGGCGCAAATTCTTTTGCCGCGAATTATGTGGTGCTTCGGGCCGGGATTGCCCGCTATCTTGCGAGCGTGGGCGCAGCAGCAATGATGATCGTTTCGGACAAGCCGCATCGCATGCTGTACACCTCAGGCGCAGGCTTCTATCCGCACGCCCCCTTGCCGGTGCTCTCGGTCGCGAAAGAGGACAGTTTGTTTTTGCATCGGCTCCTTGCCAAGGGCGACGTCAAGTTAGAGCTGGATGTGCAAAATACTTTCGATGCGCATCCAGCCCACGAACGAAATGTTGTGGCCGATCTGCCCGGCGCTAGCCCCGACGATGTGGTTCTGCTTGGAGCCCACTTCGATTCCTGGGATCCTGCGCAGGGAGCCTACGACAACGGGGCTGGAGTCGCGGCGGTGCTTGATGCCGCGCGAATTTTGAAATCCCTCGGAGTGAAGCCGAAGGCGACGATCCGGTTCGTTTTCTTCTCGGGAGAGGAAGAGGCTTGCCTGGGCTCCCGCGCCTACACAGATAGCCACAAGAACCAGCTCGATCATTTGTGGGCGGCGTTGATCATGGACGATGGAGCGCAGATGCCAACCGGATTCTCGTTGCACGGGCGGAACGACCTGGAAGCGCCATTGAAGCGCACACTGACAGCCTTAACGCCGCTCGGTGCGAGTAGTATCCTCGCAGGCGGCGATCTTTTTTCGGACGATGAGAGCTTCGTCGTTGCCGGCGTGCCGACCGTGAACCTCTCTATGGTGGAAGGGGACTACGACACGCATCATCACGCCATCACCGACACGTTCGACAAGATTGATCCGCACGCGCTAGCCATGGATACCGCTGTGTTGGCCATCGCCGCGCACGCGATTGCCAGTGCCGATCAGCCGCCGGGCCGCCGGTTGTCTCCGAAGGAAGTGGCGGAGCTTCTCAGGAAGAACAAGCAGGACGAGTATGTTGGGCTGGATTTCGGGCCGATCCAGGATTTCGGGCGGCCCGACGACAAGTGAGGGTGAAGTAGAAATGTTCCGCGCGGAACATTTTGGGAACCAGCACTAACATGTTTGGAATCTGTTGCTTGGGGTTCTTGACGCGCTTTAGGTTTGGGTGTATCGTCCTTTCAATCGTAAGTATACGGAACGAATGAGTATTAATCGATTTACGACGATGAAGTAAATCGATATACACTTTCCGGTATCCGCTAAGAAATGGAGGATCTCCCATGCCGAATCCAGTCCGCACACATGTGCTCCTTGCCGCTCTTCTGCTTTCGTTGTTGCTCCCGGCAGTTGCTTTGGCGGGTACCACCTACTACGTTTCGACCAGCGGCAGCAACAGCAACAACGGACTCACCACTGGGACTGCGTGGAGGAATGTGCAATATGCCGCGAATCACATCCATGCCGGCGACACGGTGAACATTCTGGGCGGGGTCTACAACGAGACTGTAAACATTCCAGTTTCCGGCTCGGCATCGGCAGGAGCCATTACGCTGCAGAATTATGCTGGGCAAACGGCGACCATCGATGGCACAGGCCTCAGCATTCCTGGAGGCCAGTTTGGATTGATCAATATCGCGAGCCAGAGTTACGTCACCATTCAGGGCCTGGAAGTTCGTAACTACAAGACGACCAGCAAGAGCAACGTGCCGGTGGGAGTCTATGTCACCGGCGCGGGCAGCAATCTGCAACTGCTGAACAATCATATTCACGACATTCAAACAACCGCGTCCGGCTGTAACGCCAACGCGCTGGCCGTTGCGTTTTACGGGACGCAGGCTCCGGCATCGCTGAATCACATCACCGTCAGCGGCAATGAAATCAACAATAACAAGACTGGTTGCAGCGAGACTCTTACATTCAACGGCAATATTGACACGTTTAACGTGACTAACAATCTGATTCACGACAACAACAATATTGGCATCGACGCGATCGGATTTGAGGGCACTTCGCCGAACCCAGCCTATGACCAGGCGCGCAACGGCACAATCCGCTTGAACACGGTCTATAACATTTCGTCCAATGGGAATCCTTCCTATCCCAAGAATTGCTGGTGTTCGGATGGCCTTTATGTGGATGGCGGAACCAACATTCTTATCGAGCGTAATCTGATTCACAATGTGGATCTGGGAATCGAGATTGCCAGCGAACACAGCGGCAAGACCGCCAGCTATGTGACAGCGCGCAGCAATTTGATTTACTCGGGGAACTCCGCCGGTATTTCCATCGGAGGGTATGCCTCGGGTGTCGGCGGTACCGATCATGCGACCATCGTGAACAACACCTTGTTCAAGAATGACGGCAAGAACACAGGGAGCGGGGAGTTCCAGATTCAGTATCACGCGACCAACAATGTCTTCAAGAACAACATTGTCTATGCGACGTCCCAGGGGCTACTGGTGAACAGCTATACCAGTTCGACTTCGAATCCTGCCGATGTGGACTTCAATCTTTACTTCTCGCCGGTTTCGGCCGGGAGCGCGACCTTTCTCTGGGTGGGGAAGACATACAACGGATTCGCGGCCTACCAGACCGGCAGCGGAAAAGATCACACTTCGAACTATCTCGATCCGTTGTTCGTCAGCACGACGACACCCGATCTGCATGTGCAGCCATCTTCCCGCGCCGTTAACGCGGGCATTAACCTGGGATCGGCAGTCGTGGGTACGCAGGATTTCGCCGGAAATGCGCGTGTGCAAGGATCGAATATCGATATCGGAGCGTATGAGCAGTAGGAGTCGGGTGCCCCCGTTTCACGTCCGTTCTTTTGGACGTTAACCTGGGTTGAGGCGAACAGTGGCGCGGGTGTGGAGTCCTGGCACTTGAGATCCCCAGGTTAGCGTACAAAAACATACGCGAACCTGGGCACCGAATATTCCGCATTTTTGGAAGAGTCAGACGCCAGTCCACCCGCCCCCAACAAATGAAATCACTTGGAATGCTCATTTCCAATTTGGTCGAGAAACGCAAGATAGGCCGCCACCAACCGATAGGTCTCGTAGTAGTAGTCGAGGTTCATCGCGGAAAACTTGTCCTTCGATGTGTGCAGAATATGCGCATCCCAAGCCTGCTGCGTCAGCGAATGGATTGTAATGCTGGGAATCTTGCGGTCAGCAAATTGGACGGAATCCGTGGTTCCCACTTGGTCCACATCCAGGCCCGTCACGGTCATATGGAGTTGCCCGGCGATAAAGACAAGCGCATTGGTCAGAGTTTTGTCCGAATGGCTCGTCCAAACCTCGGTCGGAGCTAGGCCGAGAGTATCCATATTCACCATGGCATCGGTGGCAGAAATATCCTCTTTGGACATTTGTCGGGCGTAGAAGTGCGACCCAACTTCGCCCTTTTCTTCATCGGTGAACCCAATGAAGATGTAAGTGTGCTTGCGCGGCTCTTTCTTGATAGCTTCGAAGAGCGATGGCAGTAGAGATGCACCGCTCCAGTTATCCACCACTCCATCGCCCTCGGAGACATGATCAAAATGCGCGCCGACAATGATTACCTTGCCGGATGTCCCGGGCAGAGAGCAAACGACGTTCGGCAGTTTCGATTCTTTTACGGGCTGCTCCGAGAGGTGCTGAGCATCGCATCCCGCATCCGCAAACATTTGTTTAAGCGTGGCTTCGCGCTGCTTGTTGTTGCCTGCATATTTTTGCAAACGGGCTTCCACAGTTTCGCGTGAGACCGGGCTGAAGTGGACCGAATCTGCTGCATGGCAGCTGCATGGAACCAGCGTTGCGCGGAACGCCAAAGTCGAGTACACCAGCCAGTGAAGGAGACCCCAGTTCATGTGGCTAGAATACCTCGGGGAACTAGTTACTGAAAAGATAACAGTCCAGACCATTGGTATAAAAGTGGACCTTTGGCTAACCGCCTGATTGCGCTGGATTTGTTCTGTTTCGGCAAAAGGTTCCACGTGGAACATTTTCGACCTTCGCTAGGTCCCCACAAACCGCGCGTACAGGCTGCGCGCGACCGCCGTATCGGTTGTGCCTTTGATGATCGCCCGTCCATCTGGAAACAGTGTCAGCTCGTGCGGATCGCGCCAAAACTTCAGCACGAAATCGTTGTGTCGCACCGTGCCATGCGCCTGGAGGCGCGCGCTGAGCTCGACGAAATCGATGGGCCGGTGCTGCTCGTGAATCTGCACCGAGTTTCGTCCGCAGAGCGTTATGTGCGGACGGCCTTCTCCGGCCAGGTGAATGAAGTCTCGCTTGCCGCAGGCGCCACAGCCTTCTCGCGGATGAGCGGCGTCGATCTCGGCGCGGTCGTTGTGCCAGACATCGAACGACAGGAGCGTCTTCCTGACGCGCTCGTGAGCGCCTACCAAAAACTTCATCGCTTCGGTCGCTTCAATCGAGGCGATCAGGTTTACGGCTGAGTTGAGGATGCCAGCTGTTTCGCAGGTCTCGACGGTGCCCGTGGGTGAGTCGGGGAAGATGCAGGCGAGACAGGCTGTCTCGCCGGGAACCACATTGAGCGTTACGCCGTAGCTTCCGACGGCCGCGGCGTAAATCCACGTCCGCGCATGCTTCACCGCATAGTCGTTGATCAGGTAGCGAGTCTCGAAGTTGTCGGTGCCGTCGAGGATGAGGTTGGTCTCAGCTAACAGGTCATCCACGTTGTTTGGCACGAGGTCCGCGACCTTGGGCTCGACAACGACCTCGGAGTTAAAGGCGGCGATCCTGCGAGCCGCCGCGACAGCCTTGGGCAGGGACTCGGCGGCATCGGATTCGTCGAAGAGCGTTTGGCGTTGCAGGTTGCTGGGCTCTACATAATCGCGGTCAATAATCCGCATCGTGCCCACGCCAGACCGCGCCAGCAGTGCCGCTACCGCGGAACCCGTGGCCCCGCATCCAACAATCGCGACCCGGGCCTGCGCCAGTTTTCGTTGGCCTTCCGGGCCTATACCCGGGAACAAGACCTGGCGCGAGTAACGCTCTGGAACGTCTTTAGGCATAGGAGGGAGCGGCGGATACGCCTTATTATAGAGGCTGTCGTCTTCCGCCTGGATTTGCGTAAAGCAGGCGCCAGTACAACGGCGGGGAGTACTGTGTTCATCCAAGCTATACGAGGCGGAGCCGATCCATCAGAGATCGAAGTTTAAAGTCATAAAATTCGGGGACTCGGGACAACAAGAGGGTTATTTGCGAGCGAGGTTGCTTTGGAGCCTGATGCCATGTCTGTTGACGCTGGCCACAGTCGTGGTGCGGGCGCAGTCCGTCGTTCCGGCTACGACGCCGACAACGAACCCGCCAGCGCAAGCGTCCGCCCCAGTGACTGCCGTCTCGCCTGTGAAACCCGCCGCTAGCTCGCAGACCTCGAGCGATATCCTCAGCTACCAGGGGCTGCCTGTCCGCGAAATTCTTCTCTCCGGGGTGCGTTCCGACGCCGAGAGTAAGGTTTTGAGTCAGATTGTCCAGGCGCAAGGCGAACCGCTCGATCGCACCAAGATTCGACAGACGATCAAGAACCTCTACAACACGGGCCGCTATACGGACGTGGCTGCCGAAGCCGAGCGCACTTCCGACGGCGGCGTGCGGCTCACGTTTGTGTTCCAGCCCAATTTTTTTATTGGAGCGGTGGATGTGGTTGGAGCGCCAGACCGCCCCACCGCAAGCCAGATTGCGAACACGACGAAGTTTCAGCTGGGAGAACAACTCACGTTGGACAAGATTACGCGCGGCCTCGACCGTGTGCGTGTGCTCATGGAAGACAACGGCTTCTATCACTCCTCCACGGCATACTCGGAGCAACCTGATGCAGCGGCCCAGCAGGTCAACATTCGACTGCAAGTTCTGCCCGGTCCCCCCGCGCGTGTTGGCAAGATCATTCTGGCCGACGATAAGAAGAATAGCCTTACGGAGGTGGAAGAGGATGCGCATCTTCACCCGGGAGATCGCGTGACCTCGCAAGGGATTCGCGACGCCATCGACCGGCTTCGCAACAAGTACCGGAAGGGCGGTCGATACACGGCGCAGGTTTCGTTGGTGAATCGCGAGTATCACGCCGACAGCAACACGGTGGACTACACTCTGCGCATCGAGCGAGGTCCCGTAGTGGAGATTTCCGTGGAAGGCGCCAAGATTAGTCGCAGCGTTTTGAAGGCTCGTGTTCCGGTCTACGAAGAGAATGCAGTCGAGGATGATTTGCTGAACGAAGGCCGCCTGAACTTGACCGACTATCTACAAACGCGTGGCTACTTCGACGCGAAAGTCCACTTCACCAAGAAGGAAGATCCCGACGGAAAGAAGCTGCACATCATCTACAACGTGGATCCGGGATCGCGCCACAAACTGGTCAAGTTGGAAGTGAAAGGGAACCAATACTTTCCTGCAGAGACGCTGCTGACTCGTATGCAGGTGCAGGTGTCTAGCCGTCTTTTCTCCCATGGGCGATTCAGCCAGTCCCTCCTGAATTCGGACATCAAGGGTCTGCAAGAGTTGTACCGCGCGAACGGTTTTCAAAAAACGCAGCTGACCGCTAGGGTGGATGATGACCACGGCGGCGCACTGAATCAAGTGGCGGTTTTTCTGAATGTGGAAGAAGGCCCGCAAACGCTGGTGGGGACTTCAAAGTTCACGGGAAACCGTTCGATCCCAGAAGACGAGCTGCGCAATCAGATTACGAGCACCGAAGGTCAGCCTTATTCCGAATACAACCTTGCCAACGACCGCGATCAATTGCTGACGGAATACGTGAACCGGGGCTATCCCGATGCGCGACTGGAAATATCGGCGAAAGCCGCCTCCGAACCGAACCACATGGATGTGGTCTTCGACGTCCACGAGGGCGAAAAAGTATTGGTCGACAGGGTATTGGTCTCGGGCCTGGGAGCGACGAGGCCGAAAATCGTTGACCGCGAAATTAGCATTCATCCGGGCGACCCGCTGAGTCAACGGGAACTCTTCGCCACGCAGCAGAGGTTGTACGACTTGGGGATTTTCAGCCGCGTTGATGTAGCGCTCCAGGATCCCGCTGGACAGGAACGGGATAAGAATGTCCTGGTCAATGTTAGCGAGGCCCCGCGCTATACCTTTAACTATGGTTTTGGATTTGAGGCGCAGACCGGGCAGCCCGGGAATGGCGCACAAGGGCAGACCGGAGTGAGTCCGCGCGTTTCCTTTGGCGTGACCCGCCTGAATTTTCGTGGAATGAACCATACCATTGTTTTTAAGTCGAATTTTGGTTCGCTGCAGCAGCGCGTTCTCCTGAGCTATGAGGCTCCGCGTTGGCTGGACAATGAAAAACTTCGACTGAGCTTTACTGGGTTTTACGACAACACGGTGAATGTGAGCACATTCACCTCGCAAAGGCTGGAAGGTGCGGTGCAAGTGGAACAGAAACTCAACCGCGTGAGCACGTACCTGTATCGCTTCAGTTACCGGCAGGTACAAGCGGACATCGTGCCGGGCTACGATCCTGCGCAGGTGTCCCTGCTGTCGCGCGCTACGCGCGTGGGCGGCCCCGGAGTGATCTACGTCCGTGACAAACGCGATAACCCCATTGAACCCACCAAAGGCAACAATACGAGCTTCGACTTGAGTTGGGCCTCGCGCTATTTTGCATCAGAAGCGGATTTCGCGCGGCTGCTCATACAAAACTCCACCTACCATGCCATTGGCAAGAAAGGCATGGTCTTTGCGCGCTCGACACGCATTGGGTTCGAAGAGGCGTTTCATAACACGGTACTGCCAAAGGCGAACATCACACCCGCGGCTGGAGCCGCGATCATACCTCTTCCGGAGCGATTGTTCACGGGCGGCGGCAATTCGCATCGCGGCTTCGCCATCAACCAGGCCGGTCCGCGCGATTTCGCTTCCGGGCAGCCTTCCGGAGGCTCGGCACTGTTCGTGAACAGTATGGAACTGCGCCTGCCGGCGGTGAATTGGCCCTATGTGCAGGACAATCTCAGCTTTGTAATTTTCAACGATATTGGGAATGTGTTCGACACGCCGCGGCATCTGCTGGAAGGTTTCGGACGCCTGCACGAGACGGGCGTGGCGGATTGTCGTTCGACGACAATCCCGCCCCCCAACATGCCCACCAAGAGTCCGTGCGACTTCAACTACATGGTCGCTGCCGTGGGTACAGGTATTCACTACAAGACGCCGATCGGCCCCGTTCGTTTTGATCTGGGCTACAACCTAAATCCGGCTGTGTTTCCCGTGCGGAACAGAACCGGCCCCGGGATACCGCCGTCAATTCTCCCTCATATTGAGACGCTCCACCACTTCAATTTCTTTTTTAGCATTGGGCAGACTTTCTAATGCGACGCTTACTACAAATCGCGATCGTGGTTACGGTGCTCCTCCCGAGGCCTGGGTACGCAGTGGATACGATCGACCGCGTTGTCGCCGCGGTCAACGGGCACATTCTTTTACTCAGCGAGTGGGATTCCGCCGCGCGCAGGGAAGCACTGCTTGACCGCAAGCCTCTCGAATCGTTAACCGATGCTTCCCGTCGCGCCACCCTCAAACGCATGATCGATCAGGAAGTTATGCGCAGCGAGATGGAAAACTCCAGTGCTCCGCAATGCACGCCGCAGGAAGTAGCAGATCGACTGCACGAGATTCGCGCACAGTATCCGGGTGCCGCCAACGATGCAGCGTGGAATGCGATTCTGCAGCGCTACGGCGTGACGACAGAGGAACTGGATGCGGCTGTGGCGATGGAACTTAACAGCTTGCGTCTTCTCGACTTCCGTCTTCGCTCCAGCGCCCAGCCGGATGCTCGCCAGATTGAACGCTACTACCGGGATACTTATGAGCCCGCGATGCGCGAGAAGCATGCTCTGCCCGCTAGCCTGTCGGAAGTGACGCCACAAATCCGGGAGATTCTCACGCAGCAAAAGCTGAATGACCTGACGTCCTCATTTTTGCAGGAGTTGCGTACCCAGGCCGACATTCGTCTGAACGTCGCCAGCGACAGTGAGGCGCCGCCAAAGCCATGACAGAGCCAGTCGTCAAGAAGCGGCGCCGTTGGGGGCGAAGGCTCCTGGTCGCGCTGGGCCTGTTTTTGCTCCTCATGCTGGCGGCAGCGTGGTACACGACCACAGCGGGATTTCGTTCTTGGCTTCATGATCGGATTGTTGCGGAATTGCAGAAGGCAACAGGAGGCCGCGTCGAGCTTGGCAGCTTCCATACCATCCCGTTCAAGATGCGCCTGGAGGGGCGGGACCTCACGATTCACGGAACGGAGAAGGCTGGGGCCATTCCTCTGGCACATGCCGACCGAATTGTTGCGCAATTGAAACTTATTTCACTGTTTGGCGGCCGGGTTGGCCTGGAAGGCCTCGAGCTTGACCGCCCGGTCATCCACATTGAATTGGCCGCGGACGGCACCTCGAACATTCCCGTCCTGCGTCAGCCCTCGGAGCCTCGAGCCAAGGATGGGACGGCCGCGGACCAATTGATGGACCTCGCAATCCGGCGATTGGAAGTACAGCACGGCGAGCTAATCTGGAACGACCAGCAAGTTCCTCTCGATTTCACGGCGGACGATGTCACGGGCACCCTGGTGCATGCGCTGTTCCGGCAGCGGTATGACGGCAAGGTTCACGTGGGTAAGGCGGATACGAAATTGGAGAACCTGCGGCCATTTTCGTGGACCGGTGACCTCGAGTTTGCTCTCACCCGGCAGCGCCTGGAAGTGAAGTCCCTCAACTTCGCCTCAGGCCGTTCCACAATTCATTTTGCGGGCGAAGTACTCAGCTTCGTTCGTCCGCAAGTGAGCGGCCGTTATACGATGCAGGTCGAGATCGCGGAAATCGGTTCGATTACGCGGGTTAAGGAATTGGCGGGCGGTCGCGGTGAGATTCAAGGCGAGGGGAAGTGGAGCGATACCGGTTTCGCGGCGACAGGGAAGCTTAGCGTGCACGACGGCGTTTGGAAAATGCAGAACAATGCCATCCGAGTCGCATCGGGGACCACGCAATATTTCCTTACCGACCGCCTGGAGCTACGTGATTTGCAGGCGCGCGCGCTCGGCGGCACGGCGACTGGCGACGTCCGCGTGGACCACTGGCTGGGGCTGGCGTCGGAACGCAAAAAGCACGAGGAATCGGTTGGCTTGATTCGTCTAAAGCTGCGCGACCTGTCGGTGGCCGATCTGATTAGTCTGCTGGATAAGCCCGATCTTCCGCTCAATCGACTGCACACGGTTGGTTCGGCTTCCGGAACGCTGGAGAGCAAGTGGGCGAAGGACATTAACACGGCGGACACCGACGTGATCCTTGCGGTATCGCCACCGGCGCAGGCTGCAAGCGGCACGCTACCCCTGAGCGGGACTGCGCATGGGATCTACCGCGGGGTAGCCAACGATCTGGACCTCGCGCATTTCGACATCGGCACAACCACGAGCCGTCTGGAAGCCTCCGGCACCCTCGGGTCCAAGAGTCTGAGCACATTCGTGGTCGTGAATGCTTCCAACCTTGCGGAGTGGGGGCCGATCGTCAATGCTTTTCGTGGCAACGATCCATTGCCCTTCCGGATGGACGGACACGGTAGTTATAACGGAACCATCAGCGGCGATTGGGATCACACTGCATTCGCGGGCAAAGTGGATCTGGCCAACTTCGGAATCCTACCGCGGAACCCGGACAGCGCGGCATCCCATCCGATGCGTTGGGATCGTCTGGTCCTCGATCTGCAGGCGTCTCGGGACGCGGTGGCGGCGCATCACGGCATTCTTCGCCAGGGCAACACGCAAGCCGAGTTCGATTTCCAGATGGGCCTCGAGCAGTGGGCTTCGACGGACGAGAGCCCGATCCACGCAAAGATCGCGGTGCGGGATGCGAGCGCTGAGGATGTGCAGTCCATCCTTGGATACTCCTATCCGGTCGCTGGGCGCGTTTCATTGCTGGGAGAGATCGGCGGAAGTAAGGGCACGCCTCACGGCGAAGGCTTGGTCAGTCTACGGGACGGCACGGTTTACGGGGAATCCGTGCCATCTGCCGAGGCCCGCTGGAAATGGGAAGGCCAGGAACTCAATTTCGACAATATTGATGCCGTGTATGCGTCCGGCCACGTTCTGGGCAGTGTTGCTTACAACCTCGATACCCAGGCATTTAAGGCGCAGCTCACGGGCAACGGTTTTGCAATGAGCCAGATGCCGAAGCTGCGCGACAGCCAGACTCTTGTAGGGGGGCGGCTGAAGTTTACGGCCAGCGGCTCGGGAACCCTGCAGGAGCCAGTGCTGGACGCCGTGCTCGATTTCGATCAACTTGCCTATGGGGAAGAGAAGATCGGCGGTTTCCACATCGTCGCCAAGACGCGAGGCGCGGACCTGGAGTGGACGAGTCAGTCTCAATTGGAACGAGGGAGCCTCAGTCTCGAAGGCAAGGTTCATTTGCGCGATGACTGGACGTCGCAAGCGACGGCTCGCTTCGCCCACCTGGACCTTGATCCCTTGTTGCAGCGCTATCTTCGCGGACGCATTACCGGTCACTCTTCTATAACCGGAACGCTGACGCTCGCGGGACCGTTGCGCCTGCCAAAAAATCTTGATCTCACGGGGGAACTGTCGGAGTTCCAGACCGAGCTCCAGAACATCAAACTGGCGAATGACGGTCCTATTCGTTTTCGCGTCGCCAATCAGACCCTCCATCTGGAGGAGGCGCACTTTGCCGGCGACAATACCCAGTTCGCAGCGGGCGGAGTCGTACACCTGACCGGCAACAGGGATCTGGACGTCAATGCCTCCGGGCAAATCAACCTCGGACTGCTGCAAACGCTTTACCCGGATTTCATCACTTCCGGTACGGTCAACGTGCAAACGCGAATTGTGGGCACCGTCAGTGAGCCCGTGATGCAGGGCAAAGTCACGGTCGCGAACGGTGGTCTGTCGTTTGTCGACCAGCCTGCTTCGCTGAGCGACATCAACGGAACGCTCGTGTTCACGCAGGACCGGTTGCAAATCGAGCAGCTCACGGCGCGCAGCGGTGGAGGTGTCATTCACCTTGGCGGTTATATGCAGTACGGCCGCTTCCTGGAATTCAACGTAACGGCGAAAGGCGACGACCTTCGGTTGCGCTATCCCCCGGGGATGAGTTCTACGGCCAGCGCGGATCTGCGGCTTTACGGCACAGCGAATGGGGCCGTTCTCTCCGGAGAACTGCAGGTCACGCGTTTTAGTCTAAGCCAAGGTTTCGATTTTGGATCGTATGTCGCCAGCAGTCGTCAGTCGAACGTGTTGACGGGCTCAGACTCTCTGTTGAACCGGGTCAAGTTTGATCTGCATATCTACACCACACCGGATCTTCGATTCAGCAGTTCGCTGGCTCGGGTCTCCGGTGATGCCGATCTCCGTTTGCGCGGCACTATGGCGAAGCCGGTCCTGTTGGGCCGCGCCAATATTCAAGAAGGTGAGATCTTTTTCAACGGCGCCAAGTATGAGCTGGAACGCGGAGATATCTCGTTCACCAACCCTGTGAAGATCGATCCGGTCCTGGATCTGGCCGCCAGTATTCGCGTGCGCGACTATGACATTGAGCTTGGCTTCCACGGCACATCCGATAAATTGAACGTGACTTATCGTTCCGAGCCGCCGCTGCCGCAGGCCGACATTATTGCGCTGCTCGCTCTTGGCCGAACGCAGGAGGAGTCCGCCCGCGCGGGAGCATCGCAAAATGCGTTCACGCAAGAGGCCTCGAATGCAATTCTGGGCCAGGCCATTAACGCTACTGTCAGCAGCCGTGTCCAGAAGCTGTTTGGAGTCAGCCGCATCAAGATCGATCCCCAATCCGCTACACAAACCACTCTCGACCACGGGCCGCAGGTCACCATCGAACAGCAAGTATCGAACAAGCTGACGCTCACCTACGTCCAGCCAGTCTCGCAAGCCACCCAGCAGACGATTCAGGGCGAATACAACGTAACGCGCAACGTATCGATCGTTGCGGTCCGCGATCAGAACGGTGTTTTCGCTTTGGATATTCGAATTCGCCAACGAAAGCGGTAAGATGTTTCCGCTGCTCCGGCGGAGTCTTCGTTGCGAGCGGAATCAAGTTGCTCGGGCTAAGGAGAGTTGAAATGATCAGGAAAGCTGCGCGGTTGCTTTTTGTGGCGGTTGCATGTGCATCGCTGGCGGTTCCAGCGTTTGCGCAAGGAAAAGGCCGGTACGATGCTCAAATCCAACAGGACGTCGAAAAGGTACTGCAATCCAAACCGAAGCTTCAGGCCATCAAAGCCGAAACTGACGACGCCATCGTAACCTTAACGGGCACGGTCAAACTGTACGTCGATAAACTGGATGCGGAAAAGCGCGTCAAGCGCGTCGCGAAGGTCGACGGCGTGCGGAATCATGTTGAAGTCGACACCACGGTCCCCGACGCCGAGCTGAGCGGGAAACTCGCCGACAAGCTCCGTTACGACCGCGTGGGTTACGGCATCATGTTCAACAGCCTGACGCTGGAGGTCAAAGACGGCGTAGCGACCATCGGCGGGCAGGTCCGCGACTATCCGGACCGGGACTCCGCGCTGGCGATTGCCGAGACGCAGCTTGGCGTCAAGGACGTAGTCGATAACATTGAGGTGCTGCCGACCTCGGGCTTTGATGACGATCTTCGAGTGAAGATTGCGCGCGCAATTTACGGCTATGCGTCCTTGCAGAGATATGGATCGGATCCGCAAAAGCCGATTCGAATCATCGTGAAGAACGGACACGTAACTTTGGACGGCGTGGTGGACAGCGCGATGGACCGGCAACTCGCGGGTACTCGAGCCAGCGGCGTTTCCGGGGTGTTCAGTGTGGATAACCGGCTGATTGTCCCTCCGAGTACGCCGAAGAAGAAAAAGTAGCTGTTTCTGAGGATATGCGACGGGCGACGAGCTGCCCGTCGCCCACCCTTTCACTTCCTTTACAATCGTTGTGTGACAATCGTCCGCAGCCTGCGTATCACCCTTGAAATGATCAAGTGGGAGCACTCGATTTTCGCGCTCCCGTTTGCCATGTGCGGGGCGATGCTTGCCGCTGGCGGCTGGCCCGCTCCGCGACAAGTGTTCTGGATCGTGGTGGCGATGATCACGGCTCGTTCTGCAGCCATGGCGTTTAACAGGTTGGCAGATGCCACGATTGACGCCGCGAATCCTCGCACTCAAACCCGCGCTCTTCCTGCCGGACAGCTCTCTTCCGGCTTTGTGACCGCTTTTGTTGTCGGGGCGGCGGCGCTGTTCGTCTTCGCGGCTTTCCAACTCAATCGGCTCGCCTTCTTTCTGTCGCCAGTGGCCCTCGCGGTAGTGTTGCTGTATTCGTACACCAAGCGTTTTACCCGTTGGTCGCATCTGGTTCTGGGGCTGGCGCTGGGGATCGCTCCGGCAGCGGCTTGGATTGCGGTGCGCGGATCCCTTGATGCGCGGATTCTGTTGCTCACCGGCGCGGTCACGTTGTGGGTCGCTGGTTTCGATGTGCTCTACAGTTGCCAGGATTTTGAGTTTGATTCGAAAAGCGGGCTGCATTCCGTGCCTCGCTATTTCGGGATCGCCGGAGCGCTTTGGATCGCCCGCCTGTTCCACGTGGGCATGATCGCGCTGCTGGTGGGATTGCTGCTTTCCTTTGGACTTGGGAAGCTTGCGCTGGCGGGGGTCGTGATTGTGGGAACTCTGCTGGCCTATGAACACTCTCTAGTCGCCGCTGACGACCTCAGCAAGCTCAACGCCGCGTTTTTCACGATGAATGGAGTTATCTCCATTGTTTTCTTCGTTTTCGTGGCGGGGGACATCCTGCTGCGGAACTGACTTAGCTAACCTGTCCTAGCTTGGCCTTGCCCTACCCATCTCCTGGGGTTACCATGAGGCATCCCCTGTTCCGGGGCGGAACGCCCACAAGGCCGTTCGGTCGCGGATCTCTCGAGTGTATCGAGACACACCCCGAATCACTTTTCTCTCAGAGAGGTTCCGTTCATGAGCACTCCAGCTTTTCAATCATTCGAATCTTTGCAATCATCTAGGCGCTTCGCTCGCGGTTTTGTTGCATTCTCTGTGAGCTTCGTCCTTTGCGGCTTGGCTTTCGGTGCCGCCCCGATCTCGGTGAAGGTTGGCCCGGGGTATACGGATGTCTCGCCTCACCAACTCGTTCGTACTTCCGGAAATTTCCTTTACGTGATCACACCTACGGGAATGGCGTATCGGTCCAATACAACTGCGACATTGGTTGTGTCGAAGGGAAATGTGGCTGGCATACCGACTGCCTACGCAGCCCAGGATGTGGCCCATTCCCCTGGAACCGCAAAGACCGGAATAACGACCACAGCGGGCGTCTCGAGCTCGGCCAGCGCAATTGATGGCGGTGACGTAATTCACTCTGTCTGGATCGACAACCAGGGGAATACGAAAGGCGTATCCGGCAACGTTTACTACGCACAGTTCTCAACCAAGACCGGCAAATGGGGACCGGCAACTCTACTCGATGGCGCGACTGGATGGACTGGCTACGTTGTTGGCGACCAGGGAGTCAACATAGCTCTGGATAAGAACGGGGCTCCCCATGTTTGTTGGACGGCCAAGGTCAGTGGCAAGCTTAGAATCAAGTACTCGAACCGAACCGGCGCTACGTGGTCCAAGCCCGTGCTGGCGGATGAGACTGCGGTCACGGCGATCAACGCCTGGCATCCAACCCTGGCGTTCGCGCCCAACGGTGATCTACTACTGGCTTACGTTGATGGGCTTGGCGGCTACTCGCATGATGGCGCCATACGCACGCGGTTGCGTCACGCCAGCGGCACTTGGGCTGCGACCATCACCATTCCGATTGGGAACGTCTACACCGGGATCGACAATGGTCCGTCTTTGATGATCACACCGGACGGAAGGCAGCACATCGCTTTTACGGGTACTGTCAGCGACATTCAGTATTGGTACAACGCAGGCTCGGGTTGGGTGACCGACGAGCCCCTGACAAAAGGCATGCCGCAGATCAGCCACGATCCATCATTGGGACCCGACGGCACCGCGAACGGGATTTACATTTATGGGCACGGTACACCCGTACCGGTGCGCGGGATTGGGCCGAATCTGTACCGCTTTCACAAACCTGCAGGAGGGGTCTGGGGCCCTTGGATTGAGATTGTGCCGGATCCCCACACCCCCACGGCGAATCACGTGGATTGTGCAGTCTCTACGCGCTGGTCGCAGTTCTTCTTCAACTCTCCGACTACGGTAGACTTCGCCTACTACTCGGAACTCACGCCGAACTCGCACGACTTTACGGTGTATACAGGGACTCACTAGAGCCCGTGTCATAAATGGTTTGCTGATATTGAAAAGCCTTACCTCAGGGGCTAAAGCCCGTATGTTTCATTCACTTTGGGCGTCACGGCTAAAGCCGTGACCTACCCAAAAACATTTATGAAACAAGCTCCAGGCAATGTCGAAGGCGTACGTGATGTCTTGTTGTGCCTTTAGTCCAATCGGATTCGCGGTCTGCCGAATCGCATGGTGGCCATGACGGTCAGTATCCCGAAAACCGCGAGATTACAAGCCTGTGCAATCTTAAACGGCGGTTCGGACTGCGTGGGAGCAAGAGCCCTCAGTCCGGGCACTTTCTCAAAAAGCTGGACGATCAGGACGAAAACATTAAAGTAGAGCGCGATCATCGCCGTGATCACGAAGGTCTTGCGCCAACCGCCCGCCAGATGGAAAACGTTGAGAGCGGCGATCGCGATCGCTAAGGCGATCAACGAAAGAACGCCGACCACGATCCCAGGCGTGACTTTGTGAAACGGGAAAAAGAACCCGGTCACGTTCGTGGCAACGGTAGTTACCAGAAATAGTGCGTTCCATCTTGCCAGCAGCTTTCCAGTGAGAAGCGCAAACAAGACCACAAGCCCCGAGAAGATCCCCAGCAAGCTCAGTATGACGTGTACGAGAGTGAGCGTTGACATGGCCAAAGATTATAGCGCCAGTTCGAAAACGCCGCTAACTTCTGGGTGGAAATCGAGCTGGGTGAAAATCGAAATCCACTGCTTCTGCGCCAACCTGAAGGAGTTTTCACTGATTTTTAATCCGCGCTTAACCTCGCAACCGGCTTCCAGGGCCTAGGCTCAGGTTCTATCCGCTGAACCATTCCCAGGAGGGATCCAATGAAGATTCAAATTGTGGCCAGACCGTTTGTCGTCGTTTGCGCCCTGTTCCTTGCTGTAACCGCTTCCGCGCAGGTTACAGCGTCGGTTCCGTACACCGTTTCCACGTTTGCTACCGGAGTTCCCGGGACTTACTTTCAGCCCGATTCCATCGCGGTTCTCGGCAACCATATATTCATTGGTTACGGAAATGGCGTCGCTAAGGACGGTTCCGACGGCAAGAGCAGCACCATTGTGGAATACAAGATGAACGGCGATATCGTTACCACCCTTTCGGTGAAGGGCCACAATGACGGGCTACGAGTGAATCCACAGACCAAGCAGCTATGGGCGCTGCAGAACGAGGATGGAAATCCCAACCTTGCGATCATCGATCCAACTAGCGGAACGCAAACCGTTTACACCTTTGCGCCGACAGTGCACGGCGGCGGCTATGACGATATCGCTTTTCGCGGCACCGACGTTTTCCTGAGCGCCTCCAACCCCTCCAATAACCCTAACGCTTCCCAAGCGGTCGTCCGCGCTACCATCAGCGGGTCAACGGTGAACGTGACCGAGGTCCTGAACGCCAGCGCGATGGCCACGGATGTTCCTACCGCCACGCCTCAGACGCTGAACCTTCAGGATCCGGATTCGATGATTTTTGATCAATTCGGCGACCTGGTTCTCGATAGTCAGGCGGATTCGGAATTGATCATTGTCCACCACCTGGGATTCACCGATCAGAGCGTTTACCATCTCGGCCTGACGCTGGGTGGGTCTGCCGTGCAAGTAGATGACACGATCTTTGCGACATCCACCCACGGCACGATACTTGTATCGGATCGCGATGCGCCCTCGGGAGGCGTCGTATATGCGATCTCCAAGGATGCCTTCTCGCCCGGTGCGGCGTACACGGCCACGCCGACTTCCGTGGGATCTTTGAATTTCGATACGGGAGTCGTGACGAACGTCGTGAGCGGCATGGTGAGTCCGCACGGGATGGCGTTTATTCCCAGCAAGCAGTAGTGATGTGTCTTGCCTGTGGGGCGGCGCTGCGCCGCCCCGCCCCACATTCGAGGCCGGGACCAAGCCGCTTACTCCGGGCGCTAGCCAGCCGTATATCCGCCGTCAATCACATGAATTCCGCCGGTACAGTAGGAAGACTCGTCGCTGGCCAGGAACGACGCAAGTTGTGCCACCTCTTCATTTGTGCCGTACCGCTTCATCGGGATCGAGGCCTTAATCGCGGCATGCACCGGTTCGTGGTTTCCTCCGCCAAGCTGCGATTCGATTGAGCGAATCATGCGGTTATCAATTGGGCCGGGCCCAATCGCGTTGACTCGTATGTTGGACTCTGCCAATTCAATCGCCGTGCATTTCACCAGGCCGTAAACCGCGTGCTTGCTCGCGGCGTAGGCGGAGGCGCTGCTAAACCCAACCATTCCCGCAACTGAGGACAGCGCAATCATGGAGCCCTTGCCGCGCTTCTTCATAGGCTCCACGCAATACTTCATGGCCAGCCACACGCCCAGAACGTTGGTGCGAAGCACGTGCTCGAACTCGTCAAAACTCAGTCCGTCTACCGGCTTCACTGCCCCTTCGTCGCCGGCATTCGCGAGTAGGATATCGATGCCACCAAAAGCCTGCACTGTCGCCGCAACCGCAGCCGCTGTCGCTTTCTCGTCGACAGCATCCGCAACGGCGTGGGCAACGCTTTTGCTGGCGCCCAGGCGGCCCAGCGTAGCTTTCAATTTCTCCGGAGATCGTCCTACGAGCATTACGTTGGCGCCCTCCGCGAGAAAGAGCTTAGCCGTCGCTTCTCCGATGCCGCCGGTGGCGCCGGTGATGATGGCCGTCTTGCCTTGTAACTTTCCCATGATAATTCTCCCCTTGAAGTTGAAGAGTTACTTTACCAGACTAGGGAATTGCGATTAAGTCTTCTCCAGTCGAAAGCAGGTCTCTTCACTTCGCAGAATCGCCGGAAAACCGGCGATTCTGCTTCGGTCGGGATGACAGAGTAAATCTGATCAGAGTTTGCTTAGGGGAGGCTTTCCACAGGGCGCGCCGTAGCCTCGGCATCCGGAATTGGAATTCCACGCTGGCGAATCGGGTTGGGATGTAATTTCATAGTGGCCCCTTGCCGCGAACAGTACTCCCGCCGCGTTACAGTCCATTGCGCTACGGAAATCGGCCAGGGCCTATGCCGGACTCGTACCGGTGCCTGGGGGTCGATTTCCTGAGTGTTGCAGAATCGAGCCAGGACCTATTCCGGACTTTAGACCGGTGCCTGGTACGATTCCTTTTTGGCTGCCCGGACTGCGCGGTTGGCTGGCTAAGTTCCGCTGCTGCTGGAACTTACAAAGGCGAGTTGCGCGTCCGGCACATTTTTGCGGCTATTTGCCGTGCATGGTCTGTATCGCGGCAAGGAGCCTTGGTAGCGTGACCGCAAGCGCTTGTGATCACCTGTTTCAATTCTCAGAGCGGAACGATGCTTAAGTCAAGATATTTTTGGAAAATTCGCTGGAGCTTTGTGCTTCCGATTCAGTCCTTCCAGAGCGAAAGCAGGTCCCCTTCGTCTTCGCTCAGGGCAGGCTCTCCACTTCGCGGAATCGCCGGTAACCCGGCGATTCCCCTTCGGTCGGGATGACAAGTCAAACTTTGTCAGAGCTTCCTTAATAGGCCTGGATACCCCGGGGCGTGCCCTTGGCGGTACAATATCGAAGCAGCCCGATAGCCCCTGCATGTGCTGTGGAGTCCCATTCCAACCCGAATCCCTACGAGGAAACATGCGCATAACCTTCGTTCTCCCGGTTTTGCTTCTGACTTCTATGTTCGCCCAGGCGCAGGCTCCAGCGCCTGCTTCCGCCCCTGTCTCCGCATCAAAGAGCGTTCGCTTTAGTGCCGACATGCTCGATAAGTCGATTGATCCATGTAACGACTTCTACGCCTACGCCTGCAGCAAATGGAAAGAGCAGAATCCGATTCCCGCCGACCGCTCCAGTTGGGGACGCTTCAATGAACTGGCCGAGCGCGGCGAATACATCCTGAAAGACATTCTGGAAAAGGCTGCCGTCGAACGCAAAGACCGCACCGCCATCGAGCAAAAGATCGGCGACTACTACGGCTCCTGCATGGATGAAGCCGCGATCGAGAAGAGGGGCGCTGAGCCGCTGGACGCGGATTTAAAAGCAATTGCCGCGATGAAGTCCAAAAAAGATGTGACCGCGGAAATTGCTCGCCTGCATCGCGAAGGCGTCAATGCGCTCTTTGAAATGGGCTCCGGATCCGACTTCAAAGATGCCAGCCACATCATCGCCGATGTTGATCAAGGCGGCATGGGTTTGCCGGAACGCGACTACTACTTCCGCAAAGACGAAAAGTCCGAGGATCTGCGGAAGAAATATGTCGTGCACGTCCAGAAAATGTTGGAACTGTTGGGCGATACTCCCGAGAAGGCTGCAGCAGAGGCCCAGAAGGTTATGGAGATCGAAACCGGTCTCGCCAACGGTGCGCTGGATGTGGTGAGTCGTCGCGATCCGAACAAGCGCTATCACAAGATGACTCGGGCGGAACTGGAAGCCCTCAGCCCGGATGTTGCGTGGGAACAGTATTTTTACGAACTCGGCGCACCCTCGTTCATCAACCTGAACGTGGCCAATCCGGACTTCATGAAGAGCATGAACGCCCTGTTGAGTTCCGTATCACTGGACGATTGGAAGACCTATCTCCGCTGGCATGTTGTTCACGCAAATGCAGAAGCATTGCCGAAACGTTTTGACGACGAGAACTTCGAATTCTTCAGCAAAGCGCTGCAGGGAACGAAAGAGCAGCCGCCACGTTGGAAGCGCTGTGTGCGCGCTGTGAACAGCGATTTGGGAGAGGCGGTGGGACAAGCCTACGTTGCTGCGACCTTCGGCGCCGAAGGGAAAGAACGCACGCTCAAGATGGTCAACACGATCGAAGCGTCCTTGCGGGAGGACATCAAGGGTCTGCCCTGGATGACCGAAACCACAAAGACCCGGGCGCTGGAAAAGCTCGCCGCCATTACCAACCGGATTGGCTACACCGATAAATGGCGCGATTACACGAATTACAAAGTCGTCCGTGGCGATGTCTTCGGCAATTCGCAACGCGGTAACCTGTTCCAATTTGCCCACGACATGGAGAAGATCGGTAAGCCTCTAGACAAGGGCGAATGGCCGTACCCGCCTCCGACCGTCAATGCGAGCTACAACCCACTGCAAAACAACATCACTTTCCCCGCGGGCATTTTGCAGCCGCCCTTCTACGACAACCAAGCGGACGATGCCATGAACTTTGGCGGCATCGGCGCCGTGGTGGGACATGAACTCACCCACGGCTTCGACGACCAAGGCCGCCAGTTTGATCCCCAGGGCAATCTGAACGACTGGTGGACCAAAGAGGACGCCGACGAATTCAAGAAGCGGACGAAGTGCGTTGTCGATGAATACAGCAGCTTTACTGCAATCGACGATGTGAAGGTCAACGGCGAGCTTACGCTCGGAGAAAACACGGCGGATAACGGAGGAATGCGCGTGGCTTATATGGCGCTGTTAGCGTCGATGAAAGGCACAGAACCTCCAACCATCGATGGCTTAAGCGCGCAGCAGCGTTTCTTCCTGGGGTGGGCGAATGTGTGGTGCCAGAACCGCCGCGATGCGGTTTCGAGACTGGCGGCGCAAACCGATCCGCACTCTCCGGGCAAGAACCGCGTGAACGGCGTGGTTTCGAACATGCCGGAATTCCGCGAAGCCTACCACTGCGCCGCCGATGCGCCGATGGTAAGCAAGAACGCTTGCAGGGTCTGGTAATAGTTCCAGGAGGCATTGTGCTCGAGCAAAAACTTAATGAATTCTTGGGTGATGCCGAGCCCACTAAATTTGGAACAGGCTGGTGGAGTGGGATACTGTCAGCTTTTTTGGGATTTCTTTCATTCGGAGCAGTTCTGTGCCTGCATTTTCCTCAGCTACTAACCTCTCCTGAACTGCGTCCACATTATCCAATGCACACCATGCGCGTTTTGATCCAATGCATCATCGTGGGGGCAATTTTGTTCGGAGTAGTCTCTTCCATCCTGCGCAAGAAGAAGGTTTTGCCGTTGACTGGAGTGCTGCTGGCTATTGCGGCTACGGCTTTGGGTGGATCCAGCGTACGTATTAACGAGACTTTGCACGATGGGCCCGCAATCGGCCTGGACTGGTTCTTGCTGGATTTGTTTCTGACGGCACTTATCTACGTGCCAATGGAAAGGCTCTGGCCTCAATATCCGGAACAAGGAACCTTTAGGAACGAATGGACTCTGGATGTGGTGTATTTCATGTCCACCCATCTCCCTCTTCAAATTTTATCTTTCTTGGTTTTATTGCCGGTAACACAAGCCACCAGATACTTGGGCGTTTCGGCTCTTCAGGAATTGATCGCTCGAATGCCTTGGCTCCTGCAACTTTTTTTGGCAATTGTGGTCGCGGACCTTGCTGAATACTTTATTCATTTGGCTTTCCACAAAGTGCCTTTTCTGTGGCGTTTCCACGCAATTCACCATTCTTCGAAAGCGCTTGATTGGATCTCGGGTTCTCGCTCCCACTTTGTAGATGACACACTTGTGCGCGCATTTATCCTGACTCCCCTCATGCTCGGCTTTTCGCAATCGATCATCCTGGCGTATTTGATTTTTGTCACCATTCACGCTACTTGGAGTCATTGCAACTTCAGCCCCAGCGTCAAGTGGCTAGAAAAGTATTTGGTTATGCCCAGATTTCACCATTGGCACCATACTTCCCAAAAGGAAGGTGTCGACAAGAACTTCGCGATTCATTTTCCGTGGATTGATCGACTCTTTGGAACTTATTACTACCCCGACGAGTGGCCGGAGTTTTATGGCCTTGGCGACGAAGAAATTGCGCCTGGCTTTTTTATGCAAACGATTGAACCATTCACAAAGAAAAAAGGGATGTCCTGATCTAAAGCACTGCCTTAACCAAACCACAATATTTTATGAGGGTGACAGGTTTTCATGGCGATCTCCATGGGATTTGCTGGGCATCGAAATCCGGCTGAAGCCAGGACCTTCAGTCAACGTTGTTGAAACAACCTAAATGACAGGAACAGCGGGGATGCTGGATTCTGCCTGTTCATGCGCGTGATAGCTGGACCTTACGAGCGGACCCGACTCCACATGCCGGAATCCCAAAGCAAGCGCCTGCTCTTTGAGCATCAAGAACTCCTCCGGAGTATAAAACCGCGCAATCGGTAAATGATCTTTGGATGGCCGCAAGTACTGGCCGATCGAGAGAATATCCACCGATCGCGCCGCCAGATCGCGAAACACTTCGATCATTTCGTCGGAAGTTTCGCCCAAGCCTGCCATGAGCCCGGTTTTTGTCACCATGCCGGGAGCAAATTTCTTCGCGTTTGCCAGCAGGTCCAGCGTCCTTTGGTACCGCGCCCCAGAGCGCGCCGCACGGTATAAGCGCGGCACCGTCTCCGTGTTGTGATTCAAGACATCCGGCTTGGCATCCAGCACAACCTTCAGCGCATCTTCTCGCCCCTGGAAATCCGGAATCAGCACTTCCACCCGGCATGTGGGAGAGAGCTTGCGAATCTCCCGAATCGTCTCCGCAAAAATGCGCGCGCCGCCAATGTTGTCGTCGTCCCGGTTCACGCTGGTCACCACGGTGTATTGCAGCCCGAGCGTATGCACGGCCTGCGCTACGCGCCCCGGCTCTTGCCAGTCAATCGGCTCAGGACGCCCCTTCGGCACCGCGCAGAAGCCACAGCGCCGCGTGCAGATGTTCCCCAGCAGCATGAAGGTCGCCGTTTTATGGTTCCAGCACTCCCCAATATTCGGACATTGCGCCGATTCGCACACGGTATGCAGACCCAGGTCGCGCGCTAACCTCTTCAATTCATGGAAGTTATCTCCCACTTGAGCGCGTGCCTTCAGCCAAGAAGGCTTCGGAGGCGTAAGCCGCGGGTTCAGCTCAATCTGGATCAGTTGGGAAGAAGAAGACACGTTAAACCCATTGTAACCGAAGGACTTTCGCAGAAGCGACCTTACGGTGCCTTGTTTCCACCACAATCTGCTGAGTTAAAATGTTCCCATGTCCGATGATGTGAGCTTGGTCCCTTTCAAGGACTTCGAGGACGCGGCGAAAGAGAACGGCGAGAGGTACTGGGACGCTCACGATCTCATGCGGAAGCTCGGGTATGAGACTTACGCTTCGTTTTCCAAGGTGATCAACAAGGCCATCGCTTCTTGCGCCCAGCTAGGCATTCAGATTCACGAAGCCTTTATTCAAACGACGATTCTGGCGGACGGAAAAGCCGCTCCCAGTTACAAGCTGACACGATTCGCTTGCTTCCTCACGTCGATGCATGCCGACGACAAGAAACCCGAAGTGGCGGCAGCCAAAATTTATTTTGCTGCCATCGCCGCCAGCATCATCGAAAAAGCTATTGCGGAAGGCGATTTACAGCGTCTTGAAGTCCGCGAAGAAATCAAAACCGGCGAAAAGATGCTGTCCAGCGTGGCGAAGCGCGCGGGTATCAACCAAAACGGTTACGCGTTCTTCAGAGATGCAGGCATCCGCGGCATGTATAACATGGGCCTCAAAGACCTCATGCAGAAGAAGGGTGTACCTTCTTCTAGTATCCTGTATGACTTCATGGGAAGTACGGAGTTGGCTGGTAACTATTTTAGAATTACCCAGACTTCCGAACGAATTCAAAGTAGAGGCATACAAGGCCAGCGCGCTTTGGAAACGACTGCCAAAGAAATTGGTCAAGTGGTACGCAAAACCATGATCGCCAATAGCGGGACCGCGCCGGAAAACCTGAAAATCTCCGAAGATTTGAACGAGGTTAAGAAACGCCTCAAGACAACCCACCGCGGCATGAAGAAGCTGGATAAAACCGTCCCTAGGGCGCTGAAACCCGGTCTCGACGAATAGCCCAAGGGCGATCCCCGGTCATCCTAGCGAGACTTGTGCTTGATCTTCCCTTCTTGAGTGACCGCGTACTTTAGCCCAGTTGTGCGGTTGAGATGATCGACCAGACCGCTGCCGTAAAAGCGAGGCTTTGCCCCATTGAAGCCGAAACTACCCTGAAGCTCATAGTTTTCGTTGTATGTTGTTGCGATTTGTTTCGCCTGGGCTTTAGTAAGCGTCTCAATGTTACCAAGCACACCGGAAAGAATGTTGCCTTGGTCGAAACTGGAACAGGTGGACAGGGCAGCAATGTAAGCGTCCAACATCCGGGTTGCTTGATCAGCAGCTTGCCGATTTCTAGCGGTGCCGTATCCCACCCGCAAGACAAGGCTTGGAATTTCCCTATAAAACCGTAGGGATCTCGTCCTAGCTTCAGTGCGATGATCGGAACACCTCGCCCGACTGCAAAGCCGACCTCTTGGTCGGTCCATAAGCTATCGTGAAACTTATCGGTCATGAGCGCGACAAAAGCATCCATGGAAATCAGGGCATTCTCTATTTCACGCTGCCACTCTTTCGTAGGATGAATGTCTTCGTGGGCCACAAAACACGAAACCCCGAATGGCGCTAGGCATGCTTTCAGCTCAGCCGCGTTTTTCTTCACTTCAGTCTTGTGGCTCAGGAAAAGCCGGTAGCCGCTTCTACCCCAGATTCGCCTCGAGGTTGCTGGTGCCACTACTCGATGCGATGACTGGAGCAAACCGGAAGCTTCGCGCCACTCTCCATCTTCCACACTCTCCATCTCCACAAAGACTTCTTCAATAAATTCATTTTAAACGTTGTGTATTTTGTTGAAGTCGTCTTTGATCTGGTTTTGGATATCCGTCCTTTGTCGGACAGAGTCAAGGTAAAGACCTTCTGGGACTGTCAGATATAGCGCATGACCATACGTACCACCGTTCCAATTATCGCTACTCCACCCTTCATGAACTCTCACTTGCGCGTTGACAACGATCTCTTGTTTTTGACGCTGTTCCTCTTTGCCATATAGTTTTGATAGAGTTGCTAAATAGTGTTGGACCTTGCTCGGCAAGAGAAAATGTGTCTCATGTTTGCTCATAGCGCTACCTTCATCTCCGGAACCGTAACGAACTGATACCCCTCGCCCTTGTATCGGGCGACCAGATTGTCTGTTGCGATCACGGTTTGCGAGCGGTCCGCGCCCATTTCTCGATGACCGCCGTCGTGGAGAAGTATGATGTCGCCGCCTTTTACCTGCCCGGTCACTTTCCCTTCGACGTAGGTTGCAGGCTTGGCCTCCCAATCCCAGCCGGTCACACTCCACATCACCGGCTCAAGGCCCAGTTCCCGTGCGATCCGTAGCGTCAACGGGCGCCGGCCTCCGAACGGCGGGCGAAATAGCTTGGGAGACTGGCCAGCCGCATCTTCAATCGCGCGGTTGCATTCTTCCAGCTGAATTTTCGTTTGCAAAGCGGAACAAAGAGTCAGATTCGGATGGGTGAAAGTGTGGTTCGCTATGACGTGCCCTGCCTGGACTAAATCTCGCACAATTTGTAGTCTTTGCTGTACATAGCGTCCAACCAGAAAAAATGTGGCACGAACCTCATGCTTGGCCAGAACTTCCAGCAAGCGCAATGTATGCGGATCATTGGGGCCATCGTCGTAGGTGAGCGCGAGATGTCGCGGATTGGCTCCGCGAACCAGCGTCTTTCCATAGAGCTGCGAGCCCGGCGCCATGGCGTGATAGCCCGCAAATGAAGCGGCAGCAAGGGAAGTCGCGGCGGTGACGGCAAGCTCCAGCATCTGCGGATGATACTACCTGACCATAGCCAGTAGTTCGATTTCTCGGACAACGTCCAGCGGGAGCGTCAATCCAGAACTCGCCAAATCTTCCTTCATGTGGCTAGCGTTCGTGGTTCCGGTCAGAGGCAGCATTCCGACTGCTCGCGCAAACGCGAACACCAACTGCGCCGGAGTAACACCCGCGTCGGCGGCGAGTCGAACCACTCGGGGATGCCGCAGCACTTCGATATTTGCCGTCAAGAGCGAGAACCCTTGGTATACGATGCCGCGCTCCCGACTGAATGCGCGTATCTCATGATCCCAGCCCAGCCGGGCGTAACATCGATTCTGCACAAACGCCGGAGCCTCGGAGTCGACTGCCGCCATCTGCTCCAATTGTCGCAACGAAATATTGCTGACGCCCAAAAGCCGAGTCCGTCCCGCGTCACGTTCCTTCTTCATCGCGGCCCAAACCTCGGCGTCCACCTCGGTCCAATCATGACCCGAGGATGGCCCATGCAGAACGTAACTATCCACGTAATCAGTCCCAAGATGTTCCAGCGAACTGGCCATCGACTGCGCTACCTGCTCCGAAAAAGACGCCGCGGGATCGTAAGGTAGCCGGTGATCCTGCCCGCCGCGGTAGGTGAATTTCGTCTGCAGAAAAAGATCGGCCCGCGTAACCACGCCTGCACGATACGCTGCAGCCAACCCTTCGCCAACTCCGGCCTCAAAGTAGTGCCGCCGCTGGTTCGCCGTATCAATGCCGCGAAACCCCATTCGCAACGCCAACTCCGCAAGCGCAGGAGTGCGCTCTTCCTTCCACGCGGTGCCATAAAGAAAATCTGGAAGAGTTGCAGACTGGGCCAGCATCGGCCTATTGTATCGGAGCTGCTGCGAGGGGCGCAGGCTCGGCGTTGATGTAGCTTCCGGAAATTGAACATCCTCGCGTACAATGCGTGATTGTTGCCGGATGGAACTGCGTTCTAAACTCTTCCTCGGCAGATCGAATTTCACAAGGAGTGTGCATGCGTCTCAGCAGAATGATCGTCCATTGGGTGGGGCCCGTCGCAATTACGACGCTCTTTGCTTCGCAGGCCTGGCCACAGCATATGTCCAATCTGGAGCGCGACCGCGCCCAACAGATGTTACAAACGATAGCCGGAGACGTGCGCAAGCACTACTACGATCCGAAGTTTCACGACGTGGACTGGGATGCCAATGTCGCGGAGGCGAAACAGAAGATCAGTCAGGAAAACTCTTTTAACATGGCGATGGCTCACATCGCGGCAGCGCTGGACAAGCTGAATGACTCCCATACGTTTTTCCTGCCCCCCCAACACGCAAATCGCCAAGACATGGGGTTGCAATATCAGATGATGGGAGAGCGTTGTTTTGTAACCCAGGTGCGTCCGAAGAGTGACGCCGATGCCAAAGGCGTGAGACCGGGCGATGAGGTTCTGAGCATCAACGGATTTACCCCGACTCGCAACAACCTCTGGAAGATGCAATACACGTTTTCGGTTTTGCGACCCCAGCCAAGTCTGCGATTTGTTTTGCAGGATCCCGCTGGCGCCCGGCGTCAGATCGATGTGGCAGCCAAAATCCGCGAGGGCAAGCGAGTCAAGGATCTTACGGGAGCCGAGGGTGGGGGCGATATCTGGGATCTGATTCGCGAAGGAGAAAATGAAGATCAACTTCTGCGCGCCCGCTCTGTAGAGTATGGCGATGATTTGCTGGCTCTGAAGGTGCCCGAGTTCGTGTTCTCGCTCAATGAAGTTGAAGCCATGATGGGAAAAGCGCGCAAACACAAGAATCTGATCCTGGATCTTCGCGGCAACCCAGGAGGCTCGGTCGACACCCTCAAATACATGTTGGGAGGAGTGTTCGACAAGGAAGTGAAAGTTGCTGACCGTGTAGGACGAAAGGCGAGCAAGCCCGAGGTAGCCAAGGCGGGACGGGATCCGTTCACGGGGAAGCTTGTCGTGCTGGTGGACAGCAGATCGGCATCCGCAGCGGAGTTATTCGCCCGCGTCGTTCAAATTGAGAAACGGGGAACCGTTCTAGGTGACCACACATCCGGCAGCGTGATGGAATCCAAACACTACAACGAACAGTCGGGCCTGGACACGGTCGTTTTTTACGGTGCGTCGATCACCGAGGACGATCTCATCATGAGCGACGGCAAAAGCCTTGAGCATGCTGGCGTGACCCCCGACGAGACCCTTCTGCCCGGTGCCGATGCGCTTGCTCATTGCCGGGATCCAGTGTTGGCTCGCGCCGCAGAATTGCTGGGTGTGAAATTGAGTCCCGAGGATGCTGGCAAGGCGTTTCCCTACGAATGGCCACCCGAGTAATGGCTACGCGAGTAGAAGACCACCCGACCCAACTTGATCTCCGTCGTACCGCTCACAGATCCCGCGGCCCCGCCGACAAATTCGGATCCGTTGCTTCGTTCAGCAAAGCCTTGAGATCCAGCCGCCGCGTGTACATCGCCAATGTCCCGTCCGCATTTCGCGGCCACGATTCCTTCGGCTTGTCGCAATAGAGTTCCACGCCGTTCTCATCCGGGTCTCGCAGATAGATCGATTCGCTTACGCCATGATCGGAGGCCCCTTCCAGCGGAATGCGCGCCGCTAGTACCCGGTGCAGCGCTCCAGCCAGAGCTGCGCGGGTCGGATAGACGATTGCGGTATGGTACAGCCCCGTTGCGCCAGGCGGTGGCGGAGACCCGCCCAGACTCTCCCATGTATTTAGCGCGATGTGGTGGTGGTACCCGCCAGCCGACAAGAAGGCCGCGCTGTCCCCTAGTTGCTGCATGATCTCAAAGCCAAGCAACTCGCAGTAGAAGGCAATCGCGCGCTCAAGATTTGCCACTTTCAGGTGTACGTGCCCGATGCGCGTTCCCGGGTCTACCACGTAGGGTGAAGTCTTCAAATTAGCCGGAACCGTCATCGATTCGTCCTGCAGCAGTTCGTCCTTGCTGAAGGAGTAGTGTATGCCGAAGGCTGGTAGTGGTGCAGCTCCCCAATATGCTCCCGTCATTGTCATTCCGCGTGGCTTTATCGGCGAGGAATCCGCTCATGGCCCGTAAACAGCAGATTCCTCACGCCTAAAGGCGTTCGACAGGTAGTTGGCGGGGACGATGTAGAGATGGTGGTAAACAAAGTTTGTCATCCTGAGCGGAATTTGGCGCGCGAAGCGCGGCAAATGCAGTCGAAGGACCCCTATTGCCGAACCGAGTGGAGTGCTGAAAGGCATTCTCACTGGAAAGTGTCTCGTGAGAATGCCTCTCGGTGGCATCGCAGCTTTTAGCTGGTTGGGCTCCTTCGACTCCGTCGGGCCTTCACTGCGTGAAGGTCCCGCTACGCTCAGGATGACAGGTAGTGGGCGGGGACGATGTAGAGACGGAATGACAATTTTAAAATAAACATTTCGACCGGCACCACTACCCTGAAGGCTGGCGCGTTACTCATTGCCCCGTTCACGGGGTAAAATATCTCTTAGAGTCCCACCATGAAAATACTTCGACCCTTCATTCTCGGTGTTCTGATCGCAGGCGGATTCTTCTACCTCACCACCTGGCGGCACAACGGTTCGAGCCTCTTCCATACGGTGAGCCAGCCCTCGCACCTTGAAGTGACCCAAGCCGCTACGCCCGAGACTGCTGACGAAGAGGAACAGAATAACATCGGCGTCTACAAGCGCGCCTTGCCCAGCGTGGTCAACATTACCTCGCGCGCGATGGCCTTCGATTTTTTCTACGGCGCGGTTCCGCAAGAGGGCCAAGGGTCTGGGTTTGTCATCGATAAGGAAGGCCGCATCCTGACCAACTACCACGTCATTGCCGACGCGCAGGAAGTTTGGGCGACGCTCTCGAACAAGAAGAAGTATCGGGCGACCGTAGTTGGAACCGACCGCGCCCATGATCTGGCCATCATTCAGATCAAGGCTCCGGATCTGCAGGCTGCGACGCTGGGCGATTCACGCCGCCTGCAAGTGGGTCAGACTGTCTACGCCATCGGCAACCCGTTCGGATTAAGCGGAACGCTGACTAAGGGCCTGGTGAGCTCCATCCGCCAGATTCGCGAACCGGACGGCTCCGCCATCGACGACGCCATTCAGACCGACGCGGCCATCAACCCCGGCAACTCCGGCGGCCCGCTGCTGAATCGCACTGGCGAAGTGATTGGCATCAATACCATGATCGCCTCCAGCGTTGGGCAGAGCGCGGGTATCGGTTTTGCCATCCCGATCAACACTGCCAAGGCCGTGCTGGATGACCTGGTTACACTCGGCCGCGTCCGGCGTCCCGCGTTGGGTGTGCGTACTTTGCCCATCGGCCCCGAGTTGGCCGACCAGCTTGGCCTGGCCTCGGACTACGGGTTGCTGCTTGTGCAAGTGCTTCCTGGCAGTGCGGCGGATCGTGCCGGTCTGCGAGGCGGCACGGAGCGCGCCTACATCAGCAACTATCCCGTCATGGTTGGAGGAGATCTGTTGGTCGCGGTCGATGGCGAACGCGTCGAGAGCCAGCAGGATCTGGCTCAAATTATGAACAAGCATCGCGCCGGCGACACGGTCCGCATGACGGTGTATCGCGGCAAGCGCAAAATGGAAGTGAACGTTGCGCTGGGAGAGGCGCGGGAACAAGCTTAGATTTCGGTGCTCGTGGGTCCCGGAGTTGGCTTTGTTGGCTTTTGACTTCCATTGCTCTCCGCGCTACCCTTACGTTGCGCCTATGACTGCCGTCCTCTAATTTCCCCGCTCTGCCTTGCGCGCGCTGTGCTACGGCATAAGCCGCGTTTCTACCCTCGTAGGGTGTCCAAAATCAGAGAGGATTTGTTCCCATGAAATTCGTGGATAAGGCATTGGCGCGTCGACTCGAGTCGGCCGAGGAAATGCCGCAAGTGTTGTATGCGGAGAGCTACAAGAAGTCCCGCCCGGAAATCGGAGCGGAATGGCAGGAGATCGCCGGAGGCCACATGATCTTCGCCGGTATCGGATCGCCGATCGGACGGGCGACCGGACTGGGGCTGGACTGCGAAGTCACGGAATCCGACCTCAACCGGATCGAAGAGTTTTATCGCTCGCACGGTGCACCCTCGCAGGTGGATGTGTGTCCGTACACGGACATGAAGTTCCTCGAGATGCTGAAGTCGCGGGGCTATTGCTTCGCGGAGTTCAACAACGTGCTGGCGCGAAAGCTGGATTTTCAGTTTGTTGCGGAAGAAGAACGGCAGCTCCCGCCAGGCGTCGAGATCCGGCGCGGCAAACTCGAGGAAGCGCCGATGCTAAGTGGCATCCTGAAGAGTTGCTTTTTTCCGGACGGAAATGCGCCCGAAGGGATGGATGAAATGCTCACGCCAATGTTCCAGTTTCCAGATTCGGTCGTGTTCGCCGGAACGGTCAATGGGAAACTGGTAGCGGCGGCATCGGGCCTGATGATTCCGAAGCACAGAGTAGTTGCACTGGCGGGCGCAGGAACGCTGCCCGAATTTCGTAACCAAGGGCTGCAAACAGCTCTGTTGCAGCATCGCATGCTCGCTGCCGCAGAAGCCGGATGCGAACTGGCCGTAATCGTAACGCTTGGAGGGACCACCTCGCAGCGCAACGCCGAACGGCTCGGCTTTACGGTCGCCTACACCAAGGCGACGTTGGTGCGAGAGCTCACAAGAGCGTAGCGCGTGCTTCGTAGATGCAGTTAAACTTGTCATTCCGAGAGTAGCGAGGAATCCCTTTGTTTCCCGTATACCCTCGGCGGGGGGGCGGGTTTCTCGCTACCGCTCGGATGACGTAGAACTCACATGGACACTCCACCATGAACGTCGAGTCTTTGCGCAAGTTCTGCCTTACTTTCCCCAATGCCACAGAGAACCTGCAATGGGGCGACGCTCTCTGTTTCAAAATCGGAGGGAAGCTCTTTGTGACTCTCACGCTGGATGTGGGCTCCCGGCCTCGGATTTGCCTAAAATGCGATCCCGAAACCTTCGCCGAACTGATCGAGCGCGAAGGGATCGCCCCCGCACCTTACGTAGGCCGTTACAAATGGGTTGGACTGGATGCACTGGATACGCTGCCGAATCGTGAATTGCAGGGCTTGATTGGCAGGTCTTACGAGTTAGTTGTCGAGAAACTGCCCAAGAACACTATCGCGAAAAAGGCGTTCGCGAAAAATGCGTTCGCCGAAAAGGCAAAGAAACGCAAGCCGCCCAGCCCACGCAAGAAATCTCAATAGATGCGATTCCCGTTCCCCTATTTCTGTTTCGGAGGGTACTTCTTTAGCGCCTTCTTTACCATGTTGTCTAGCTTGCCTTCAATCTGGGTAGCATCCCTCTTGTCCTCGCTCGCGATACCTCTCCATACCAGCGAGCGTGTATCACCGTCGCGCAGATCGAGCACCAGCGTGCCTTCGTTGTAAGGAACGCGCACGACCCGAGTCCCCCAACCCCGCCATCCTGCGGGATACGTCTCGAGTTCGGTCTTATGAGCCGAGCCGAAGGTATATCGCACGTTCAAATCGGCGCGACCGTCCGTCTTGGTCAATCCCTTGGCGGTCAGGTCTTGCTCAATGTCGGCCTCGATCTTCCGCTGTACGAGTTCGCTATTCAGCGCCGGATTCCTGCTGTTGAGCTTGCCATCCCGAATGGCAAAAGTTTTGTATTTGCTGAAGTCGGCGGCCTGGTCGAACTCGACGGTGATTTTTTGCGCCCACGAAGGACTTGCCATCAAACACGCGAGCAGTGCGACCGACTGCCATGGAAATATACGAGAATGCTTGGTTGGGACGAGAGGATTGGACATGTGCCACCTCCAGCGGAAGTAGTGTATCAGGCCGCGATTCTGCGTTGGTACAGCAAGCTTTGAGAGCTGAAAACGCAGTGGAAGCGCGGATTCGCCTGATTTGACTCTCTGAGCCGAGCTACGCTAGCCTCAAGGGTCTGCTGATTGGGTTGCCGCGGTCTCGGCTAGACCCAACCGATCTCGCATCCGAAGTATGCATCCGAAGGCGCGTCGGCCGTATGCGAAGCTATTGTAACTTATTGATTTATTTACTAGTTATGGCTATCCTTGATCCTGGCGACACTCGGCACATCGGAAAGGCGGTTGGCTACTAATGTTACGTGGCGTTTCGACCTATCCTTTTGCGAAGGAACGGCTGCACCCAGGGATTCTGGATCAACTGGTTCGCGGCGGCGCTCAGGCGATCGAGATTTTTGCCGACCGCCAGCATTTCGACTACGCCAATCGAAAGCAGCACATTCGCGAAATCGGCGACTGGTTTAGGGCGAATCCGGTTGCCTTGCACTCAATCCATTCCCCCGTTTATGCCGACTACGAATCGGGCCGCTCCGGTGGGCCTCCGGTGAACATCGCTTCCAGCGACCGTAAGCTGGGTATTGAGGCGATGGACGAAATTAAGCGAGCGATCGAGGTTGCCGAACAGATTCCGTTCCAGTTCTTGATCCAGCACATTGGCGTCGCCGGCGAGTCTTTCGATGACAGAAAGTGTGACGCTGCCATGACGGCGATCGAGCACCTGCGTGCTTTTGCCAAGCCGCTCGGCGTGCGGATCTTGCTGGAGAATATTCCCAACGAATTCTCCGCTCCGGAAAAGCTGGTTGAGTTCATTCGCACCGCGCACTTTGACGACGTCGGCGTTTGCTTCGATCTGGGCCACGCGCACATGGAGAGTTCCGTCGCGGAAGCATTCGAGACTCTAAAAGGGCACATACGATCAACCCACGTTCACGACAACGCAAAGGATCGCGATGCGCACTTGTGGCCGGGGAAGGGAACCATCGACTGGCAGGAGGCGATGGGCCTCTTGCGATCGGCAGAGTGGAAGCCAGCGCTGCTGCTGACCGTTAAGGCTGAAGAACAAAAGAAGGATATCGCGCCGGATATGGCCGCCGCCTACAAGAAGCTAGAGGAAAGCTAGTCCGCATTCCGCAACAACACGACCTTATGACGCAATCACCCGTGACAACGATCTCTGAAATTGGCAAGCACGACGGCCAGAGCGTGACCATCCGCGGCTGGCTCTACAACCTGCGCGAAAGCGGCAAACTGCTGTTCCCAATTTTTCGCGACGGTTCTGGCGTAATTCAAGGCGTGTTGGCGAAGAACGCAGTCCCGCCGGAAGTGTTCGACGCCGTCAAAGGACTGACTCAGGAATCCAGTGTCATCGTGGAAGGCAAGGTCCGTGCCGACAAGCGCGCTCCCGGCGGTTTTGAGCTGGACGTGACGCAGGTGGAAGTCCTCCAACGCGTATCGGAGTCCGACCCTTATCCCATTTCGCCGAAAGAACACGGCGTCGAATTTTTGATGGAGCATCGCCATCTCTGGCTGCGTTCTTCGCGCCAAGCGTCGATTCTCAGGGTTCGTGCTGAAATCATCAAGGCCGTCCGCGACTTCTTCGACGATCGCGGATTTGTTCTAACCGATCCACCCATACTGACGCCCGCCGCTTGCGAAGGCACCAGCACCCTTTTCCCCGTCGACTACTTTGACGAGCAGGCTTACCTCACACAGTCTGGCCAGCTCTATATTGAAGCCTCTGCCATGGCGCTGGGGAAGGTTTATTCCTTCGGGCCCACGTTCCGGGCGGAGAAATCGAAGACGCGCCGCCACCTTACCGAGTTCTGGATGGTGGAGCCTGAAGTTGCCTATGCGACGCTCGAAGACATCATGGAGTTGGCGGAAGGGCTTATTAGCTCGGTCGTCAAGCGCTGCCTGGAGCGCCGTCGCGCGGATCTCGATGTGATCGGCCGCGACATATCCAAGCTGGAGAAGATTGAAGCCCCATTTCCGCGCATCACTTACGACGAAGCTGTCCAGATGCTGCAGGAGGGCCACGCGCAAGGCGCGCTGGAGACGAGGTTTGAGTGGGGCGGCGATCTGGGTTCTCCGGATGAAACGTATCTTGCCCAAAAGTTCGATCGGCCCGTCATGGTTCATCGCTATCCCGCGAAGGTCAAAGCTTTCTATATGGAGCCTGACCCGAAGAACCCAGCCGCCGCGTTGTGTGTGGATGTGCTCGCGCCCGAAGGATACGGGGAAATCATCGGCGGATCACAGCGCATGTCTTCTTATGAGCTACTAGTCCAGCGCATCCACGAGCATGGTTTGCCGGAGGAAGCTTTCAAGTGGTATCTCGATCTGCGCAAATACGGCAGTGTCCCCCACAGTGGTTTCGGCATGGGCATTGAGCGGGCAGTGGCTTGGATTTGCGGCCTCGAACACGTCCGCGAAACCATTCCGTTCCCTCGTATGCTGAACCGTTTGTACCCCTAGCACTAGGTTAGACAGGCGAAATTATGGCTACAACTGCAAATATTGTTAGCTCGATTACTCCGAAGAAAATTCAACTAATCGGTGTGCCGCTCGATCTTGGCCAGGCGCGCCGCGGTGTTGACATGGGCCCCTCCGCGGTTCGTGTAGCAGGGCTCGAGGCACGCCTGGAAGCCCTGGGTCATGTCGTCGAAGACAGCGGAAACGTTGCCGTCGCCATGGCTGAACTCAAGAAGGAAGGCGACCCGCACGCGAAATATCTAAAAGAAATTACCGCGACTTGCACCAAGAGCGCGGAACTCGTGGTCAAGGCGCTGGAAGCCGGGAAGGTCCCGATGGTCCTCGGCGGCGATCATTCCGTGGCAGCCGGCACGGTTTCCGGTGTGGCGGAGTTCTATCGCCGCGACAACAAGAAGATCGGCCTTATCTGGATCGATGCACACAGTGACATCAATACACCGGAGACCTCGCCGAGCGGGAACGTCCACGGTATGCCGCTGGCCGCGCTGATGGGTCTCGGACCCGCTGAGCTAGGCAATATCTACAATTTTTGGCCTAAGGTGAAGCCGGAAAACTGCGTGCTCTTTGGAGTGCGTGACATCGACGCCACTGAGAAAGAAAACATTCGCCGCGCTGGCATCGAAGTTGTCACGATGCGCGATATTGACGAACGCGGAATGCGCGCCGTCATGGAAGACGCTCTGCGTATGGCCGGACGAGGCACCGTGGGTTACCACGTTTCTCTGGACATGGACTGGATCGACCCGGAAGACGCCCCGGGAGTCGGCACCCCGGTGCGGGGCGGAGCAACCTATCGCGAGGCCCATCTCGCGATGGAAATCATTGCCGATCACGGGCGTATGCTCAGTTTTGAAATCGTGGAAGTCAATCCAGTGCTTGATGAACAAAATCAGACTGCGGACTTGGCCGTAGAGTTGGCACTGTCTGCTTTCGGCAAGAAGATCCTGTAGACGGACAAATTTGGAGCGGGCGATCCTTGAAGAATTCTAAGAAACTACGAGTTGGTGTTTTGTTCGGCGGACGTTCGGGCGAGCACGAAATCTCTTTACTCTCCGCCGCCTCAGTCCTCAACGCGATTGATAAGGCAAAGTACGAAGTCGTTCCCATCGGCATCACGAAGGAAGGCTCGTGGGTCACATCCGCGCACGCAGAGGCCCTACTCCAGGGAAAGCCGCCGGTCAGCGCTCTGCGCGCGGGCGATCCCGAGGCCACCAGCGCTGCTGCCGTTCTCGCGCAAGGCTCGGCGATTGTGGTTCCTCCAGTCCCTGCACAGAGTAGTTCGATGGTGCCGTTCCAAACGCAGGCCGGAGAACTGTCCCGCCGCTGGACCGACCGCAGCATCAATGTTGACGTTATTTTCCCCGTTCTCCATGGCACCTTCGGCGAAGACGGCACCATTCAAGGCCTGCTCGAACTCGCTGATATTGCCTACGTGGGCGCAGGCGTCCTGGGATCGGCTTGCGGCATGGATAAGGACGTCATGAAGAAGCTCTTCCAAGCCGCCGGACTGCCGATTGTGAAGCACGTCACGATTCTGCGCGCGGATTGGGAGGCCAATCCCAAGAAGGCTCAGAAGCTGATCGAAACCAAGTTGAAGTACCCCGTATTTGTGAAGCCGGCCAATCTGGGGTCTTCCGTAGGCATCTCCAAGGCGCGCAACCGCGCGGAACTCGCGCCCGCGATGAAAGAGGCTGCGCTTTACGATCGCAAGATCGTCATCGAGCAGGGAGTCGGCGGCAAGAAGCACAAAGCGCGCGAGATCGAGTGTTCGGTGCTAGGCAACGACAGTCCCTCCGCCTCCGTGCCGGGAGAAATTGTTCCTGGAACAGAATTCTACGATTACAAAGCGAAATATCTGGATGAAGGCTCACGTCTCATTATTCCGGTGAAGCTCCCGAAGGCTCAGACGAAACAAGTCCAACAGTTGGCGATCCAGGCATTTCAGGCAGTGGATTGCTCCGGCTTGGCGCGGGTAGACTTCCTGATGGATCCGGTCACCAAGAAGTTCTACGTGAACGAGATCAACACCATGCCCGGTTTCACCTCGATCAGCATGTACCCCAAGCTCTGGGGCGCATCGGGGCTTCCGTATCCGGAACTCATCGATCGATTGATCCAGCTAGGAATTGAACGCCACGAAGATAAGAAGAAGAATCGCTACAGCCGCGAATAGCGGCTAGAACGAGAGCCGCAGAGAAAGCTGGATGATGCGGGGATCGGCCGCCGCAATAATCCGTCCGAAGGTTGGGTTACTCGGATCCTGATGGATGATGTTCGTGTCGGGGTCGCCGAAATTCGTGTGATTCAAGATATTGAAGAAGTCCGTGCGGAATTCGATCTTGGAGCGTTCTCCCCACACCGGCGTTTCCTTGGCAATTGCCAAATCGGCTCGAACGCTCCCCGGTCCGCGAAAAAAATTGCGCGGCAAACTGCCGTACGTAGGTACAGGCGGAGTGTCGCTTGGTTCGGCAAAACTGGCGGGATCAAACCAATAGTGGCCCGATCCCTTGCGCGGATCCCGCAAATGCAACGCCAGCAGGTTGGCACGCACAAGCTCGCTGTCGCCCACCCCGGAAGGGCCCGGATCGTTGAAATCGCCCGCAGTGGGCAGATTCGCAAAAATATCCAGCGGGAATCCGGTGCGCCACCGCACAATCGGAAAAACTCGCCAGCCTTCAACCAACCGCTTTGGCGCTGCGGCCCATAGTTCCGCCACGGGAAGGGTCCATCCACCGCTAAAAACAATGCGGTGCCTCAAATCAAAGTCAGAGGAAGCGCGAAAGAGGTTATGGCTATAGGCCGGAACTTCGGCATTCCGGTTGTCCTGCAAGCTCGATCCGGATGCGTTGTCGATGTTGTGCGACCAGGTGTACGCCAACGTGAAATAGGAATCTCCGAACCAGCGGTTGTGCGAAATCTGCTTGCGAAGGCTGGTTTCCAGACTGTTGAAACTTGCGCTGCTAACATTTGCGTATTCAAGGATCGCCGCAAAGCTGTTGCTGTCGTTCCCAGGGTACGTATTGAGAACGCGATTCTGTGTTCCCAATACGAAAGGGTTTACTTGCACCAGGCTGGTGAGCTTGCGAGCGCTGCTGCCAACGTAGTTCAGTTCAATCACGGTGTTCGCACCCAAATCATGTTGCAAGCTTAGGTTGTACTGGTAGATGTAGGGCGTGCGCAGATGTGGATCGACCACAAATACGCTCCCGGAAGCTCCGATCGGCAAGAAGCCTGCGCCGGTGCTGGAGAAGTCGACATTGTGATCTGGCGGCTTGGACGGAAAGGGGTTAGCCGTCTCGGTCGAGGTGAACGGTTGCGCCAGGTAATTCAGCGGAGCGGTCGCTGTCGTGGGCGGCGCGAAAAAATTGATTCCCGCGGTGGAGTAGAAGGGAGGCTGCCCATTGAATTGCAGGTTGTCGTTTGCTTTCAAAATATTGTAGAAGACGCCAAACCCGCCCCTGAGGCTGGTCTTACCCTTTCCCGACAAGTCCCAGGCAAAACCAAAGCGGGGAGCGAAGTCATTCTTGTCGGGGAAATTCGCGCCAGTCGGTGCGTGGGGATCGCCCGGGAAGAGCATTCCCACAGGAGCGTTCGGGAACACCTGCGATTGCTGGCCCGGCACAATGGAGTAGGAGCGGCCCTGCGTATCGCTTTTGGGCGTGCTGTATTCGTAGCGCAAGCCCAGGCTCAGCACCAGGCGCTGATTCACGCGCCACTCATCTTGCAGAAATGCGTGCGTCGTCTTGCTTCGAATGTTGGACCGGGCGTTGGGTCCTTGAACGTATGCGGCGGGCAGCCCGAGAAGGAAATTGGGAAGACTGCCAGAACTGCTCTGTACGCCAAATCCGTCCGCCGTGCCAAAGTTGGAAAATTCGAAAAGGCCATCGGTCAGAAAGGCGAACGTCGTGTTGTTCTGATAAGCCGCGAAGCCCGCGCCCAGCTTCCATGTGTGCTGGCCCCGCGCCCAGGTTAAAGCGTTCGCTGCAGAGAAGGTATTGTCCGTAAAGCGCGAAGGGCCCTGAAAGGCGAATCCAGCCTGGAGCCCCGACCCGAACGTCAGGTCGGGTGGCCCGGTGGTCAGGTCAGGTCTCACATCGAGTATTCCCAGGTCGCTTGGGCCAGGCTGGTGGGTGAGCGGGCGTTCCTGATCCGTGGCGGCCCGCTGTGCCGCCAGATGAAACTCGTCCAGGAGTCGCGAAGAAAAAATATGAGTGTAGGTGCCATTCACGAATCGATCGCTCGGCTGGGAAACGGTCGAAAATCCGCCGACATTTGCGAAATCAAACGGATTCACAATGCGCGTGTGGTCTCCCCCTAGCGTGACGGACAGCTTATCTTTCTCCGTGAGGTCAAGATCAAGCTTTGCCGTGATTTCGTTCGAGGTCAGATCCCTGCGGCCAAGAGCCGTGATCTTGCCATCGGGAGTAGATGGAATCAGCCCTGCTTTGATGTAGTTCTGTGCAATCGGGTCGATCTTGATGATTCCATTTTGGGGGTTACCTTGTGCGAAGGAGGAGTGGTTCACCAGGAAAGCGATGACATCTTGGTCCTGGTGAAAATCTCCCGTCAGTTCTGCAGGCGTGAACGTAGTTCCGGTAGGAGGAGGAATCTGCTCGGCTTGAAGCTCGCCCTGATAGCTCACGAAGAAGAAAGCGCGATCTTCCCGATGCAAACCCCCTGGAATTGCCAGCGGCCCCCCCAAAGAACCACCGAATTGATTCCGCTTGAGAATAGGCCTCCGGTAGCCAGTGTTCTTATTAAAGAACGTATTGGCGTCCAGCGCTTCATTGCGCAGGTAATCGTATGCGCTTCCATGGAAGGAATTCGTCCCAGACTTTGTGGCGAATGTGACGATGCCTCCGCCATTTCGTCCAAAATCCGCCGTGTAGTTGCTTGTCATTACACGGAATTCCGCAATCGTATCCGGATTGGGGTTGTAGGTAATCCCGTTGTTCAGCAGGTCGTTGTTGTGAGCGCCGTCCAACAGAAATGTGACCGAGTCTTCCCGATTGCCAGCCACGCTAAACCCGGTCACGCCAGCCGCATCAGCGTTGACAGGCAACACGCCCGGTTGCAAGACCGCGAGTTCAAGAATGTTGCGTCCGTCAAGAGGAGCATTTTGGATTACATCTCCGGTGACGACCTGGCCCAGCGTCGGGTTTACCGTCTCTACGCCGCCGGTCCGATCGTTCACCCGAATCTGCACCCGCACCTTCGCGATGGGCAGAACCAATTGCAAAGTGCGCGCGTCTCCCACGTGAAGGAAAAGGTCTGTGACCTCCAGAATCGCGAAGCCGTCTTTTTCGGCAGACACAACGTAGTTTCCCGGCTGCAGCAGTGGGATCGAAAAGGATCCGGACCGGTCCGTTTCGGTCTCGCGTTTAAGCCCCTGGTCGATGTTGAGCGCAACAATACTGACTCCAGGCAACACTCCACCCGTCGAGTCACTGATCGTTCCCCGAAGGCTCGCCCGTTGGGCCGTGGCAGCCTGCACCATCAAAACCAGGGTTAAAGAGAGAAGGGTAAATCTCACCTACGGTATTGTACCCGCGAGAATAGACACTTAGCGGCTGATTTGTGACACGGTGCTATCGACTAATTTGATGGAGCGCGTCGAATAGTAGATTCAGACTAGCCTGGGTGTCGTCCACGGGCTCAGACATCGTAAACAGCCGCCGCATGAGCAGATTCTGGCGTTCTGCCAGCCGGAGCACCGCTTCGGAATCTTGCCGAGACTCGCCCGCAACGGCCTCCTCCAGAGTGTGCCCCGTCAGCGAAGCCAACAATTCCGCCTGCCGCCGGGTCAGCTTGGAGATCGCCTGCCGATGCTCGCTCCGCAGCCGTTCCGCAATTTGCCGAGTGCCCGCCGGTAGCTGGGCGATGCGGCGCTCTGCAAATTCCGTATCCAGACGGCGCAAAGCCCAGGCATGCAAAAGGGCTTGCCGAGACAGCGTAACTGCTTCATTCGAAAAGGATGCCACGCGCTGGTGCAGTTCCTCGTCGGTAATCCCAGGCTTCGTGACCCGACGCGCGATTTCGTCGTACAGAGGAATTTCGCGGCCCGAGGCGTCGGCGATTGTGACCGCCGCCCCCGCCCCGCGCTGCAGGCTAGTAGCCGCCAATTGATCGGGAGGCGGGAACAATGCGGCTCCACCCACCCATTCCTTCGGGGTCGATACCTCCACGGCGACTGGGAACGGAAGGGCGCGGAGCGCCCCGCGAATCGCATCGCGGCGTTCCGTCCGGTCCACTAGTCCCTGCACCAGCACGGTCCCGTCCGACATCGGGAATACGTAAACTTCCTCACCAAGGCAAGCGTCCAGCTTGTGCAACGCCGCCGTTGCCGCGACTTCCTGCTCACTGGCGACAGAATTGGCGTAGGTCAACGGAGAAATCTTGGTCGGGCCCGCTGCGCTCTGACCGCCGTGCACTCGCAGGGCTGGCGAACTCGGCTCGCCGAAGATCTTTGCCCACTCTTCCGTCCGTGGCGCCGACTGTTCAGCCACGCGCGTGAAGCGAAATTCACCGGCCTCCGCGGTCACGATACTGACGCGCACCGGCTCGTACGTCTCCGCGTCCATCTCCAGACGCGCTTCACGAATTCCTGAACTATGAGCCGGCGCGAAGGGATAACTCACTTCATAAGTGCCCGCAGACTTCTTGGAAGACGTATCCGTGCTTTGCCGCGCTGCTACCAGCTTGCGAAATTCCGGTACGGAAACATCCGGCAGCCACTGCTCTGCCTCAAGGTAGCGCTCAACGGAAGCAGGCAGCGCACCTTTCTCGGGTAGCAGCTTCGATGTATCAACCGCTTCGTCCGCCGAACGCACCAGCAAGTCGGATTTGCGCTCTGGAGCAACTTGGCCGCGCATCCCATACAGCGCGCCACTATTCTCGGCCGCAAACTCCACTGTCCCCAGATCCTGCGTTTGGCGACCCGCGCCGATGTGCTCCATTCTCACCGAGCGCAGCCGAACCGACTCGCGGGCCGGTACGTGTGTGGTTTCAAAACTCTCTGCACGTCGCAGCAACGTTTCCGCCGAAGCCGTTGAGGTCAACACATCGGTAAAGGTGGCTACCAGGACCACGACCGTTACCACCGCTGCCAAAGCAGCCTGACGGCTAAAAACGATAGCCCCTGCTATCGCCCGAAAACTTTCCACGGTCCGGGACCAACTCGATCTTGCCGCCGCCCGCTCTTCAACGTGTCGCGAAAGACGCTGCCGGAACTGTTCGACCGGCGCGGGAATCGACTTAACATCTTGCGGCAGGAGTGTGTCCCGGAAGCTCAAGAACTGTCCGATGGTGCTTTGGAGTTGCGACTGCCGGTCGCGGCAAGTCCAGCACGCGGCTAGATGCTCTTCCGCGCGTTTCTGCGCCGGGCTCGCGAGTTCGCCGTCCAGCAACGACAGCAGAACCGCGTCCTCCAGGTGTTTGAAGTTGTCCAACCCCAACTTTTGGGTTTCGGTCATAGTGCCCGTCCTTCAATCTTTTTCAACCCGCGCGTGAGATAAACGCTGACCGACTTAGCGCTGATCTCCAGCACGTCCCCGATTTCCTTGTAACTGAGTCCTTCCGCTCGCAGCATCAGGCACCGGCGCTCGCGTTCGTTCAATCCGCCCAGAATCTGGCGCACCTGCTGCCGCCGGATCATCCGGTCCTCTGCGGAATCCCCCGCCGCGGTCAGACCGTCCAACCATTCCGTTGATGCCGACTCTTCTCGTCCATGGCGTCGCAGGGAATCGATCGCCAGGTTGTGCGCTACCTTGTACAGCCAACCGCGCAGTTCCAAAATTTCGATGTTCTTCTGCAGCTGGTCGAACAGTTTCAAAAACGTAATCTGCACTACGTCTTCCGCTTCCCCGGTAGAGCCCACAATGTGATGCAGATAACTCAGCAGCGCCGGGCGCACGCTCACGTAAGCTTCCACAACCACTTCTTCCAGGGGGAGTTTGCGCGGCGTTTCGGCTTTTGCAAAGCCTAGGATTGCCGCCGAGTTTAAAGCGCGATCAGAGTGCATGAATAAACTCGGTGCCGCTCGGGCAGGGGCGGGACAGCAATTCTCACGATCTTAAACACCTGTTGGCCACTCCGTCAACATTCTTCTTGTCATTTTGCCGGGTTTTTTGCGAGGGACAGATGGCCGGCACGATGTGAAAATCTTTTTCTCTTCGTTGTTAGCAAACCGCCACCCTGCTCCGTCTTAGCAAATAGCAGGGGAAACGCAAGGGCCCTCCAGATGAGGGTTGCATATGGCCTGCGAATTTTCCGAGTCTGTAGGGTCCTTGCAATAATTACTTAGTAGTAAACATACGCTTCGCTGCACTCGTCTCTCCGAACCAGCAAGCCCGGAACCTCCACTGTGCCGGCGTATTCAGAGATCTTCCCCTACCGCCCGATACTGTCCCCGAAAATAGAGCAGCGGCTCCCCGTTGCGAAGAACAACTTCTTCGACTTCCGCCAGGAAAATTGTGTGGTCCCCAGCCTCGTGTTCATGCTGAAGCCGACATTCCAGAAACGCCAGCGCACCTTGCAACACCGGTGTTCCGTGCTGGGTTCGATCAAAATGCGCTCCGGCATCTTCCGCATGCTGATGTGTTTCCGTCGAGCGAGCGTAAAACTCCGAGATCGCGCGTTGCCCCGCCGAGAGCACGTTAATTCCAAAGCGCTTCTTCTCCTTCAACTGTGCTCGCGTTTTCGCTCGATGATCCACGCAAACCAGAACCAGCAACGGATCCAGCGACACAGACGTAAACGCGTTCGCGGTCATCCCGTGAACCTCGCCGCCAGCTTCCGCCACCGTAATTACGGTCACGCCGGTAGCAAAGCTCCCCATCGCCTCACGAAATTGTTCACGCGTCACGTTCATGGGTTGCGGCATTGGCACTTGCACTCGCTCTTGCTAAAGCAGTCCTCAGTGAAACTTAGTGCCCTCTGTAATAAAGGTCCTTGCCATTATTCCGGCATCGAAGCATTCGTCTCGGCGGTAATCTGATTTCGCAGATCCCAAAGCTCGCGATAAGCCAGGTGCTGCATGCGCTGTTGCAAAACTTCAACCGGAGTGCCCATCGTACCGATCACACCGCCGCCAATCACGCGCTGCGCCAGCTTCAAATGATGAAAGCGAAAGATCTGCATGCGCTCGTCGAAGTCCATCATGACCTCTGCCAGCTCATGCAAATCGAAAAACTCGTCATGCCGGCGGTAAATATCGTCCGCCTTCAAGCCCTTAATCCGCAGTTGCTCCTGGAACGCGTCGCCGATCCTCGGCGCGATATGGAGCAGCGCCAGAAATCCCGGCGAATCCAGCCCGCTTCCGTGACCCAGCCCAGCACGGATCAGATGATAGTCATACGGAGTAATGTTTTCCAGAATATGCAGCATGGCCACCGGGTACTCCATCATCCCATGGGCCCGTCGGAGCAGCCGGGTTGCTGGAGCGAACTCGCCGGCGACGATCTTTGCGCGCCCCCGTTCTAATTCCCAGGCCGCGCCCTTCATCAGCAATTCAGAAGCCTGATGCACAACCTGAAATGTAAGCTCATCCGGATGCAGCAATTGGTCTGCCGGCTTCTGTAGCGACAGCAACTCGTCCGTGCGCAGGTATCGTTCGTAGTCGCTCGCACCGGTACCCGGCAATATCGGCTTCCGCAAATCTTCCGTCACTTCGAATCCTCCCGAACTTCCATTCAGCCGCCAATAGGCAGCGCGTTCGATTCTACTCTGTCGCGCTCAATGGAGGTACGGGCGTCCTCGCCCGTGCGGTTTGAGGTGTACCCTCGCACCTGACCGGGAACTTTCTCCTCACCGCGGGTTCCATATATGCTTAGAGTGCTATGACCTTGATGGATGCCCCTGTCTACGATCCCGGACCCGCCCGCCGCCTTAAAATCAAAATCGGTGTCGGAGTTTTCCTGCTGCTGCTCACCAGTTTCCTGGTGTGGCTCTACCGCTACTGGCCGGAAGAGCACATTGTCGACAAGTTCTTCACGTCCATCCAGAACAAAGACTACGCCACGGCTTACGGAATCTGGATGAACGATCCCACGTGGAAGGAGCACCCGCAACAGCACGGGAAGTATCCTTTCAACGAGTTCTATACCGACTGGGGACCGGGCGGTGAGTGGGGCTTGGTAAAGACGCACAAGATCCGAGCATCCGGAGAGTGCCGCGGCGGCGGCAGCGGAATCGTCGTGGAGGTTATCGTCAATGATCGCGTAATGCCGGCCCGCGTGTGGGTCGAGAAGTCCGACAAAACGCTAAGCTACCCGCCCTGCTAATTCGCAACCATGGAGGCACGGGCGTCCTCGCCCGTGCTGCGCGAAAGATCAGTTCGCAACAACCAACCCCTGCAACGTCTTCTGTAATGCCGCGTCATCTGAAGTCTGCGAGGAAGTTTTTCCGCGATCAATCTGCCGCATCAATCCCCAAAGTACCTTCCCCGGCCCGACTTCGACAAACGTTTCCGCGCCCTTCGCGATAAGTCCGCGCACGCATTCATCCCACCGCACAGCTCCGATCACTTGACGAACCAACGCATCTCGACTCGCATCGGCCGTCCGAACCAGTGCCGCATCCACGTTGCACATCACGGGTACGGAGGGATTCTGCATCTGCAGAGCCTTCAAATCCGCCGCTAGCCGTTCTTGTGCGGGCTGCATGAGGGAACAATGGAAAGGTGCGCTCACAGGAAGCAAAACGGCCTTCTTGGCACCTCGCTCGGCAGCCAGCGCGACAGCCCGTCCCACAGCGGATCGGTTCCCTGAGATCACAACCTGCTCCGGCGAGTTCACATTCGCCGGCTCGCAAACCTCACCCTGCGAAGCGTCGACGCAAATCTGCCGCACGTTTTCAGTATCCATACCGAGAATCGCCGCCATCGCGCCAACACCCACCGGCACAGCTTCCTGCATGTAGCGCCCACGATTGCGCACCGTCCGAACTGCATCTGCAAAGCTCAACGTCCCCGCCGCAACATGCGCCGAGTACTCCCCCAAACTGTGCCCAGCCACCCACGCGGGCTCAATACCGCTTTGTTTCAACACACGCCAGGTAGCCACCGAAACCGTCAGGATCGCCGGCTGTGTATTCTCCGTCAGCCGCAACTGATCGTCCGGTCCTTCAAAGCACAGCTGCGACAGCGAAAAACCAAGCGCCGCGTCGGCTTCCACAAATGCCTGCCGAGCGACGGAGTACTTCTCGGCCAGCTCTTTGCCCATGCCAACAGCTTGCGAACCCTGGCCCGGAAATAGAAATGCAATAGAAGATGTCATGAGAGTTTAAGAGTAACCGAAAAGTTCTTGTCATTCCGACCCCGAGCGTTCTTTGCGAAGGGGAGGAATCCCTTTATTCCCCGTACACTCGACGTCGACAGTCTTGCCGTAACAGAACGATAATCCGCGCCCTAAGAAGCCCGCCCAGTCTTGTCCAGTTCTCGATAAAAACCCATATCCGCAGCGCGCAGCATCTTGGTGATGTAGACAATCTGCCCGTGATGCAGCCCAAAATGCTCGACAACCTGGTACACCGCTTCCAGCCCGCTGACGTGATAGCCCTGGATATCGAAGAATTGAACGAGCTCGCCTTCCGTAAGTCGCGAGAGAACCCCCGATGCACGCTGCAGAGTCGCATCGAGCTTTCCTACGAGCACAGAAGCAGGAATCCCATCCCTCTGCCCGAATTCTGCAGGCCGATCGCGATTGTCTTCCATCCCGCTAAACGGCGCCACCAGCCACTGCTGCACGTTGCCGTTCAGATGCAGCAGCAAATTTCCGATGCTATTGCTCGCGTCATTGGGACGCCACCAGACTTGTTCATCGGTTAGCGACTCGACACACTCGCGCATCCGCGGCCAGTATTGTTCCAGCAATTTGGTGCGCGAAAATTCAAGAAACGATTGGGTCGTGCTGGATTCGGCCTTCGTCATAAATCTATTCCTGGGCGGCAACCGCATCGGCAATATGTTTCGGAATCGCCTTCAATCCCGTTTCGATATGCCGGTTAATGTCGCCCGAGGCTACTTCCGAAGCCACGCGAATCGCATTCTTGATCGCATTCGCATTCGACGATCCGTGGCTCACGATGCACACGCCTTTCAATCCCAGCAAAGGCGCACCGCCCGATTCCGAATAGTCGAGCCGCTTCTTGAAATCCGCAAATGCACTGCGCGAGAGTAGATAGCCAACCTGCCGGGTAATGGTAGCCCGCAGCGATTCCTTCAGGGCGAAACGTACCAGATTCACCACGCCTTCAGAAATTTTCAACGCCACATTGCCGACGAAGCCATCGCAGACAATCACATCCACTTGGCCGCCATACAAGTCGCGGCCTTCTACGTTGCCCACAAAATTCAAGGGAAGTTGTTTCAGTAGTTGGAACGATGCCCGCGTCAGTTCGTTGCCCTTGGTTTCTTCCTCGCCAATCGAAAGCAGCCCCACGCGCGGTCGTCGCGTTCCAAAAATGCTGCGAAAGTAAATCTCGCCCATCACCGCAAACTGCTCCAGATTTTCTGGCGTGCAGTCCACGTTAGCGCCCACGTCCAGCATGATTGAGAAGGTTCCGACGGCATTCGGAAATACCGCCGCCAGCGCAGGACGATGCACGCCGGGCAACACGCCCAACACCATCTTGGCCGTGGCCATGGCCGCGCCGGTATTCCCTGCGGTCACAAAGCCAGATGCATGCCCCTCGCGCACCAGGCGCAGTCCCACGCGCATGGACGAGTCGCGCTTGGAGCGCACGGCTTGCGCCGCCTTGTCCTCCATGGTGATCTGTTCGCTGGCGTGTACGATTTCGATGGGCAGGCCGCTGTGCGGATGGCGATCCAATTCGGCGCGAATGACTTCCTCGCGCCCCACCAGCAACACCTTTACCCCGAGCTGACGGGAAGCCTGGAGGGCGCCTTCAATCTCAGGTTTCGGCGCTTTGTCCGCGCCCATCGCATCGACGGCTATAACGCTCGGCATGCGTTTTCAGGAGTGGCTTACTTGGCTTCTTTTACAACCAGCACTTCGCGGCCTTTGTAGTAGCCGCACTTGGCGCAGGCGCGATGTGGAAGCTTGCGCTCATGGCAATTCGGACAGTCCGAAGTCGTGGGCTTGGTCAAAAAATCATGCGCCCGCCGCGTGCTGGTCCGTTTTTGTGAATGACGTCGTTTTGGATTAGGCATCTAAAATCTCTTTTCTTGATCTGGTTCTCAAAATTCTTGATCTGGTTCTCAAAATTTCGACTCTAAGTTCTAGTTCTTCAATTGCGTACGAATATCTTTCAAAGTCGACCACCGCGGATCGTCGCTCTTCTCCACGCAATTGCAGGGCTCCACGTTGCGGTTCTTGCCACAAATCGGGCAAAGCCCCTTGCAATCCGGTCGGCACACCATCTTCAGCGGCACCGCCAGCAAAACCTGCTCCAGCAGCACGTCTTTCAGCTCCAACCCGGAACCAGCATAGTAGCTGATTTCCGCCTCGGCTGCCGTCACGCTTAATTCTTCCTTGCCGTCGTCCGACCCCTCAGGCCGATAGAGCAAATCGTAGCTGTTCGCCACGTCCGTCGTGACAGGCTCCAGGCAGCGCGCACAGGGCACCTCCAGAGACGTAGAGAAGTCTCCATGCACCCGTATATCCAGCAGCCGTTCATGGCTGCCATGCGTTTCCGGTACTAGCTCGGCCCGCCCAGCCGCTTTCAGGGGCGTGCGCTGAATGCAGTCCGGACCCAGATCCAAGGCCCCAGCCGCCAGCTCCTCCTCGAAATCCACAGGATGCAGCTCTAACTCGTGGATATCGAACAGCATAGCAAACCCCTTAGGCTCAATACGTTAGGTCAATCAGTGTACGGGAAACCGCTCAGGACGGAAAAACCGTGAATAGACCAACTCCTAGGATAAAGGGCGGGGAAAGTAGTGTCAAGAAATGAACGGGGAAGGCTTCCGGGGACAGCAGAGCGCATCACTTGTGAGTCTTCAATGTCTCCAGTGGCACTTCCACGACTTCGCCCACCAAGATGCCACCGACGGATAGCGTAAGCTCTGCCTCGACGGCTCCTTGCTTCGGGAGCGACACCTTCCGTTCGGCAGTTTGGAAACCACGTAATTCCACGATTACTGTGTATTTCCCCTTTTCAAGATGGGCGAGAGAGGCTCGACCGCGCTCATCCGTAACTGATTTCATGGACCTCTTGCTGGCAGACACTAGAGTGACATTCGCCCCCGGGATCACCGCGCCGGTCTCGTCCTTGACCACGAGAGTGAATATTGTGTTTTGCAACTTGGTTTGTACAACAGTCGAAGGTTGATCTTGCGGAGCAGCCTGTGCGGCGGCAAGACTCACGCTCATAACTGCTGACAGTGCGGCCCCGGCAACTTGAGATACGCGCCGGACCTTGAGTCGTAAAACAGCGTGCAACCCGACCGGGCAATCCTGTGTAAGTAGAGTCCCATCGGAGCGGCGGTACATCCGCGCACACAGTCGACCTTCATGATTCGCGACGACAGTTTCGACGTCTGCCGCGGTCATGGCAGAGAAGTTGTAAACATTCAAATTGCACTCAGAGCAGTGGCGGACGCGGTCGTCTCCAACCATCCGTTCCCAGTCGGCTGTGCATGGGGACGCAATTTTGAAATTCCGTTCCATATGGAAGTAGCCTATGCCCGGTCCCGGCAACCGTCAATCACCCGGGTACCCGCACACAGGTAGGTCCAAGAGTGTAGGACCTACTGAGTGTTCTCCCGGATTGACCTTGTCCGTCTGCCCCACTATGCTGGCGATCATTGCGTCGCTGCTAAACTTATTTCTTAATCAATCATGAAACGAACTCCCCAACTCACCTTCGCGGTTATTTTGATCGTATTGGCGCTCACCCTCACCGCCTGGGTGCTGACCACTCCCGGAACCTTGTCATTCATGGGCAAGTCTCAGACCGCGGAGGCGAATGCGCAAGCGCAAGGCATTCCGCCAGAATTCGCAGTCGACAAGAGCCCTCTCATGGTCGCCCGCGAGCTCGCCGCGTGGGCGGCGACTCCTGAAGAGCAAGATCTTGCTGCTGAAGCGGAAAAGACCGCCGACCACGAAGTCGATCTCGATTTTGCCAGCGCTCTGCGCCGCGTGAACGCGCACCCGCCCGCGCTCTCCAAGGAGGCCAAAGAGCTGGAGGCGCGCGTCCAGCAGATGGAAAGCCAGATCAAGAAGGATCAGGATCGCTCGCTCGATCTGAAGCAAAGGGCGGAAAAAGCCGGACCAGACGATGGGAACATACAAGGGCAGTCCGAGCTCGCCGATGCGCAACTGGCCCTCGATGAAGACGAAATTGCCGACGCCAAAGGTGACCTGGAGCGTGCGGGCGGTGATGTGCAGTCCAAGGTCGTTCACGCTCGTGAGCAGCATGAAGTAGCCGAAGGCGCGCGCGGCAAAACAGTCTACGGCGGCGCAATCGCGAAAGCGTCCGCGTCTCCCAACAGCCTGCGGGCCCGCGCGCAGCAATGGAACCTGGCGCGAACCGCGCAAGCCCAAATTCGAGCCGCGCAGCAACAAGCTGCGGAGGCCGCTGCCAGCCTTTCCCGTCAGCACGATGCGTTGGAGCAAAGAGTCCAGAAGGAGCAAACGAAGAAGCAGTCGCTTACCGAGCAGGCTTCCAATGGTGGAACCGATTCTTCGACCACCGGCGCAGCCAAAGAGGCCTCGGCTGCGGCCTTGGTTTCCGTTCAACAACTCTCCGAAGATCAGCGGAGCATGGCGGAATTCGACAAGCGCATTCAGGATTTCCAGGATCTCACCAGCATCTACGGCCGCTGGCTCGATACCGTGAAGTTGCAGCAATGGGCCGCACTCCATGCGATTCTGCAATCGCTGCTCTGGATCACGGTCATCGTGTTGCTGGTGTACATCCTCAGCCGCATCATTGAAAAGACGTTGTCGGACAGTACCATTGCCGACCGCAAGCACCTACTCACTCTGCGGACGGTCATCCGATTTTCGCTAAAAGCCGCTGGCTTGCTCGCAATCATCTTCGTAGTTTTCGGCGTACCAGAACAAATGCCGACTGTCCTGGGACTCGCGGGCGCTGGCCTTACCGTGGCCCTGCAGGATTTCATTATCGGCTTCTGCGGGTGGTTCGTATTGATGGGCCGCAACGGAATTCGCGTCGGCGATTTTGTAGAAATCAACGGCGTAGGCGGGGAAGTCGTCGAGATCGGCCTGCTGCGAACCGTCGTCCTGGAAACCGGCAGCTCCACGGGGTCCAACTATCCTACTGGGCGCCAAGTCGCGTTCATCAACAGCTACGCCATCAAGGGGCACTACTTCAACTTCTCAACTTCCGGCCAATGGCTCTGGGACGAGCTGGTTGTGCAGGTTCCCGCTGGAGAAGATTCGACCCCGGTGGTCGAGAGCATTCTGAAAATTGTCACCGAGGACACGGAGAAGAACGCGCGCATGGCCGAACAGGAATGGCAGCGCGTAACGCAGCACTACGGCGTCAAGGCATTTTCAGGAGCGCCATCCATCAGCGTGCGGCCGTCGGGCGTGAGCGTTGAGGTCGTGGTTCGCTACATCACGCGTGCACAGGAGCGCTACGAGGTTCGCACTCGTTTGTACCGGGCGATTGTAGAGTTGTTCCAGGGGAAGAGGACTGTGACGGCATCGGCGTCTGCACCGCAACTGGGACAACCCGGAAGCCCGGTCAAAGCTTAGGCACTGAGGTTGGGTGAGCGCCGTTACTTCCTGGCGCTGAAGAGTGCGACACACCCCTCCAACCGGACCGTATATTCGCTGAAATGCGCCTTAAGTCCCGCCTTAAGATCCTTTTGGCAGTCTTCCAGATTGCTGAAAATTCCTTTGGCGTTATAAATGGGCATCAAGTTAGTCGCCAGAAAGCCATGCGGAACGCCTGTCCCCAGAATCGTTGAACCAAACATGACTCCACCATCCCTTAACAAAGTTTTCAAGTGCTGAAACACAATGCTTTTGCTGACCAGATCGCCGGGAACGCAGTGCAACAGGTAGTTGAGGCCTATGGAACCAAAACCGGTTAGCCCGATCTCAATGGGTTGCAGCACATCCCCCATGTGGCACGACGGATTGTACCGGCGCAGGCGCCCGGCTGTTTTCGTCAGACTGTTGGGATTCAAATCGAGCAGAGCGATCGTCGGGGCGGGGGAGGGAAACCGGCAGAGATCCAGGAAGTAACCCGTTCCCACCCCTATATCCAGATGTCGATCCGAGATGTGCTGGTTGTAAAAATCGAGAATCACACGCGAGGGGCATTTCCAGATGAAGGAATTGGAAAAACCTAACACGGCCAGATCGTAGAACGCCAATGCGGCGGGCGCGTAAGCCGCCGCCCCTCTAGCGGCAGCCACGTCGGACGGAGGGACGTCAAGAGCCTTTCTCACCATACGCAGTCATTCCTGGGAGTGCGGTTCGCTAGCTGTTGAACTGCCGCAGATGATGGTCCATATGAAGCCAGCCCCAGCGCAGCCATTCCTCTGGCGTCATCTTGGCAAAGAAGGGATGCTCTACGGAAGCCAGACTACCCGGCTGTTTCGCAAGTCGTTCTGTTAAAGAAACGAGATCTGCGCGGTCCTTCTCGAATTCCGCAGGAGGCGTGCCACCGCCGCCAGCTTGATCGAACTCAGGCATGGTCGGGACGTCCTTCGGCCAAGGCGCGGGAATCCGCAACGCGGCCCACTTCATGACTGTCCGCTTGAAGAAATTGCTTACCGAAGTGGCCTGTCTTTCACCCAATGCCAAGCGGGTCGCGTCGCACAGATGGCAAACCATCTGCGGCGCTGACATCTTGCCCCACGCCCGCGGACTATCGGCTCGGAGCCGGGCCAGACGCTCCAGCAGCATCTTCTTGTCGTCAGGATTGGCGAGCGTCTTCATCGCGTTCCAGTTGCGCAGGGTCAACTTCTGCGAATCTACTTCTTCTGCGAATCTACTTCTTGATGAGCTCCTGCAACTTCGCGGACGCCAGGGCGGCGAACTCCGTGTTGGGATTTTCCTTTTGCAGTTGCTCGTAAATCCGCTGCGCTTCCTTGGGTTGATTCTTTGCGGCGTAAAGGCCCGCGAGCTCAACTTGCGCTGTCTGCTTCGAAACCGTCGAGGCGGGTTTATCCGTAAGCTGTTTATAAATCTCAATCGCTTGTGTCTCGCGATTGCTGTCCCGATACAAACCTGCCAGCGCCATCTTCGCCAGCGCCGAAAGATCGTTGCTGCTTCCGTCGGCAGTTTGTTTCAATTCCTTCTCTGCCGTCGCGCTGTCTCCCATTTCGGCCGCTGTGAGGCCAGCGAAATAGCGCGCAAACTCTCCCGATTTCGTGAAGCCATACTGATCCGCAATGGCCTGAAATTCCCCGTGGGCTTTCTTGGCGCGCTCTGCGATGGAGGTGAAGCTGGGAAAGCCCGGCTGTTCCGGCGAATTCGCGGGGCGCAGCGGGGTGTTGTAAGTGCGTAGCGCCTTGTTCAGCTCCGTGCCGGCGAGTTCGTTGCGATGACTCAGATACAGCCATCCGCCCAAGCCGAGCCCTACCACAAGCAGCAAAGCGATCCCGGCCTTAATGAGCTTGTCGCGGTGTTCTACGGCCCAATGAGCGCTTTCGGCGGTGACAGCTCGGAAGCGATCTTCTTTTAGTTGATGTCGAACGTCTGCGCGCACAAATATTCCTGTCTCGATCGTAATAAATTTATGGTTGAGTTCTGCACTTGCGAATACTCCGGGCTACTGCGCCGATTCTTCCAGAATGCCCTGTTCCAGTTTTTCCTGGCATTCAATGCAGTGGCGTGTCCACGGTACGGCTTCCAGCCGCTTTGCGTTAATTTCCTTGCCGCAGGCAATGCATTCGCCGAACGTGCCTTCCCGTACTCGTTCGAGCGCCTTTTCCACCATCAGCAAGAGTTGTCGTTCGTTGCTGCTTTGGTGAAAGAGAAATTCCTTGGTGTAGGAACTGGCAGCTTTGTCCGCGACATCCTGCGTTGCGTCCTGATCGGCGTCGCGACCGCTCTGCTGCGTGCGCGAGACGGTCTGACGCAAGTCAACCCGCCGCGCTTCCAACGTTTTTTTGAACTGCTCGAGCTTTTTCTTGTCCATCGACTCGGTATTTCCGGGGACGGGTCCCCTAACAGGGTCGCCCACCACTGTGCCAAACGAAGATGATACGCGTCGGGCGGAAGCAGCGTCAACTTAGCCACCCCACTCAGACGGTCGTGCTATCGGGGCAACGCCTCCGGCAAATTCGCTAGAGTATAGGCCAGTACCGCTGCTGCCGCGACGTTCTCCTGCAGCTCATGTGGCACGATCTTGTCCAACGTATCCGCAGGCGTGTGATGGTAGTTGAAATACGTGCGCCCGTCCTGCAGGATTCCGAATGTTGGCACGCCCGCGTCCGCCATCGGCGAGATATCCGCCCCAACGTCGTCGGAACTCACGCGCAGCAGATTCGCGCCAAATGTCGCCAGCACTTTTGCCATCGGCTCCAGTTGATGCTGAGCAGCAGCCGAGATCTTAGCGTTGAAGCCGAGCGGATGGCCCGCTCCCAAATCGCTTTCAATCGCGGCGATATGGTTTGTGAGTTCGGCCGCATGAGCCTTGGCGTAGCCGGTTCCGCCACGCAACCCGCTTTCTTCGTTCATCCAGGCGATCACGCGCACAGTCCGCTTCGGATGCAAATGCAACTTCGCCATCAACTGCACGGCATCCATCGCAATCGCCACTCCGGCCGCATCGTCGATCGCGCCGGTGCCAAGGTCCCACGAATCCAGATGTCCTGAAACGATCACCACCTGCTCGGGATGTTCGGTGCCTTTCAAATCCGCGACAACGTTGTAGCCCGGAACTTCCGGCAGAAGCTGCGGCGTCAGCGTCAAATGCAACTGCACCGTTCCCTGTTGCGCGAGATGCGAGATCAGTTCCGCATCCTCCGCACTGACGGCGCCAGCGGGAATTCCCGCCGGAGTGCTGTATCCAGTGTGCGGGATGCGATAGTCGGCGCCTCCCACGGATCGCACTAGAGATGCCACCGCGCCCAATTCAACCGCCGCCTTCGGGCCTTGCCCGCGATACTGCACCGCTTCTCCGTACGCTTCTCCCCAGCGTCCTGCAGCGGCTTTGCGAGCGTCAAACTTCACGTTGAAAAGAACAATCTTCCCCGCGACCTTATCTTTGCCCAGCGCCTTGAGTTCGTCGAAGGTGCGAACGACCACCACTTCGGCCGTCAATCCCTCGGGCGGGGAAGACGTGCTCCCACCGAGCGCCGTCACCACAATTTTCTGCCGTGTGCCGGGTGTCTGACCCGGCCACGCCACCAGTTCCGCCGTTTCCATGCCGCGTACCCAATGCGGAACCATCACTTCTTCCAGCCGCGCATCGAGACCGACTTGCCGCAATGTCTCCATCACGTGGTGAGCCGCCGCGTCCGCCTGCGGGGAACCAGTCGGACGCGCCCCAATATTCTCGGTCAGGTAGGCCACCTGCTGGTACGCGTAGTCGCTCGTCAGCGCAGCATCGCGCAAAGTCTCAAGCTCATGCGTCAATTCAGGAGCATAAACGACCGGCACTTCTTTCACGGGCCCGGCCGCGGGCGCCTGCCCCCAGAGCAATCCGGGGAAACACAACAGCAGAACAAGATTCAATTTGTGCATTTCGGTTGAGCAAGCCTTTCCTTGAAATGAAGCCTACGAAAGCAAAATACTATGGCACAGAACTCCGCAATGCTGGCGCGGGATACTCGGGCAATTTGTCCTTGCTGGCATCCAGGCGCTTCACCTGTAGCTCATCGAACAACAACGATGGATTGATGATCGATTCAGATACCGTATCCAGCCGATTGGCCGCTTGAAGATCGTCTCCCGCCGCAATCACGTCGCTGCGCAGAGAACGCGTGTCCAACTCGCCGAACAGCCCGCCGCGCACCAGTTCCTCGTGCCCGTCATTCACCCATACGCGTCGCAGAACACGTGGCGAAGACTTGCCTCCCATGCTTTCAACAAAATAGCCGTACTTCAGATCGTGCTGCATCGCGATATCAATCAGCTTCTTTTTCAATTCCGCCGCGGGTATCGGATCTGAAGATTCGACCACCAGGACTCCAGGCTCGGGTTCAGGGCGTCGTCCTAATCCAGCGCGGCCGTGGCCGTTCGACTCGGGAAAATCGCGGATCGGTTGGCGGCCAATCAAATAGTTCACCAGCTTACCTTTTTCCACCACGGAAACACGTTGCGCTCGCACGCCTTCGTCATCTACCGCGTAGCTGCCAACCAAAGTTCGATCCTTAAAGGTGGCCATGGTCGGATCGTCTTTCACGGAAAGGAACTCCGGCAACACGCGGCTCTTCCATTCCGCCGACCACTGCCCCGTTGTACGGGCAGGGGCTCCCAGTTGCGGCTTTCCGGCCAACGCATTGCGTGCAATCAAGTTGTCGACAATCGACTCCGCCGCCCCCGCGGAAAACAGAACCGGACCGCGATAATCCTCGTCGGCCACTGGCGCTTCCCGCAATTCTTTCAGCGAGGCCAGCACTTTGCCGCACTCTTCCAGAAACTTACCTCGCGAAGGAAGCTCCGCCGGCTGCGCCACTGCCGAACTCCAGTCGCGATCCAGACGCATGCCATCCGCAGCCTGCGTCGATCCGTTTACGCGCACAGCCAACATTGTTTTGCCTTCCCGAACCACCGATCCTTCGGTATTCACAAAATAACGATTGATGGCGGAAGCGCGCAGGCCGGTATCAAACTCCTCCACCTTCGGATCACGCCGATAGAGTGCGCTTGCCGCCTGCAGCGTCTCGATCCAGCTCCTCGAATCAAGTTCCAGCTTCACCAGCGGCAAAATCGACTCCACGGGACTTGCCTTGGCGAAATCATCCACCGGAATCTCAACGTTCTTATCCTTGAGCGCCGCCTGCTTCTGCGAAAGAGCTTCGCCCGCCGACTTATAGGCCCTGTCGGTCGTGAGCCAAAGCTGCCGTCGCAGAGCCTCGATATCGTCTTCTACCGCCGCGATGTTGGCGGTTCCTTCGCCCTCGCCGTAATAGCTATCCTGTTTGTAGCTGCCCACCCGAACCACTACACGCAGCAGACGGGCATGGGTCCGATTCTCCAAGCGCAACGCCCCGAAGGCGGTGTCCGCAGAGAATTCATCGACGTCGCTAATGCTGTACTCGATGTAGTACGGGGCAGCTACATCATCGAGCTTCAACTTGGCCTTCGATCGCCCCAGTTCCTCCAACATTGCGCGCAAAACAGGATCTTTCGTCGATTGCGCAGTTTCTGTTGCATTCATCAGCGCGCTGAGTGAAATCAGAATGAGAACCAGGACTAGAATGCGCTTCATTGCCCCACCGCCTTCGCGCCCGCATCGTCTTTGTCGAATCCCGGTGGAGGTAACAATGGTGGCCTCATGCGTCCGTGGCCTCGCTTTTGCACTTCAAGTTCTGAAAACAGCATGGAGGGCGCCGCCGCCGAAACTGGAACACTGCCCGATTCCGCTCCGCAGATTCCGTTAAAGACCTGTTGCGTATCTCCCGTGACCAGAATGCGGTTCAGCGCGGCCAGCGGTGTGCCCACAATATCCACGCCACGCACCAGTTCGTCAGGCTTGCCATCTGGATAAACCTTCCAGACCATCACCGGCAAAATCTGGAACGCTTGCGGAGAAAATCGCGTGGTCAGCGTAAACCCGCCCTGAATATCCTCGAAGTAGAGACCATAAGGCTTGCCCTGCTTCTTGATCTCATCCATCAACTTTTGCCGCATCTCGGAATCTTTCACTGTCCGGGTGGAACTCACAATCAAGTTGCCCTGGCGCCCCGTCGGCATCAGCGATGCCTGCGCCCGTCCGTGCCCATTCGACTTTTCAAAGTGATTGATCGGCATCCGCGACATCAGGAAGTTCTTCAGTATCCCGCTCTGAATCAACTCCACGCGGCTGCTCGGAACCCCCTCGTCGTCAAACGCGTAGTAGCCCGCTAGCTCCACCCCATTCATGACCCTCAACGATGGATCGTCCGCCACGCTCAGAAACTCTGGAAGCACCGGTTGCCCAACCTTCTTGGTGAAGGTCTGCCCTTCCTGCTCATCGCGCTGGCGATGCCCCTCGAGCCGGTGGCCGAGTACTTCGTGAAAAAACACCGCTGCGGCCCGTCCCGAGAGCAGGGCAGGCACGGTCGCAGGTTCGCTTAGGGGCGCGGCTCTCAAGTGCTGAATGTCCGCCGCCATCTTTACGATTTTCGCAGTGACTGCGGCTTCCGATGGCAGTTTGTCAGCCGAGGTCGCCTGGAACGTCTCCACCCGCATCAGGTCCATGCCATCTTCCGCATGCGTCGATGCCGTAATCACCATCCGAATCATGACCGAAGGTGTAACCACGCGGCTGCCTTCGCTCGACGTGAAGTAAGAGGTCGTCTTCTGTGCCACCAACGTTACAAACGACTCTTCCACCTCTGGATAGTTCCGCAGCAAAGTCGAATACCGCCGTGCCTCGTCCTCCCACTTCTTCTGGTCGACGCCTAGCGAGGCCGCGGCACCCACAGTGCTCTTCTGAGGTGCTTCCTCCGAAAAATCTGCCGATGTATCCTCTTCCTTAGCCCGCACCGCGGTCTGCGTCTTCACGTTCAAGAACGCCCGCTGCGCTTTGCGATATCCCTCGTAGGTCAGCTTCCAAAGCACACGAGCGGTAGCATCCGGATCGTCCCCAAGCGGCAACACTCCAGATTCAATCCCAGACGCCCGATTCTCGTCATGCGTATTGTCGAGCTTCGCCGACCCCACCCGCGTCCGCACGTCGGCCTGCCGTAAACGCATTTGTCGCGAATTGAGCAAAGCGCCCTCGCTCGCAGTCACCGCGATGAGTTCGTGATCGCTCACCGCATAGCTCAGGAAATACGGAGCCGGATCCAGCTTTCCAAGCTCGGTCTTGGCGCGCCCCAACTCCTTCTCCATAGCGGAAAGCAGCGGTTGCGAAACCCCGGTTTGCGCGAAAGCAAATGATTCAACAAAAGAGAACACAAGCAGAAGGACAAGGAGACGAAACAACGCAGATATCATGTCCTGTGCAGTTTATACGAAAGCCCATAGGGCGAGCATTCCTGCGCGCCCTTTCTCAACGAAGGATCGCCGCTCGTGCCAATGTGAAAGAGCTGGCCTTTAGGCCGGCGTTAGCAGCGCACGAAATTGGCCTTCAGACCCGGTGTGGGGGCCGCCAAAAAACTGGAGCCCCGCAGTATTCCGCGGGGCCACCACAAAAAGAGGCAGGAAGGCGGGAATCAGCTCAAGGAAGGCACAACTGCATGCCGTTCCAAAACAGCGAAGCGGCACAACGGGATCGTTCGAGGGTAAGGGAAAGGATTCATGGTGCAGAGTACGGCCTCTTTTTCTGCTGAGAGCAGATGCACCTGGCGCGCCAAACTCGAGTCTGCCCCGGGATACAACTAGCGGCGCGCTAATACGTTGAAAACACGAGCTTTGCGTCCGAGTTCGCAAGATAGACTCGGACACCGACCCAAATCTGCGGGTTGCATTCGCCTGCACAAGAGTAGACCCCAGAATCAGCGAGCTACTCTGAACTCCAGGCAGGACGCGGCTTCCAGCCTGGTAGTGTGGTTGGAAACGAGTGTCCGCGGTCTCTGACGGTCGCGTCCGCCGTCTCTCTGATCCCCGGTCCCCTGGTCCCGGCAATTGATTCGGCTCACGCTAAACGATACAGTTCAAACTATTGAAACGGAGAGTTCATGGCCACACCAACTGCGGAAAAGAATGGCGCGATCGTAGTCTCCGCTCGTCGCGCCCGCGCTAATTTCGGGAAGCTCCTGCGACGTGTGGACGACGAGCGGTGTTCGCTCGTGATCGAAAAACGTGGCACTCCAAGAGCCGTGCTGCTCAGTATCCGCGACTACGTGAAACTCGCCGCTCCAGAACCCGAAGTTCTGAAAATCATCGGGGATGAGTCCGAGCGCAAAGGTACGAATCACCTGACCGGCCGCCAAATCGACCACATCATCAAAGCATCCCGAGCGCGAAGAACAAAGCGGTAATCCATGTTGTCAAGCCCTAGAATCGCCCCAAGGGCAATATCTGGAACTGGAGGCCTACTCTGTGTTTGTAATTGGAGTTGATGGTTGTCGTGCAGAGCCCGGATGGATCGCCTTCAAGGTGGATGTCGTATCTCGCGCTACTTCAGTGGAACTCATCGATCTGCCGTCAAAGTTGAAAACGCGACCTTCCGATTGGGCCTGGCTCGCCATCGACATTCCAATCGGACTGCTTGACGGCTCAAGAAATTGCGACATCGAGGCGCGTAAGTTGCTGAAGCAGCCAAGAGGAACGAGCGTTTTTGCCGCGCCTTGTCGCGCAGCGCTGGGGATCGAGGGTCACCCCGCGATGAGCGCGATGAACAAAGCGAAGACAGGGAGAGGCTTGAGCTTACAAGCCTATGGGATCGCGCCAAAGATTAAGCAAGTCGATGATGCGATCACACCAGAGGCCCAGGAGTGGGCGTTCGAAGTCCACCCCGAAGTTTGTTTTTGGGCATTGGCGGAGAAAAAACCGATGGGATACAACAAGAAAAAGGAGAATGGGCGGGACGAACGACTTGAACTTCTCCGTCCAATATTTCCGAGAATCGACGATCACTTACTAAACGACCGCCAGGGGGCAGGTAAAGACGACCTCCTCGACGCATGTGTGGCGGCGTGGACAGCGTTAAACCGTTTCAACAAAAATGCGGCTCCTGTGTGTGAACCCCAGCGCGACGAAAGAGGCTTGGAGGCATGTATTCGGTATTAGGCGACGCAGTCGCCGGTTTCCAAACAAAAAAGCCCTCGCTCCCGCGAGGGCTTTCGTAACGCAATTTCCCAAAACTTAGCTATTTCCCGCCACAGTCCGCAACTTATCCGGCAAGAAGTGATACGGGGGCCACGGCCCGCTCAGCACCAGCTCGCAGTTCTTGAACTGCTTCGTAGCCATGCTGTAGCGGTTTTGATATTTCAGAACAGACTTGGAATCGATCAGGTGGGCAATATCCAGCAGCATTCCGTTGGCATCCACTTTGCGGCAGCTGACTTCGGCCTCCAGCGGACTAAACAGCTTCTGCATCTGCGTGGTCAGCGTGCGCGCTTTGCTCTGGCGCTCGCGATCTTTCGCAGCTTTCACCCGCAGCTTGCTCAAGTAGTCGCCACCCACGGTGTGCGGTAGCGGCACGTCATCGTCAATCACTTGCTTCAGCGAGCCGTCGCGAACGATCAGCTTGATGTGCATCTCCGCCTTGCCGCGAAGTTGCGCCACGCTCTTGCCGAAGGCTCTGCGATTCGTGCGCACCGCCTGTCGCAGCGCTTCATCGCTATCGAAAATCGTGCCAAAACGGAAGGGAAGCACCGTTCCTGCGCGAAAGCAGGAGCCTACGACGCGGGCGTGCTCGATAATGGTCTTGTGATCGAACGCCGGATCTGTGCGTTCATATTCGCTGACGATGACAGCAAATTCACCGCTCGGATAGCCAAAAACCGGGGCATTTCCTACGCCTTGAACGCCATCGAGAAGGAAGGGTTTGCGGGAACGAACTCCATTGGATAGGGTCTGCAACTCTGTCAAACAATACGCGTACCAAGCCATGCATTTCCTCCGGACCGGGGTGGTGCGAAGAACCTGATTTCCCACAAGTTGGCAAAAGCAGGTTCAGCTAAGCGCGAGTTGTAGTTTCGTTAAGTCGTTAAACCTGAGAAGTAGAAGCGGTGACTCGTAATGAGGTTTCGGCCAGTTTCGTTGACTGACCCGAGGCCGAGTCTATGCGGCATATCGAAATTTTGCAACACTTTTACTGCAACTTTTTTAAGAAAACGCGCATCTGGCGCGGGTTTGAGCGCCTGCAATCCAAATGCCACCTCATCTTGAGACAAGGTCTGTCAAGCACCAAATGGACATGGAAAGCACTGAAGTAACAGGGGGTTAGCTGGGACTATTTTTTCTTTGCAGCGACTTTGGCGGCCGCCTGAAGTGCACGTTCTTGCAGCTCCATTAGCCCGACCCGACGCATTTCATCCACAGGGGCCGGCTTGCCTGTCCAAATCTCAAACTGACGGGCTGCCTGCTGTACGAACATCTCGATCCCAGGAATACCTTCGACGCCTTTGGCTCGCGCCGCCTTAAGGAACGCGGTCTCAAGGGGGTCGTAAACCATGTCGAAAACGTACTTTGCCTTGATCTCCTCGGGTTTCAAGGGCATGTCTTTCGACCCGCCCATCCCCACCGGAGTGGCATTGACGATCACGTCAAACGAAAGCTTCTTGAGATCGGCCCGCTTGGCGACCTTTACTCGTGCCTGTTTGCCTAATTTCTGCGCTTTCGCCGCACTGCGGTTGAGAATCCAGACTTCCGCACCGCGTTCTTTTAGGCCAAACACCGCCGCCCGCGCTCCACCCCCCGCCCCCAGGACCAGAATCTTGGCGCCGGTTAGCGACATTCTTTGTTCCAAAGGACGAATTACGCCCGCAACATCGGTGTTGAAGCCGTAGAGCTTTCCATCCTGGGCCCGTACGACGGTATTGCACGCGCCGGTCTTGCTTGTGTGTGTGTCGCTGTTGTCCAGGTCTTCAAGAATTTCCTGCTTGTACGGCATTGTCACGCTAAGGCCGGAAATCGGTATATCGCGGATACACGCCCGCAGATCCTTCATTGTCTTGGCATGAAGTCCCAGATACACCGCGTTCACGTTCTCGCGACGGAACGCCGTATTCATCAGCAGCGGTGACAGCGAGTGCGATACCGGGTCGCCCGCCACCCCATACACCCGTGTAGCCGTATCCACGTTATCCACGCGATAGATATCCCGCAGCATTTTTGCCGTAACCTGTCCCGGAGCCGTCTCTTCTCCGGCCATCGCCGACGCAAACGTAAACACACTGCCCGCCCGCAGGCTCAACACGCGGCTGATGATCCCTTGTTCTCCCATGCAGATCCCCACCAGCGAGTGCCGGTAGCTCTGCTCCTCCAAAAACTTCATCATCACCACGTTGTCGTGGAGGGTCGTGGCGGTGCCCACGATTTTGTAGAAGTCAGCCTGAAACACCTGCATCTTAGCGAGAGTGTCCTCCAGCTTCTTGGTCCCTCGAAAATCGTGGTACGAAAGAATGAGCGCCGCTCTCTCTCGGAGCTTCTTCAGGAGCGGCGGCTTAACCTTTAGTGCACTCTCCAACTCGAGGTCGACGAGCTGGCAACCCGCCGCCGCGCCCTTGATCAGAATCTCGATTTCCGCCGCCAGCGTGCCCCGGAACTTGCCTCCATTCGCCACTCGGCGGCAGGTAGCGATCGCGTACACGTGTGGGTGGTATTCCAGGAAGTCGCGCAGCGGACCCATCGCCTGCTCGGGATGGGGAAGGTAGTCTAACCTGAACTCAAAAAAGGGGTTATCTCGCACCAGCGCCTGGGCCTTCTCCACCATTTCGGCGGGAGTACGGCCGACTACGGCGACACAAACCTTGGGCAATTGGTGCGGACGAATTCGAGGAACGTAACTAGGCGATTGATTCATTGCTTTCTTTAGAATGGCCGCTTAGCATACAGACCTTTTATGCCAAGATGCAACTCCCCAGTAACAATTCTTTCACTTTTCCCAAAGGGGCTGCCCTCCCCAACACCCTCGTAACCTTGACCCCCTCGTACCCGCAGGGTAACTTCCGACATGTAAGCCCCTTTCTACCACGCACTTGGTGTGTGCACCGGGGAACCGGGTTCAGGGGTCGATCTTGGAGGTAACATGAAGAAAACAGGATGGTTGATCCTGCTGCCAGCGCTGCTGACGGTAGGAGCCCTGGCGCAGGACGCCCCGGCTGCTAGTGGCAACGTGATTGAGACCGAAAACGCCTATACATTCCCGGTTGAACGCCTGAAGGCGCCAACCTATGCGGACGAGTATTGCGGCGGTTTCATCAATAAGGAGACCCTACCCAACGCCCACTACGTAACGGGTGGCGTGAATAGTCCGAACGCGACTAAGTTCACGCTCAACGACCCGATCTATTTGTCCGGGGGCGGCTACGCCACGGGTCAGCAATACACGGTTGTGCGGGAGATCCGCAACGCCAACGAGGATGAAGCCTACGCCGGACAGTGGAAGATGGTGAAAGCGACGGGCCACCCGTATGCCGAATTGGGTCGCGTGCGCATCCTGGACACCCGCAACCACCAAGCCGTCGCTCAGGTGGAATATAGCTGCGAACCCATTGCTCCGGGCGACACGCTGGTGCCCTTCGCCGAAAGAACTCACTTAACACTCCGCGAATCCGGACGACTGGACCGCTTTGCCCCACCCAACGGCAAGACCACCGGGCGCATCATTTTGGCGCGCGATTTCGACAGCTTCCTGGGCACCGGCAGCAAGGCGTATCTCAATGTAGGTGCAAACCAAGGAGTCAAGGTTGGAGACTACTTCCGAGCCGTCCGCCCCTACTGGGTGGATCGCGACGACGAGGTCGATTCCATCTCGCTGAGTGCAACGGTTGTGGAGGATACCCAGCGCCATCCGCCCTCCATTGAACCCACGATGCTAACCAAGGACAGCAAGGGCCCGACAATTCACCTGAAAGATTACCCGCGCCGTTCGGTGGGAGAATTGCTGATCCTCAACGTCACGCCGACTTCCTCAACCGCGATGGTGATTTTTGCTCTGGAAGACCTGCACATGGGAGACTTCGCAGAGCTGGAATAGGGCACTCCGAACTAGACGACAGACAATTGTGAAGCGGGAAGAGGAAACTCTTCCCGCTTTTTTGTCGTGGGTGTGATTATGGCGTCGGTCACCTGCCAGCCACGAAGGAGGCTACTCCAACGATGGCCGCAACCAGCGCGGAGAGCACCATTGGGGGCGGGCCAAAGTACAGGAAACTCAGCACCACGCCGACGACCTGCATCGCGAAAAAGACCCAGCCGAGCGAGCCAATCGCGGCGGGGGCGGAGCGGGCCAGTTCTCCTAGGTGCCACGCTAGAAATGCCGACAGGATCATGGATGCCGTGCACGATAGACCGAAGCCGCGGTAGAAAGCGCCATAGGTAAAGCTGCGGCCGCCGACTTCAAAACGCACAGTGTTCATAGAGTCGTAGACGGCGCGGCCTTCCGCCGAAGGTGGGCGGAGGCTTAAGAAGCCGTAGGTGTGGCCTGCGGCGAACAGGACAAATAGAACCGCAGCGATTCGGTACAGGATGGTCGGGCTCATTCCAAAATCTCCTCCGTGCGGAGACTTCAACAAGCCATAGAATTTACCACACGATGAGTCCAGAGTCGTTCGGGTTCAACTTTGCGTGAGGACTTCGCCGAACTCGAGTAGGAAGCTCCGAGATTAGACGACAGCGAGACTAGATGGCCGACCAGCCAGACGGACGGATGCGTTGCGTCTATCTCGTCGAGGCAACAGCGCCGACGTTCCATAAGTGTAATTCGGCGAGATCGTAGTACTATCTGCTCGTATCGCCAAGCTATCTTTATTGTCTAGGGGAACGCACGAATCACGAATAAGGGGCCGCCGAACCTAGAGGTACTTCTTGATGCGGATATCTGCAGCAGGGGCAGGGTATTGAGAGAAGCTGGCTACGAGGTAGGTTGCCTTCCGGCTGCGGGAACGCTCTTGCGGCGGCTCAACACAAACGCTCGGCGTCGGCGCTTGGCGGCCTGCCGGTCGATTTTCGACCAGAAACCGATAAAGTAATCCACCGCGGACCACACTGCCATAATCAGCATGCCCCACACCGCGCCCAGCGCTATCCAGTGCACCGGGATGATGACGTAATGAAAATCCCAAATTCTCCAACGATGATCCAGAATGCCAGCCACCACCGCCACGATCTGCAGAAACATCTTGTACTTGCCGAGATCGCTGGCCTCAATCGTGAAGCCCTCGGAGGTTGCAATCGAACGCAGTCCGCTGACCAGAAACTCGCGGCCAATCACCAGCACGGCAATCCATGCGGGTAGCAAGGTCGGGTTGAACTGGACGAGCGTGACAAGGGCAGCGGTAATGAGGAGCTTGTCGGCCAGCGGATCCAGCAACATGCCCAGCGTGGTAATTTGTCCGCGCCGTCGCGCCAGATAGCCATCGAGTCCATCGGTGATGGACGCGGCGATAAAAACAAGCGCCGCAAAAACTTCCTTTTCTCCAGTGACGCTCGACAAACGCGGCGTCAGCACCAGCCACATGAACAGCGGCACCGCCACAATCCTGCTGAACGTGATGTAGTTGGGCAGCGTCACTGCAAAAAGCGATCAAGTCCGGTTCGCGAGCTGAAGACAAAATCGGATTGTCTGGATTATCACCCACTGCGCAAGCGAAAGCAACGGAACGGAAGTAGAGCGACCCAGACCAGGATTACAGGTGACTGTATAGTGCCCATCTGTAAGGAAATGATTTTTGCGTGTTGGTCTGCTGGCATAATCGCGTTATGTTCTCCGCGGTGCTGCAGGACATTACATACGCTGTCCGCCAGTTTCGTCGCAGCCCGGGATTCGCTCTAACGGTCGTCCTTACTTTGGCGCTCGGGATTGGGGCTACAACGGCGATCTTCAGCCTGGTGGATGGCGTTCTCCTGCGGCCACTCCCATTCCCGCAAGCTGATCGACTCGTTGCGGTTGGCACTCTTGAGTTCCCGCCGGGAGTAGCGCTTACCGATCTCGCCGCGGCAAACAATAGTGGGAGTTCCTACCCGAACTTTTTTGACTGGCAGCGGCAGAATCAGACGTTTGAGTCGCTCGCTTCCTATGACACCATATCGCGCCTATTCAGTAAGCCCGATGGCGCAGGCGCGCGAGTCATGGCAGGCGGGCGAGTTTCCGCGAATCTGTTTTCCACTCTGGGCGTAGCTCCGGCGCTTGGCCGCATGTTTACGGCCGAGGAGGAACAGGCAGGCCATCGGGTTGTCATCCTGAGCCACGAACTCTGGGTGTCGGACTTCGCGTCTTCCCCCAACGTGATTGGTCAAACCGTGAAGATCAGCGACGAACCATCGACCATCGTCGGCGTGATGCCATCCGGCTTCCACTACTCCATTGGCCAGCCAGCCTATTTCTGGGCGACGTACGCTGCGGACAACGAAGGGCCGACTCCGGGCACTTCGCTGCGGGATTGGGACCGGTTGTCCATCGTGGGCCGCCTCAAGCCTGGAGTCGAACTTAGGCAGTCGCTAGCCGACCTGAACACGATCCAGCGCGGGATTGCCCAGCGCTATTCCGAAGACCGCTACAAGCTCGCCGTCTCGGTTGTGCCGTTGCTGGAGGAAGCAGTCTCGGATGTGCGCCCTGCTCTATCGCTCTTATTCGCGGCGGCAGGAATCGTCCTGATCATAGGATGCGCCAATGTGGCTGGATTGCTGCTGGCTCGCGGCAATGGACGCTTATCGGAAATGGCCTTGCGCACAGCATTGGGTGCGAGCCGATTCCGCGTAGTGCGCCAATTGCTGGTGGAAGCTTTGCTCCTCGCGCTGACGGGCGGGGCCGCCGGCATCCTCATGTCTTTTGCGTTGCTTCGAGCAGGGCTGCGTTTCATTCCCAGCGATCTGCCAAGGCCGTACAACATCGCCATCGATGCGCGGGTGCTGGCCTTCGCAATCTTACTTTCGGCAGGAACAGCACTTGTCTTCGGATTGCTTCCGGCGTGGAGAATGTCGCAGCTCGACCCGGCGAATGCTTTGCGAGAAGGTGGCCCGAGCACAACCTCCGGTCGCCGCCGCAACCGGCTTCATCACACGCTGGTCGTGACGGAAACGGCTCTAGGCTTCCTTTTGCTCATCGGATCTGGATTGCTGATCAGAAGCATGGTCAACCAACTTCACATTGAGCCTGGTTTTGACACCCAACGCACCGTGTTCTTTGATGTAGCGTTAACCAATGCACGCTACCCAAGCCCACGGAAGGTCGCCTTTTATGACAGGCTTCTCCCTGAACTCGCGGCGCTGCCAGGTGTCGAAAAAGTTAGCAGCGTCCATCCCCTGCCCTTCCGCTGGGCGAGGGCAACATGGACCAGCTTCACGATCGCGGGTCACGTGAATTCGCCGGACGATTTGCCGGGTGCAGCGGCAACGGCAGTGACGCCAAACTACTTTGAGGCACTCTCGATCCCGCTTCTGCGAGGACGTACATTCAAAGCGAACGACAATGATGCGAACTCCGGTTTGGTGGCCGTCATTAACCAGAGCTTCGCGCGGCGATATTTTCCCGAAGAGGATCCGGTTGGGCGCTATTTCACGCCCACGTTTGAACACACGGGCGAGCCGGTTGTCGGGCGCCAGATTATTGGAGTCGTTGGCGATACCAGGTCTGGTGACGTGTGGGAGCCGTACCTGCCGCAGTTCTTTCTGCCCTATGCACAAGATTCTTCTCACCAACGCCCGCTTGTCGTGATGAAAGTTTCGGGCGACCCTCTAAGCTACGAGAATACTGTGCGCAAAATTGTTGCTGGTTTCGACAGAGACGCTCCCGTATTCGGCTACAGTACTTTCATCGACGAACTTGGGGCGCAGACCGCGCAACCACGCCTTGAGTCTGTTCTGGTTTCTGGTTTTGCTGGAATCGCGCTGCTGCTGTCGGCGGTGGGACTTTATGCCGTCCTCTCTTATATTGTGGCGGAAAGAACTCGCGAACTGGGCTTGAGAATGGCATTGGGGGCATCACGCTCGAATATTCTGCGAATGGTATTGCGGCGCGGTCTGATTCTTTCCTGTCTTGGGATTGGTGTCGGAGCATTGGCTTCGATTTTCGCCACCAAACTCATCGCAGATACTCTGTTCAAAGTCGAGCCCCTGGATTGGTCAGTGTTCTTAACTGTGACGATTGTGCTGATTTTTGTTTCGACCATGGCCGCACTTGTGCCCGCCCTGCGGGCCGCCCATGTAGACCCGATGCGGGCCCTGCGGAATCAATGAGAGTTGGTTCTGCGACATTTGGATCTCCCCGATCACTGTGACTGGCTCTGTCTGTTGAGACCTCGGCGCTCAGGTCGAGTCCCTATTGACTCAACCCCGCCCATCTTTTACCTTTGAAAACCGTTCAGATTTTTTAACTTCCAAGGGGCCAGTTATGAGCACAGTCCGAGTCCTGGTAGGCACACGCAAAGGCGCATTCATTCTTACGTCCGATGGCAAGCGCGACAGGTGGGATATCGCCGGTCCTTTCTTCGCTGGTTTCGAGATGTACCACCTCAAAGGTTCACCGGCCGATCCCAGTCGCATTTACGCCTCGCAGTGCAGCGGCTGGTTTGGGCAGCTCGTCCAGCGCTCCAGTGACGGCGGCAAAACCTGGGAGCCCGTCGGCAACAAATTTGCCTACGACGGTGTCCCCGGCACGCATCAGTGGTATGACGGCACGCCGCATCCGTGGGAGTTCAAGCGAGTCTGGCACATGGAGCCCTCGTTGACCGATCCCGATTCCGTGTATGCGGGAATCGAAGACGCCGCGCTGTTCCATTCCAGTGACGGCGGCCAGAACTGGACCGAACTCTCCGGCCTACGTGGCCACGGCACCGGCTCCAGTTGGACTCCCGGTGCTGGAGGCATGGGTCTGCACACCATCATTCTCGATCCCAGCAATCCCAAGCGAATTTATATTGCGATCTCCGCTGCGGGCGCCTTCCGCACCGACGACGGCGGCGCGACCTGGAAGCCCATCAACAAGGGCTTGCATTCGCTCTACATCCCGAATCCCACAGCCGAAGTCGGCCATTGCGTACACCATGTCGCCATGCACAAAGACCGTCCCGGCGTTCTGTTTATGCAAAAACACTGGGACGTTATGCGTAGCGACGATGCCGGAGAAAACTGGACCGAAGTCAGCGGCAACCTACCGACCGATTTCGGTTTTGTCATCGATGTTCACGCCCACGAGCCAGAAACCCTTTACGTGGTCCCCATCAAAAGCGATTCCGAGCACTTTCCTATCGACGGCAAGCTCCAGGTCTACCGCAGCCGCAACGGCGGCAACGAGTGGGAAGCGTTGACCAAAGGCCTCCCGCAAAAAGATTGCTACGTCAACGTCCTGCGCGACGCCATGGCGGTCGATTCTCTCGACAAGTGTGGCGTATATTTCGGAACAACGGGCGGCCAGGTCTACGCTTCTTCCGATGCAGGAGATAGCTGGAATCCGATCGTTCGCGATCTGCCGGGTGTTTTATCGGTGGAAGTGCAGACGTTACCGTAAGAAGATTTTGATCCCGGGTCGATCAAGCGTCGAAATTAGTTTTCCCTGTCATCTTGAGCGAAGCATTCGCGCGCGAAGCGCGGGAATGCGGAGTCGAAAGACCCCTGCCCCGGATGATTGTCGACGGTGAATCGGGAATTCCCCGATCGCTGCCGAGGAATCTGTTTTGTTTGCGGGCGACGAAAAACATGATGATCCGACTAGTCCTCCCCTACCACCTCCGCAACCTGGCTCAAATCGGCACGGACGTGTCGATTGAAGTCGCCGCCCCGATCACGCAGCGCAGCGTCCTCGATGCGCTCGAAGCCCGCTACCCGATGCTGCGCGGGACCATTCGAGACCACGTCACGCAACAGCGTCGCGCCTTCCTGCGCTTCTTCGCTTGCGAAGAAGATCTTTCCCACGAATCCCCCGATGCACCGCTGCCGGAAGCGGTCGTAGTTGGGAAAGAGCCCCTGCTCATCATCGGCGCGATCGCCGGAGGTTAATGTGGCGCAGGCACTGTTGCCCGCGAAAAGTCGATCTGATAGCAAATTGATTTCATAAGAAAGGAAATTCTCGCCATGCAAAAAATCACTCCATTCCTCTGGTTCGATCACCAAGCCGAAGAGGCCATGAACTTCTACGTTTCCATTTTCAAGAACTCCAAAGTCGGCAAAGTCACGCGCTACGGCGAAGCCGGCCCCGGACCGGAAGGCACGGTGATGTCCGCCACGTTCCAGCTCGAAGGCCAGGACTTCATGGCTCTCAACGGCGGCCCGCTTTACAAGTTCTCCCCAGCCATCTCGCTCTTTGTCAGTTGCGAAACGCAGCAGGAAGTTGACGAACTCTGGACCAAGCTCTCCGCCGGCGGGCGTCCCAACCGCTGCGGCTGGCTGGATGACAAGTTCGGCGTCACGTGGCAGATTATCCCGACAATCCTCGGCAAACTTTTGCAAGGCGACGATCCGGAGAAAGCCAACCGAACCATGCAAGCCATGCTCAAAATGGAAAAGATCGACATCGCGAAACTAAAGCAAGCCGCCGAGTAGGCCATAAACGGCGCTCAAGTTCAATTTGTCATCCCGACCGGAGCAGAATCGCCGTTTCCGGCGATTCCGCGCAGTGGAGGGACCTGCTCTTAATTAGGGGACCGATCCTTTGACGCGGCAAGATGGTTGCTCAACGCAGCCGCGATTCTAATGATCGTCACAGCCGTCCTGCACGCGAGACGAAGCAGGGAAAAACTCGATGAGCTGCTGGGCGGAGATCGCGCGAACAGATCAAGAGTTTCCGTAGGGTAGCCCACCAACATCGCCGAACGTTCCCCCCCAACCCCCGGCCATGATATTGTTTTCCGCGACATGGCCGATCTCACCCCGCCAACCGTGCCTCAATTCGACAAAGCCGAGTACATGGGCCAGCCCGGAGCCAACCGCTGCGCCATCTGCAAACAAGACATCACTCACCAGTACTATCGGATAGGCGGTTCCATGGTGTGTCCGGCCTGCGCCCTTAACGTGCAGCGTGCCGTTCCCAACGATACCCACGCCGCGTTCGTCCGCGCTCTACCTCAACCCCACGCATTTGAATTAGGGCCGTTTCTTGATCCAATCCGCAATCGGGCCGATCGACCGATTCCCGCCCGTGGCCTGCGAAGCGCCGCGAGCAGTGAGATATCCGTAGTGGAGAAGGTGGGAAACACCATCGCCGCAGCTCAAGTAATCCGCCCATCCGTACTTTTTGGAACTGGGCTTCGTTTTCGTTACCAGAATGATCTGGCAACCGGTATAAGACGACGCCGACGCGTCCAGGTTATTGTCGGCAAAAATGACGACCTTTCCTGTAACCGGCCCTCCGCTGGCCGGGAGATCGGCCGCGAAACCCACTAGGACGCCATTGAAGGAGCTGCCGCAGCCGGTCAGGAAGTCCGTGCCTGCGGCTACAGACCCCGTGACCGTGAACGTTTCATATTCGCAAGCACCCGAGCCGAACGACAGACTATAAGTCTGTCCGGAAGCAACGCCACAACACAGAACGAGGAGACTGACTACTGCCATACTTTTCAATTTCATGGGAACTTCCTCCAGAAAGAGTTCTCGGTAGACAACTTTGAAATGGCTCTCATTTTTCGACCCAAGAACGACTCATTGTCCCCTCCCTCCCTGTTCGTGTCAATGCGAATTCGCCACTGACTCACAGTTCGAAAAAGGAGTTAAAGCGCGCCAATGAACGACAAGCGTTCATGCCCGCTACTCTTTCTCGAAAACGACATCTAACGAAAACGAAATCGAACCGCCATTTAGAATATCGAGTTGTTAGGATATCTAAGCAGATGTCCACCGATCCCCAAATCGCCCCCAACTGTAAGGAATGCGGAATTCTGCTGGCTCCGGGTTCGCTGGTTTGCGGTAATTGTCAAACGCTCGTACACAAGCAGGAGCTGGAGCGGCTTTCGGCTGTCGCGCAAGACCTTGAATCCAAAGGGAAACTCCGCGAGGCCCGCGACCGCTGGATGGAGGCATTCTTCCTCTTGCCCGGACGATCGCAGCAGTCGGACTGGATCAAGAACCATGCCGACGAACTTCGCCGTCACGCCGACGCCTTGCAACTGCCTGAGCCACAACCGCTTGATCCCGACGGCAAAGCCCCGCCACCGTCTTGGGCGAAAAGACTCGGTCCGCTGGCTCCCCTCGCCATTCTGCTAGCCAAGGCGAAGGGTCTTTTGACCATTCTCTTTAAGCTCAAGTTTCTATTGAGTTTCGCCTCCTTTATCGGCCTCTATTGGGCGCTTTACGGACCCAAATTCGGCATTGGTTTTGCCTTCCTGATTCTCATCCACGAGCTCGGCCATTTTATCGACGTAAAGCGGCGGGGCCTTCCGGCAGAAATGCCCGTTTTCCTGCCCGGATTTGGCGCCTACGTCCGTTGGCAGGCGATAGGGGTGTCGCTCGAAACCAGGGCCGCCGTGAGCCTGGCAGGGCCCCTGGCGGGCCTCCTGGCAGCCATGGCATGTCTGGGCGTCTGGACCCAAACCAACGACCCTGTTTGGGCAGCGTTGGCCCGTGCCAGCGCCTGGCTGAATGTCCTCAATTTGGTCCCTGTTTGGGTCTTGGATGGCGGAAGTGCCGCCAATGCCCTCAGCCTGGAACAAAGGCTGGTTTTGGCCGTGGTTGCCCTCTCCTTGGCGGCATTTCTCGGCCAAGGTGTCTTCTATTTCGTCGCCGCGGGGGCCGTCTACCGCCTCTTCACCAACGATTTTCCGTCCCAGCCTAGCCTCATGATTACAGGGTACTTTCTCGCAGTGCTCGGGCTGCTGGGCCTAGTGCTGTGGATGACTCCAGGCTATGGCTTAACCCGCTAAGGAGCCTCTGATCAAGCCGTGAAGTTACTTTCCCTGTCATCTTGAGCGCAGCGTTCGCGCGCCCAGCGCGGGAATGCGGAGTCGAAAGCCCCCTGCCCCTCAATGCTTGCCGACACTGAATCAGAGGTTTCCCTAACCGCCCAAATAAAAAGGCACGAGCCGAAGCCCGTGCCTTGAACCAACAACTAAATAATCACCAATCTACGCTGTCGGCTTGAGAATATTCAGCGCCGACGAAAGCAATCCGCCGGCGTCGCCCGCGTGGCCGTTCGGTGTGAGTTTGTCGATCAATCCCGGCAGGAGTGCCGCCAATTGTGATCCCGCCTGATCCGGCGAAATCCCAGCTTTCGCCGCCAGATTCTTGATTGCGTCGCTCCCCAAAACATGCGTAAGTTGATCGGAGGACACTGGAGGATTCGGGCCATTCGCTACCCAGGATTGGACCATCCCGCCCATACCCTTCTGTTCAAAGTTTTGAATCAAGCCGGCCAAGCCGCCGGGCTGGTTTTGAATCATTTCCATCGCACTGTGGACAAGGGGATTCGAGCTGTTTCCCAACATCCCGGACATAGCCGATCCTGTAATTTCGTCAAGCAATCCCATACTGCCTCCCAAGATAACCCGAGCCAAACAAAATAGCGCTGGACAGCGCCTCCAAAAGCTACCACAGGAGACAGCGCCAACGTCAAGCGATTCACCTCTCCGTGGTCCATTTCACGGTAAACAGAACGAGCCGGCAATTTTTCAGATGGAGAAAAGTTGCCGGCTCGAAAACTCGTTCAGGTTACCGCGAACTACTGCTTCGCGATTACCAGTGCGCTGAACTTCTTGTAGGACGCGGCTGGAACAATCTTCTTCCGCGTCAGGTCGGTCTTGGTCTTGTACGGACGTCCCGCGATGATCTTATCCGCGTAAGCATCGCCGATTCCCGGCAGAGCTACCAGCTGATCCTTGGTCGCCGAATTCAGGTCGACCAGGTCGGCTGCGGGCTTCGCCATCTTGTCCATCTTGTCAGCTTTCGCCGCCTTGGCAGGTTTCTTGGCGGCGTCTTGCGCCATTGCCATGCCGCTGAATAGCGACAGTGCCAGTAGCGCCGTAAGTACGCGTGCGATCAGTTTCTTGTTCATGAACTACTCCTTTTCCGCGGCGCGATAGCCGGCTTTTTTGGCATCGTCTTCCGACATGAACTTGCCTTGCTTGGTCTTGCCGTACCAGCGTCCGCCCTTATGGT
>Ga0209068_10000047_pt1 | contig 76423 bp, 70 predicted proteins | sample ColStrG_CSR_2012_FD_187200 | JGI IMG/M metagenome (GOLD analysis project Ga0209068, IMG submission 187200) | Freshwater sediment microbial communities in response to fracking from Pennsylvania, USA - Cold Stream Run_MetaG_CSR_2012 (SPAdes)... | ecosystem: Environmental > Aquatic > Freshwater >...
GCAATGGACGATGCCAAGATCGCCTCTGACGAGGCCAAACGCCGGCTGACCGAAATTGAAACGCGACTGGGGCGCTTAGATTCCGAGATTGCCGGAATGCGCGCATCGGCCGAAAAAGATGGTGCCGCCGAAGAAGCTCGCATTCGTGCTAGCGCCGAAGAAGACAAGAAAAAGATTGTCGAGGCCGCGCAGCAGGAAATTGCGACAGCGGCAAAGTCGGCGCACCGCGAACTGGCTGCCTATGCTGCCGACCTCGCTGTGAACATGGCCAGCCAGCGCATTCATGTTGACCTGCCAGCAGATCAATCGCTGGTCGCCAGTTTCGCGCAAAACCTCGGAAAGGACGCTCAGTAGCCGATGGCCGCCATCACAAGTCGCTACGCGCGTGCCTTTGCCGATGTTGTCTTTGATCGCAAGCTCGATGCGAACAAGACAATCGCGGATTTGAATGGAATTGTCGACGTCGTTCAAAGCAGCTCGGATCTGCGCAAGACCTGGGACAATCCTTCGATCGCCGCGACTCAAAAACATGGCGTGCTGGACGGCTTGGTGTCGCGACTGGGAATTTCGCGGGAAGCACGCAACCTGGTAGCGATCATCATCGACCACCGCCGCGTGAGCGAGCTGGCGCGTATCGTTCGGCAGGTCGAACAGGAATTAAGCGACCGGCTGGGTTTCGCCGACGCGGAAATTACCAGCGCGCGACCACTGAGCGAGGGTGAGAAAAAGACTCTTGAACAACAGGTTCAACGCAAGACCGGGAAGAACGTTCGCGCCCGCTATGCTCAGGATGCGGCGCTGCTGGGTGGCGCTGTGGTGCGCGTCGGCAGTACGATTTACGATGGTTCGATCCAGGGGCAATTAAAGAGGCTGCGCGAACAACTCGCAGCAAGCTAAGGTTTTGAAACTAGAAACCGGAAACTAGAAACCGATTTTTTATGGCACAAATTCAAGCAGACGAAATTACGAAACTGATTCGCGATCAGATCGAGAATTACGAATCGAAGATTGCGGTCGACGAAGTGGGTACGGTCATTTCGCTGGGCGACGGTATTGCCCGCGTGCATGGTCTCGACAAGGTCATGTCGGGCGAATTGCTTGCGTTCCCGCATGGATTGGCGGGCATCGCCATGAACCTGGAAGAAGACCAGGTCGGCGTTGTACTGCTTGGCGACTACACCGAGATTAAAGAAGGCGACGAGGTCAAACGCACAGGGCGCATCATGAGCGTTCCCGTCGGCGACGCCATGGTTGGCCGCGTTGTAAACTCGCTCGGTCAGCCCATCGACGGCAAGGGGCCCATCGCCACCACGTCTTTCCTTCCCTTGGAACGCATCGCACCTGGCGTCATCGACCGTCAGCCTGTACGCGAACCGATGGCAACCGGACTCAAGGCCATCGACAGCATGATTCCGATTGGCCGCGGACAGCGCGAGCTCATCATCGGCGACCGCCAGACCGGAAAGACCGCCGTTGCCATCGACACCATTATCAACAGCAAGGGCAACGACCTGATTTGCATCTACAACGCGATCGGCCAGAAGCGTTCGTCGATTGCACAGGTCGTGAAGATTCTCGAAGACGCAGGCGCGATGGAATACACCATCGTCGTCGCGGCATCGGCTTCCGAGCCCGCGCCAATGCTCTACATTTCGCCTTACGCGGCCTGCGCCATCGGCGAATACTTCCGTGACAGCAAGCGCCATGCTCTGGTCATCTACGACGATCTTTCGAAACACGCTGCGGCGTACCGTGAAATTTCGTTGCTACTGCGCCGTCCACCAGGCCGTGAAGCCTACCCAGGCGATGTGTTCTATCTTCACTCACGTCTTCTGGAACGCGCTTCGAAGCTCAGCGACAAAATGGGCGGCGGATCGCTTACCGCGCTTCCCGTGATTGAAACGCAGGCGGGCGACGTTTCGGCGTACATTCCGACGAACGTCATCTCCATCACCGACGGTCAGATTTATCTGGAAACCGACTTGTTCAACTCCGGTGTGCGTCCGGCCGTGAACGTCGGTCTCTCCGTGAGCCGCGTCGGCGGCGCTGCGCAGATTAAAGCGATGCGTCAGGTAGCCGGTACGTTGAAGTTGGAACTCGCGCAGTTCCGCGAACTCGCCGCCTTCTCGCAGTTCGGCAGCGATCTCGACAAAGCCACGCAAGCCCAGCTCAATCGTGGTCAACGGCTGGTTGAAGTTTTGAAGCAGGGCCAGTATTCGCCGTTGCCGTTCTCCAAGCAGATTTTAGGAATCTTTGCCGGAACCAGCGGCTTCCTCGACGATTTGCCGATTAACAAAGTTCGCGAATTCGAAGCGGCCCTATACAAGTATGTAGATTCCGCCAACCCAGCTTTACTGCGTACGATCATGGAAAAGAAGACGCTCGACGACGCCATGAAGGCGGACATGCTGGCGGTGATCAAAGAAGCGAAAGCGCAGTTCTTAGCGAAGTAACTCCGAGCTGTTTGTTCTTGGTTTAGCCGAGAGCTGACAGTCGATAGCTAAAAAATGGCCAACATTCTCGACATTAAACGGCGCATACGCAGCGTAACCAATACGCGGCAGATCACCAAGGCCATGAAAATGGTCTCGGCGGCGAAGTTGCGTCGCGCCCAGGAACGCGCTCTTTCTGCGCGGCCATACGCGCTGATGCTGGTCAATGTGCTGAAGTCGCTGGTTTCCCGCGCTGAACTCTACGATCCGCAAACAGGGCAGGCGCGCCATCCTTTGCTCGCGCAAAGGGAAGAGAAAAATGCGTTGTTGATCGTGGTCACCGGCGATAAGGGCTTGGCCGGAGCGTTCAACACCAACATCAACAAGGCGGCTACCAAATTTCTAGAAACCAAGGCCGGCAAGAACGTCGACATTGAATGCATCGGCCGCAAAGGCCGTGACTTCCTGCGCCGCCGTTATCCTGCAGCTGCAGTACAGACGGTCAATCTCGAGCAACTGGCTGGAGATAGTATTGCTGTCGACGGCGCGACAGGCGCTTCCCACGGTGAAGATCATGTGATTGGGACTAAGAGCCAGCGGTCCGCGCCCGTGGAAATTACGGGCGAGCACGTCGGTGTCCTCGCCAAAGTGGACTACGCGCAGGTGCAGGCACTCGCCAGCAGCGTGATTGATCGTTACACCCGCGGCGAAATCGATTCCGTCTACGTCGTATTCAATGAATTCAAATCGGTCATCGCGCAGCGTCTCGTCGTGGATCAGATTCTCCCTGTGGAACAAATCGGCGAAGGCGTCGTTCGTATGTCCGAAGAAGCCAGCGAAGAGGAGCGACTCCGCCGAGCTGAAGCTGCCGTAACGGCCGGAGTCAGCCTGAAGGAGCAAGACGAGTCTGCCGCCGCGCAAGCGGCCGCGAAGTTCGGCACTGCTGGCGTGGATTATATTTACGAGCAGGCGCCGGAACGGCTTTTTGGCGCATTGCTTCCGAAATACGTGACCAATCAAGTTTTTCGCGCCATGCTGGAATCGGTCGCCGCGGAACATGCTGCTCGAATGACCGCCATGGATTCCGCGACCAGCAACGCGTCCGACATGATCGCCTCACTCACGCTGGTGATGAACCGCGCGCGTCAGGCCAAGATTACGAAGGAAATTATCGAGATCGTCAGCGGCGCGGCAGCACAGTAAGGCAGTTTCACGTTTTCAGTTTCTAGTTTCGAGCAAAATGCCGAGGCTGAATTAACTGGAAACTCGAAACTAGAAACTCGAAACCGAGAAAGATTTTATGTCCGAAAACATTGGCAAGGTAATTCAGATTTCCGGTCCCGCGGTTGACTTGCAGTTTGCCGAAGGCTCGCTGCCTCCGATTTATCAGGCGGTGCGCATCGTCAGCGACGGCTTCCAAACTCCGCAGCCGATTTCCATCATCGTCGAGGTGCAGCAGCATCTCGGCGAAGGCCGCGTCCGCACCGTCGCCATGCAGGCCACCGACGGTCTCGTTCGCGGCATGAAGGCCATCGACCTCGGCACGCAGATCACCGTTCCGGTCGGTCGCGGCACCCTCGGTCGCGTGATGAACGTCATCGGCGAACCGGTGGACGAACTCGGCCCGGTGCAGTACACCGAACGCTATCCCATTCACCGTCCAGCTCCCGCTTTCGACGAGCAGTCGACCCGCGCCGAAATGTTTGAAACCGGCGTCAAAGTCGTCGATCTCGTGCAGCCCTTCTTGAAGGGCGGCAAAATCGGTCTCTTCGGCGGTGCCGGCGTTGGCAAAACTGTTTTCATTCAGGAACTGATCAACAACGTCGCCAAGCAGCACGGCGGATTCTCCGTCTTCGCCGGAGTCGGCGAACGTACGCGTGAAGGCAACGATCTTTGGCTCGAAATGTCTGAGTCCGGCGTGATCAAGCCGGGCGATCCCTCGAAATCGAAGGCCTCTCTAATTTACGGTCAGATGACCGAGCCCCCAGGGGCCCGTCTCCGCGTCGCGCTGAGCGGCCTCACAGTCGCCGAATACTTCCGTGACGTCGAGGGCGCTGACACGTTGCTCTTCATCGACAACATCTTCCGCTTCACCCAGGCGGGCTCCGAAGTATCCGCCCTGCTCGGCCGTATGCCCAGCGCCGTCGGCTACCAGCCAAACCTTGCGACGGAAATGGGCGAGTTGCAGGAACGGATTACGTCCACGAAAAAGGGTTCCGTCACTTCGGTGCAGGCGATTTACGTGCCTGCCGACGATCTCACGGATCCCGCGCCGGCTACTGCGTTTGCTCACTTGGACGCGACCACGGTTCTTTCGCGCGCATTAACGGAAATCGGTATCTACCCTGCGGTCGATCCCCTAGCTTCCACGTCGCGCATTCTCGATCCGCTCATCGTCGGCCAAGAACATTACGATGTGGCGCAGATGGTGAAGCGTACTCTGCAAACCTACAAAGATTTGCAGGACATCATCGCCATTCTCGGTATCGACGAACTCAGCGAAGATCAGAAGCTGGTCGTCGCCCGCGCCCGCAAGGTGCAGAAGTTCCTGTCGCAGCCTTTCCACGTCGCCGAGCAGTTCACGGGACGCCCGGGCCGCTACGTGAAGATCGCCGATACGGTCAAGAGTTTCCGCGCTATTGTCGAAGGTAAGTACGACGATATTCCGGAACAGGCGTTCTATCTAAAGGGAACCATCGAAGAAGTTCTGGAAGACGCGGAGAAGATGAAGACCGCCGCATAGCAATAGATTTAGATGTACTAAGATCGGGTGCCCCGTCCTTGTCGCGCTCTTTGCGACAGGGCGGGGAAGTAGAAAACATGGCAGACACATTCCAATTCGAGATCGTCACGCCGGATCGCCTGGTCGTCAAGGATTCCGCCGAAGAAATGGTCATTCCCGGCAAAACGGGATACCTCGGCATCCTGCCCGGCCACGCTCCGCTCATCACGGAACTCGGCGTCGGCGAAATCACCTACCGCAACGCCAGCGTCACGCACCGCTTTGCTGTGGCCTGGGGCTTCGCGGAAGTCCTTCCCGACAAAGTCACGATCATGGCCGAGACGGTCGAACGCCCCGCCGAAATCGATGTCGCACGTGCACAACAAGCCAAAGCCCGCGCTGAGCAGATTCTGAAGACTCCCGCCGAAAGCATCGACTACCCCAAGACCCTCGATTCCCTTAAACGCGCCGAAAACCGCATCGACGTGGCGGGGAAGCCGGAATAAACCTGGTTCCGCCTTCCGTAAAGCCCCCTAGCGAATCTCTGATCCAGTTCAGCTTGTCATCCCGACCGTAGAGGAATCGCCGATTTCCGGCGATTCCGCGAAGTGGAGGCACCTGCTTTTCGGCGGGGAACGACGTAGACAGAATCTCCTAAGAGGGTGCTATCATTCGCTCGAATGCGTGACTCTCTAATTTTTCTGCTCGTGATGGCTGCCGGGATTCTCGGCTACCTCGCATATTCGCAAAATGCCGCATTGAAAGGCCAACAGCGTCAAATACATGAGCTGAACGCCAAGCTAGAAACGACACCGAAATCTTCCAGCCTTGACTTACAGGCACAATGTGCGAGGCAAGCCGCACTAATTTACAAAGATAGCGGCTGGGAAAAAGAGGTGATGGCGGGCTACGAGAATCACTACAATGAAAAACTCAACAAATGCTTCGTGATCATGCAGAATACCGATACCAAGATCGCGCCGGGGAAGATCACAACTTCACGATTTCTGTCCGATGCTTTTGAGGGAAGGAATCTCGGCAACTATTTTTGGCAATCTGACAAGACAAAGAAGTATTGGGAGGTCGCGCCATACACCTGCGATGTGACGTTGCCATCGGGCGAAAAAAAGGTATGCAAGTCTTCAGAAGAATTTGAAGAACTGCTGAAAGTTTACATGCAGTAGTGGACCCTCAAAATTCGTGCAGCTTGCAGATATCACGCAAATTACCTAGTTCTAGCGTTTCGTGATGGTGCTCCTCTGGTTTCGGCGCTGGCCTCGCCTTGCGATCAACTAGGTTGTAGGTGCAGTTTTGGAATGCAAACGCATCCGTGATTGTGTATGCGAATCGATACTCGTCCTGATACTCGAAGCGCTTGAGCTTCGTGGTTGTGATTAGATCGGGCAACGCCCATACATTTCCAGGCAAGTCTTCAGGCGTGTAGTAATCAACCCTGCGCGCGACGTGTTTGTCATTTGTCTTCGCCTCTTCGGGCAGCTTTTCAAGCCATCGGCTGATGAATTTGTGAGGATCGCGAATCTCGACGCAGGCAACCGCCTTGAACTCCTGCTTGAGTAGGCCGTTGAACGAGAGGCTGACGCAGAAGATATATATTTCGTGCGCTTTCGTCAGGCACTCCATTCCCCTTTGAAGATTGCCGAATGTGCTGCGTGTCTGGTTGTGGAATTCGAGACCGTTGGCGGGACGGTAGATGCGGGTGCCCTCGTATTCATCGCCAATGACTTGCTGTGCTTCCTTGTCCTCATAATCGCGGAAGTAGGCCGCCGTCTGGCAGAACATTTTTCCGTCAAGAAACTGCCTTGCGTGGTCGATTTGCGAAAAATATTTGTAACGACTATGGCGCATCAGAAAAACCTCTAGACAACGTTCTCACGAGGACGCAGCACGGTGAGAAAGCTTGCGGCAGTCGGGACAGTGAAAGTGTCTAGGGGTTCTTCGCTACGCTCAGAATGACAGACGTAAGAAATTGAAGCAGAACTTCTTTAGTCAAGCTCTTCCGCCTCGATCCCAATGCTGGTCTCGCCCGCCGCTTTCTTCTCCCAATACTTCTTCATCCAGGCTTCGAAGCTCTTGCCTGCGGCGGTGTCGCGTCCGGTGAAGGCCAGCGCGGCGATATCGGAGTAGGGAATCGCGGTTCTTGTGCTGGAATCTTTTGGCAGAATGCGCACGGCGGATTCTTGCAGCGTCGCTCCCGTGCGGCGGTCGAAGACGTAGCCTTCGATTTTGGTTCCATCTTTGCGGGTGATGGTCACATCGCCGCGATAGTCGAAGGCTTTTTCGAGCGCTGTGCGGATGTCGTCTTCGGAAGCGAGTTCGGGAATCCAGCCTTCGATGGCTTCGTGGACGGTTCCATCGACCACTTCCAGCTTGTCTACATCGGCAACCCGGTCGGCAACGGGCGTGCTCGATGTCGAGTGATTGATATGCTCGGTCCCGCTCAAGCCCGAGTCTCCTCAAGCTGCGCGGCGTTCTTTGTTCCAGAATTAGTTTTCAACTGCACCAACGGATTGTGCGAATGCACGGCCTGCGTTGGCTCATCCAGCAGCCGATTCGCGCCTGCATCGGGATAGCGCGAGAACAGCGTCGCTTTGATCGTGTCCACAAACCCTTTCAAAGATCCGAACGTATCGTTCACGGCGCTGGCTTCGTAGCCGCTATGCACCATGCAGTTCGCGCACTTCGGATTACCAGATTCCGTGCCGTAATTTTCCCATTCGGTGGAAGCCATCAATTCTTCAAACGTATCGGCATAGCCGTCCTGTAGCAGGTAGCAGGGCTTTTGCCAGCCGAAGATGTTGTACGTCGGCATGCCCCACGGAGTGCAGGCGTAGTCGCGCTTGCCCATGAGGAATTCCTGGAACAGCGGCGAAAGATTAAACTTCCACGTCGGTTTCCGGTTCGAGAGAATCGCTCGGAACATCCGTCGAATGCGGGCGCGCCCCATGAAATGCTTCTGGTCGGGAGCCTTATCGTACGAATAACCGGGAGAAAGCATCATGCCTTCGACGCCCAGATCCATCATTTCGTCGAAGAATGCTCGCACGCTCTTCGGATCGGCGCCGTCAAACAAAGTCGTATTCGTTGTCACGCGGAAACCGCGCTCCAGCGCCACTTTAATTCCTTCCAGCGCCTTGTCGTAACCACCTTCGCGGCACACCGAAAAATCGTGGTGCTCGCGCTGCCCGTCCATGTGGACAGAAAATGTCAGGTACTTGCTTGGCTTGAAGAGATGAATCTTTTCTTTCAGCAGCAGAGCATTGGTGCACAGATAGATGTACTTTTTCCGTGCGACCAGCCCTTCGACAATCTTGTCGATTTCGGGATGCATCAGCGGCTCGCCACCCGGGATGGACACCGTGGGCACACCGCACTCTTCCACCGCCTGGAAGCACTGCTCCGGCGTGAGGTCCGTCTTCAAAATATGGGCCGGATACTGAATCTTGCCGCAGCCCGCGCACGCCAAATTGCACCGGAACAGAGGTTCCAGCATGAGCACGAAAGGGTAGCGCTTGCGGCCCTTGAGCTTTTGCTTGACCACGTAGGACGCAACCGTCCACATTTGGGAGACAGGGACTGGCATGAATTCCGTTCTTAAAGCGCTAAATTGTGACGAGAGTCGACTCGTCTATTGTAACAAACCGGCGGTTCCCGCCTGGGTTCCCGCTTATGACCTTAGAGGTACGAGCATCCTCGCAGGATTCACAAAAGGGAGGGTTCGCAAAGGGAAGCCGCCAGTCGATACGGCTGGCGGCCTTCCTCACCCTATCTTCAACAGAACGCTGCAACTTAGCGACGCCATCCACCATGCTGCCAAGCCCGTTCATAGCCTTCGCGGTAGGCCTGGGCGTACTGTTCCTGGTACCAGCGCTTGTCGCCGAAGCTACGCTCGTAACCGCGGTCTGAATGTTTGTAGCGCCCGCGGGGGTTTGGATTGAACGACTTGCGCTCTCGATAGTCGCCATAGGCGGCATCGCCGCCGTCGCGGAAGCCCCAGTCGCGAGCTACGCTGCCGCCGCGGAAGCGGTAGTCGTCGCGGTCGCGGTAACGATCCCGGTCACCGTCCCGATCTCTATCTCTATCTCGATCCTGATAGCCCCAACGGTCTTGATCGCGATAGCGATCATCGTCCCGATCCTGCGCCAAGGCGAGACCACTCAGACCCAACGTTGCCACTACGGCCCAACTTGCCATTCTCAGCTTTCGCAACATAATTGTTTCCTCCAGCCGGGCTTTGTTGTGAGCTGCTTCGCGATCCCGGTACTGGTTACTCTGATGCCCGAGTTGCACGGCGTGATGCCTGCGAAAGCCAGCGCAACCGCTGTGGAATCAGTTACTTGAAAATGTTTTTGGGAGCGAAACTTTTCTGGCGGACTGGGGTTTGCAGCTGAATTTCTCGAATGCTCTCGCCAGAGCGTTACGCGGGAGCGTCTCACCGAGGCACGACTACGGTGTATGATTCCGTGCTATGAAAATGATTGTGATGACCTGTTTTCTCGCGCTTGGAATTCTTTTGGCTGGCGTCTCGCTGGTTTCTCAAACCGGAGCTTCCGCCAAGGCCCCTGAGTTCAACCATGTGGCGATTTTTGTCGTCGATCTGCAGAAAAGCGCGGAGTTTTACGAGACGGTCATTGGTCTGGGAAAGATCCCGGAGCCGTTCCATGACGGCCGCCATATTTGGTTCCGCATGGGCGAGCATAGCCAACTGCACGTCGTCAGCGGAGCCAAGGAAGTCACGCCGCACGAAATCGATTTACATTTCTCGTTTCGAGTGGCGTCGGTGCCGGACTTCATGGCGCGACTGGACAAAGCCGGAGTGAAATTCCGTAGCTTCAAAGGCGACACTAAGACGACCGCCCGCCCCGACGGCATCACGCAGATCTATTTCCAGGATCCGGACGGCTACTGGATTGAAGTGAACGACGACAAGTTCTAGGTCGTTCCGCGAGTCCGCTATCCGTCACTCGACCGGCACCCCTTCCAACGTAGATAGCCTTCCCACGGGATAAAGCCCCATGCGGGAATCGTGATATGGCGAGCGATCATAGAAGAAGCTCAGACGCGCATAGGAGTTGCCAGCGAACTCTTTGTCATCGGCAAGCTTCTTTTCAAACTCCGCCTTCAACGCTGGATCTTTCGCCAGCATGTCATATGCGAGCTGTTCCAAAACGTACGGTTCGCCGTACTCTTTCTGCTCGAAGATGGCGTCAAAGAACCCCCACTGCACAGCGGAGTCCGGCGCGTCCGGCTCGAGCCAGTGAACCGCGACCTTCGCCGCACGCTGATCCATCGGCACGACAGCCGATCCTGCCGGATAGGACAACTTTTCCTTTACCACCTTGCAGACCGGCTGATACTTGCTACTGTCTGGGTCGAAATCCGCGACCGCCATGGGATGTCGGCCTTCAAACAGTGCATTGTGCCAATGCGGACTGCAGCGGTAAGTTTCGACCTCGGCTTCCCAGGCTGATTTCGTAGTTTGCATGCGGACTCCATGCGCGCGCAGCACTTCGATTACCTGGGTCCACTGGGCAGGAACGATGTAAGCCCGTGGCGGAGCGACGGTCAGCGTCGGCTGAAAATCGTCATACACCGGAATGTCGATGTTCTCTGCTTCATGCGTGTACTGGTTCCAAACGGCTCCCGAGACTTCACTCAATACCTGCCTGCGTTTGTACCCTAGATAATGGAACTGCGTTGCGTGATCGCTCGGGGCAGTGCGCAGAGCCAGCTTCCGATTCGGGTCATATGTTTTTCCGGCGGCAATCGTTGCGGCGTCAGCTGCCCGATTCATCTTCACCAGTTTGTCGGCGTCATGATTCACCTTTTCCAGAATCGCACGCAGCAATTCGTAATTCCCGCCCACCCGCATCTTGTAGTCCTTCAGCATGTGCATTTCCACGAGCAGACCCACGCGGTTCTGCAGGATCATGTAGCCGGTGGAGAAGCGTGGCTCATCCTGCACCATTCTCAGACCCTTCAGCGGATTGGCTTCCCCAACCCCAACGTAGAGCCCAATCAAATGCCCGCTATCGTTCACCGATTTTTCAATGTAAGGGCGCAGTTCGTCGCGCTGCCAAGCCGCCAGCTCCGGGTCGACATCCGGACCGAAATCAATCGAGTACGTCACGTCATACTGATAATCCGCGCCGTCGGTCACATGGTCATCGATGAAAAAGTCCGGTAGCCACCGCGTGAAGTACGCTAGGAACTGTCGTGCCTCCACAGAATCCGCCTTCATGTAATCACGATTCAAATTCAGGTTGTTCGATTGGGTGCGCCAGCCCATTTCTTCGGGCCCATTCTGGTTGATGCGGTTGTAGCGCGAAATGCGCTCGTGTCCATCGATGTTGTACACGGGTACGATGATCACGACAGCCCTGTCGAGCAGCTTGGCCTGCGTCTTCGTGATGACCATGGAGCGCAGCAGCGCTAACGATGCGTCCTTGCCTTCAATCTCACCCGCATGAATGCCGTTCTGGATATAGACCACAGGCCGGTCGGCTTTGTGAATCGCGGCGGGATCGAAAACTCCGTCCTTCGAGACGATCACGCCGACGAGTTCACGACCTTCGCCCGTCTTTCCCCAGGGCTCGATCTTGACTTGCTTCGGAGCGGCGTCCACCACGCGACGAATGTAGGCCATCGTCTCGTCATACCGAGGCGTGCAGCGGTAGTCGCAGATTTCCGTCGGTGTGCGCCAATCGGCAGATGTGGTGGCGTTGAGCTTGGTTTGAGACTGTGAGGGAATGTTCAGGAGCAAGACGACAAGAAAGGAGTAGACGCAGGTTTTGCAGATCATTCAGGTTGGGCTCCAAGGCCCTTAGTGTACCCGAGGAGCTTACGCGCTCGCGCAAGTGCCAGGAGGCATCCGGCTCCTCTTGACTCTTGCTCATCACGGATGTCCCAAGTTTCCGGACTGGCGTTGGGTCAAACGCTTTATCGGGTTCGCGGTGCGTTGGCGATGCTACTGGTTCGTATCTTCTTCAAAGCTGATTCAAAGTACGGATGAGGATGACGGAAATCAGCGATCGATTTCTTTCCTGTTTCCCACACGAACCACGAGCACGCGGACGGCAGAATCCTGAACATCGCAGATCACGCGGCAGTCTCCTATGCGGTAGCGCCAGAAATCGCCGAGAGGACCGCGCAAAGCCTTGCCGGTGCTGCGTGGGTCTTCCAATAAAGAAACTCGCTTGTCCACGAAGTCGAGAAAGCGGAAGTCGAGAATGCGGCGCGCTGTGTGCTTGTCGAGTTTCTGCAACTGCCGTTTGGCGGTCGCAGTGTAATCAATCGCCCAAGCCAAGGTCGTTCCTCACGTCCGCAGCCGGAATAACCTTCTCCTCGCCCTTGCGGACGCGTTCCAGCACGTCCGCAGCCAGGTAGTAGTCCTCCATGTCGTCCAGCCCGCGCTCAATCATCTGACGCAGGTAGTAAGCCTTGGTGCGCCCCGTCTGGGAGACGAGGTAGTCGAGCCGTTTTTCGAGTTCTGGGGAAAGGCGGATTGAGGTGGCCATAGATCTTGTGAATACGTGTATTCTATCTATTCAATGTATCACAATTGGCCGCCGCGAAGATCGCATATATGGTTAACGAGACCTATGTAGTTTGAGGGCAGGGCGAGTGGGCCAGCCCCAGAGAACCGAATGCGTTTGTACGTTTAGCGTGTCAGCGTGGTCAGCGTCCGAAAGAAATCTGCTGGCGTGGCGATTCGAAGACCGCAGCGCTTCGCTACTTCCGGCGTGAAGTGTTTTGTGTTGTTCGTCAGCAGCCAGTCGGGTTTGCTGGCCATCGCGGAGAGAAGCACGGGAACGTCCGCTTCATGCCGGATCAGGTGACGGTTGCCGCGCACCAACTGGAGATCGGGTTGTGGGACGCTTTCTGGACCGGCAAGTTCGACGAGGCGGTGGTAGTCCTCAAGAATGTGCTCGCCTGCGGGAATGGAAAGCAGGCTGGCGTGATGCAGCAGGTTCTCTTCCACCTCATAGCGCACCACGTCCGCCAGTACCATCCGGCAAACCCGCGCGGCGCATATCGAAAGGACAGCCTTGTCCAGCCCCCACTCGGAGACGATGCCTCCCGTGAGAACGTTGGAATCTAGGAAGAGACGGGTTCTGTTTTGACTAGCCACGTTTTTTTAGCGCTGTCGCCTTGGCTCGCGCGGAGGCGGGCCGACGGCGTGTCGTGGCTGGCTTCGACGGCTGCGCACCGTAGAGGCGGTCAAACACACGCTGGCGGGCTTCCGGCAGGCTCTCGAGAACGGATTCCGGGGTAGCGCCCGCTGCCATGAGAGTTGTGCGAATTTTCTCGCACAGGCGCTCAAAACGAAGCTGTTCTGGAAGCAACAGCAATCCGTCACCAATCCGCAACACGGCGAAGGGAGAGCCTGCTCCCAGCCCCAGTTCCTCCCGGAATTGCTTGGGGACGGTAAGCTGGCCTTTTTCGCCGATTTTGGTGGTGGTCAGGTATTCGAGGGTGGAGTTGTGCTTGGGCATGTGGCCTCCGGTAGGAATATCCTACCACAAGGATGGAAGCGTGCCAGCCCCGATTTCCAGAATGCTTTCTGGTAGACTGCTCCAGAAAAACTCTGGTTCTAAGATCTTGTTTTCGGAACCAATATCGGAGAGCTAACATGGTTTGCGCTCGGAACCCATTTGTGACATCCCGGCGTGGAAATGCGGGAACTTCAACCTACGTCCCCTTCTTCTTTGCGGTGGTCTTTTGCCTGAATTCGCTAAGTAATGCGTCGGAGGTTCGGAACACACACGTAGCGGTCGCGTCAGCCTCTACGGCGAGGTACGTCACCATTGATGCCCCTGGATCTGGGCACTATACATATATGGGAACGACTCCTGTCGCAATCAACTCAAATGGCGAGATAGCCGGAGTTTTCGTCGACGCGAGTTACGCAACTCATAGCTTTCTGCGAAGTCCCGGCGGGGTTCTCAAGTTGATCGACCTCCCCGGTCAAGGGACATTCGTTCAGGGAATGAACTCATCCGCAACGGTTGTGGGATACGTTGCTGACCAGAATGGTACCCACGGCTTCGTTCGTCTATTAAATGGAACACACGCAATTTTTGATGTCCCGGGGAGTATTCTCACAAGTGCCAACGGCATCAACGACACCGGCACCATAACAGGCTTCTCAATCACCCCTGATGGTGTTTATCACGGTTTTGTCCGCGCCAGCGATGGCGCAATTACGACTTTTGACGCTCCGGGTAACCCACGCCGAACCAGTCCCTCAAAGATCAATGCCACTGGCACCGTCGTTGGTTACTATATCGATGCGAATTCCGGCAACCACGGATTCGTCCGAAGCAAGAACGGCAAATTCATTACGCTTGACGGTCCTAACAGCAGTAGTACTGTCGCCGACGATATCAATGTTAACGGCATCGTCGTTGGGAGCATCGCGCAGCCGGGGGGCGGCCACAGCTTCTTGCGGGGCACGAACGGCAAGTACACGATATTTGATCCACCCGGTACCGACTATCGCGGTTCCACACCGGCCAGTATCAATGATAGTGGCGCGATTGTCGGCTACTTCTACGACTCGAATGGGGGCGCGGTCTTACATGGTTATCTTCGCAACCCGGACGGAACGCTTGTCGTGCTGGACGATCCTAGTGCCACTTCGCTAGGTACCTTGGCTACCGGGATTAACTCGCACGGCGTGGTCATCGGTTTTTATTTCGATGCCTTTACTGCTATGCACGGCTTCCTTCGCAAGTAGGACAGTGCTGAAAGTCTAGGGACGAAAAACCTTGGGAACGTGCGGGACGTTCCCTATTCGCAAACGCAGCGGGAACTCCGAAGCCTTGTTCTCTTGTTCTATTTCCTGACCTCGCGTGAGCCTTTCCGGTTCACAGCGCGCCCCAATGCCGACAACACCATGTACGCTGATCTCGTCATCCCTGCCTCCCGCGCTCTCCGGTCGATGGCGTCGATCTGACTCTCCCGCGCGGTGATGTTGACGCGCACTGTTTTTTCCAAATCTGCTGTTACCAGAAATGCGACAGCGCCCTTCATGGCAGGGTCGTTCGCTACATCATCAATTGTGGACGGCTCCGGTATGGCCTCGTCGTCCTCCGCCATGCCGGCGATATGCAATGCCAAAGCCTCTCCGGCCAGGCGCCGCGCTTCTTCCAGCGTCCTTCCTGCGGTCACGCATCCGGGAAAATCGGGAAAGCTCACGCCAAAATCGGATTTACCGTCCTTGTGTAGATACGCGATGTATTCCATAACCTGTCTCCCCACTCTTCCTAACTAACGTCTCGGCCTGACAATTGCCTGCCTAGCGCAACTTGATCTGCGCTTGCTTCTCAATGCTCTTGAGTGTCCCGATCGGCATATCTCTTTTCGGATGCGGAATCGTCACGCGCCCCTTCTTGGTCGGATGCTTGAACTGCTTATGGCTGCCGACTTGGTTGACTTCGAGCCAGCCATCCCGTTCTAGGGCCCTGATGATCCTTCGAGAGTCCATCGGATAACCCCATTTCATCTAATAATACACATTTAATACACACTCGGCAAGATGCTGGCGGGCAGTTCAGGTTTTGGACATTCCTCCATCCAACCCGGACATATCTTCCGCTCGGCAGACCAAACTGTCACCTATTTTTCCGGTCCGCAAGCCCCTGTGCGCGGCCCTCGCGATGTTAAACTTTGAAGTTCTTTTCTCTATACTTACTCCAATCTATCCTTACGCTAATCAGGAGTCCTTCATGCAAATCAAAAAAGCAGGCATTTTAGGCGCAGGCACGATGGGCAACGGCATCGCTCACGTCTTCGCTCGGTCGGGTTTTGACGTCATTCTTTGCGATGTGGAACAGCGGTTTGTGGATCGTGCTCTCGAAACCATTGGCAAGAATCTTGATCGCGAGGTTTCCAAAAACAAGATCACCGCCGACGACAAGGCCAGTACTCTGGGCCATATCAAGACGACCACCGATCGCACGCAACTCGCAGCCTGCGATCTCGTCGTCGAAGCGGCCACGGAGAAATTCGAAATCAAGTCCCAGATCTTCCGCGATCTCGATACCGCTTGCCGTCCGGAGGTGATTCTGGCTTCCAATACTTCTTCTATTTCCATTACCAAACTCGGCGCGCTCACCAAGCGCCCTGACAAGGTGATTGGCATGCACTTCTTCAATCCCGTGCCGGTGATGAAGCTGGTTGAAGTGATTCGAGGTCTGGCTACGTCGAACGAAACGTACGAGGCCGTTCGTGACCTTTCCGTCAAACTCGACAAGACTCCCGTCGAGGTGAACGACGCGCCCGGCTTTGTCTCCAACCGCGTGCTCATGCCGCTGCTAAACGAGGCGATGTTCACCGTCATGGAAGGCGTCGCTACGCCGGAGGCGGTGGATGAGGTCTTCAAGCTCGGAATGGCGCATCCCATGGGCCCTTTGACGCTGGCCGATTTCATCGGTCTCGATGTCTGTCTCGACATCATGCGCGTGCTGCTGGACGGCCTCGGCGACCCAAAGTATCGTCCGTGCCCGCTGCTCATCAAGATGGTGGATGCGGGCTGGCTGGGGCGCAAATCAGGGCGAGGATTCTACAAATACGACCCTAAGTAGCTGATTCCCAAGCACTAAGTGAAAATACGGGCTTTCCGGGCAAATGGCCAGCTCGTGGCCTCCCATTGGAGCCTCCCGGCTAAGTGAGACCCCCTCGGTGTCTCCGCCGAGTTACAGGAGTCATGTTGGACATTCCCAGGACGAGCATTAGACTCTACACTGAACCGTATGTGCGTCTTTTGGGGCAAAAAAGCGTTTCGTCAAGTCGCGAGATTCCCAAAACGGGACTTCGCGCGCATAGGGCCTTACACGGCCTTAGGACTCGTGTTGCTTCTGGGGTTGGCGCGACCACTTGCCGCGCAGGAGGAGGCTTCTGCGGGGCAACCAGTGAGCCTGGTGAGGGACTGGAGTTCCAAGCACATCCTGTTTACCAACGGGGCGTCGCCGGAAGTGGCCGTGGCCACCCAGCGCGATCCGCGTAGCTGGCAAAACTGGCTTTACAGGAACGCAGGCCTCCTGCGCACGATGCAGACCGGGACGGCGGTGCCTTCTGGGCTCGACCAGTCCCAGCTGGATCAATTCCAGTTGAACCAATCGCAGTTGAACCAACCTGAGGCCGAGACGGCGCTTTTTGCGTCTGGAGCGGGACGTATTGCTCCTCCTTTCAGACGTTTACCGCCGGTTTTGCCAGCCCGGAATCGACATTCCAAGATCGACTGGTCCATGTCGCTGGGCGGTGGCCCAATGGCAGTGGCCGAGACTCCCGCGAAGTACAGCTTTGATATCACCAAGCCGCCGGACTGTACCAACGACTTTGTGGTGTACGTGATCTCAGCTACGCCCGGCGTGGGGACGCAAGCCAACATCGTTGCTTTCAATAACTTGTACTCCGGCACGGCTCCTTCTCTGTGCAATCGCACTACGCCGACGTTCTTGTGGTCCTACGCCGTGGGAACCGGCAGCGTGGATTTGTCGCCGGTGCTTTCGCTGGACGGCAAGAAGGTTGCCTTCATCGAGAGTGGTTCCTCCGCGCTGTTCCACGTGCTCACTTGGGTGGCGGGTCAGGGAACGAATGCTACGACCGGAGCGGTCGCGGTAGGCAGCGGTTCGTCGGTGACAACGTTGGACTACACCAACATCACCACGACCGGGTGCCCGGCGAATACGGGCGGGAATCCGAACGGATCCCCGTACGTCGACTACGGCAACGACTACGTGTATCTGGTTGCATCCAATGGGATTCTGTATCGAGTTAAAGGGGTATTCAAGGGCACGCCGACGCTGGATATCTGCATTACGGTTAGCGCAGGAGCGGCACTGACCTCACCGGTGTATGACTCCGTGTCGAACAAGGTTTTTGTCTCTGACGGCGCGACCGTTTATGCCTACACGCCGGGGGCGACTTCGTTCACTTTGGCTAGTTCCGTGAAGGTCTCCGCGACGACCTCGGGCGTGATTTTGTCGCCCATAGTCGATTCGACGAATAAGTTCGTCTACGTGTTTTCAAGTAACAACAACGCCGGAACCAATGCCATCGTTTCGCAGATGCCGACGTCGCTGGCATCGCACACAGATGTGGCGATTGGCCCGAAGACCAATGGCGGAACGACGGCCTACATTGTGGATGGCGATTTCGACAACAAGTACTTTGCTACGGGGCCCAAGACGGGTTCTCTGTATGTTTGCGGGACGCAAACGGGTTTAAACACGAGGCCAGCGCTCTATACGGTTTCTTTTGGCACGACCGGCGTGATGAACACCACGCCTGCGATGTCGAACGACGTCAAGCTGAATTCGGCGACGAACCCGAAAGGGGTATGTTCTCCCTTGACGGAGTTTTATGATGGAACCAACGATCGGCTATTTGGTGGCGTGGGAGCCCTGGGATCTACCAGCGGCGCCAACTGGGTGACCATGTGGAACATCAACAGCCAAATCACCGTGAACACGACGGCGCCTACCGCTACGGCGACGAACGAACTGGGTGGCACGAGCGGAATTACCATTGACAACGCCAGCAGTAGCGCGCAAGCCGCCAGCATTTATTTCGGGACGGAAGCGGCAGGCAGTGCCGCCCCGTGCGGCGCGGGGCTTTACTGCGCGGTTAAGCTGACGCAGTCAGGCCTGCAATAGGGCCGCTTCCGACCGAGCCCGCCCAACCGAGAGTCCACATCGTTGAGCGACTTGTCATAACCCACGAGCCTTTCAGTTTTTCTGCCATTTTGTCGTATTGATTCCACGATGTGACGTTCCTGCCTGAAACTTCTTCCTTTTCTCCGAATCCCATCGTGATAGTGTGGTGAGCCAAGTGACCTGCAAAGAGGTGATCCGCCGCATTTCCGACTATTTGGACTCCGACCTCGACGCGGAGATGCAGCAGCATCTGGAGGAGCATTTCGCCGGCTGCCAGCACTGCACAGCGATCCTGGACGGCGCCCGAAATGTGATTCGGCTCGTGGGGGATGACCGGGTGTTTGAGCTGCCAGCGCAGTTTGGGGAGCGGTTGCGGGAGAGACTCAAAGGTGCGGATATTGGGATTGCGTAGGTGTCAGTATTGCCGGTTGAGATTCCGTGGCTAAGAGCTGTGGCTAGGAGTCTTTGCTAAGAGCGGACAGGCGAGGCGCCTGTCGCCACATGGACCTGGTTCCTTCCTTCGTTCCAACTCATCTCATTCGAAGACAGTGCATACTACTTGAGGGAGCGCTATGACTCGAGAAGAAGAACGATTGGCGGAATCGCGGGGCCGCGATAAACACTGGAAACGCTGGGGTCCGTATCTGAGCGAACGCGCCTGGGGTACGGTGCGGGAAGACTACAGCGCGGGCGGCACGGCCTGGGAATATTTTCCGCACGATCACGCGCGCTCGCGAGTTTACCGCTGGAATGAAGATGGTCTGGCGGGAATCTGCGACCGGCGGCAGCAGATTTGCTTTGCCGTGGCGCTGTGGAATGGGCGCGATCCGATTCTGAAAGAACGCCTTTTCGGCCTCACCGGCAACGAAGGCAATCACGGCGAGGATGTAAAGGAATACTACTTCTATCTCGATTCGACGCCGACGCACTCCTACATGAAATATCTCTATAAGTATCCGCAGGCGGAGTTTCCGTATGCGCGCCTGGTGGAGGAAAACCGGCGACGCACGAAAGCGGACCCCGAATTCGAGTTGCTCGATACGGGCGTGTTCGACGAGAACCGCTACTTTGACGTGCAGGTGGAGTACGCGAAGGCGGATGTGGAAGACATCCTCATCAAGATTACAGTCAGCAATCGCGGTCCTGAAGCGGCGTCGCTGCGATTGTTGCCGACCGTTTGGTTCCGAAACCGGTGGTCGTGGGGAGGCAAGGATCCTCGCCCCGAGCTGCATGCAACCGGGAGCGCGGGAACGGTTCAGCTGGAACACGAGGTGATGGGGCAACGCTGGCTGCATTGCGATGGTTCTCCGAATCTGCTGTTCACGGAAAACGAAACCAACGAGCAGCGGCTGTTCGGAAGCGCCAACCACACGCCGTTCGTGAAAGATGGCATCGACGAATACGTGGTGAAAGGAAACACCGCTGCGGTGAACCCGGAACGTCGGGGAACCAAGGCGGCTGCGGACTATCCACTGACATTGGAGCCCGGCGAAAGCAAAATAGTGCGTCTACGGCTGACCAATGTCGACCCCGCGTCTGCGGCAACGGACGAACGTAAGGCAGATGCCCCTCCATCACCCTTCGCGGGATTTGACGAGACGTTCGTGGCGCGCCTACAGGAAGCCGATGAATTCTATGCGACCGTAATTCCTCAGGAGCTCTCCGACGACGCAAAAAACGTGATGCGGCAGAGCTTTGCCGGAATGCTGTGGTCGAAGCAGTACTACCACTACGTGGTGAAGGAGTGGCTGAACGGCGATCCGGGCAATCCTCCGCCTCCGCCGGAGCGCAAACAGGGGCGCAACCATGAATGGGGCCACTTGTTTAACGCCGACGTGATCTCCATGCCGGATAAGTGGGAGTATCCGTGGTTTGCTGCATGGGACCTGGCGTTCCACTGCGTTTCCTTGGCGCTGGTCGACCCTTGTTTCGCGAAAGACCAGCTGATTCTGCTGTTGCGCGAATGGTATATGCACCCGAGCGGACAGATTCCCGCTTACGAGTGGGCTTTTGGCGATGTGAATCCTCCGGTGCATGCGTGGGCGGCGTGGCGCGTCTACAAAATCGACCAGAAGCGGCATGGCAAGGGAGACCGTAAGTTCCTGCAACGCGTGTTCCATAAACTGCTGCTGAACTTCACTTGGTGGGTGAACCGCAAAGACGCGGAAGGCATGAACATATTCCAGGGCGGATTCCTCGGACTCGACAACATTGGAGTATTCGACCGCAGCGCGCCGTTGCCCACCGGCGGATTCATTGAGCAATCGGACGGCACCAGCTGGATGGCCATGTACACGCTGAATCTGCTGGCGATCGCGCTGGAATTGGCACGAGAGGATTCTGCCTACGAGGATGTAGCCAGTAAATTCTGGGAGCACTTTGTTTATATCGCAAATGCGATGGACCACCGGGGCGACGACGGTGTGGGTTTATGGGACGAGCGTGACGGCTTTTTCTACGATGTGCTGCGGTTGCCGGATGGCACACACTTTCCGATGAAAGTGCGCTCTATGGTCGGGCTGATTCCGCTGTTCGCGGTGGAAACGTTGGAGCCGGACTTGCTCGACATGCTTCCCGGTTTCAAGCGACGGCTGGAATGGTTCGTGACGAACCGTCCGGATTTGACCGCGCATCTGGCGAGCATGACCGAGCCGGGCCGCGGCGAACGCAGGTTGCTGTCAATTGTGAATCCAGAACAGCTGCGTTCGATTCTGCAATTCATGCTGGATGAGGGGGAATTTCTCTCCCCACACGGAGTCCGAGCATTGTCGCGGGCGCACAATGAGCATCCATACTGCCTGGAAGTCGATGGCATGCGGCACTGCGTCGACTACGAGCCGGCGGAGTCCACCAGCGGACTGTTTGGCGGTAACTCGAACTGGCGCGGACCGATCTGGTTTCCGGTGAACTTCCTGCTGATTGAATCGCTGCAAAAATTCGACTACTACCTGGGGTCGGATTTCAAAGTCGAGTTTCCGCGAGGCTCGGGGAACATGCTGACGCTGTGGCAAGTGAGTCAGGAGCTTTCCATGAGGTTGGCAAAGATCTTTCTGCGCGATGAGAACGGGCGGCGACCGGTCTATGGCGGAATGGAGAAGTTCCAAGCTGATCCACATTGGCGCGATTTGATTTTGTTCCACGAGTATTTTCATGGCGACAACGGCGCGGGACTAGGCGCGAGTCATCAGACGGGATGGACCGGACTCGTGAGCAAACTGCTGCAGCAGAGCGGAGAGCAGCTCGAGAACAAGAAATCGGAGTTGGCGGAAGTGGGTGCGAACTGAGGCTTACGATTTTTCGATATGCGCGGCGAGGCGCAAGCGCAGGCGCTCGCTGAACCCTGCGGGCAGTTCGAAAGCCTTGCCGTCGGCGAGTAGTCTCAGCGTGTTCGTGGTGCCGTCAAGAATGGCGGTGCAATGCTTGCATCCACGAAAGTGGGCTTCGATGCGAGCGCGCAGATCGGCATCGACTTCGTCCTCGATGTAGTTCGAGATCTGCAGAATCACGTGTTCGCAGTCGATCTCGATTATGGAATTGTCGTTGGGCAAAGTGCCTTTCTCCTCTAGCAGCTTGCTTCATTAGTTATCTACGAAACCTTGAAAACCCTTTACCTCAGGGGCTAAAGCCCGCATTTTTTATGGCTGGGCGTCACGGCTAAAGCCGTGACCTACCCCAAAGCATGTGAACTACCACAAAGCATGTGACTTACTCAAAAGCATTTTGAACCGAGCTCTAGAACGGCCTTACTTTCTTATACATGGGAGCACCCACGCTCCAACTACCATCAAATCCGGGAGCCAGGGCATCGCGCATCATGAGTCGCGCTCGCAGCAGCCGCGTCTTCACGGAGGCCTCGGTAATGTTCAGCGCTTCGGCTGTTTCCGCGATGTTCAGGTGCTCAATATCGCGCAGGACCAGAACTTCGCGGTATTTCGGCTTCAACGACTCCAGCGCCCGTTCCAAGGCCTGTTTCAGCTCTTTACGTTGCAGGGCCTCGGACGGAATCTCTCGCCAGTCGGCGTAGTCGATCGGGAAGTATTCGCCGTCGTCATCCTGCGCACCTTCGTCGATCGATGAATACAAACCTTTGCGTTCTTTGCGAATCCGCAAGCGCGCTTCGTTGAGCGCGATTTGCACCAGCCAAGTGCTGAATTTCGCCTCGGCGCGAAACTGCCCGATGTGGGTCAGCGCTTTCAGAAACGCTTCCTGCGCCGCATCTTCGGCATCGGTCGGATTGCCGAGAACCGAGAACGCCGCGGCATAGACCGAGCGCTGGTAGGGCTGGATCAGCTCGTAGAAAAGGTTGCGCTCACCTGCCTTGATGCGCGCGATCAGGTCGGCTTCGCGCTGGTTCGGAATGGTGGTGGTAGCGCTCATGCCCGGGTGGCTTCGTAATTATAAGGCAGGGCTGAGGTGTCTCGGGAATTCCTGCAACAGTTAGTATGGTTGCGGAGCGCTGCCTCGGGATATGAATCAGTTCGATGCAATCGTTTTGGGAGGCGGCGCAGCAGGCTTGATGTGCGCCATGGAAGCGGGGCGGCGCGGCCGCCGTGTCGTCTTGCTTGAACACGCTGAGCGGGTCGGGAAGAAAATCCTGATTTCCGGCGGCGGACGCTGCAACTTCACGAATCTGCATTGCCAGCCAGAGAACTTTCTCTCCGCGAATCCGCATTTCTGCAAGTCGGCGCTGGCTCGCTACACTCCAGCGGACTTCATCGCGCTCGTCGAAAAGCACGGCATTGCCTATCACGAGAAAACGCTGGGCCAGCTTTTCTGCGATGGATCCGCACGCCAAATCGTGAGTATGTTGGAGCGCGAGTGCGCAGACGTGGGCGTGAAGATTGTCGTCAATGCAAACGTGGCGAAGGTCACACGAGATGCTGGTTTTGTGGTCGAGACAGCGGGCGACGAGTATCATGCCGCGTCGTTGGTGGTAGCGACCGGTGGGCTTTCGATTCCGAAGATCGGCGCCACGGCATTCGGCTATGAACTCGCGCGACAATTTGGGCTGAACATCGTGGAGTGCCGTCCCGCGTTGGTGCCGTTTGTGCTGAAGCCGGAAGACCGCGAACGCTACTGCGACCTTGCTGGAGTTTCCATGGAGGTCGTTGCCTCTGTCAATTCTGCGGGGGCGCCGCCGTTTCGCGAGAAGATGCTGATTACGCACAAGGGACTCAGCGGCCCGGCGATTCTGCAGATTTCATCGTATTGGAAGGCGCCGGCTCCGATTGCTTTGGATCTTGCGCCGGAGCGGGATCTAACGAGACCACTGCACGAATTGAATGCAAAACGCGATCTCAGCGCAGCGAAAAATGCTTTCCGGACCGTGCTTACCAACCGCATTGCCGAGCGCTGGGTGGATTTGCATCCTCCGCGGGATTGGACGAATCGCGGTTTGGCGGAACTGGAACGGCTCGCACATCACTGGGAGATTGTGCCTGCAGGAACGGAAGGGTATGACAAGGCGGAGGTCACGGTCGGCGGCATCGATACCAACGAGCTTTCGGCGAAGACGATGGAAAGCCGCCAGGTTCGTGGACTGTTCTTTATCGGGGAAGTTGTGGATGTGACCGGACATCTGGGCGGGTTCAATTTTCAGTGGGCGTGGGTCTCGGGATACTGCGCTGGGCAGGCGGTCTGAGGTCTACTTTCCTGCTTTGGGAGTATTGGCGGGATGATCAGGCCGTAGCGGCCGGTAGGGAACGGGCGATGAAAGCACAGTAGAAGTTGAAGTCATCCCGAACGGCGTTAAGCGATCAATCAGAGACTCCAAGTGCGCGATGGAAAGCAATCCTGCGCGCAGAATGAAGGAATCCGTGCCCGTTACCCGGTGGCATTCGAGTATTTCCGGGATACGCTTGAGCGCAACCGTGGCACGGCTGACCATATTCTCTCCGCCTGAGATGGCGAGCCGCATGTAGACCACAATCGGGAACCCCGCAGCCGCTGGATTGACCGCCGCATGGTACCCGGTGAGAATGCCGGCTTCTTCCATCTTCCTGACACGTTCGGTGACCGCAGGGGTGGAAAGACCGACTCGGCGCCCGACCTCAGCGAATGACAAACGCGCGTTCTCTTGTAACTGCTCCAGGATGCTCCATCCCAGGGAGTCGAGGAGCTTGTGGGGATCAGCGAAGGACATGGCGAATTCTCTGAACTTAACGATCATAAAGTACAAATTCGATATTGTCGATGAAAACAAAGCACAATGGCCAGTATATGGAGATTTCAGCCTGTGCCAGCGGTTCCTCCCACCCTACACTAAAAGCAGCAATCCAGTGTCCGCCGACCTCCGTTCGTAATCTTTCGGAGTGGTTTGGTGGGTGTAACACTGTTCTGAGCAGGAGAGGATTTCTATGGCCACTGCGAGTCTGAAAGTCGCTGATCCCTTCCTGACGACGCAGAACTACGCGGCGTACACGTCCGAGCAGCAGTCGGTTTGGGCGGAGCTGGTGAGCCGACGCATGCCGCACATTGAAAAATGGGCTTGCGACGAATATCGCGATGGCTATGAAGTGATTGGATTAAGCGCGGAGCGCATCCCCGACCTGTATGCCATCGCACATCGGCTGGAACCGCGGACGGGTTGGGCGACGACCCCCGTTACAGGCTTCATGCCAGCGGATGCTTTTTTTGAGATGCTGGCGGCGCGACGGTTCCCCACCACAACCTGGCTCCGGGATCGCAAGTCGATTGACTACACGCCGGAACCCGATATTTTTCACGACGTCTTTGGGCACGTTCCCATGCATGCCCACAAGGTCTTCGGGGATTTCCTGCAGCACTATGGCGCCGTCTGTGCCCGCGTGCAGGATAAGGAGATTCTGGAGCGCCTGGGCCGCCTCTTTTGGTACACGGTGGAATTCGGCCTGATCCGACAGAATGGCAAGGTCAAGGTCTACGGCAGCGGCGTCATCAGCTCGCATGGAGAATGTGAGAACGTGATCAGCGGCCGGTGTGAAGTGCGCGATTTTACTCTCGATGAGGTCCTGGCCACGCCCGTGAAGGTGGACGAAATCCACAAGCTGCTATTCGCCATCGAGAGCTTCGACCAGATTTACGAAGCGATGCAGCAGGCCGAAGCGCGACTCCTGCCCCCGCCAAAATATTGAAAGTTACTAACGGTTGAAAGGTCCTAGTTAGACAATAGGGCTGGAGGAGTTTGTCCTGTAGCGTAGGTGGTGACGTAGTCCGGCAGTAGAGATCCTTGCAGTCGGGAGACGGCCAAACAATTCATGGGAACTCTGAACGTAGTTGTTGCTCTAACCACCAGGGACAACGATTACCAAGCGGAGCAGGCAGTAGCCGTAACAGAAGTGGCTGCCCGCCTTGGCGTCAAGATTCACGTCATTTACGCTGACAACGACGCCGTCCAACAAACCCAGCAACTCTTCAAACTCATCCAAGATCCCGCCCAACGGCCGAGCGCCATTCTCGTAGAGCCGGTTGGCACTGGTATGCCTCAGGTCGCGAAAGCCGCAGTAGGAGCCGGAGTCGGTTGGGGCATTCTCAATACCGATCCCGACTACATCGCCGAACTTCGACGCGGTGGCAAGGTTCCTGTGTTCTCAGTGAGCACCGACCAGTTCGAGGTGGGCCGAATTCAGGGGAAACAACTCGGCGCCCTCGTGCGATCCGGCAACGTGCTCTACATCGAAGGGCCGTTCGCAAGTACTGCTACCCAGCAGCGAGCCAAAGGAATGCTTTCAACCAAACCGTCGATGGTCGAACTAAAAACCCTAAAGGGCGACTGGACCGAACGCACGGCGATTTCGTCGGTGAAAGCGTGGATGTCACTGAAGACCTCGCGTCAGCTTCAGGTTCAAGCGGTCATCTGCCAGAACGATGCCATGGCCATGGGGGCCAGAAAAGCCATTCTCGAACGCACAGAGGACCGAGAACTGTGGCAAAACGTTCCTTTCACGGGCTGTGACGGTGTCACCAAGACGGGCCAGGATTGGGTGCGCCGAGGGATGCTAACGGCCACCGTTATCACGCCTCCGACGACTGGAATGGCAGTGGAAATCCTAGTCAAAGCCACCAATGCGGGCGTGATGCCGCCGGATCGCACGCTGATTCCACCCCGATCATTTCCTCCGATCGAAGAGTTGCGCGAGAAACGCAAACCGTAAGTTCGAGTTATTGCGTGGATCCGGAAGCCGCGCCACGCGCCAAACTGCGGTTTCCTGCCAGCTCATTCAAAGCTTGCAACGGAATCGAATCAACCAACGCGCGCGTATAGGGATGCTGTGGATGGCGGAATACCTGCGCCGTTTCCGCGCATTCCACAATCTGCCCCGCAGACAAAACGGCGACGCGATGGCTGATCGCGGCAACCGACAAAAGGTCGTGTGAAATATACAAGATGCTCATGTTGAAGCGCTGGCTAAGGTCGGCAAACAGCTTCAATATTTCCGATTGCGTGACGGGATCGAGCGCGCTGGTGGGCTCATCAGCCAGCAACAGCGCGGGACGATGCAGCACCGCCATTCCGATGAGAACGCGCTGTGCCTGCCCCACACTCATCTGCGAAGGATAGCGCCGCAGAAATTCCTCGTCGGAGGGCAGGCTGACTGTGGTCAGCATCTGCCGGATTGCCTGCTGGCATTCTTCCTTCGAACTCCGCACATGGGCGCGCCAGGCTTCCGTGAGTTGGGTGCCAATTCGCAAGGCTGGATTCAGCGAAGCTAACGGACTTTGTAATACCAGACCAATTTCTTTGCCGCGCAGCGCCCGCATTTCGTTCTCGCGCAGCTGCATGAGATCGTGGCCTTGAAATTCGATGGAGCCCGTGGCCGCACCGCGCTTCAGGTGGAGCAGGCGCAGAATTGCCAGCGAAAGCGTGCTCTTGCCGCAGCCGCTCGGACCCACCAGTCCGAGAATCTCTCCTCTGCCGATTTCAAATGCAACATCGCGCAGCACTCCCGGCTTGTTCGCGTAGTGGGCGGAGAGCGAGATTTTCAGCAACGATTCCATATCAAGAGGGAGGCGCGCTATCTGCTTGCGACTTCCGCATTCTTCGAAATGCGATCCAGATTCCAATACACGTATGGCTGCAAGACGGCCGGCTGCACGTTATGCAGCTTCGGCGATATCGCTGAGAGTGCGTGGCGATTCACTAGATAGATAAACGGCGCTTGTTCCCACGCGATTTGCTGTACGCGGTCGAAGGCTTCCTTGCGTTTCCTGGGATCGAGACTCGAAGCCTGCGTGCGCATCAAGCGGTCGATTTCCGCTTCCCACGGCGTGTCCGGCTGCTTCTGGCTCGGGTTCCACTGATGATTCTCGGCGGAACTCAGCCACACATTCATTTGTGCATCTGGCCCCAGAGTCATATTCGTCAACCCCAGCAGGCACGATTCGTAGTCATAGGTGTGCGTGATTCGCTCGATCAGCGAAGGGAAGTCGAGCGGCACCACGTTGAGCTTGATACCAATCTGGCTGAGGTCTTGTTGCATCATGGTAGCCATCCGTTCGCGTGCCTTGTTGCCAGCCCCGGTCACCAGCGAAAACTCGACGACGTGGCCTTCGCGATCCAGTAGTTGACCATTCTGTAAGTGGAAACCATCCTGCGCGAGCAACTTGAGCGCCCCTTGCGGATCGTACGGATGTGTCGCCAACTTCGTGTTGAACCAAAATTTATCTGCTGGGGAGAGCATTCCCACCGCCGACTGAGCGCGTCCGCGATACACAATGCGAGCGATGTCGTCGCGGTTGATGGCCTGCCACACAGCAAGCCGGAAGTTGGCCGACCGGAACCAGCCCCGCTTGTAAGCGGGTATTGGCGAATTCGGTGTCTGGTTGAACCACACCTGCTCCGGATCCAGCGTTACGCCGGCGTCATGACCGCTGCCCGCTTGCTCGGTCTGCACGCGGTTGTAGTATTCCGCGTCGACGTTATCGACGAGATCAATCTCACCTCGCAAAAAACGCAGCATCTCGGTATCGCGGTTCGACTGAATATCGAGCCGCACGGAATCGAGATACGGCAACTGCCGCCCGTGTTCATCGTGCTTCCAATAGTTCGGATTGCGATTGAGTTCCAAGTAGGAGCCCGCCTTGTAGTCGGCAACATAGAAGGGGCCAAGCACCGCCATCTCCTTCTTCGGCGACGTTGCCGACATAATCGCGACCTGATCGAACTTCTGATCGAGGCTGGCAACCGGCGCGGGAAACGTTACTGCAATCTTGTTCGGTGCGAGGATCTGCGTCTGCACTTTGCCATCGCCCGAGCGGAAAGCATCTCCGGTCGCGGAATGCAGGCTGGGGTCCATCAGACGGTGCATAGTGAAAGCAACGTCTTCCGCCGAGAACGGTGTCCCGTCGGAAAAGTGCAGACCTTCTCGCAACTGGAAAGAAATTGTCCGGCCGTCCTTCGAAACCTTCCAGGATGTCGCGAGCTCTGGTTCTAACTGCTGCGTGAAGCGATTCAAACGCAAGAGGAATCCGCCTGTCATGTACCGGACACGCTCCGAAGCATCGTCGTCCACCAGCACAGGATCAAACGTTTTCGGATCGCTGCGCAAACAAAAGTGCAACTGCCCGCCTCCCTGGGCCGAAGCCAGCGCTGTGACGAAGAAAAAACAAAACAGAAAAAGCAAACACGCGCGGTAATTCATGAAGGCAACTCCTGATCCACAAGCAGAACCTGAAACGACGTGACAACGGCAACGAGCAGAAGAAGCGGCACAAACACCCAAGGCTGTCCGGAGATCGCCGTGAGGCCACTCAATTCTTTCAACAGGCTTCCCCAGGATGGCAGCGGCTCCACAACGCCCAGGCCCAGGATTCCCAGATTCGCTTCCGCCAGGATGAAGACAGGGATCGATATCCAAAACTGGGTCATCAACATCGGCCGCAGATTGGGCGCGACATGACGAAGGAGAAGTCGCGCTTCTCCGCACCCGAGTGCCCGTGCCTGCAAGGAAAAATCCGATTCACGCAACGACTTTGCCCCCGCACAAACCACCCGCGCCGCTGCCGCCCAGCCCAGGCAGCCGAGAATGAGAAAAGTGATCGCCACAGAATTCATCGGCGAAACATTCAGCGGCATCAGGGCGCGTGCCGTCAGTAGCAGGAAGAGCCAAGGGAGCGAGAGGACCAAATCCGCAGCGGCCATGAGAACCCGCTCGGTCCAGCCGCCCCAATAGCCGGCGATCCCGCCAATGAGCCCCGCAAGCACTGCCGTGAGAAACGCGGCCGCAGGCGCCAGCAACAAGGAAATCCGCGTGCCTTGCAGCAGCCGGGAAAAACGGTCGCGCCCCAGGTCGTCCGTGCCTAGCCAGTGTTGGTGCGAAGGCGCGGCATCCGGCTCTTCGCGAAACTGCTTGGCATACGATGCAGGCGCGACGGTCCCCGCTAGAAGGCACGCGGCAAACGTGACCACCAGAATGCCAATCGCGGCGTTCCGTATCCAGATCATGCACGTACCCGCAACGACTCGCCCAGCAATTCCGAAGCAGACTTCATCAGAACCGTCGCCAGCGTCACGATTCCGGTCAGGCAAACCAGCAAGTACATATCCCGAGCCATCGCAGCCTTCCATGCCAGTTGCCCGATACCGGGGAGGTCACAGACGACTTCCACTGGCACGGCGGCACTCAACGCCAGACTAAGAGAAACCGCCACCAGAGCGAGCCATTGGGGTGCGGCAGGCGGCAGGTAGTGCCACAGGAAGACACGCATGCTGCTCAGGCCCTTCGCTCGCGCGGTCAACACATGGGGTAGGGTAGCGGTCTGCCGGAGCAGCGTACGAGCATAGCGAAACACTTTCGGAAAAATGACCAGCCCTACAACCCATGCAGATGGTGATCGGGTCAGCAGAAAAAACAGCGCCAGCACTGCCGCCGGAACGCATAGGAACAGCGTCGCAATGGCGTTCGCTCCCAGTTCATACGCGCGGCCACTTACGAACGCCAGCGGAACTGCCAAGCCGAATCCCAGGCCCCATCCCACAACCAGTCCCCAGGCCAGCAGCTTTGCGGTCACCGGCAAGCGTTCAGCGAGTAATTGCTTCACGGGCTGATTCAGCGACGGCGAAACGCCGAACTCTCCGCGTGCGACCCCCCGCAACCAGATGAAATAGAACCGAAAGATATTCCGTTCCGAATCGTGCGATTGCCGGATGGCGGCCCGCGTCTCGTCGCTCAGACGGGAGTCGAATTCGCGTTCGTCCACCCCGAATCCCGGTGCCAGGCGAGCCAGTGCAAGCGCCAGAAATCCCCCCGCCAATGTAATCAGCAGGATTCGGGTAGCGTGCTTCGCGAGTCGGAATAGCATTGCTTTTGCCTTCGGGCTTGCACCAGTAATCAGGAGCCGGGAGCGCTCGCAGCCCGTGCGCGCACTTCCTGTTCTTGATGTTGTTGTTTTAGAACGTACATCCGTCGGTCAGCCTCCGCCAGCAGTTGCTCGGCATCGAGACCATCGGCTGGAAAAGAGCTTTGCCCCACACTCAAGGAAAGAAGCGCTTCGCCGCAAACTTCCTGTCCGGCCGACTTTGCTAACTCCATCAATTGTTGCGTTCGGACCAGCGCTGCATCCGCCGAGAGTCCTGGCATGACCAGGACAAATTCATCACCACCCATGCGCGCGACGTAGTCGTATTCGCGGCATACATTCTTCAGCCGGTCGGCGAAAAGGCGCAACACCCGGTTGCCTTCCAGGTGGCCGAAGCGGTCGTTCACCTGCTTAAAGCCGTTCAAATCGGTAACCATCACCGTCAAAGTGCTTTGACTGCGCTTGCAACGCGCCAGTTCCTGATCCAAATGTAGAAACAATGATCGCGCGTTCGGCAACTCCGTCAGATAGTCGGTCGTGGCCGAGCTTTCAGCTTGACGGTACTTCAGGGCATTTTCCAACGAGAGCGCCGCCTTCGAGCTGATTGCCAGCAGGATGCGCAAATTGTCGGTGTCGAAGGCGTCCAGTTCTACGCGATAAAGCGTCAGCGCGCCAATGACGCCGGTGAGGCCGTGCAGTGGCACCGACAAGGCGGAACGCAGGGTGCTGAATTTGCTCTCGTCGTCGAGATATCCCGGCTCGACCGAGGGATTGCCATTGATGATCGGCTTGCCGTTCTGCGCCACCCAGCCCGAAACGCCTTCGCCCAGCGGAATCCGCAAAGAAGAAAAGAGACGGAAGTTGTCGCCGCTAACATAGTGCGGAAGCAAACGGCCTTCTTCTCGTACGTATACAGCGATCGAGTCGTACGGGACAATACGCTTGAGTTTCACGGCGAGAACGGAAAGCGTCTCGTCCAGGCTCAGCGAAGCTCCTAGCTCGTGGCTGAGTTCGAACAAAGACTGCGCTTCCTGCCGCGCCGCTGCGATCGATGCCAGGAATCCCGCTTCATTTTTTGGTAACGCAGGTTCGACAGCAATCGATTCAAACCCAGCGGCGGGCTTATGGCCACGCTCGATTTTGACGTTGACCGAGAGTCCGCTGAAAGGGACAGTAGCGGCCTGCGCGGTTACACGCGCTTCCAAGTCGGCGCAATTGTCACAGAGGACCTTCACGATCCGCGGATCGAACGACTTTCCTGATTCTTGCTGCAAATGCTGCAACACGTCTTCCATGGAGAGAGCTTTCCGGTATTGCCGGTCAGACGCGAGTGCATCCAGGAAGTCCACGGCGGAAAGAATTCGCGCCCCAATCGGAATCTCCTCGCCCTTCAAGCCCAGTGGATACCCTGAGCCATCCCACTTCTCATGGTGCGCGCGCACGATTGGTACCACGGGATATGGGAAGTGCACCCGTTCCAGGATTTCGGCGCCGACCAGCGGATGAATCTTGATCTTCTCGAATTCTTCCGGGCTCAGCCTTCCTGGTTTGGAAATAATATGTTCCGGCACGGCGAGTTTGCCGATGTCGTGCAGCAATGCGGCGGCCTGCACGGCTTCGCACTCGCTCGCGGGTAGATTCATCTTCTTGGCCATTTCCACCGCATAGACGCGTACACGTTGCAAGTGTTCGTGAGTCGTGTGATCCTTCGCTTCAATGGCCAGCGCCAGCGCTTCAATGGTGCGCATGTGCAGGTTTGCGACTTCTTCAACATGCCGCTTTTCATCCTCGAGCTTGGCCAGATAGAGGCGGTAAGACCGGTACACCACGTACACAGCAGGCAATACCAGCAGCGAGGTTTCCCATTGGACCCTGCGATTCAGCCAGCCCACGGCCGAGGCGATTCCGGCATCCACCAGGTAATAGGGGAAGGTCCAGAAGTAGAAGTCGGCCCAGATGCTCCGAATGGACCGATCTTCCGTCAGCGAAATGACAAACGCGACGGGAAGCGTGTTTGCAAAAAAGAACACTGTGGCGGCAGCCAGCAACGGAACCGAGATGCCAGCTGATGGCATGGTGACCAGCGCCCAATGGAAGGTTCCGAACGCCATCGCGGTGGCGAGACTTACTCCAGCAATGTTGAACGCGACTTGAAATGCGCGAGGCCGGTCGGCAAATAGACATTGCGCCAGCGTGGCGGCGCATCCGATGAGGAGCGTTTCTCCAAAGCCGAGTTCCACAACGCCCAGCAGGATGAAGAGAAAATTCACCGACATTGTGCCGGAGATGCCGGGCAGTTTTACTTTCAATCGCGACGCGATGATCGCGATCGCCAGGTACGATACAAATTGCGCCGGATCCCGGCTCGACCAGTGCATCAGGCCGAAAATGAGCGTGAGGGTCCCGGCTCCGACAACCGCGCGGATGAATGCGCGAGCACGCCCGGTAAGGGCGTTCCAACTTTGCGCGCGTTGCGACAACTCAACCCTCCGATGGTCGTTCGCTGCAGCGTCGTCTGAACTCTGGCCCAGGCACACAAATCTGTGCCGCAACCGCTGATCTAGAGGTTCGATTCAGCCTAGTGCACCGGGCGGGTAAAGGGCAGAGTACCGAGGTAATCACAGTTGCGAAAATCATGGACCAACGGCGAATGACCGTTTGGGAAAATGCTTTAGGATTTTGCGGTGCAATTCTGGCACGTCGGTAACTTTCGTCGTCTCTCTGAGAAGTGATAAGACAACGCAGGGGAAGAAGTGTGGGCTCAATGGCAGGGGAAGGTTTGGGTGTAGGCCCGCAGCGGGAAACACCGCCAGACCATCGAGAAAACCAGCGCGAAAACCAGCACACGGATCGCGACCGGGTTCGCATCGGAGAACTCGTTGCCGTCGTGCGCAGCGAAGGCATGCATAAGCTGCTCGGCATGGTCGAACGGGTAGCCCGCCACAACGCTGCCGTCCTCGTGACTGGAGAAACCGGGGTTGGCAAGGAAATGATTGCCCGCGCCATCCACCAATATTCCTTGCGCTGCAACCGCCCTTTTGTCGACGTGAACTGCGCGGCGTTGCCAGATAACCTGGCGGAGAGCGAGCTTTTCGGCCATGAAAAAGGCGCTTTTAGCAGCGCCGACAGCCAAAAGCCCGGCCTGTTTGAAATGGCCAATCACGGTACGCTGTTTCTCGACGAAATCGGGGAACTCGATGCCAAAGTGCAGGTCAAGCTTCTCCGCGTTCTTGACGGCGTTCCGTACTACCGCCTCGGGGGCAGCCGCAAAGTCAGCGTGGACGTGCGGATCGTTGCCGCAACCAACCTGAACCTCGAAGAAGCCGTCCACGACGGCCGCTTCCGAAGCGACCTCTACCACCGTCTCAATCAGTTCCAGCTGCGCGTGCCACCCCTGCGGGAGCGTCCCGACGACATTAAGGCTTTGGCCGAGTTCCTGCTGGAACAGACCCTGCCCGGAGGGCGGCTTTCGCCCGCCGCGATGGAGCTCCTTCTCCGCGCCCCATGGAAAGGGAATGTCCGCGAATTACGCAATGTACTCCTCAAGGCCTCCATGCACATTGAGGCTGGGAGGGCTGAAGTACGCCCCGCTGACTTGTTGCCATGGCTCGGTCCGCAGAAGCATGCCGGCACAGCTGCCGCCCTGGCCCACCAGCCGTCCCAACGCAGTCTCGGAGACCTCGAAAAGCAGGCCATTTTCGACGCTTTGGCCAAGACAGGTGGGGACCGCGACGAAACTTCCCGCCAGCTGGGCATCTCGCGTCGAACCCTCACACGCAAGCTCCAGCATTATGAGAAGGAACAATCCGCTTCCCCGCGACTGGGACGCATCAATACGGACCAGCAGCGCTATTTCCGCGTTGCGGTGCACATTCCGGCGGACTTGCAACTGCAATCGGGCGTCAGAATTCCCGCTGAAATCAGCAATGTCAGCATTGGCGGGGTCGCTTTGTCCAGCCAAGAGAACTTGAAGAATGGCGCCGCCGTTGAGCTGTGTTTTGGCCTCAATAGAACCACGTCGATAACCACAAGTGCGGACGTCGTCTGGGTCGAAGACAAGCGAGCCGGACTGCGTTTTACCAGCCTGAGTGCCACGTCGCGGCGCGACCTCGGCCAATGGCTGCTGCATAAGGCCCAAGCGGAAGGCTGGGATATCGGCCTCGCTACCACCGAAACTGCCACTGTTTAGCCCGGATTTCCGACACCTTCGGATTGGACAACTTGTCCATTTCGCCTCTTCAGAGTGCCCAGCCAATGTTTTCAATAAGATACAAGGAAATTCTGACCTTCAACGCCGGACAAACTGTCCCGTCGGGTACCCTCCAAGATTCGGTAACTCTAAGTAATTACGGTACTTACTGCTCCTAGCTTCTGGTGGCAGGGTTGCTTCTGTCTAGACACGACCCGGATCGAGGTCGAAGAGAGAGGCTTATGAAACCGACAACTAATCTGAAACCCAGGGGGCCCAGCGACGTGATCCATCGGCGTAGCCGGACAGCCCAGTGGGCTCTGATGTTCGTGGGAGCGCTCAGTCTCCCGTTCTCCGCGTCCGCTGCGGCGCGGCAGGGCTTGGACGGCGGCGGCGACGCTGTCCGTATGAATTTCAAGATGTCCTCTGAGCTCCGGGCTGCCCATTCAGCTCAGGGCTCCAGACAGATGGTGAAGGTGATCATCCAGTACAAACAGCCTGTTATGAGCAACATGGAAGCCCCTGGCGAGCGTGACATGAAGAACCTGGGCGCCCGGCTCCACACTCGGTTCAGCTCAATTCGGGCCGTAGTCATGAGTGTGCCGGCATGGATGATTCCGCAAATCGCGAAGAATCCGAACGTGGCCTACGTCACGCCGGATCGTGCGCTCCAGATGTCGAACTCGGATGAAGACGAAGGTTCAGCGGTTGCCCGCGACGTGGCCGCCACCCAGTTCAGCGTGGACGGAACGGGTGTTGGTGTTGCGGTGATCGATAGCGGCGTGGTGGACCACCCGGATCTTCATGATAACGCTGGCGCTTCCCGCGTGGTGTACAGCGAGAGCTTTGTCGCCGGCGATGCCACAACCGACGATCAATATGGACACGGTACGCACGTGGCTGGCCTCATTGCCGGCAACGGATCGGCGTCAGCCACAGGCAGCGGATACTCTCGTACTTATGCCGGTATGGCTTCTGGGGTCAACATCGTTAACCTGCGCGTGCTAGACCAGAACGGCGCCGGTACTGACAGTCAGACGATTGCCGCGATTCAGCGCGCCATCGCCTTAAAGGACACTTACAACATCCGCGTCATCAACCTTTCCTTGGGTCGCGGTATTTATGAAAGCTACACACTCGATCCGCTGTGCCAGGCGGTTGAAGCGGCCTGGAATGCGGGCATCGTCGTGGTCGTCGCGGCCGGCAACGGTGGCCGTGACAACTCGATGGGTACTTACGGATATTCCACGATCGGAGCGCCTGGTAATGACCCCTATGTCTTAACCGTGGGCGCGACCCGCACGCGTGGAACCGCAACTCGTACCGACGATGTGAAAGCCAGTTACAGCTCCAAGGGACCGTCGCTGCTGGATCACATTGCGAAGCCTGACTTGGTTGCTCCTGGCAACCGTCTTGCCTCGCTCCGCGCACCCGGCAGCACGCTTGATGTGAATTACCCGCAATTTCAGACAGGTTCGGCGAACGGCGGGACACCTCAGTACTTCCGCCTGAGCGGAACCAGCATGGCGACTCCGGTTGTGTCGGGCGCCGTGGCCCTGATGGTGCAACAGGATCCAACCCTCACGCCTGACCAGATCAAAGCGCGTCTGATGAAGACCGCGTGGAAGGGTTTTGGCGCCTACTCGACTGCCTACGACAGCAACGGACACTCCTACAGTGATCAATACGACGTCTTCAGCTACGGCGCCGGTTATCTCGATGTTCAAGCAGCGTTGTCCAATACCGACGTGGCGCAAGGCGTGGCTCTTTCACCAACGGCAGTCCGCGATTTGGTTACAGGCAACGTTTATCTGACCAACACCTCGCTTCCGCTTGCTGGCACCTCCGTGGTTTGGGGGAACAGCGTCGTGTGGGGCAGTTCGGTGGTTTGGGGAAACTCGACACTCGCCAGCAACTCCGTGGTTTGGGGGAACAGCGTAGTGTGGGGCAACCGTACTTCCGCGGGCTTCAGCGTTGTCTGGGGCAATAGCGTTGTCTGGGGCAACCACGGCACTTCGGCCTTCAGCAGCGGCGACGATGGCGAGAACTAACTAATACCGGGAGACTATTCAGAGAAACCATATGACACGCTCATTACCCAAATCGGCGCAGTTTTTCGTCGGTGCGGTAGCGGCAGTCAGCTTGGTCCCGGTCATCGCCGGAGGCTTGCAGTGGCAATCGCACAGCCCACTGCTCATGCTGAGTCTGCTCGCTGCGACGGTCCTGACTTCGAAGATGAAAGTGAAGTTGCCGGGACTGACCAGCACCATGTCCGTGAACCTGCCGTTCCTGTTGCTCGCGATTGCGCAGCTGAATCTGTTGGAAGCTTCGCTGGTAGCCGCAGCCGCTGGATTGGCTCAAACCCTGGGCGGTGAGAATCGCCCGGAATTCGTAAAAGTGCTGTTCAACACCTGCACACTCACCAACGCTGCCGCCGCTTCGTACGTGGTGTTTCACCACGCGGGCAGCGAAGGCAAACTGACGACGGTCGCTCTCTGGACCGGCGCCGCCGCAGCGATGTACTTCCTGGCGAACACGATTCCGGTCGCCACGATCATCGCTCTTTCGTCTGGGCAGAAAGCTTCGAAAGTCTGGTCCGACTTCTTCCTGTGGACCTTCCCTTGTTACGTTCTGGGAACTGGAGTAGCCGCCATCGCGATGTCCGTACAAACGCTCGTCGCCTGGCAAGCTCTGCTTCCGATGGTTGCCGTCGCCTACGCCGTGTACCGCTCGTACACGATGTATGCGTCGCGCGTGGAAGCCGTCACTCCGGTTCGTGCCATGGCAGCGGGTGCAGGCCACTAAACCACAACGCAGTCTCAACTCAAAAGCTCCGGCGCATTGCGTCGGAGCTTTTGCGATTCGAATACGATTGCTTCAGAAGTAGGTTGAGAAGGTTACGCTACTGCAACTCCGGCAAGCCCATCAATTCCTGATTTGTCGTATCGCCCACGATCATTCCGTTCGATACATCCCGCTCCCGCTGAGCGCGCTGTTGTTCCAGTAATTCGCGATACTTCTTGAACGCCGCGACCGACGCTGTATGCTTGCCCAGCTTCTCCAGAATCTGCCCCTTCAGAGATTGCGTCTGGCTGTTCTCGGGAGCCAGCTTCTCCGCGCTCTCGACCGCAACGAGAGCATCCGCATACTTGCCCTGCCTTTGCTGTACGCGCGCCAGCCCCGTCAGCGCAGACAGGAAATTCGGGTCGTGTTGCAGCGCCTGTTGAAAATACTTTTCCGCATCGGCATCACTGCCGGCTTGAAAAAACAATTGCCCGAGCTGCTCATAGCTAAAAGGTAGATCCGGCTCCAGCGCAATATCCTGCAGGAACTCCGCCTTGGCGCGCTCCACATCCTGCTGTTTCAGATATGCCACGCCCAGGTTGAAGTGGACAAAGGCCAGTTTCGGATCGATTTCCGCAGCGTGTGAAAACTCGCGTACGGCCTCGGTGGTTTCGTCCCGGTTCAGATGCGCCTTGCCCAGGAAGAGATGAAATGGCGCCGTGTCCTTGCCAATCGCGATCAACTGATTGAAAGCCCGTTTTTCCAAATCCGAGAGTTTTGCGTGTTGCGCGGCAACGTCCAGCACGTACAGGTAGGCAAGGTTGTTGGACTGCTCCGGCCAAAGGAGTTCCAGCGCGTGCGCCGAATCCGCATACCGGCCCGTGAAGAAGTAACAGAGGCCCACCAAATACCGCGCTTGTCCCGACGAAGGCTGGTCTCGCAATACGGATTCAAACGGCGCAATGGCCGCGTCGTAGCGATTCTGCCGATAATAGGTCAAGCCAATATTCAGCCGGATTCCATAGATCTTCGGCGCCAATTTTTCTGCATGGGAGAGCTGCTTCAGCGCCTCGTCCCAGTTGCGGCGGCGCATTGCGACCACTCCAAGATTTGCGTAAGCGGCCGCCGACTTCGGATCCGCCGCTGCCACGCGGCGAAAGTCCTTCTCCGCCGCGTCCAGATTTCCCGCTCGTAGCGCTTCCTCGCCTTCGCGGAAAACAGAAGCCAGATCGCGGGAACTGGCCGCTGCGGGCGGTCTCTTGTGGGCCCGCGCCACGGAGGCGCCGCTGCACAAAAAGAGCATTGCCACTGACCACAGCATGATTCGAAGCTGCATAGGAATCCGCAAAATCACCCCTCAGTCTGAGGGAGGCGCACTACGGAACGCAAGCGGGCAATTGAACAAAATTAAGAAATTCGCGCTATGATCGTGGGCGCACTTCTATGCACTGGGAAGCAGTGCACTATTTTCGGGGCAGTTCTTTTTCATGGTCACCATTCGAGATGTTGCCAAGGCGAGCGGGTTTTCATCGAGCACGGTCTCCATCGTGCTCAACGATGCACCGCTTGCGCGTTATATTCCGCCTTCCACCAAGACGCGCATCCAGCAGGCTGCCAAGAAGCTCGGCTACAGGCCGAATCTTTTTGCGCGCTCGCTGCGCGGCAAAAGCAACCGCGAAGTCGGCGTTATGGTGTTCGATATCGCCGACCCGTACTGCACGCCCATCCTGCGCGGTATTCAGACTTCTTTATTTGAAACATCGTACCTGCCCATCCTTACCGACGCGCACAACGAGCGGAGCCGCTTCCTGCGCTATCTGGAAATGCTGCTGGACCGCCGCGTCGAAGGCCTGATCATTCTCGCCAACTGGCTCTTCGTCGATATCGATCTTCTCGCTGATCTTGAGCGCAACGGCGTGCCCACCGCCATGATTGGACGCGAACTGGAAACCGACAAGATCAGTTCAGTTCTTGTGGACAATGAAGCCGGTGGGCGTTTTGCGATGGAGCACCTTCTCTCCTTGGGGCATCGCAAGATCGCCGTAATACGGGGTCCCAAGACCCTCGGTGACAGTGCGCCGCGCTGGCGCGGCATGCAGCAGGCGGCAAAGGCGGCAGGCATCGTGCTCGATCCCAAGCTTACGGTGGACATCCCCGAATCGCGGAACCCGCTCTCAGGCTTCGATGCCGGGATGGTCTTGACAGAAGAGCTTCTGCGCCGCCGCAGAGCATTTACGGCACTCGTCGCTTTCGACGACTTGACCGCGTTCGGTGCAATCCGTGCTTTGGACAAAAATGGCGTGCACGTACCGTCCGACTGTTCCGTAATTGGATTTGACGATATTGCCCAGTCCTCTCTGTGTACTCCGGCGCTCACCACGATTCGCCAGCCCATGCAGGGAATGGGAGCGGCCGCAGTGAGCATTTTGCTGGAAGCCATCAACCTCGCGCAGGACAACCGCCGCACCACCGCCGTCCACCAGAGAATGATGCCCGAGCTGATCGTGCGCGACTCGACCAAGTCCATGCGGTAACAGGCACGCTGGAGGCGCGGGCGTCCCCGCCCGTGCGGACTACGGAAATCCGTATTTTCCGCCGCAAAAAGATCCCAGATTGCGGAGAATCGGCGACCGCCGGTCCGCTAACTTGTTGAAGAAACAACTCCGGTGCCGTCCATGGACGCAATCGAAAATATTTGCCAACCCCCTCTATTAAAACCTTTCAATAAATCTAATGTTAAGGTACTATGAAAAAGTTTTGTGGCCCGTGTCTGCTCGCGCCGACCGGCAGAAATCTCTCGACGAGGTGATGTTGATGCAACCCCTGTCCCGACTTGCTTGTGTTTCCCTGCTGCTGCTGTGCCTGCCTGCGTTGGTCCTGGCGCAGACCACCGGTTCCATTACCGGTACGGTCCGCGATTCCTCCGGCGCCGTCCTGCCCAACGCGCAAGTGACGATCAGCGACGCTTCGAAAGGTTTCAGCCGTACGATTCCAACCAACTCGGACGGGGAATATCTCGTGGCCGGTCTAGGCGCCGGTACGTACGACATAGCGGTAACGGCGGGCGGGTTCAAGAAATACGAGGCGAACGGCGTCGTTCTCAACGTTGCGCAAAAGGCTCGCGTCGATGTCGCTCTCCAAATCGGCGAAGCTTCCGTTGCCGTCACTGTCGAGGGCACTTCCGTGGCGCAGGTGGAAACCCAATCCTCCGATCTTACGGGCACTGTTTCGGGTAAGGAAATTAGCCAGCTCCAGTTGAATGGCCGTAACTTCACGCAACTCGTAACCCTCGTTCCCGGCGTGAGCAGTCAGACCGGACAGGACGAAGGCACGGTTGGTGTGTATGGCAACGTTGCTTACAGCGTCAGCGGGGGGCGCACTGAATACAACAACTGGGAACTTGATGGCGGCGACAACATGGATAACGGCAGCAACACGTCGCTCAACGTTTATCCCAGCCTGGATGCTATCGGCGAGTTCAAAGTGCTCACTTCCAACTACGGTGCCCAGTATGGCCGCAGCGGTTCCGGCACGGTCGAAGTCGAGACCAAGTCCGGCACCACTCAGTTCCACGGCGATGTCTACGAGTTCAACCGCAACACCGCCTACAACGCCCGCAATTATTTCGCGGACAGCCGCTCTTCGTACAAAAAGAACGACTATGGTTACACCATCGGCGGCCCGGTATTTATTCCAGGCGTCTACAATAAAGACAAGCAAAAGACTTTCTTTTTCTGGTCGGAGGAGTGGCGCAAGGAGAAGGTTCCCGGCAAGACCTTTAACGTCGTCGTGCCAACCTTAGCGGAGCGCGGAGGCGACTTTACGGCTGTATGCCCAACGGCAGGCACAAATTTTGTTCGCCAACTCGATCCGAACAATCCGAATGCGCCAATTAAGCCTGATTGTCCGTCCAGCGGACCGGGACCGAACGGTACATTTGCGACTTTTCCCAACAATGCTGTGCCGACCTTTGCAGCCGATCAGAGCGCTGTGACAGGGTTGTTAGCGTTGGTTCCCTCGCCGAATGTCGCTTCCACCCCGAATGGAGCGTTGGATACGTTCGTGGCGTCTCCGGTCCTGCCCACAAATTGGCGGGAGGAGTTGGTCCGTGTGGACCATAACCTTACTTCCAATGAGCGCCTGACGTTTCGCTACATACATGACTCCTGGGATACCATCAGCCCCACCCCCTTGTGGACCAACGCGGGAAGTTTCCCCACAATTGAAACCAACTTCAAAGGTCCCAGCGTCAGCAGCATCGCTCGCCTGAGTTCAACACTGTCTCCCACCTTGCTGAACGAATTTCAGATGAGTTACACCACCGACCACATTGTGCTGATCAACCAGGGCGCCTGGCAGCGGGGGAACGCACAGTTTGGTGATCTTTTTGGTGGCAATGGCGGCGGCATCATTCCGGGCATCAATTTCGCTTCAACAGGTGCCTTTGCGGGACTTGGGGAAGATCCTGGCTACATTCCTCAAGGGCCTTACAACTCCAACCCGACTTATACCTACCGCGACAATATGAGCAAGATTGTTGGTAGGCATAACCTTCAGTTTGGGGCTTACCTGGTCACCGCGCAGAAAAACGAGTTCGGCGGTGAACTTGGCGCTGGCTCGATCCCCGGTTACCTCACCTTCAACACGAACAACCCGAATTCCACCGGGAATGCATTTGCCGATCTCCTGAATGGTCAGATCGCCAGTTTCGGCCAGCAGAGTACGCGCATCAAATACTACAATCGCTATAAGATTTTGGAACCTTATTTTCAGGATGATTTCCACGTCTCCAGCCATCTGACTCTGAACCTGGGTCTGCGTGTCAGCTTGTTCGGAACTTACCGCGACAAGCAGCATTTTGCCTTCAACTTCGATCCCAACAAGTACGTTAAGGGCCAAACCACAGTGAACCCTGATGGCACCGTCAACTTTCTGACTGTCGACGGCAAAACGCCTTCTGTGACCGACTTACCCAACGGCATTGTGCAATGCGGTGTCACCGCTGGAGTGCCCGTCGGTTGTATGAAGGGGCACTTGTTCAACGCCGCTCCAAGGCTTGGTTTTGCTTGGGATCCGAAAGGCGATGGGAAATGGGCCGTTCGCGGCGGGTACGGTATTTTCTATGAGCACACTAACGGCAACGAAGGTAACACCGAATCCTTGGAAAACTCTCCGCCGTTGGCCACTACGCTCCAACAGAACATAATCCAGGGCTACCAGAACATCGGGACTGGTTTTGCCCCCGGCTCCCAGCTTCCCTTAGCCGTGAATTCAATCCCCACCAAGGCCAAGTGGCCTTACGTTCAGCAATGGCACTTTGACCTCCAACATGAGATTGTCCGCAGTACCGTTGCTACCATTTCCTATGTGGGCAGCAAGGGCACGCACCTGACGCGCGTAAGGGATTTCAACCAGGTCGCGCCTCCACCCTTTACAGCGCAGAATCCGAATCCGTACAAGCCGGGAGAAGCGATGGGCGCGAATGACTGCAGTACTGGGACTACACCCAGCGGAGTGGTTATCCCCGGCTACACGCCTCCTCCGCCTGGTCAGCCTGGCGATCCTACCGCTCAGACTATCGGCACTCCAGGCGTGAATATGTTTCTTGCCTGCGGCAACAGTGCGGACTTTTTCCGCCCCATCCCGGGTTACGGGAACATTGCTGGTCTCGAAAATACCGCGTCGTCCACCTACCACGCGATGGAACTCGGAGTCCGGCGCAGCGTAGGCGGGTTGGAATTGAACCTTGCCTACACCTACAGCCACTCCATCGACAATTCCTCCAGCCGCGGCGATGGCGACCTGGTGAATGCTTATGCACCAAGCGCCAATCGCGCCAGTTCCACTTTCGATCAGCGCCACAACCTGAACTTCGGATACGTTTGGGATTTGCCGTTCTTTAAGGATCGCGGATTGAAGCACACCTTGCTTGGGGGCTGGCAGTACTCCGGCATTATGGACTTCAGTACCGGGTCCCCTTTCACAGTGACCTTTGGGAGCGACAACGCAGGGGTGGGTAACGGGACCTCGAATACTGCCGCTTACCCGGATATCGTCGGCGATCCGAATACGGGAGGAGGAGCAGGGCATACAGTAGCTGGCAGCAGAAACATCCAGCTCTACAACGCTGCTGCCTTTGTCGCGCCCCGTGGATTGACCTTCGGCGATTCCGGCCGCAACTCCCTGCGTAACCCCCGCCGTACCAACTTCGATATGTCCCTGTTTAAGCACTTTGCCATTACGGAACACATGGGGTTCGAGTTCCGCGCGGAGGCCTTTAACGTGTTCAATCACACACAGCTCGGCTTTATCAACGGCGACGGCGGGTCGGCCGCTAACAACAGCGCCAACCTAAATTCGCAAACGGCCGGATTCGGCGGTAGCAACTTCCTGCAAATCACGCAGGCCCACAACCCACGCATCCTGCAACTCGGAGCCAAGTTCATCTTCTAAATGGTCTGAAGCTTAGATGGTCCGAAGCTGCAAACCCTTGAATCCCGGCTCGTTAAGAGTCGGGATTTTTTCGTTACCAGAGTCGACGCAGGCCAAACGGAGCCGCGATTTCCGCCCGATTCTTTGCCAATCCACTGCAAGAGTCTGCCCACAGGCCGTTCTTGCTCATGGGCGTCCCTCTGCAAGTTGTTCACAACAAAGGCAGGGTCTTGTGGAAACCGACGTGCCACGAGACAATGTCCACGACAGGAGTTCCCCTATGGCATCCACCGACATCGAACTGACCGCAGGCACCCGCATCGTAACCAGCACAAAACAGAGGGGATTCTCCCTCATCGAGTTGCTGATCGTGGTAGCGATTATCGTGATCATCGTGACCATGGCCATCCCCGGTTTCACGAACTTCATAAAGAATGGCAACGAAACCTCCGCTGCGAACTCGCTGGTGCGTATCCGCGAAGCGGAAGCGCAGTACCAGACCATGTTTCCCGCAAAAGGCTTTGCCGACACGCTGGCAGCCCTTGGAACCGGCGGGTTGGCGAACGGCACCAGCTGCGTGGCTGCTCCGGAGCACGCCTGCATTCTTGATTCGACGCTTTCTAGCGGTACCAAGCAGGGGTACAAGTTCGTGGCCCAGGGCGGAAGCCCTGTGAGTGGCGTGAATCAGACGTATGCTGCGGGCGCAGCGCCTTTGTCGTACAACCACAGTGGTGCGCGGCTGTTCTGCATCACATCGGAAGACTCGCAGATTCGCGCGGATGCCAACCTGGGAGGCAGCACAACGCCACCTTCAGGCACAATCTGCCTGAGCGGCCAGTTCTCTCCAATGTAGATTGTGCGGCAGTGGAGCTTGCTTCGGTGAGGGTTGGGACCGTGTAGCGCGAACACTTCTTGCCCTTGGGGTTTCTGCTGTTCAGAGGAAGTCAAACACAAAATCACAGGCGGCGGACAAGAGCGTCCGCCCCACACAAACAGCCCCGGACTAGGCGTCCGGGGTTTTCTTTTCGGTGGGAGCCGCAGCGGCTGGCGGAGGCGGCGGGTCTTTCAGGCCGTCCTTAAATCCTTTAATGCCTTCTGCCAAGCCTTTGCCCAATTCAGGCAGTTTCTTTGGACCGAACAACAACAACGCGACGACCGCAACCAGCAGCCAGTGCCAAATCGAGAGCTCACCCATGAGGAACCTCCAACGAGCCTAAAAGTGCAGTGTGCGAGATCAGTTTACTCCGTTCAGCGCCAAACCGTTTGTAAAATTTCCCCCCAGCCTGGGACTGCGATTCGGGCAGTATGGGTACGGGCGTCCCGTTCGCGCGAAAGCGCTGCCCGCCTACGGGCGAGGGCGCCCGTAGCTCCATTGGAGATCAGGCGTTTCCTGGCGCTGTCAGAGTCCGCCACAGGTTACTTCCCGGTCTCCGGTACATGCACTCCAGTGTGGGCGCGGAATAGGCCGTATCCGGCTAGAATGGCCGTAGTAGGCGCTCCCCAGACGCCGCTGGAGATTCTTAGCCCATGCAGACACGGACGCCCCAAGCGGGCACTGCCGCCGCCCCAGCTGTTCTTGGCAAGGTGAATGGCTTGGGTGTGCAAAGTCTCCCAAATGTTGGCGCTGCCAGCAGTTCGGCAAATGTACCAGCGCCAGCGCCACGGCGCAGCGCTTACGGCCTGCCGTGCGCCAAGTGCAACATGTACTACGAAGCCGATCTTCCGGCTTGCCCGATCTGCAAGTCTCCACAGCGTGTTTCGGCGACTTCAGCGGCGGTTGCGGTTGCACCTGTGCTGCAAGCCAGCGCACCATCGAATGCTTTGAGCAGTGTGATGCCGGGTGGCGACGAAACCGCTCCCGCTCCCGAGGTTCTGGAAGAAGAACGAGAGCGTTTCCTGAAAGAACTGAAGACACAAATTTACCAGGCGCATACCCAGATCAACCCCGGCCCCGCCGGAGCGCTGACCGGTCGCTGCGTTCGCGAAGCGGGACATCCGGAGACGCAAGGCCCGGCAGAAGTCTGTCGCGCCTGCTTCGATCAAGCGCAGGAATCCGCCGACCGCATGGAAGCCGCGCTGCACATGGATTTGAAGGAAGCCACCAAGATCATTTACGAAGCGGTGTGGGCAGATACGTCCGACCCGCAGAAAACCTATATCAACGCCGCGCAGGCCATTCTGAGTGAGCTGCGTTCGAGGGCGGGAATCTCAGCCGTCCCGGGTGGCGGGCAGAAGTATAGTCACTAGCTCCATTCCAAAAAGAACTTGTCATTGTGGGCGAAGCGAAGAACTCCATCGCCGCAAGAGGCTTGGGTTCGAAAGGGATTCCTCCCCTTCGCAACGAACGCTCAGGGTTCGGAATGACAAACTTCGAAGGTACTCAGAGAGGCCGAACAGAAAGTCTTAGGAAAGGAAAACCCTGCGAACCGGAATGTTTGCCCTACACCAGCGCGGGTCCAACCGTCAGCTTAGTCACCGGCAGCGGCTGCGCGGGACATCATTACGGGAGCCGGTTGCGGGGCGCGGCGTCCGAAGGCGAAGAGCACTACTCGTAAAGCCAGATAGCTCGCCAGCACACCCAGCGAAAGCGATAGGGCGACCGTCAAAAGAATCAGCATGGAAGCAATCAGTAAACTCAAGATAACCGTCCTAAATAGTGTCGATCGTAGTCAGTAACCAGCCAATCCAGTGTTCACCCTAGCTAACCCCGGCCAGATCCCTTAGTTGCGATCCGTTTAGTTTCGAATCCGTCAGTTCTCGCTATATAGCTATATAGACGAACTGTGGTGCCGAACCGTCACATTTTCGCGCCCAAAATCGATTTCGGCGAAAGCTTACTCTACCCGCGTTGACGCTGTTTGCCGTTAGCAAATAAGATACAGGGGTAGAGTTATCTCCTATCACTCTCCGCCCCGTCTGGGGCACCCGTCCAGATTACGGAAGGACCACTGCGTTCGCTCGATGGCTATCACTAACATTTCCGTGCGCGGCGCGCGCCAGCACAACCTGAAGAACATCGACGTGGTAATCCCGCGTAACACGTTGACGGTGATTACCGGGTTGAGCGGCTCAGGGAAGTCTTCGCTCGCGTTTGACACGATCTATGCCGAGGGCCAACGGCGCTACGTGGAGACGCTTTCCGCCTATGCGCGGCAGTTTCTGGACCAGATGGAACGGCCTGACGTGGACGGGATTGACGGCCTGAGCCCTTCCATATCGATCGAACAAAAAACGACAAGCCGGAGTCCGCGGTCGACTGTCGGAACGATTACCGAAATCTACGATTATCTTCGCCTTTTATACGCTTCGATTGGGGTGCCGCATTGCCCGAACTGTGGGCGGGAGATCGCACGGCAATCGGCCGACCAGATTGTTGGCCGCGTGCTCGCTTTGAAGCCGGAAGACCGCGTGATGATCTTGGCGCCGATTGTTCGCGGTCGCAAAGGCGAGTTCAAGAAGGAAATGGAGAAGCTGGTGCAGCAGGGCTTCACCCGGGCGCGCGTGGACGGGGAGATCGTGAGCCTGGAAGACGATCTTCAACTCGACAAACGCAAGAATCATACGGTGGAAGTCGTGGTGGACCGTCTGCTGGTGAAACCGGGAATTGAAGCGCGTCTCGAAACCAGCGTCGCCTTGGCGATGAAACTCGCGGAAGGTTTGGTGCAGGTTGCCATCGTGGGCGGGGAGGAGCAGCTTTATTCCTCGAAGCTCGCTTGCCCGGATTGCGGCATCAGCGTAGCGCAGTTGGAACCGCGGTCGTTTTCGTTTAACAGCATGTATGGAGCTTGTCCCGAGTGTCACGGACTGGGAAGCAAGTTTGATTTCGATCCGGCGAAGGTGATTAACGACTGGTCGAAGCCGCTGCTGGATGGTGCGCTGGGTCCGGGGTCGGCTTCTACAAATTTGATCCACATGATTCACATTGCGGCGAAGGCGCATGACATCGATTTGAGTTTGCCGTTTGAGAAGCTGTCAGAGAAACAGCAGAATTTGCTGTTTTACGGAGAGCAGAAAGAGAACGGGAAGTCGGGCGCGAAGCCTGCTGCGAAGGCCGTCAAGACGGGGTTTCGCGGAATTCTTACGTATTTGAAACGGAATCTGGAGGAATCGACTTCCGACCGGTACCGGGAGTCGCTGATGGAGCACATGTCGGCGACCCAGTGTCCGGTGTGTCAGGGTCGGCGGTTGCGTCCGGAGAGTCTGGCCGTCAAAGTTGCGGGGATGTCGATTGCGGATTTCACAGCATTATCCATCGCGCGAGCGTTGGTGGCGGCGAGGGGAATTGTCCTCAAGGATCGCGCGGAGAAAATCGCTGGGCGGGTGATGCATGAGATCGTCGAACGTCTGGAATTCCTGAACGCGGTGGGGCTCAACTACATTTCCTTGGACCGATCGGCGGCAACGCTTTCTGGCGGGGAAGGGCAACGCATCCGGTTGGCTACTCAGATTGGGTCGAAGCTGCGTGGAGTTTTGTATGTGCTGGACGAGCCGTCGATTGGGCTGCATCATCGCGACAACGGGCGGTTGCTGGCGGCGCTGGAATCGCTGAAAGTCCTGGGCAATACGGTTCTGGTTGTCGAACACGACGAAGATACGATTCGACGCGCCGACTACGTTCTGGATCTTGGTCCAGGCGCTGGGCGACACGGCGGTGAGCTGGTTGCCAGTGGTACGCCGGAGGAAATTGCGGGGTCGGCGGCATCGCTGACCGGAGCTTACATTTCCGGTCGCAAGCAGATTTCGATGCTTTCCAAACGCCGCGAGACGAACGGCAAAGCCATCGCAATTCTCGGCGCGAAGGAAAACAATCTCAAGAATCTAGACGTCAGCTTTCCGCTTGGTGTGATGACGGTCGTGACCGGAGTTTCCGGGTCCGGCAAATCTACGCTCGTGAACGACATCCTTTACCGAGCGCTGGCGAAGAAGCTGTATCGTTCGCGCGAGGATGCTGGGGAGCACAAGTCCATTTCCGGAACGGAGCACGTCGACAAGATTATTCGCATCGATCAATCGCCGATTGGCCGGACTCCCCGGTCCAATCCGGCAACTTATACGGGAGTATTCAGCCAAATCCGCGATATCTACGCGATGTTGCCGGAGTCGCGCGAGCGTGGGTACAAGCCGGGACGGTTCTCTTTCAATATCCAGGGCGGGCGTTGCGAAGCGTGCCAGGGCGGAGGACAGCGCCGGATTGAAATGAACTTCCTGCCAGACGTGTATGTGGTCTGCGAGGTCTGCGGCGGGAAGCGTTACAACCACGAGACGCTGGCTGTGCGCTACAAAGGCTGCTCGATTTCGGAGTTGCTGGAAACGCCGATCTCGGATGCTCTACAGCTCTTGGAGAACATCCCCGGTGCGCGGCAGAAACTCCAAACCATGGTGGATGTCGGGCTGGGCTATATCCATCTCGGGCAGTCCGCCGTGACGCTTTCCGGCGGAGAGGCGCAGCGGATCAAGCTGGCTCGCGAACTGAGCAAACGTCAGACGGGGAAGACAATCTACCTGCTCGACGAGCCTACAACCGGTTTGCATTTTGAGGACGTCAGCAAACTGCTGGATGTACTGCACCGGCTCACGGATCTCGGTAATACCGTGATCATCATCGAGCACAATCTGGATGTAATTCGCAACGCGGACTGGCTGATTGATCTTGGTCCGGAGGGTGGCGAAGATGGCGGGCGTCTCGTAGCGCAGGGAACCCCGGAGCAGGTTGCGCGTGTAAAGAAGTCTTATACCGGGCAGGCTTTGGCGGGATATTTTAAGAACGGCTCCGTGACGCACTGATCCGGCGCCAACAATAACTTACGACTTGTCATTCTGAGCGAAGCGAAGAATCCATTTACCTCCATAGTTTTTCCACGGAAGGGATGCTTCGCTGCGCTCAGCATGACAAGGGGTCCACAAAGCTAGCGGTTCGTCTCAGAACTTGGCGGCTAAAACAAAAGCGACGCAGGCAACTGCGTCGCTTTCAAGGACAAGAGGTCGTTCGCTGTTAAGCAACCGGCTCCGGTGTTTCCTGCGCGGGCAGGATCCAGCCGCCTGGTTTGAACAATAGACTCGCAGCATAGGCAACCGCGCCTGCGGCAATCAGAATCATGCCAAAGGCGAAGGAGCTCATGCCGAAGATGTGCTCGCTCTCGCTCCGCACAATCGACAGGCCAAGCAGCAGCATTGGAGGCACACCGATGAAGAGCGCGCCCAACCAACCTCCCGGCACTCGGAACGGACGCTCCAGTTCTGGCTCCCGGAATCGCAGCACAATTAGTGCCAGGAATTCCAGTCCGAGGCTCACGCCGTAGATGAGGATGTCGATCGTCACGAGGCGGTCGAATCCTAAGCCGAGGCAGCAAGCCCAGCCGATTGCCAATACGACAATCGCCACCCAAGGCGCGCGGCTCTTGGGATGCAATTTGCCGAAGACTTTAGGCAACATGCCATCCTGTGCCATCGCTAATGGCAGGCGCGAGTAGCTCATGACGAGCGAATTGAACATGCCGAAGGCGCTGGCCATCGCCGCCAGTACCAGGCCGGTGCGGAGGAGCGGTCCTCCAAGAAGGCCGGCAATGTCAGCCCAGGAACCCGGCTCGAACTGCGCGGGCGACAACCCCGTCAGCCACATGGCACCCACCGGCAGAACGTAGCTGAGGGACACAATCAGTACGGCATAGAGCATCGCTCGCGGATAGGTCCGCTGCGGGCGCTCGACTTCCGCCGCGATGGTCGACGCGTTATCCCAGCCCATGTAGTTCCACATGCAGACCAGCAAGCCGGTCAGAATTCCAACGGGCGCCGATCCGGCATTCGTAGAGGCATGCGTCAGCGCTCCGAATTTGAACGGAGTCAGCAGCACGATCAGCACAAACGGTGACGACAGCAGAAAGAACAGCCACAGCGATGTTGTCGTCACCACGCGCACGCCCGCGACATTGAGCAGAGCGCAGATTGCGACAATCCCCGCCGCCACATACCAGTCGCGATGCCCCTCGGCGAACCAGGGGAACAGGCGGTTGAGGTACGTGACAAACAGCGTGGGATAAATCGCCATGTCGAAGATGGAAGCAACCAGCGAAAGCCAGGCTTCCTGAAATCCCCAGAATTTACCCATGGCGCGGCGCACCCAGGCGTAGTAGCCGCCTTCGTGGGGCAGCGCGCTGGAGAGTTCGCCAATCATGAAGGCCGTGGGCAGGCTCCACAGAACCGGAGTCAGCAGCAATATAAGGATGCCGCGCCCATAGCCGGCGCCATGCACGATTTCCTCGGTGCCAAAGGTTCCGCCCGAGACCATAAAGAAGGTAGCGGCGACCAGGGGCCACAAGGTCAGTCGAACGAAATTTTGTTTCTGGGGTTGCGCGGGAGCCGTAGGGGACGGAGCAAGCCGCGGTTTCAGGGTGGGAACGCTAGCCGTTGCCAATTTCGATGTGTTCCTCCTCAAGCGACTCACTCTCACCACCTCGGCCGTTGCCGCCGAGGCTCTTGGTAACTGCGATTCCAAGGATTGCGGTGGAGTTGGTTCGCATTTCGAGAATACAAGTAATTGGATGCAGCGCAAGATAATTTTTGTAAATATTTGTGCGGAGGGACAAGGGCGGGAGTAATCGAGTCCTACCGGTCTTCCCGGGTATGCCAGAGGCGCAGAACATAGATCGTTGCACCCGTAAGCTCGTAGCGGATTTCGTAGCGGCCTGCCAGAATACGTCGCACTTCACGGGGATCGAACTCGTCGAGTCGTTTGCCCAGTCTCGGGTGGCGGAGAAGGCGGGTCGGTGTGTCGACCAAAGCCTGGACAACGAGTGCAGCGGCGCGAGGGCTGGCTGGTGCCAGGAATTCATAAAGACGCTCAAGGTCGGTCAGGGCCCGGCGCGTCCATTGCAGTTCCATCATATTTGCCGCCTGAGAGATCGCCGCCTTACTTTGAGAGGCGCTTCGTGCCGCGTGGTTTAGTCCGCGAGGGTACCGGCAAGGGATCAGCGGCGGCAAGACTCCCAGCCCAAGCCAGCACTTTCTGGTGGTCAATGACGTTTCCGTCGTCTACGTCAGCCAGGGCTTCCTGTGTCAGCCGTCGGCGTTCCTCTTCCTGATCGATCCAAGCTGCCAAGGCCTGTTTTACGATCCATCCCCGGGAACGCTCCAGGCGGGCAGCAAGCCGGTCCACCTTCTTAGCCAGGGGAAGCGGGACGTGAGCGGTGAGGACTTTGGTGGGCATGAGACTCCTGTTCACAGTTAATCGTAGTGATTTATTTTGATTAATACAACAATACTGTTACAGAAGAGTCACGAGTAGACGTGGACAGCGAACTTACGGGCGACTTCTTTTACAGTTTCATCTCCCAGGTCTCGGCCACCAAGTCGGTTCGTCCCCAGCTCTGGTGTGGTTCTTTCTTGACGAGATGAAAGCCCGCTTGTTCGTACAGATGACGTGCCGCATGGAGTTCGCTCTGGGTCCATAGGATCATCTTCTTGTAACCCGCCTGGCGCGCAAAACGCACGCACTCGGCCACCAGCCGCTTGCCGATACCTAGGCCTCGAGCGGAAGGCTCGACGAGCAGCAGACGCAGCTTGGCAATGGTGGCGGACTTCTTGCACAGGAAGATGCAGCCAGCGATTTCGCCTTCGCTCCTCTCGGCGATCCAGCAGCGTTCGCGGTTAGCGTCGAAATTCTGCGCAAACTCCGCGACGATGGCGCTCACCAGAGCTTCGAATTGCCAGTCGTAGCGGTATTCCTCGGAATAGAGAACGCCGTGGCGGTGGGTCACCCATCCCATATCGCCCGGTTGGGGCGGACGAATGACGTAGGGAACTCGTGGGACAAGACTCTCTTTACGATCTCCAAGAACCGTTTCAATGGCGTTCATCGCTTGAAGCAGGCTCGTTCGGGAGGCTTTCGGAAGCGGCTGCAGCATTCCGGCAACTTCCTCGGCGGAGCGCGCGTCCAGAGCGGCGAACTCTGCGGTCCCACGTTTGGTTAAGGTCAGTAGATTCTGGCGGCCATCGTCGGCAGAACTTTCTTTCTGAATCAGGCTGCGTTTGGCAAAGTTTCGCAGGATCCGGCTGAGGTAGCCAGGGTCCAGACCAAGTTCGGCGCCGATTTCTGTGGCGGTCGGCTTTTCGCGGTGAGCCAGTTCGTACAGCACCCTGACCTCAGTCAGAGAGAAAGGGCTCTTGAGCAGGCCTTCTCGCAGGACTCCAATTTGCTTGGTATAGAAGCGGTTGAAGCGGCGGACTCGCTGGATGGATTGAGAGAGGTTGGTTTCGGGCATGCTGTGGACCTCATCATCGGAATACATGACATTGTCAAATAAATACATGACTATGTCAAATATAGATTGAAGCACGTCACGGAGCAGTTCCCCGATCATACCTTTCCCAAAAACCCGCAAATTGAGTATTCTGTTGAGCACATGAAATTCTCCCGGTTCACGTTTCTTCCGGTTCTCTTGGCTTTGGTGGGCTCGGCTTTCGGGCAGGATCCTTCGGCGGCGGAGGCGGTGCAGAACGCCTCGCAGAATACGCCCGCGCCTGTTTCTTACGCGTCCGTCAGCGAAGTCAGCACGGTGCTGGCGCAACTGAATCAGGCTTCGCAGACGTTGACGGCCGACTTGACCAAGCTGCGCATTGAGAAGTGGAAGACGGATGGCGACACCAAACGGCAGTCCCTGGCGAATGTCGATTCGGTGCAGCGCAATTTGCAGAACGCGCTGCCGGCGATGGTCTCTCAGCTGAGCGGAGCGCCGGACAGCCTCACGGCGACGTTCAAGCTCTATCGCAACGTGGGCGCGCTCCATGATGTGCTCTCGAACCTGGCGGAGTCGGCCGGGGCGTTTGGGTCGAAGGACGACTATCAGTCGTTGGCCAACGACACGACAAATATCGATCAGGCGCGCCGGGCGCTGGCGGATCGCATGGACAAGCTTTCAGCCGCGAAGGAGGCGGAGTTGGCGAGTCTGCATGGCCAGGTAAAGGCTTTGCAGGCAGCCATGCCCCCCGAGCCTCCCAAGAAGATCATTGTGGATGACAATCCGCCGCCCAAGAAGCCCGTGAAGAAAAAGTCTGTGCCGAAGCCCCCGGTGAAGGCTGCCACTGGCGCCTCGGCCACGCCCGCCGTGCCGCCTAAGGCCCAATAGCAGATTCCTCCCTGCTGCGCCTCGCTAGCTCGGCTCCGCGACGGTTCGGAATGACAATGTATGGGGGTTCATTCCTCTAAGCCACCTATTTTGCTGGGGTTACGGGGATTCAGTCCCGACTCTTTCGCCCCAGCACCTGCGTAATCCCCGCCCTTCCGCCTTTCATGGGAACATCTTTAGAGCCTTCGGAGTCTATGTAAGTAGTTCCGTTTGCATCCAAATGCGGTAGGTGAAGACTTTGGGGCGACCGGACGTGGTGAATGATCTTGCAATCGATTCTGGAAACGATCCTATAATTGAGGCGGACGCCATGAAGACCATGGCGGGAGTTGCCACTTTGGGCGATCTCGCAGGCGCTATAGGAATTCGGACGGAAGAGTCGGCGATCATCGCCGAGCTGCAGGCTGGGTCCGAGTCGGCCTATGTGTGGCTGATTGGGCAATACCACGCCACCGTCTACAGCCTAGTCTACCGCGTATTGAACGATCCCTCCGACGCGGCCGACACTACGCAGGAAGTTTTCTTAAAGGTGTTTCGCGGCATCGGGCGTTTCAATGGCGAATCGAGCTTGAAAACGTGGATTTACCGCATCGCGTTGCACGAGGCTTCTAATAAGCGGCGCTGGTGGTTCCGGCACAAGTCCCGCGAGACATCCATGGAACCGTTGGATGTGGAGATTGAGTTTAGCGAGGGTGGCAGCAGCGGCTTGAAAGAGACGCTGGTGGATGCGGCGGATTCTCCGTTCGACACTTTGATGCACTCGGAAGTGCGGATCGAAGTAGAGAAGGAATTGAGAAACGTTCCAGAACCGTATCGCACAGCGCTGGTGCTGCGTGATCTGGAAGACCTTTCGTATGAGGAAATTGCGGAAGTGACCAGCACGACCTTGGGAACGGTGAAATCGCGAATTACGCGAGGCAGGGAATCGCTGCGGCAGCGACTGGCGGCGTATGTGGAGAAGCATGGGGCGAGGTTGGGGATTGCCGCGAAGCCTCCTGGAAAAGTTCGAGCTGGTTCGGCAATCGCCGAAAAGGTTCAGGTGACGCGATGAAGTGTACACAGGCCCGATCGTTGTTTTCGCTGTATCTGGATGGCACGTTGACCGGCCGTCAGATGCAGGCGCTGGGCGCGCACTTTGAGGATTGCGATGCTTGCCAGCGCGAGTACACGCAGCTGCGCCAGACGCAGCAGATGCTGGCGTCGGTGCGTCGTCCACAAGTTCCGCCGGATTTGAATTTGAAGCTGAGGGTCGCGCTTTCGCAGGAAATGGCGCGCAAACGGAATCCATGGTTGCAGATCGCATTTGCCGAAGTGCAAACCGGAATCCGGCGCTTCATGGTTCCGGCCACAGCCGGTCTGGTGGCTGCGATGTTCGTATTCGTGATTCTGATGGGATCGTTTGCTCTGCCCGTGCAGGCTGCGAACGACGTTCCTTTAATTATGTACGTGCCGCCGACGTTCAAGGCCTCGGCGTACATGCTGCAGCAAGGAATGATTCGGGAAGATTCGGTGGTGGTGGAAGCCTACATCGACCAAGCGGGACGCGTAGAAGATTTCCGCGTGTTGTCCTCTCCTCGAGATGTACAGCAGTGGCTTCCTCAGGTTAAGAATGCTTTGGTCTTCACCGAGTTCCAGCCTGCGATGGCCATGGGTCGGCCTACTCCGGGTCGCGTGGTGCTGGCGTTTACGCGCAGCCGATTGGAACACATTCAGAGGATTGGGAAGGTTGGGATTTAAGCTGTTGACCTAAGAGCCATCGCGCTCTGGTATCAACTGGCCTTGGACCCGGATTCCGTGGGCTGGTCTGCCTGCACCAGCCAAGCCAGTGCCTCATCCCGATTTTCAAACGTCGACAGTTCCCGCTGCGAGAACGTCTGCATGTTCTCGAAATAGACCTTAGGTAGTGTTGCCGTTCCAACCCAGGCAGCCCGCTTGAGGTGTGGCCGGTCGAGCACCATACTGACCTTGATCTTCTCCACGCAATTCCGGTCGAAAGTGGCCCCGGTGAAATCGGCCAGCAACAGGACGGCGGCCTCCGGATTTTCGGTCACATACTCGGGAAGCACGGTCGCGATGTTTCCTACCTCTCGCGGCGAACAGTGCGACATATCCGCGAGCAGTACGGACTTACCCTGATGAACGATATAACGGACGCGGTCTTCAGTGGTCGCCATAGAGTCCTCCAGAAGCAATTTGTCGGGATACGCGGTACGTTCTCAGCCGACTTGGTCTTCAGATCTGGTCTTCAGACTTGGTCTTCGCCGTGCGGGTAAGAATTATGTGCCCCGGCACCCCAGAAAGCAAGCTCTGGGAAGGCAGGTATTTCGTCCCACGTGAGATCGCCAGCAGGCCTCGAATAGGCTGATAGTAGATCGCGGCCGAGTCTCTCGAATTCCCTAAACCTACGAGTCGCGCATTCCAGCTCTTGCGAAAAGCGTAAAAACGCGGCACCCTTTGGTTAGTCCCGTTGGAGTGAACGGGCTAAAGAAGTCCCGCTACGGTAAGAACACTATGGAAGGAATCACCCTACGGCCGGCCACGATTGAAGATTCCGGAACGATCGCGAGCCATCGTCGTTCGATGTTTCGCGACATGGGTTATGGCGATGACGTCGCGCTGGATTCCATGGCGGCGAAATTTCTGCCCTGGCTCGAGGCCAAAATGGCTTCGGGTGAATACCTGGCATGGCTTGCCGTTGCCGACGATGGCAAGACCGTCGCGGGCGCTGGCCTTTGGCTCATGGATTGGCCCGCACACATGGTGGGCTCAAGTTCCAGACGCGGAAACATCCTAAATGTTTTCACCCAGCCGGAATTTCGTCGGCGCGGATTAGCACGTGGGCTCATGGAGGCCGCATTGGTATGGTGCCGATCGAACCAAATCGATCTGGTGGTCCTGCATGCCAGTCCCGACGGCCGGGTGCTTTATGAGTCGATGGGTTTTCAGCCTAACAACGAAATGCGAATTAAGCTGTAGACCGTCCCGCCACTATTGCCTGGAGTGTGGCCAACTCTCCGAACGAGCCCAGGCAGGCTCCGCTTGTTTTGCCCCACCCGATTCGCAGCCAGGCACCATGGTTAGCAGATCAAGGGTTTACCAGATCAAGGGGTTACCAGATCGAGGGTCTTACCGGGTCAAGTTCGGAGGATTTGGCAAGAACTTCATTGAAATAGGCAAATGGCCCAGGGTCCAAGAAGCTATTCTAAGCTTGCATCGAAGACAGCCGGGATGCGCAATCTTAGGAGAGATAAATGCAGAAACGCAAACTTGGAAATAGCAATTTGGAAGTCTCGGCTATGGGCCTCGGCTGCATGGGAATGAGCTTTTCCTACGGTCCGCCGAAAGACAAGAAGGAGATGACCGATCTTCTCCATGCCGCCGTCGATCGCGGCGTCACCTTCTTCGACACCGCCGAAGTCTACGGCCCATTCTTGAACGAACACCTTGTCGGTGAAGCCCTCGCGCCGTTTCGCGGCAAGGTCGTCATCGCCACCAAATTCGGGTTCGATCTAAGCGGCACCGACCATAAACCGGGAGCGGCGGGTGTGAATAGCCAGCCGGAGCACATCAAGAAGGCAGTGGAAGGCTCGCTCAAACGGCTCAAGCTCGAAACTATCGATCTGTATTATCAGCACCGCGTTGATCCGAACGTGCCGATCGAGGACACCGCCGGCGCAGTGAAGGAATTGATCCAAGCCGGTAAGGTCAAATATTTTGGAATGTCGGAGGCGAGTGCGAAGACAATTCGCCGAGCCCACGCAGTCCAGCCGGTCACGGTTCTCCAGAGTGAATACTCGCTGTGGTGGAGGAAACCGGAAGCGGAAATCATACCCACCCTGGAGGAGCTTGGCATTGGCTTGGTTCCGTATAGCCCGCTGGGAAAGGGATTCCTCACAGGAGCGATCAACGAAACAACCAAATTTGATAGCACCGATTTCCGCAGCACTCTGCCTCGGTTTTCGACCGAAGCCATGAAAGCGAACCAGGCTGTTGTCGATCTGCTCGGCACCATCGCCAAGCAGAAGAAAGCGACGCCTGCTCAGATCGCACTCGCTTGGCTTCTCGCGCAAAAGCCGTGGATTGTTCCGATCCCCGGCACGACGAAGTTAAACCGCCTCGAAGAGAACATTGGAGCGGCCGGCGTTGAACTTACGGCCGACGATCTTCGTCAGATCGAAAGTGCTTCTTCCAACATCAAAGTGGAGGGCGCGCGGTACCCGGAGCGCCTAGAAAAGATGACTGGTCTGTAGAAGGAAAACCAGAAAGGGAACCCAAGGTCCATGTACAAAGCAAAAGCTTATTCCGCTATCGCTGCAACATCACCGCTAGCTTCAGCCACAATCCCGCGACGCGATCCGACCGACCAGGATGTACAGATCGAAATTCTTTTTTGCGGAGTCTGCCACTCCGATCTTCACCAGGTTCGCAACGAGTGGAGCGGCGTGATGCCCACTGTCTACCCGTGCGTCCCCGGCCACGAAATTGTCGGCCGCGTCACCAAGGTCGGCTCGGCCGTTACGAAGTTCAAGGCCGGTGACCTCGCCGCAGTCGGCTGCATGGTGGACTCGGATCGCACCTGCAAGGAGTGCCAGGCCGGCTTCGAACAGTTCTGTCCGAATTTCACCCTGACTTACAACTTCCCGGACAAGCATCTGGGAGGCGTAACCTATGGCGGCTATTCCGACAGCATCGTAGTCGACGAGAGGTTTGTACTGCGCGCTCCATCAAACTTGAATCTTGCTGGGGTTGCACCTTTGCTTTGCGCCGGAATCACAACGTACTCGCCGATGCGCCACTGGGGCGTCACTAAAGGCAAGAAGGTCGGCGTGGTAGGGCTCGGCGGCCTCGGGCACATGGGCGTGAAATTTGCACACGCGCTCGGAGCTCACGTTGTCGTGTTCACAACTTCAGCAGGTAAGAAGGAAGACGCGCTCCGCCTTGGAGCCGACGAGGTCGTCATCTCGCGCAACAACGACGAGATGCAAAAGCACGCTAGTAGCTTCGATTTCATTCTCGATTGCGTCTCCGCCGATCACGATGTCAGCGCCTACATCAACCTGCTGGGCCGCGACGGCAATCTCACACTCGTCGGGGCGCCCGAAAAGCCTTTTCCTGTTTCCGCGTTCGGCCTGATCATGGGCCGCCGTAGTCTCTCCGGCTCGCCGATTGGCGGTATTCCCGAGACTCAGGAGATGCTCGATTTCTGCGGCCAGCACAACATCACCTCGGATGTTGAAGTCATTCCGATCCAGAAGGTCAACGAAGCTTACGAGAGGCTGCTCAAGTCCGATGTGAAGTACCGCTTTTCGGTCGATATGGCTTCTCTCAAATCCGAGTAACGAGGGAGCCATAGAGAGCACCGTCATGCGCGCAACGGAGGCGTCTTAAGAATTGTGAAAACGAATGGCAAGATCGTGTCTCTGCCGCGAGCACGCAGTGTAGAGGGTCCAGGTAAACCAGATACCGCCAAACTCATCAGCTTGCTGGCCGCCTATGCCCCTCACGACGGGAGTTTCGAGTTGCGCGTCCCCGGCGTGCACGCCGGCCGCTTTTCACGCACGAACGCGGGATGCTTTCATGCCCTCCGCATGCCCTCGTTGTGCATCGCCGCGCAGGGAGCGAAGACCGTCATGGTGGGACAGGAAACTTACACGTACGACGCCTCCCGCATGATCGTGTTTTCCGTGGCCCTGCCCGTCGCTTCCCAAATCACGCAAGCCAGCCGTTCCGAGCCCTACCTCTCTCTCAGATTGGATCTTGAGCCGCGCAAGATTGCGGAGCTCGTCTTGAAGGTTTACCCCAACGGCCTCCCTCCAGCGCAGGAGCGGCGCGCCGTTTACGTCGCTCCCTCCGAGGCAAGCATTCTCGACGCGGCGGTCAGGCTCATGGAATGCCTGGGTCAACCCGGCGACACCGAACTCCTTGCCCCACTCATTTTGGATGAGATTTTGATCCGGCTACTGCGCAGCCCGATCGGCATTCGCGTAGCGCAAATGGGTTTTGCAGAGTCCAGCGTGGACAGAATTGCACAGGCCATTTCCTGGCTGCGCGCCAACTTCTCGCAACCCATGAAGGTCGAAGACTTGGCCGAGCTGGTGCACATGAGTGTCTCCTCTTTCCACGAACACTTCAAGTCCGTCACCTCGATGAGCCCGCTGCACTATCAAAAAGTGTTGCGCCTGCAAGAGGCGAGGCGTCTCATGTTGTCCACCATGATGGACGCGGGTACGGCGAGCCAGCGCGTCGGCTATCTTAGCCCCTCGCAGTTCAGCCGGGAATACAGCCGCTTCTTCGGAAACGCCCCCACCAGAGACATTGCTAGCTTGCGCCAGGACGCTCGACTCTCGGTCTGATTCGGCAACTACGGATGGACTCTCGCCCTGGTCGGTCCCCGGCCAAGGACGCCGTCAGACAGCGTTCTCGCATAACGAGGGATGTTCTCTTGCTGATCTCCGACCTCAACATATTGGCCCTGCGTTTTCCCAGCCAGGCGTCGCAGGTTAAATCCATATATTTGGATTGATTTCGAACCGCGCAGCGGGTGATCTGCGACCAGAGCGACGTGACAGGCGACGCCGAGCTGCTGTGCTCGCAAGATCGTCTGCTTGAATAATTTGCCTGTAAAGTCGTCGTTGCCTTCCGAGACGATTAGAAGCGAGTTGGGACCGGTATTGCCTTTGAACTGATCCAATGCGAGATTCAGGGCGTCGGACAAATGTACCGTAAAGTTTTCTTCCTTTGTTTGCTCAACGGCTACGCTGCGGATCGCGGTGATGGCTTCATTTCCGGGAACAAGCGATTTCACCAAGAATGGAGCCTGCGAGCTGAACGCGATCACTGAGAACGTCTTTCCTGGCTGCTCCAACTTGTGGAGGACCTCTTCAGCCAGAGCTTGCTCCAAGGGGAGCACTCTGTCTTGATGAGGATGGATGTCGATAAGGACGACCAACTCGGGACTCGATGGGGTTGCCTGTTGCTGCGCTCGTGGAGTGTCTTTGTCCTGCGGCGAACTCGCATGCCCACTGGCATATAGCCAGGGGGACAAGATCAGGATCAGTGATAGGGTTCGGAACCTGAAAGACCTCTGCTTAGTCGACATGCTCCCCTTCTTCAAAAAAGCCAATTTCTGGCGGCGGCAGTTTGTCGTTCTTTTTTGCCCAGAACACATACAGAGTCGGCAACATGATCACGCTGATGAACAGCTCGACAATGAGTCCGCCGACAATCACGATGGCAAAAGGCCTTTGTGAATCGGAACCAATGTCGTGCGACATGGCGGCTGGCAACAGGCCCAACGTGGCGACCAGCATGGTCATCATGATGGGTCGCAGGCGCAACGAAGCGCCCTCCTTGGCGGCTTCGCGCGGACTCTTGCCCCTGGTGCGCAGTTGGTTGATGTATTCCACCATGATGACTCCGATTTCGACGGAGACGCCGATCAGGGCCAGGAATCCCAGACCGGAAGACACAGAGAAATGCGTGCCTGTCAGCAGCAGGCTGAGGAGGCCGCCCAACGGCGAGAGCCCAACGACGGCGAGGATGAGGCCAACCCATTTCCAGGAATCGAACGCGGAGTAGAGGATGAACGCCATGAGCAACAGAGTGATCGGCACAATCACTGCCAGTCGGCGATTGGCGCGTTGCTGGCTTTCATATTCGCCGGTCCAGTCCAGGTGGTAACCTTCGGGCAGCTTCACCTTCTGGCGGACATCCTCAATAGCTTCACGAACCGTGCTGCCCAAGTCGCGTCCACGGACGCTGTACTTGATGGCGATATAGCGCGAGTTGCCTTCTCGATAAATGTTCGAGGCACCGTCTTCCAGTTTGATCTGACAGAGTTGGCCTAAGGACACTCGCTCACCGGATGGTGCCAGAATGCGAATGCCGGCGACGTCTTCAACCGTCTTGCGAAACGGCTCCTGGTAACGAACTGTCAGGTCGTAGCGTTGCTCGCCGATCAAAATTTGACTGACCGCTTTCCCGCCAACAGCGGTCTCGACTGCATCCTGTATTTCGCTAACGTTAATTCCGAATCGGTCAGCCGCTGCTCGATCCACCACAAGGTTGACATTCGGCTGGCCGCGCACCTGGAACGTACCTAAGTCAGCCACACCGGGGACCTTGCTCATTACGTCCTGCAGTTCATTTGCCTTCGCTTCTAAAACCTTCAAGTCGCTTCCAAACAGTTTGACGGCTAGCTCACCCTTAACCCCGCTAACGGCTTCCTCGACGTTATCGGAGATGGGTTGGGAAAAATTCCAGTCGACGCCGGGAAACTTGTTCAGCTCAGTATCCATGGCGGCGATGAGGTCGTCCTTCGTCTTGAACTCCGAACGCCATTTGGCGCGTGGAAGCAGGTCGACGAAAAATTCGGTGTTGTAGAAGCCGCTGGCATCGCTGCCGTCGTCGGGTCGGCCAACCTGACTCACGACTTGCTTAGCTTCCGGGAAGTGGGCAAGCACAATGCGGGCACGCTTGGCGAGGGACATTCCCGCTGTAGGACCGGTGCTGGGAGCCAGCGTGCCGCGCACCCAGATGGCGCCCTCATCGAGATGGGGCAGGAATTCCGATCCAACCACGCCGCCGAACCCTAGAAACAACATGAGTGCGAGCGCGGCTAGACCCATCCCCAGAGTCAGCTTCATGTGGTCGAAGCACCATTCGAGCGTGCCGGCATAGCGGTCCTGCAACCAACGAAAGACGGGGTTGCGCCACTCCTTGATCTCGCCCTTGAAGAGCAGGGTGCAGAGCACGGGCGCAATCAAAAGCGCGAACAGCAACGCCCCCAGCAGAGCAAAGGCGACGGTCCACGCCATCGGGCGAAATAGCCGTCCTTCAACACGTTGCAATGTGAAGATCGGCAAGTAGGAAACGATGATGATGATGCGAGCGAAGAAGACCGGCCGTTGCACCTCGTGCGCCGCCGTAGCAATCATCTCCACAAACGATCGTTTGCCGAGGCCGTATTCGCCGTGGCGCAAAATGTTCTCGATCATCACGACCGAGCCGTCTACGACCATGCCAAAATCCAAGGCGCCCAGGGAAAGCAGATTTGCGGGGATGTGACTGAGATCCAGCAGAATCGCCGCAAACAAAAGCGCGAACGGAATCGTGATGGTGACGATCAGTGCGCTGCGGACATTGCCGAGGAACAAGAACAGGATCAACGTAACCAGCAGAACTCCATCGGTTAGGTTCCGCAGTACCGTGTGCGTCGTGTAGTGAACGAGATCACTGCGATCGAGATGCGGAACAATCTTTACGCCGGACGGGAGTTGATGCTCATTCAGTTGATCAATCTTCGCGTGGAGCGCGTCAAGCGTAGCGTCGGCTTCCGCCCCCTTGCGCAGCAGCACGATTCCTTCCACCACATCGTCATCGTTGATCACCGTGCCGTCTTCGCGCCGGATGGTTTTGCCAAGCTGTCCCAGGCGGACTTTCGGCGCCTGCGATACCGTACCCAGATCGCGGACGCGAACCGGGGTATTGTTCTGCACTTTCACAACGGTTGCAGCAATATCGTCGGTCGTTTCCATCAGGCCTACAGCACGGACATTGAGCGCTTGCTCGCCGCGCTCGATAAAGCCTCCTCCAGCGTTCGTATTATTGGCAGCGAGTGCCTGCTCTACCTGGCTCAGAGAAAGCCCGTACGACACCAGCTTGCCAGGGTCGATCTGCACCTGATATTCGCGCGTCGGCCCCCCGAATGGGTTCACATCCACGACGTTTGGCACGGACTTGAGCTGATTGACCACCGTCCAGTCGTTGAGTGTTTTCCGTTCCATCGTGTCGAACTTCGGGTTGGTGCTCCGAAGCGTGTAGAACATGATCTGGCCGGTCGGGCTGTAGTCTGGGCCCAGTCCGGGAGTCACGCCCTGCGGTAACGTGACCAACTGCAGACGGTCCAGCACCTCCTGACGTGCATTGATGGTTGTGGTCTCATCGTCGTAGACAATCGTGACCACCGAGAGTCCCGCTAGAGACGTGGACCGCAGGTGAGTCATATGCGCCACGCCATTCAGAGTGACTTCGAGAGGAACCGTGATCTGTTGCTCGATTTCTTCTGCCGCGTGACCGGGCCACTGCGTGATGACCTGCGCATAGGTGTCCGCAACATCGGGATAAGCTTCGATGGGTAGATTGCGGAAAGAAATGATGCCCCAAACGAAAAGCACAACCGCAACACTCAGCACCATGATGCGGTTGCGCAGGGCAAAGTCGATCAGATATCGAATCACTTGCCCTGCTCCGCTACAGCCGACGAAAACTCCAACGCATTGGCGATAACTTGATCCCCGGTCTTGATACCGTTCCGGATTTGTTGCATTCCGTCGGGGCTAGCTCCGAGAACGCTGACTTCAACCCGCCGAAACTGCCGTTCACCCTCCTTGCGGAACACCCAATCTTTGTCTTGCAACCGCATGAGTGCGGTTGATGGAATCACGAGGCGGGACTGTGACTTCAGGGAGCGAAGTGTGGCGGCGGCAAACATGCCGGGCCGAAGTGAACCGTCGCGATTGGGCAACACAATGCGCACTTTTGCCGACCGCGTCGTAGGATCGAGGACGCGGGAAATGTCCGCCACCTTACCGTGATAGATCTTGTCCCGGTACGCGTTCAGCCGGATTTCTGCGGTATCTCCAATGCGTACATCGCCAAGATCGTTTTCATACACATCGCACAACACCCATACTTGCGTGAGGTCCGCGATGGTAAACAGGTTGGGAGTGTTGTCGAGGCTCTTGATGCCTTCGAAACCAGAGATGTTCTGTTCCACAATCGTTCCCGAGACCGGCGCGCGAAGTTGAATGAGCGAACCGGGATGGGCCGGGTCGCCGCCCAGAATCCGTACGTGTTGCTCGGCAGTCCTTATGTCAACCTTGGCTTTTTCTTCCGTGTCTTCAGCCTGCTGCAGGTCTTTCTCCGCCAGCGCACCATGGGAATACAACAACTGCGCGCGTTCCAACGCCTTCTCCGACAGCCGCTCATCCGCGACCGCTTTCTGATAGTCGGAAAATGCGCCGGCCAAATCGGTGCTCTGAATGGACAGCAACTCCTGGCCCTTCTTCACGAAATCTCCCAGCCGCACTTTCAAACTTACGACGCGTCCCGAACCCAGAGAGGTCACGTGGATCGTGCTGTTCACGTCGGGCGTCACGCTGCCGTTAGCGTTCAACATGGTCGATAGGTTGCGCGTTTCCGCCGTGGCGAGTTTGAAAACATCGGCATGTTCCACCGTGTAGAGGTTGGGATCGAGCGTAACCTCTGACTTTGTGGGAGCGGCTTTGCTCTCGTTGGAGCAGGAAACGTTCAGCAACGCAAGAACGAGTAAGCCCGTCCCCGCGGCAGCCCAGCGAATTCGTGGAATCCCTGCGGTTGTCATTAAATCGACGCTCTTCACGGCACCACCTCGCGACCGACGGCAAGATTGAGTTGGCTGGCCGCGGTTAGGTACGATCCGACCAAATTCACATAGTTCAATTGGACGCTGCGGTATTCGCTCTGCGCGCTGAGGAAGTCCAGCAGCGAAGCGCCGCCATGCTGGTAGGAAAACGTGATGGTGTCGCGCACGCGGACAGATTGTTGCAGGTACTTGGCTTTGTAGGGCCGCAGCAGAGTCAGGTCGCTCGCAAGAGTGGCGTAGCCAGAATCTACGTCGCTCAGCACCCCGGTTTCGACGGCATCGCGCAGTTTTTCATTGCGCGTGATATCGAGCTGCGTGCGCAGCTTTTCACCCTGGTTGCGATCGAAGATACGCAGCGGAATATTGACGCTGGCGCCGACCGTGTCCTGACCCGCCGGGTTATTGGTGGAGGCGTTATGCGTAAACCATCCACTGAACGTTGGATCGGTAGAGCCGTTCGCGATTGCCAGCTTATGGTCGGTGTGGGCTTTGTCGACGGCTTCCACGGCCGCCTTGAGGTCCGGTCTCGTATCCAAGGCGACCTTGCGGAACTCGTCTCTTGGCGCAAGTTGATCGTTGAAATCGAACGGCCCTGTCACATCAAACTGATCGAGCGAGGTTCGGGAGTGCAGCATCGCGAGGAGTTGGATCTTCGCGTTCTCAAGGTTTTCTTCCGCCGTTTGCAAATCCGATTCATACTGCACTCGCTGCAGTTCCAGCCGGTCCAGGTCGATTTGAGCGATATCGCCCGCGCTGAAGCGATTTCGGCTGATATCGAGCACTTTGTCGTAGTATTCAAGGTTGTCTTTCGCCAGCTGCAGCACCGCTTTCCCTTGCAGCGTAGTGACAAATGCATTGCGCAAGCTGAAGAGCAAAGTCCTCTCCACATCGGCATGCGTCGATTCGGCGATCAGAGTCCCTTTTTTCGCGCTTTCCAGGCGCAACTCCCGCTTCCGGGCGCGCTCGTGTAGATAGCTAATGCTAGGAGTAAAGAAAGTGCCACCGAAGGCATCGTACTGGCCTTTGTGAGGTACGATCTGCGTGCCATCCTGCGAGATAGTGAATTGCGGATTGGGACGGAGGAAGGCGGTAATCTCCTGCGCCTTCGATTCGTCAATGTTCAGTTTGTCGGCCAGCAGTGCTGAGTTGTTCGCCTCAAAGCGGTCGCGTACTTGTTGCCAGGTCCAGGGTTCCTGAGCCCGGACTCCAGTGCAAGACGTGAGCGAAATACAAAGAACCCAACCGCGGCAGAGGGCCAGCAACACCCGCCGTCCCCGTACCTTGTCGTTCGTTACCCAGCGAGGTAGGGCGAAGCTGAGATTCCAGAATTGAAGTCTGACTGGCATACGCTGGCGAGCATTCCGGGCCGCTCTGGGCAGGACTTACCCTCATCGCGGAAAAGTTCATTGTGCTGAAACGACGGAGCCGCGGGAAGCCTATCTTTTGGGCGGGATACCTATCTTTTAGCAGCTCGCAGTGGAAGGGTGTTCCTCTCCGCGCGGATTTGGTGCAACATGAAGACTCGGAATGAAGCGCCTACTTTCCATCTTCGTGCCGGAGAACCGAACTCGGCTCTTGGTGATCGCCGGACTCCTGGTGGCAGCCATTGCAACCATAGACTGGATGACCAAGCCGTACCTCTCCCTGGGGTTCCTGTACTTGTTTCCGATCATTATCGTCGGCGGTTTTTTGTCGCGTGGCCGGATCATTGTTGTCGCTCTGGTGTGCGCAGTTCTCCAGGAGGCGTTCAGTAATCTTCCCGAGAACGAAGCCATCTTCCGCCTATTGCTGAGTTCAGCGGGATTCTCTGGCACCGGACTTTTCATTTCAGAACTCCTCCGCAACCGGCGTATCACGTTGGAGCACGTGGAAGAACTCGAAAATGAAGTCCAGCGGCGGCGCGATGCGGAGGATCAACTACAAGTTTTAGTGGAGAGCAGCCCTGCTGCGATCGTGACGATCGACATGAAGGGAACGATTTCTTTAGCGAACCAGGCAGCCCAGCAGCTTTTTGCACCGGGCGCATCGGCATTGCAGGGCCAAACGATCAGCGCGTATCTGCCGTCTTTGCAGACCATCGTCCAGACCCAGCCGGCCAGAGCGTTCCGAACCACACTGCAGTGCAAAGGGCAGCGGTCCACAGGAGAAGTATTCCTGGCGGCGGTTTGGTTTTCGACCTACAACACCGTCTCAGGCCCGCGTCTGGCGGCGGTTGTGGTGGATTTGTCGGAGGACTTGCGAAACCGCGAGGACTTGAGTCTCGATCATCTACTGCGGAGCAGCCGGATTTTGGTAGGCGCCATGGCGCACGAGGTCCGCAATCTGTGCGGCGTTGCCGTCGTTCTCCAGAAGAATCTAAGCCGTGTGCCGGAACTAGAACAAAATGAGGACTTCCAGGCCTTGAGTTCGTTGATACAGAGTTTGGAGCGAATCTCAGCTCTTAGCGTGAAGACCTCTCCTTCCGACGTGGCTGAGACTGTCGAACTGGCATCGCTGCTGGACGAAGTGCGGGTGCTGATCGAAGGTGCCTACCGTGAATCCGGAATTCAAATCGAATGGCGCGCACAAGAGAATTTGCCGCTCGTGTGGGCTGACCGTTACGGCCTGATTCAGGTGTTCTTGAACCTGGCAAAGAATAGTCAGCGAGCTATGGAATCGACGGACACCAAGGAGCTCTCCGTCCGCACATCGTCCGAAGAAAAACGTGTCATGATCCGCTTCGAAGATACTGGGACTGGGATCGAGCATCCCGAGAGTTTGTTCCGCCCATTTCGACCCGATGCCGCGACGACGGGTCTCGGGCTATACGTTTCCCGTTCCATCATGCGCAGTTTCGGCGGAGAACTGCTCTATGAGGCTGGGACGCGGGGATGTTGTTTTGTTCTAATGCTCCCCGTGCGGTCCCTTATCGAGGATGCCATGCATGCCTGATTCCGTTCAACAGCAGATCAGCATCCTGTTGGTGGATGACCACGCACTGTTTCGCGAAAGCGTCGCCCGACTCTTAACCAGCGAGCCCGGGTTCCGCGTTGTGGCGCACTGCGAGTCCATAGAGAAAGCCCTCGTTGTTTTGCGCGCAACGCACGTAGACATCGTGTTGCTCGACTTCGACCTGGGACAGCGTGACGGCATAGAGTTTCTGCATTTGGCGAAGCAACAGGGATTTACGGGCAAGGTCCTGGTGGTCACCGCTGGAGTCGAGAAGGAGCAGGCTGCCAGCCTGATTCGCAATGGCGTTTCCGGAGTCTTCATGAAGCACCACTCGGCGGCCTTACTCGTCGAAGGAATCCGTGACGTCTTTGGCGGCAAGGTCTGGTTTGATCGAGAACTTCTGCAGGAGACAGTCGGCGGCGCAGATATGCGGCAAGAGTCCGACGCCAAGCGGTTCACCGACCGGGAGCGGCAGGTTCTGTCTTATGTGTTCGAGGGCCTGGCCAACAAGGAGATTGCCGAGCGAATTGCGGTGACGGAGAGCGCGGTGAAAGCGACACTGCAGCAGCTTTTCACGAAAACCGGCGTGCGGACGCGCAGTCAGCTCGTCCGCATTGCTCTGGAGCAGCACCAGAAGGAACTTTAGCCCTCTTTACAGACTGTCCACCAAGACCAGCTTCCGGGCGGCTGCCAATCGGTCTGCTCCGCCACCATTTTCCCACGCCGTTTCTGGACAATTTCTGGATTGCCTGCCATCCGGAAGTTGGCGAATGCTGCGATGGCAGCTAGAGGCTTCGGAAACGGTCCTTAACTTCACGGACGAAATCCATGAACTTAGGCTGTGTGATGATCTGCGGATGCCAGCAAAGATCACGTTCAATCAGATCATAGGTTTCAACGATACGCGATCCCGGGATCGGGTTCCCTTTGGCATCGTGCTCCCGTCCCATGAGCCAGATATGATCTGAAACCGACGCTGCCGCTGTAATGTCATGCGTGACGACGATGATTGTGTTCAGTTCATCCATGTCCGCAACTTTTTGGATTAGCGCACAGGTCTTTTCCAGCATGAGAAGGTCCAGCCCACTGAAAGGTTCGTCCATCAGCAAGAAGTGATCGGAACAGAGAATCTGCTGGATGATGGCGCAACGCTGCCGTTGTCCGCCGGAGAGTTGTACGGGATAAAGGCGCGCTTTGTCGGTAAGCTCAAAGTCGCTGAGATACTGAATGACCTTGTCGCGGGCGGTCTTTTCGTCCTTTTCCCGCTGCCTTGCGGCCAATAGCAGGTTCGACATTACGGTGCGATGCTCGAACAGGGGATAGTCCTGCGCGACCACGCCAACCTCGCCAGCTTGCACCGGTCGGTCCAGTCCATTCACGGTCACGCGACCTGAGGTGGGCTTGTTCAATCCCGCGATGATGCGAAACAGCTGCGTTTTGCCGATGCCGCTCGGCCCGAGAAATCCCACTACCTGTCCCGTGACGCAGCCAGGCCGAATAAGATCTCTGATTTCCGCACTGACGTGCTTGAGGATGGCACGCCCGTCGTATTCGAGCGAGACGTCCTCGACTTTCAAAAGCGTTTTGCCGTAGGTGCATTCGGACATGTCTTTTTCTACTTCCGTTCTAAAGTCAAGCCGGCGTAAGGGCAGAAGACTTTTCGCAACAGGCCAATGGCATAGTCTTGCGCCAGGCCCAGTAACAGAATGCTGAGTTGAATGGCAAACACAGCGCTCAAATGAAAATGCTTGTTCTGATTCAGCAACATAGCCCCGACCCCACCCTCGGAGCGTGAGATACCCTCAACCATTGTGAGCATCATCCACCCCATGGCGGCATTCTGGCGGAGCACTTCAAAAGCCTTATCGGATTGGCCCACAATAACTACTTCATAGACAACTCGCCATTCGCCCATGCGCAGTGTGCGGGCCAGATCAAAGCGTTCTTTGGGAATACTGGCGACAACCTCCGCCATACCGGTGACAAAAAATACTGACACCGAGAACACCAACAGATACAACTTGAGTTCATGCCCCGTGCTCGCCATCAGCGTGAAGAAGAACGTTAAACCCACCATGGAAAGGAAACGAAGCTTACTGAGCAGGAGGATCATCGGGCGAAAAAACGGGATGACGGTCAGGTAGGCCATGACCAGCGAAAGCAGGGTGGCAACTGCAATCGCCTGCAGGTTCAGATAGAAGCTGGTGATAAGTTCACCGCCCAGTCCTTCCATCCACATCTCGCCGAACGCCTGAAGGACTTCCTTGGGCTTAGGCAGGAAGACAGTGGGTGAAAAGAACCAGACGAAAAACAGCATCATGAGCTGAAAACCGACCAACCAACGAACGGTCTGTTTGGAGATCACCCGGTTCGGTAAAAAAACCTCAAGCGCCTGATTCATCTGGAATTTCCGGCTTCCTCGAGACCTAAAAGTGCAGGACTCTGCATTGCTTTCAGTGTTTTGTTGTCAGTTGCCGGACAAGGTGATTTCCACGCGACGGTTGGCGGCTTTTCCTGCAGCCGTTTCATTGGTTGCCACAGGATTTTGCGACCCGTGCCCAGCAATCTTGAAGCGATTGTCCGGGAAATTGCGGGGTGCATGCTTCTGCAGCCAGATTTTTACGGCGTCAGCGCGCGCGTCTGAGAGAGCCTGGTTCGTTGCTTCGCCGCCGGTATTGTCCGTATAGCCGTCAACCTGAATAAACAGGCCCGTAATCGCGAGAGAGTCCTTCAGTTCCTGCATAGTTCGTGCGCCTTCGGCAGTGAACGTGGCTTTGCCGGTATCGAAATTGATGGAATACGACCTCTTCGAAACTACCGGTCCGCTTTGGTTGGCGGCATATTGCGGCGTTTCACCTTCGGCGCCGCCGCTGCTCATACGCGCCTGCGCGCCTGTGATAAAGGACTTGTCCTCTATGTCTTTTACATCGGGGATTGGCGTGTCTTTAAACAGAGCGGGATACTGCTGCGTTGCGATAGTCGCGAACACGGTGTAAGTCGAGCGGAAGTTATCGTTGGCGCCAGGTTCCAAGCCAAACAGAATCAGGTTGTCGGCCAGGTTGTTCACCGTAGACCCGCCAAGGTCGACCTTCAATCCTTGCGCATCGGATTCCGTCACTCCCTTGTAATACTTGTACCAATAGGCTTCATCCTGATCGCTATAGACTTTGGCGCTGACTGCCGAAGCCTTGTGCAATACCTGATCGAACGCCTTAATTTGATCTCCGGCTTCGAATGTTGCTGCCAGCATGCCTTCGATTTCGGCGCGATTGCGCTCCAGGAAATTCTTGGGACCAAGGATCACGGCGGGCATCTGCGAACGGTACTGCTTGGAGCTGACAACCTTGACCAAACCTCCCTTGCCCTTCGCGATGGTGACATCGCCGGGCGTCCAGGTAACGACCGCATTCACGCAGACATGCTTGGTTTCCCCGGTTAGGTGGCCGTCTTTGACAACTTTGCGGTCATCGCATTTGCCCGCAACGTAGTCGGCGGCGGCAACGTTGTAATCGGAAGCGTTGAGCCAATTGACTGCATCGGGATCCCACGTTTTCTCGTCGGGATTGTTCTTGATCCCATTATCACCTTCCCATTTCTGGGCAATGTTCCAATCGCCATCACGCAGTACGCCGTCCACCAGAAGGCCCTTCGCGGCTTGCGGATTGCTTTTGACCTCGGGCGGTGCCATGAGCGAATCTTCGCCGCGGCTGTACCCGGTAGCACCAATCACTTTAGCCTGGAATTCATTCCCAAGCTTCTTCAACTGAGGGTTGATAGCCGCCAGGAACTGTCCCGAGCCATCGCCCATGATGACAACAAAATTTGCACCATTGGAACATTGCGACGAGCCGCTGGAGATTTCCCGAGCGCAAGCAATCAAGTCTTCTTGCATTTTTCCGGTGTCATCTTGCCGGAGGAGCATCAGGTTTACGCCGTGCTTTTCCATCAAAGAGCCCTTGGTCGTAGAAGCGCCGCCGTTAGCGTAGATCAGGTTCATCTGCGCGTTCCATTCCCAGATCTCCCCGCGGATTAACGTCGCCGGTACGCTCGCGGCGTTGGAACTCGGTAGTGCCACTGGTTCCACGTTCTGGACCAGAGCTTCCTTCACGTCCGGCAGGACTGCCTTCTCTGGCACGAGCGCTTTCATTACGCCGGGAGTGGGAATCCACCCGAGTTCGGCTGCTTTGCGAAGCCCAAAAACAAAAGCGACGACGGTGAGAATGACCAGGACGACCTTGGGGCCAGTCTTTAGATGTGCCATATCTTGCGCTTCCTCCAGGGACAACTACTCAAGAAATTCTGTTATTTGAACATGTCGCCGTAGTCACCCGCACCCTTCGCCGGAGACTCAGCATCGCCAGGTTTACCACCAGCTCTGCTAACCGGAACCGCCACCGGAGTCGGTGCCACGGTCGCTCCTGGCAACAGAAAGGCGGTGTCGGTGGCGCCCGAAGTCAGTAGTTTTTGCTCGTAAGCATCGAGCTTCTCCAAAGCCTCAGTCTCAACGGCGCCATTTTCGAGATCGATGGTGTCCATAAAGTTCTGAGCCAACCGCTGGAAGTCTTCCATCTCGCCGAGTTTGCGCCCTGCCTCTTCGGCCAGCTTTTCCATGGTCTGGTCGTACAGCTCTTTTTCGTCGCCCGTCCCCTTGATCACCGCCAGAGCCGTCCGGTAGGCACGGAAAGCGGTGTTTATGGTCTTGTACTCAATCTCCGTCTGCTTGACTTCGTTCTCTGTGTCTTCAATATAGAAGTCGATGTGGACGGCCCACTTGCTGAGCAGGTCGTAGATGTTCTGCAGTTTGGTCAGCAATTGCTGGTAGCTGAGATTCGATTTCTGCAGCCGCCCTGCCTGATTGGCTTTGGCTTTCATTTGCAAAGCCATGCGGAGTTGCTCGTTCTGATCCGCCGTGCTGGTCGCGATCTTCTTGGCGTGCGCGGCCAGACGCATATTCTCATCAGCCATCGCCGAGTTCTTGTTGATGATGTCTTTGAGGTACTGAATTTGACCGCTGACGTTGCTGATCTGCTGTGACATCACGTCGCGCCGTTTCCGCATCTGCGACAGGTGATCTTTCAATATTCCAATGGGATCGATATTGATGATTAGCCCAGTGATCGCTCGCATGAGCAACCGAAATACAAGATGCGTGCGACTGCTAAAAGCCACGAATAGCACGCTCGCCAGAATCGCCGCAAGATAAAGCATATGCAGCGTATCCGACAGCATGGAGACAACAAACGGAACGACCATACCCCAGCCGTAGACCAGGGCGCCAGCCGCGAGGGCGATGAAAATCATTCCTGTCTTTCCTTCCGGGCGCGCCCAGAAGGACTTCAGTTGGTCACCAAGGTTTGGAGCAGACGGAGTCAGGCTCATGAATTTTTCATCCCTGGAGAAGGTTGACGTACTTCGCCTTCTCCTGATCAATCTCTAGAGCGCGGCGTTGTGCCGCGATAGCAAACTGCGATTCGGCACGTTGAATCTTACCTTGCGCTCCCACCAACTCAGTCGTCATGTCTGACAGACGCTGCTGGAGCTGTGAAATTTCTTTCTGCTTTTGTGCGATGGCGTCGGTAACGTCTTGTACTTTTTTCTGACGATCGTCAATCTCCCGTTGCCGGGTGGACTGCGCCGAAGAAGCGAAGGACTCTTGCTCGTTTTGTAAGGCGACCTTCAGTCCATCGAATGTAGCCAGGATCTTCTCCTGTGTCAGGCCCTCCTGCGCTTTGGCCTGGACTACCGCGGTCTTGAAACGCGTCCGCTCATCAAGGGACGGAATCGCCGAAAGCGGATCGAGATATTTGTGGATGGTCGCGGCGACCTGCGTTGATTCGAAATTGGTTTTCGCGAGAATCTTCTGGTACACGCGTTCCGTATCTTCTCCCATGGGCTGGGAACTCGGCGATGGGTGAGCGACGCTATCCACCATTGTGACTGGTGTGGGAACTGCAGCCGTTTCCGCATGAGGCTGCGGATGGGGTTGCCCTTCCAGCTTCGGATCGTCGTCTTCAATGATCGCGTGCTTGATGCTGTCTAGGAACTTGTTGTTCATGGCTCGTACCCCTAATCCTTCGCCGGGCATTACTTGCCTCGAGCGCTCCCGCCCAGAACCGCTGGCAGGGCCACCACAAGATTTCCGTTTCTGTATCGTACTGAAAAACGACTTGCCTCGGTAGCATCAAGAAGGGTAGGTGCCCGTTCTACTAATGGCGGAACTCCCCCGCAAGTATGCCCCTGGGATGGGCAACAAGGATGCTATGGAGCGCGGCGAAGGATGTCAAACGCAGGCATATTGCACATCGCAAAGTACACTTTGCAACGAACCGTCGCCGTTCGGCGGCCCTTTGAGCTTTGCGTCAGGTCTAGTGCGGCTGGAGAGAACGTGCAACCAGAGCCAATCCACCTACGAACAGGATGAGCATCACAAGAGTATTGAAAAGGCTGGTTGGCTGGAAATAGATATGCATGTTGGCGAGGATGCCGCCGAAGATGAACAGCGCTCCACCGAAGGTCAAGAGCCATCCAATCATGCTCTTGCCGTTCCAAAACAAAATGGCCACACCAAAAAGCAGCGGCAGAAGAGTGATTCCGAACCCGTTGCCCCCCCAGAAACTCCAGTAAGAGCCGACGACACCTACCTGATGAGATAGAAGAAAACCGCCGAGGCAAGCCATGGCAAAACCAAGAAGGAACTTAGCGAGTCCGCCCGGGGTTCCACCAACATCGCTGACGGAACGATTGTCCATTCGGGAAGGATAGCACTTCATGCCGCACCGTGAAACGGCGCAGAACAGAAAGATCTTCGAGAACAAAGAACCAAGTTTGACGGGGATAGCTACACAACCGGGAAAACTGCTACACCTTGAGTCTTCGGTCGGGTGGCGCGTGCGACGCGGAGAGTGTGTGGGCGCGAAAAAGCCTGGGCGCGGAGGGGACGAGCAACGGATGGGGAAGAAATTTCGTTTCGGAATCGCGCGGCCCAACAATCGTGATCCGTTGTGTGAACATTCCGACTCCCACCCTTCGCAAAAGCGCGCGAGGGATGGGCCGCCCGCCCTCGGCTTCGCCTACGTGACGCTTGCTGCTGTCCGAACATGGTGTCCAGCCGAGCATGAGTCGCGTGGGCAATCCCTACGACAATGCCAAAGCCGAATCTTTCATGAAAACACTGAAACAAGAACAAGTGCATGGCAACCGCTGGCGCGATCTGGGCGCACTGCGCGAAGACCTAACCGCGTTTCTGGAAATCACTTACAACCACGAGCGGCTGCATTCGGCGCTGGGCTACCCGACCCAGCCGCGTTCGAACTGCAGTTGGCCGCGCTGCCCCAGACCGCGCCTCTACATCGAGGAGTGGGGCGAGGGAGCTGACCGCCCCCTCGCCCCACACCCCGGTTTACAATCTTTCCAGCATCACAAACTGTCCCCAGTTTCTTTGTCTCACGCTAAG
>Ga0209068_10000048_pt1 | contig 75887 bp, 65 predicted proteins | sample ColStrG_CSR_2012_FD_187200 | JGI IMG/M metagenome (GOLD analysis project Ga0209068, IMG submission 187200) | Freshwater sediment microbial communities in response to fracking from Pennsylvania, USA - Cold Stream Run_MetaG_CSR_2012 (SPAdes)... | ecosystem: Environmental > Aquatic > Freshwater >...
CTACCGCAGCCAGCCAACACCTGTATTCCAGGCGAGCTGTCAGATCCCGCGTCCCTTGCGGAAATTCGGCGCGACTATAGTGTGCGGGACTACGATTGCAACACAAAGCGGGGCAGCGTCACGGCCCCCAGGATGCCCATGTCCACCGAACCCCTCGCCCGCATCGCCGAGGCCCTTGAACGGCTTGCACCAAACACGCCGCCGGCCCCCGGCTTCGAGACCGCCGATGCGTTCGTCTGGCAGGCGGCCAGCGGCACCTTCCAACCGGTCCCGCACGTCAACCGGGTGCCGCTAGCCTTGCTCAAGGGCATCGACCAGGTTCTGGGGCAGCTGCTGGACAACACCGAGCGGTTTGCGCGCGGGCTACCGGCCAACAACGCGCTGCTATGGGGGGCGCGCGGCATGGGAAAGAGTTCGGCCATCAAGGCGATTCATGCCGAGGTCGGATGCCGGACTGGCCCGCAGCAGGTTGGCGGTCTGAAGCTGATCGAAATCCACCGCGAGGATATCGGCTCGCTGCCCGCCTGCCTCGCCCATTTCCGCGCCAGCCCGCAGCGCTTCATCGTGTTCTGTGACGACCTATCGTTCGATGCGGCGGACACCTCATACAAATCGCTGAAGGCAGTGCTGGAGGGCGGTATCGAGGGGCGGCCCGACAATGTGCTGTTTTACGCGACGTCGAACCGCCGCCACCTGATGCCGCGCGACATCATCGAGAACGAGAGCGGCACGGCTATCAATCCGGGCGAAGCCATCGAGGAGAAGGTGTCCCTGTCTGACCGGTTCGGGCTGTGGCTCGGCTTCCACAATTGCAGCCAAGCACAGTATCTGGAGATGGTTCGCGCCTACGTGCTGCATTTCAAGCTGAAGGTCGCCGAGGCCGAGCTGACACGGGGCGCGCTGGAATGGTCGGTGACGCGCGGGGCGCGGTCCGGGCGGGTGGCCTGGCAGTTCATCCAGGATTTGGCCGGGCGGCTGGGGCAGGGGACATGATGGTCGAATTCGGCCATTCGCCCTACGGAATTGAGCCCTTCGCCCGCCGCCGAATATGAACATCGTGTCCCTGTTGCGCTGGTTCCAACGGGGACACGATGGTCATCTTCGCGCGCCGCTGCGGATTTGGCGTTCGAGCGGTGGACTGAAGCTGACCATCATGTCCCCACCCATTTCGTCCGCATTGTCACCAATTCCTCCGCCGCCGTCGGATGCACTGCTATCGTCGCATCGAACTGGGCCTTGGTCGCGCCCATTTTCACGGCGACCCCGGCAAGTTGGGCCATCTCCCCGGCATCGGCGCCGAGAATGTGGACGCCCAGCACTCGCTGGGTTGCCGTCTCCACCACCAGCTTCATCAGCATCTTTTCCCGGCGTCCGGACAGCGTCGCCTTCATCGGCCGGAAGGAGGACTTGTAGATGTCGACTGCCCCGCGTTTTCGCGCCTCCGCCTCGCTCAACCCAACGGTGCCGATCTCGGGCGTGGAGAAGACCGCCGTCGGCACATTCGCATGGTCGACCGCCGTGGGCGTGCCGCCGAACACACTCTCGGCGTAGGCATGTCCCTCGCGGATCGCGACCGGGGTGAGGTTAAGCCGGTTGGTGACATCGCCGATGGCGTGAATGTGCGGCACGTTGGTCGCCGAAAATCCATCAACGACCACCGCACCGTGCTTGTCCAATGCAACGCCCGCTGCCTCCAGCCCCAGTCCAACCGTGTTGGGAACGCGGCCAGTCGCCGCCATGACTTCGTCGGCCTCGATCAAGCTGCCATCGGCAAGCCGGACGATCAGGTTGCCGGCCGATTTGTCGACCCGCTCGATGCTCGCCTTCACGCGCAAGTCGATGCCCTTGGCCGCATACTCCTTGTGCAATCCGGCGCGGAGGTCGTCGTCGAAACCGCGCAGGATCTCATCGCCGCGATAGAGCAGCGTGACCTGACTGCCGAGGCCGTGGAAAATGCCCGCGAACTCGACCGCGATATAGCCGCCGCCGACGATGACGACATGCTTGGGTTGCCGCGACAGTTGAAACGCCTCGTTGGAGGTGATCGCGTGCTCGCAGCCAGGCACGTTGGTGTCGACGAACGGCATCGCGCCGGTGGCGATCAGGATATTCCTCGCCGAAACCAGGCGGTTGTCGGCAACGAGACGCACGCGATGTGGTTGCTCCAGCATCGCGCGGGTTCGCAACACCTCGACGCCGGCACCCTCCAGCGTCTTGTTATAGGCACCCTCTAGCCGGCTGATCTCCGTGTCCTTGTTGGCGATCAGGGTTTTCCAATCAAAGCTGGGCTTGGGCACGCTCCAGCCGAACCCGGCCGCGTCGGCGAAATCGTCGGAGAACCGGCTGGCGTAGACCAGCAGCTTCTTGGGCACGCAGCCACGGATGACACAGGTGCCGCCAACCCTGTATTCCTCTGCCACCGCGACCTTGGCTCCGTAGCCGGCCGCTATTCGCGCCGCGCGAACGCCGCCGGAGCCCGCACCGATGACGAACAGGTCGTAGTCGAAAGTTCCGCTCGCAGAAATCATCTTGGCCGCCCTTTCAGTTCGGCGGATCGGCGAGACCCGGCGCGATGAGGCTTTCAACGCCCTTGGGTCCGGCGATGAAGGCTAGGTCGCACAGGCCAATGAACAAGCCATGCTCCACCACGCCCGGTATGATCCGCAAGGCGGCGGCAAGGTCGAGTGGTTCGCCAATGCGCCCGAACGCGCAATCGACAATGAGATTGCCGTTTTCCGTGACGAACGGCTTGCCGTCCTTGCCCATGCGCATCGCGATCGTGCCGTCGTACCCGATCTCGCGCACCATCGCGGCCACCATGTTGCGGGTGGCGATGGCACCGTACGGCACGACTTCGACGGGCAGCGGGAACTGGCCCAAGGCAGACACTTTTTTCGAAATGTCCGCGATCACCACCATGCGGTCCGAGGCGGTGGCGACGATCTTCTCGCGCAGCAGCGCGCCGCCGCCCCCCTTGATGAGCGTAAGGACGGGATCGATCTCGTCGGCACCATCGATGGTGAGGTCGAGATGTGGCGATTCATCCAGTGTCGTCAGCCGGATACCCGCGGCGGCGGCCAATTTGCGCGTTGCCTCAGAGGTCGGCACGCACACAACATCCAGACCGTCGCGAACGCGCAATGCCAGCGCCTCGATCAGCTTGGCCGCCGTCGAACCCGTACCGAGGCCAAGCTTCATGCCAGGCTCGACCAACCTGGCAGCCTCGGTCGCGGCCGCCAGCTTCTGCGCCTCGGCATCCTTCAACATCAGCCCCGCGAACGCCGCCATCTGCCCCTCAGGAAATGCCGCCCATCAGCAAATATTTGAGCTCGAGGAATTCCTCGACGCCGTGGTGCGAGCCCTCGCGCCCGAGGCCGCTTTCCTTGACGCCGCCGAACGGGACTTCTGACGATGCCACCAGCCCCTCGTTGATGCCGACCATGCCATATTCCAGCGCCTCCGCCACACGCCAGACGCGGCCGATGTCGCGCGAATAGAAGTACGAGGCGAGGCCGAACTCGGTGTCGTTGGCCATGCGGATGACCTCTTCCTCGGTCTTGAACTTGAAGAGCGGCGCAACCGGCCCGAACGTTTCCTCTCGGGCGACCTTCATATCCGAGGTGACGCCCGTCAGCACCGTCGGCTCGAAGAAGTTGCCGCCGAGCTTGTGCCGTTTGCCACCGGCGACGACCTTGGCGCCCTTTGCCAGCGCATCGGCGACGTGCTCTTCCACCTTTTCGACCGCCGCCTTGTTGATCAGCGGGCCGGTGGTGACGCCCTCCTTGGTGCCGTCGCCCACCGTCAGCGCATTGGCGGCGGCAACCAGCTTGGCCGCGAATGCGTCGTACACGCCCTCCTGGACATAGATGCGGTTTGCGCAGACGCAGGTCTGCCCGGCGTTGCGGTATTTGGACGCCATCGCCCCGGTCACGGCCTTATCCAGATCGGCATCGTCGAAGACGATGAACGGCGCGTTGCCGCCCAGCTCCATGCCGACCTTCTTCACGGTCTTGGCGCATTCGGCGATCAGCAGCTTGCCGATCTCGGTCGAGCCGGTGAAGGTGACCATCTTGACCGTGGGATTGGACGTCAACTCGGCACCAATCACGCTCGCCTTGCCGGTGATGACGTTGAGCACGCCCTTCGGAATGCCCGCCTGATGCGCCAGTTCCGCCAACGCCAGCGCCGTCAGCGGCGTCTCCGAAGCAGGCTTCACCACCGCCGTGCAGCCCACGGCCAGCGCCGGGCCGATTTTGCGGGTGATCATGGCGGCGGGAAAATTCCACGGCGTAATGGCGGCGACGACGCCGATCGGCTGCTTGATGCAGATGGCGCGCGCGTCCGGCTTGAAGGTGGGGATGGTCTCGCCATAGATGCGGCGGCATTCCTCGGCGTAGAATTCGATGAAGCTGGCCGCATACATGACTTCGCCCTTGGCCTCGGCCAGCGGCTTGCCCTGCTCGGCTGTCATGATCGCCGCGATCCTGTCGGCATTGGCCACGATCAAGTTGAACCAGGCGCGCATCAGGTTCGAGCGCTCCTTGGCGGTCTTTTTCGACCAGGCCGGGAAGGCGGCGGCGGCGGCCTCGATGGCAGCGCGGGTTTCCTTGGCGCCCATCATAGGCACCTTGGCGATCTCCTCGCCGGTGGCCTTGTTGGTGACGCGCAATGTGCCCTCGCCGACCCAGGCGCCGTCAATATAATTGCGCTCGCGGATGAGAGTTTCGACGCGCTGGTCCATGATCGGGATCCTTTGAAGGGGAGGGGTAGTTTGGGTTGGTGGCACTATCGACCATTCTGCCGCCGACCTCAAGCGATGCCCGAAACGAAGGCAGTGCCTTTACAGCTTGACGGGCCGTGCGGGGCCCGGCACACCGGCTGGCGACATGATCAACACCGCGAACGCAGCCGGCATCGCCCTTGTCACCGGCGCGGCCAAGCGCATCGGCCGCGCGATCGCGCTCGACCTTGCCGCGCACGGCTGGGCCATCGCGGTTCATCACCACCGCTCGCAAGCCGAGGCAAACGACGTTGTCGCCGCGATCTCCGTTGCTGGAGGCGATGCCGTGGCGCTGTCCGCCGACCTTGCCGACCCGTCCGATGTCGCTGGATTGTTGCCAGCCTGCGTCCGGGCGCTCGGCGCCCCGAGCTTGCTGGTCAACAATGCCTCGCTCTTCCTACCCGACGAGGTCGGCTCGCTGGAGCCGGTCTTGTGGGATCGCCACCAGGCTGTCAACCTTCGCGCGCCCGTTTTGCTGGCGCAAGCAATGGCTGCGCATCTGCCCACTGGCGTCGATGGCAATATCGTCAACATCGTTGATCAACGGGTGTGGAGGCCCACACCGCTATTCTTTTCCTATGCTGTTGCAAAAGCTGGGCTTTACGCCGCCACGACCATGCTTGCCCAGGCGCTGGCTCCCCGCATCCGGGTCAATGCCATTGGCCCCGGCCCGACGCTCCAGAGTATCCATCAAACTCCCGGGCAGTTCGCCGCCCAGGGGAACGCTCTCCCGCTCGGGCACGGCGCAACCCCGGAGCAAGTTGCTGATGCGGTTCGGTTCCTGGTGTCGGCGAGCGCGATGACCGGGCAGATGATCGCGCTCGACGGCGGCCAGCACTTGGCCTGGCGCACGTCGGATCTGGCGGTGGATGCCGGAAACATCGAGGTTCCAGGGACCCGACCAGCCCCACAGTCCGCGGCCGGCATCCGGCACGTCCTTGTCAACCGGCTGGAAATTCAAACCACCATCGGCGTCCACGATGAAGAAAAGCGGGCGCCCCAGCGGGTCTGGGTCAGCGTTGATCTGTCGGTGGCCGAACAGGGACCAGCCGACAGCGATCGCCTCGAGGATGTGCTCGACTATGGCGAAGTGGTGCGGCGGATCCAACAGATTGTGCTGGCCGGCCACGTCAATCTGGTCGAAACGCTCGCCGAAAGAGTTGCTCGCGATTGCCTCACCGACCCCCGCGTAACCGCCGCGCGGGTGAAGATCGAGAAGCCAGACGTGATCTCCAATGCCCAATCCGTCGGCGTGGAAATCGTCCGCAAGCGCGGCTGAACTGTTTCCACCGGCTCAATCTACCCTCTGTTCAAAACGCGCCAACTACCGTAAAGCTACTTATACGGTTTTATGTCGGGGGCGTCATGGTCGAGGCTGTTCACAGCACCAGCAAGCTCAACGTATTTCTGTCGTACAGCCGAGACGATCTGGATTTCGCCGACCAGCTCGATGCGGCGCTCGGTTTGCATGATTTCGCCATCACCATGGACCGACATGGAATATCCGGTGGCGAGGACTGGAAACGCCGGCTGGGCGCACTGATCCGTGACGCCGACACGGTGGTGTTCGTGCTGTCGCCCAGCTCAGCCAGCTCCGACATGTGCGGCTGGGAAGTGGTGGAGGCGAGCCGGCTCGGCAAACGCATCCTGCCGGTGTTGTGCCGTCCGCTTGAAGGCGCCAAGCCGCCCGCTCTGCTCGCCGACCTCAACTACATATATTTCTATGCGACGCCTACCGTGCCCGGCTCCGGTTTCGGCACCGGGCAGGTCCAACTCCTGGCTGCCCTCAACACCGATCTCGATTGGCTGCGCGAACACACCCGACTCTTGCAACGCGCCATCGAATGGGAAACTGGTGGGCGTCCGGTCAACCGGCTGCTTTCGGGCGGTGACATTGCGGCAGCGCAGGCCTGGGCGGCGCGGCGGCCGAGGGCTGCGCCCGAGCCGACGGCGGTGCAGCTGAATTTCATCCGCGCCAGCGCGGACGAGGAGGTGGCGCGATCGGACGCACAGCGCAAACAACTCGACGTGATGGCGGCGGCGCAAACCGAGCGCGAGAAGGCGCTGCGGACTGCGGAGGATGCCCAACGACGGTCGGCGGGCTGGCGACGCGCCGTATGGCTGGCGGTCGGCATAGGGTTCGTCGGAGTAGGGTCATTCGCCGTGTGGGCGCTATCGGAGCGGGCAAGTGCAATCGCGGCGCTTGAGAGCGCAAACGCGGAAACCGCCCGAGCTGAATCGGAGAAAGCCAGGGCCAAGAAGATGCTCGAATCCTCCACGAACCTCATTGTCACCTCGATCAACCGCGGCCAATTCGACACTCAAACCTATGGCGACGTGTTCTCCGTTTTTGCGAGCGGAGCGGACCTTGGTGAAGCCTATTCCATGAGCAATCTTGGATGGATGTATTCCCACGGCTACGGCGTGGACCAAGACTACGCCAAGGCGCGCGAATGGTACGAGAAGGCCGCAGCGCTAGGCTATGAGGGAGCCATGTCGAATCTCGGCTCGCTTTACGACGACGGATTCGGAGTTCCACAGGACTACGTCAAGGCGCGCGAGTGGCACGAGAAGGCCGCCGCCAAGGGTCATGCCGGCGCGATGGTCAATCTCGGTGCTTTGTACGAGGAGGGTCGCGGCGTAACGCAGGACTACACCGTCGCCCGCGCATGGTACGAAAAATCGGCAGCCAAGGACAATGCCGATGCCCTGAACAATATCGGGGCGATATACGATGACGGCCATGGCGTGCCACAGGACTACGTCAAGGCCCGAGAATGGTACGAAAAAGCCGCCGCCAAGGAGAGCGGAGCCGCCATGAAAAACCTTGGCTTGCTCTACAGCAGCGGACACGGCGTGCCCCAGGACTACGCCAAGGCCCGCGAATGGTATGACAAGGCAGTCGCCAAGGACAATGCCAGCGCCATGAACAACCTCGGCGATCTCTATGTCGACGGGCATGGCGTGCCGCAAGACTATGGCAAGGCGCGCGACTGGTACGAACGGGCCGCTGGAAAGGACTACGCGACCGCGATGGCCAATCTTGGTTGGCTCTTCGACATTGGGCGTGGCGTGCCACAGGACTATGCCAAGGCGCGCGACTGGTACAGCAAGGCCGCGACAAAGGGCAACGCGTCGGCGATGAACAATCTGGCCGTGTTGTACAGGGATGGGCTGGGGGTGCCGCAAGACTATGGCAAGGCGCGGGACTTGTTCGAGAATTCCGCGGCGAAGGATTATGCTGTCGGGATGAGAAATCTGGGCGCGCTTTACGAGGGTGGTCTCGGCGTGACGCAGGACTACGCCAAGGCACGAAATTGGTACGAGAAAGCTTCGGCCAAGGGGGACGCAAGCGCTACGCGCAAGCTGGCCAAGCTGGCCATTCATCAAGCGGCCGCAGTGGGCCACCACGACGAGGCGTTGAAATTACAGGAGAAATTCTCAGTCGAGATCGAGAAAACGGAGACCGCGAGTGCGGGCAAACCTGGCGCCAAGACCGCGGATGAGCTGTTGGTTGTGGCGTGGTACGCCATTTTCGCTCGCGACTATGCCAAGGCTCTGGCCGCCAGTGACCGTGCGCTCTCACTCAACACAGACGATCTTGCCATCGTGACCAACCGCGCCCACGCGCTCATGTTCCTTGGCAGGACCGATGAGGCGAGAGCGCTCTATTTGGTGAACAAGGGCAAGAAGGTCGCCAGCATGGACAACAAGGCCTGGGAAGCCGTCATCGCAGACGACTTCGCCGAGTTCCGCAAAGCCGCCTTGACCCATCCTCTGATGTCTGAAATCGAGTCCGCGCTTGGGTTGGCCAAGTAGTCGCCCCGGCGACTGTTCGTTAACGCAACGTTTCAGGTTGCATCGTCAATAAATGACGAAAAACGACCCTTTGCCACAAAATCGACCGGCAAGCGTCAAACTGCGGCCCGAACTTACGGAAAATTTACTACACCCAGCTGAACAATCAGCGGCTGTCGGGAGAACCGAGGGTTAGCGGCTCTCACGGCGAACGATAACCAAGCGCGTCAATCGCGCGCGTAACGCGTGTTGGGTAGTGAGTCATGAAGCGTATGCGTACACCAATCGTCGCGGCGTTTGCCGTCATGGCCGCCGCATCGGGGGCCGAGGCCGCCAATACACCCGAAATCCTGCTGAGCAAGGGCAACAAGGTGCCGGCGTGCGTCACGCCTGAGCATCTGATGACGTTCATGGAGGGTCGCAACAAGGCGCTTCCAGCCAAGTTCCGCGAAATCGCCGCCGACTACAAGCGGCATGGCGAGGCGCTGCATATCCGCTGGGACTATGCCTTTTACCAAATGCTGGTGGAGACCAATTACCTGAAGTTCGTCGCCGGTCCCGGCAAGCGCGGCGACGTCAGCCCTGGGCAAAACAACTTTGCCGGCCTCGGGGCGACTGGCCACCGGGTGCCTGGCGAGAGCTTCCCCGATGTCGATACCGGTGTGCTCGCTCATCTCCAGCATGTGCGCCTCTATTCGGGCGATCCGGTCGACAATCCGGTGGCCGAGCGGACCAAGCTGGTTACCGACCTGATCCTGCCCTGGGCCCAGAGTCTCAAGCATCCTGTCACTTTCACCGACCTCACGCACAAATGGGCGCCGAGTGGCCATTCCTATTCCGATGCCATCGAAGGCACCGCCGACCTCTACCGCCAGGCCTTCTGCGGTGGCAGCGCCGGCCAAGAGACGGCCAGCGCCGACGAGACAGCCGAACCGGTTGTCAAGACGCCCGCCAAGCCCCTCGCCAAGGTGGTGGTGGCTATGAAGGTTCCTGCCATGCCCGCGGCCAGCGATGCGGCCGGCGCCGACGATGCGGCAGCGGACAATCAATCGCCCGCGCCGATGGCGCTCGCGGGGCCGGCATTGAAGAAACCGGCTCGGATCGCGGCGGCCAAAATCGTGATGCCGACAGACTCGGCCAAGGCCCCAGACGTGGACGGTGACGGTCAGCCCGATACCGCCGACGAGCAGATGAGCCCGGTCGATGGCACCTCGGATTCGATCGCTGACTTGGACCCCGCCCGAAAGGCCATTCCCCCGATCAAGTCGCCCAGCACCAAGCTGCCTGTCGCGGCAACTGTCACCGCACCCACGGTAGATACCGCGAACGAGGGCACGGACATCGCGGCCGCTGGCGATGGCGGTGATGGCGGCGCGATCGAGGTCGCCGCTCCGGTAGCCAAGGTCCGCGCGGTCAAGGTCGCGGCCACGAGCATCGTTACGGCCTCAACCGCTGACCTGCCGGCATTGCCCACAAAATTGACCGCAAAGGCCCCCGGCAAGACAGCAGCAAAAGCGACGGTGGCAGAGCCAGCAGATACGACATCATCGACAACAGAAACGACGACAGAAGACGCCGCAAGCAATACCCAGCTTGCCTCGTTAACGGTTCCCGCCAACCCCGCGCCGCTGCGAAACTGCAAGGTGTTCACCGCGAGCTATGGCGGAGGCAAGTCTCTGCTCATCCAATCGCTGGAGGGCGACCACACCCGCTTCACGGCGTTGACGGTCAACGAGACGAAGGCCGATGCCCAGGCCAATGCGTTCATCAATGTCTATGCCAAGGGTGGTCAGAAAATTGGCGAGTTCGGCACCCAGAACGAGGCGCTGACAAAGGCCTTTCAACTCTGCCCCGAAAGCTGAAGAGGCTTTCGAGTCTTTGCTTGCCGCAGGCGACTCCGCTCCGCGGAGCCGGCCGCCTGCGGCTGTAAATCCAATGGAACGTGCAAAGAAAGACTCTTCGATCTCGGAAGGTAGCCACCGCTTCCGGCCGGCTCCCCGGAGGAGAGTTGGAAGCCGCAAGCAAGGGCCTTAAAACGGAATCTCGTCGTCCAGATCCTTTTCGAACCCGCCACCGCTGGGCTTGGCCGCGCCCTTGCCGCCACCGGGACCTGTTCGCTCCGTCGGACCCGCGATATAGTCCGATTGCCCCCCCTCCTGCATCGCCGCCGCACCGGCGCCACCCTGACGGCCATCGAGCATGGTCAGGACCGAATTGAAGCCCTGAAGCACGACTTCGGTCGAGTAGCGCTCCTGACCGTCCTTGTCCTGCCATTTGCGGGTTTGCAACTGGCCCTCGACATAGATCTTGGCGCCCTTCTTGACGTATTGCTCGACGACCTTGCAGAGACCCTCGTTGAACACCACGACACTATGCCACTCCGTCTTTTCCTTGCGCTCGCCGGTGGTCTTGTCGCGCCAATTCTCGGTCGTTGCGAGGCGCAGGTTCGCGATCGGCCGGCCGTCCTGGGTACGGCGGATCTCGGGATCCTTGCCCAGATTGCCGATCAGTATGACCTTGTTCACGGACCCTGCCATGACACGCTCCCGTTGCTGATTGCTCTACCGAATCGCCTGAAGAGTAGCGGCAACCATCGCCCCGGCCTTGAAAAGCGATACCTTCTCCACAGGTACGCAAGCCGGTCGACGTTCACTTAATGTTCACGCTAGCACGCGCGGCCTAGCGGCGCAAGAGCGCCAGCCAGATACCGCCGCCGATCAGGATTGCCCCGCTTGCCCGCGACATCGCAACCCTTCGCGGTCCGGTTATCCATCCTCCCGCCCGGCCCGCCAACACCGCATAGCCGCCGTCGAGCACGATACCCAGGGCCATGAAGGTCAGGGCGAGCAGCAGAACCTGAGGCCCATAAGGTCGTGTTGTATCGACGAATTGGGGGATGAAGGCGCCAAAAAATAGCAGCACCTTGGGGTTGGAGAGCGCAACTCCCAAGCCTTGCCAGAAAAAGCCCTGACCCGGTCGCTTGGCCGTCGTCGATCCGGGTGAAACGGCGTCCTCTCGCGCCATCAGCATCCGGAATCCCAGCCAGACCAGGTAGAGCGCGCCGACGATGCGAATCCAGTCGAACCAGGCCCCCATCAGCGACATGACGGTATTTAGGCCGAGCAGCAGGACGCCGAGCATCATCGCCAGCCCCATCTGAGTGCCCGCGATGTTCAAGAAACCTGCCCGCGCGCCGTATCTCAGGCTGTTGGCAATGATCAGCGAGACTGTCGGGCCGGGCACGATCAGCACGACGATCGAAGCCAGAACATAGGCAAGATAGAGTTGAATTGTCATGAGAGAGCTCTGCCAAGAAGCGACGTCATCAGACACGGTAAAGTTATATCAAGAAAGTTTTCATAGGCTCGTCAACCTATCGCGCCCGTTTCCGGTGCAGGAGCCCCCTATGTTGCGTCGCGTTCATCCGGCGTTGTTGCACGGCGCGGTCATGGCGGTTTTCTTCTTCGTGGGCGTTCGCCTGGAGAAGGCGCTCGAAGCCCCACGGCGCGAGCAAGCAGCTGAAGCGCGCGGCTTGGTGGCCCCGCCCGCACTGCGGCTCTCGCCGCCGGCGCCCACGAATTCCGGCGCCCCGCGTCAGGATGCCGTTGCAACGTTTACCGTTCCACCTGCGGCGTCTATCGTGCCGGACGCACCACCGCTCGAAGAGGATGAAAAGCCCTCGACAGTATCTGGCAAGGATCCGGAAACCGATGTGGACTTTGTCGAGTTGAAGAACCTGCCAACGGTCATGGGGCAAGCCGAGGACCTGACCGAGCCGGCCCGCGACGTCAACATGATTGACGAGCTGGGTGTCCCGGTTCCCGACGCCGTGGCCGCACCGGCACCAGCGCCTGAAGCGGCGGTCGAGCCGAGTTCCGACAAATAGGCCCTGCTGGCGCACCGAAGGTCCGTGGGCCTAACTGCCTGCCAGCATGTCAAAACGGTCCGGCTTCAGAATGAAAATGGAGTCGCCTTCCCGCCTCACAAAGCCGATCTGTTCATAGAATCCTTCCACGCCGCCGTTCCGATGATCGACATCCAGGCGGATGAACCGACAGCCAAATTCGCGGCCCTGCCGTGCCGCCTCAGCCAGCAACCGCCGTCCAAGCTGGGCATCGCGAAAGTCGGGTTCCACGTAGAGATCGATCACATAGAGACCAGGTGATCCGATCCAGGTTGAATACAGGATCGAATAGAGACAGATGCCCACCATCCTGTCGGAGGCCTCGGCGACTACCCCTCGCCATAGCGGGTGAGCGCTGGAACCGGCTTCTGCCATCGCCTGCGGAGTTATCGTGGCCTGGCTCTCGTCACCGACATGCGCTGCCAGCGCCTTGACCAACCCCACGATGGCCTCGGCATCTGACGGCGTGGCCACGCGGATGTTCACCCGTGCCTTTGCTCCGGGGACCCCCTGCTGCTTGCCGTTTGACGCCATACGGCTCTTGCCACGTTGGTCGGAATCCGATGAGCCACCGAGCCATTTGGCGGGCCAGTACTCGAAATTGTCAAGTCGACAGCCAGCTCGACGAACCTTGGCACGCATACTGGCGAGATCAGTTGAACCTCTGGGCCCGAGGCAGCGACAGACCAGGCGTTACCACTTGAGGCGATCATCCCACCTTCGAGGCTCGCCCTATTCACAACCCAAGGAGAGACGTCATGAAGATCAATCTATCGCTCGCAGCTCTCGCGGCTGCTGGTATTGTCACTTTGACCTTGGCGTCCACGGCCAGTGCCGGCTCGCTGAACCACAAAGTCAAGTTGCTGCCACTGGGTCATGCGGCCGTCGCTGGCCAGACTCAGTTCATAAATCCAGGTGTCCTGGTCAGTCTCAATCCGCAGCCGCTCCCGCCCGGCAATTCGGTGATGATTAATCCGCAGCCCCTGCCGCCGCGAAATTGGGTGATGGTCAATCCACAACCGCTCCCGCCTCGGGTGCAATAGGGCAAGAACCGTCCGTCCCGCACCATCAAACCTTCTGCATTTCCTCGTGCGTTGTTCGCAGCGTCGCGAGGATTTCCGCTTCGGTGTGGGCGGCCGTGAGGAAGAAGCGCAGGCGCCCAGCCTTCATTGGTACGCCAGGATAGATGATCAAGGATGGATTGACTCCACGCGCGAACACGCGGTGCCACAGCCGGATGGCCTTGATGCCGCTGCCCGGCAGAATTGGCAACATTCCAAACCCTGCGCTGCCCGCGGTGTTCATGCCCAGTTCCTTGGCGGTTCGCAGGAACAGCTGACCGTAGGAGTGCAGCCGGGCAACGCGCTCGGGTTCGGCCTTGATGACGCGGAGTGCCGCCAACGCCGCGGCCGTGTGTGCCGGAGGCAGACCGACCGAGTAGACAAATCCTGGGGCCGAGTGCTTCAAGACCTCGATCAGCGTCTTGTCGCCGGCGATATATCCACCGCACGAAGCCAACGTCTTGGACAGCGTGCCCATCCAGATGTCGACCTTCTTTCCGTCCACGCCACAATGCTCACCAATGCCTCGGCCAGTCTTGCCAAGCACACCCAGACCATGGGCATCATCGACCATCAGCCAGGCGCCATACCGTTCCTTGATCTCGACCACGCGGGCAAGATCAGGCAAATCGCCCTCGGTGGAATAGAGCCCTTCGATAATCACCAGCGCGTTGCGGTGGTTGTCCCGCTCTTCGCGCAGAATTTTCTCCAGCGAGGCGAGGTCATTGTGTTTGAACGCTCGGGTGGTCGCCCCCGACAAGCGCATTCCGATCACGGCGCTGTTGTGGACGAACTCATCGTGAACGATGAGGTCAGCATCAGTCATGATCGAGCCGATGGTGGAAACATTGGCCGCATGACCGCTGACGAACAGCAGCGCGTCCTCGACCCCGAGGAATTCCGCGACCTCGCGCTCCAATTCCATGTGCAGCGGGGTCTGGCCCGCCACCATGCGGCTGGCGGAGACACAGGTGCCGTAGGCCGCGGTCGCGGACTCGGCGGCCTCGCGCAAGGATGGATGCTGGTTGAGCCCGAGATAGTCACACCAGGCGAAGTTCAGATAGGACTTGCCCTCGATGGTGATGGAGTTGCCGCTTGCGCCCTCGACGGTGCGAAAGAACGGGGTCTTGAGGCCGATGACGTTGCCGATGGTTTCGTAGCGGCGGAGAGACTTGTACATCGCCAAATCAGTGAACCGGGGCTTGGCGTAGCCTTTAGCTGGAGACTGATCCTCAGCGCCACGGTTCGAAAACATGCTGACCGACGCGGCCAGCCGCTTGTTCCAGGACTGCTTTTTGGTTTTCATTACTCGCTCACTCCCGACACTGCGTCACACCGGAGACACTTTCAGGTGCTTCCGCAGGCAACGCTAAACGTGATGCCCGGCTCAACAACAACCTCCAATTACCATTATGGCAAACGGAGTTATGCCGGTTTCCTGGTTAAGGACCGTAGCTTCGCCGCCGTCAAGAGTTGTGTCGACACACCTCCGCGATCACCTTTGGCGACTCTGTGATCGACACCCTTCCTGCTTGCCTGGCGTGACTGGCGTGATAACGGTGGCGTCCGCGTCGCTTCTGCCCCTCCTTGCCCCTTGCAGCGGATTCGACAACCATGCAGGATCGCCTCCCCGGTAAATCGGCCAAAGTACATCCGCTGATATTGTCTGGTGGCTCGGGGAAGCGGCTGTGGCCCCTGTCTCGCCAAGCCAACCCCAAGCAGTTCCTCAAGGTGCTGGGCGACCACAGCCTCTTTCAGGAGACCTGCCTGCGCTTGCGTGGTACCGCGTTTGCCAAGCCGACCGTCATCGCGAATGACGCGCACCGCTTCCTGGTCGCTGAACAGATGCGCGAGATCGGTACCGAACCCAATTCCATCGTGCTCGAACCCGTCGGCCGCAACACGGCGCCGGCCGCGGTCGTCGGCGCGCTGCTGGCCGCGCGCGAGGACGCCGACCGGTTGATCCTGCTGCTGCCTTCCGACCACGCGATCGCGGACACTACTGCCTTCACTGAGGCCGTCGCCGCCGGCATCAAGGCTGCCGAGGCAGGTGCCATCGTGACATTTGGCGTCAAGCCCGACCGTCCGCACACCGGCTATGGGTATATCGAGGTCACCGGCAAGGATGACGCCGCCGCACTGCAAGTCAAACGCTTCGTCGAGAAACCTGATGCCCTGCACGCAAAGCAATATGTCGAGAGCGGACGTTTTTTCTGGAATGCCGGCATCTTCCTGTTCAACGCTCGCGCGCTGATCGATGCGGTGGAGCAGTTCGCGCCAGGCATACTGGCTGCCTGTGCCGAAGCCATCGCCAACGGCAAAAGCGATCTCGACTTCTTGCGTTTGTCGGAAAGGCATTTCGAAAAGGCTGACAGTATTTCGATCGACTACGCCGTCATCGAGAAGGCGAGCAACATCCGCTGCGTGCCGTTCGATGCTGGCTGGAGCGACCTTGGCTCCTGGACCGAGGTTTGGGAAACTTCCAACCGCGATGCCGACGGCAATGCCGGCAAGGGCGACGTGCAATTCATGAGGGCCAAGGGCAGCTACGCCTACAGCGACGGGGCAGCGGTTTCAGTGCTTGGCCTCGAAAACGTGATCGTGGTGGCGACGCGCGATGCTGTGCTGGTGACCTCGAAGGCGGAGTCGCAAGGGGTCAAGGATGTGGTCGCTAAATTCGAGGCGGCTGGCCGCGAAGAGGTGATCAATCACCAGCGCGTCCACAGGCCCTGGGGCTGGTACGAGCGTCTGGCGCTCGGCGACCGCTTCCAAGTCAAGTGCATCATGGTCAATCCGGGAGCAACGCTGTCGTTGCAAAGCCACTTCCATCGCAGCGAGCACTGGGTGGTGGTTAAGGGCGCAATCGAGGTCACAAAGGACGGCGAGGTCATTGTGCTGGCCGAGAACCAGTCAACCTTCGTGCCGGTCGGTTCGCACCACAGAATGCGCAACCCGGGCAAGATCCCGGCATTCTTGATCGAGGTGCAGTCGGGAGGGTATCTCGGCGAGGACGATATTGTGCGATATGAGGACGTCTATGGACGGGTAGGGACTTAATTGGGCGGGAGATTGCCGTTGAGAATTTAGCCGACGGCTGACCATATTCTGCCGTTTGGCCGTGCCTGTCGCCGTGCTTTGAGCGATTTGGTTGCGGCACAGCAGCGTGGTGAATGTCGCAGCTCATGCTTCAGCCGATCTGCCTTGCGCTTGCCGGACGAGCGGTTCGCATTCGTTTCTGGGCCCCTCAGCCGAAAACTTTGCGCGAACCTATAATCAAAAGAATATAGCAGAGCCAAACCATTGCCCTCACCCGTCGCCTCCGCCAGCCCCTCCCACGGCCGTGGCATCGCCCTCCTCCTGGCGTCCACGCTCGCCTGGAGCACGGCGGGGCTGTTCGTGCGGCTCATTCACATTGATGCCTTGAGCACACTTGTCTGGCGCGGGCCCGCCGGGGGGATTGCGATCCTCGCCTTCATCGTCTGGTTTGAAGGCAAAGGCGCCATCGCGAGCTTTGCGGGCATGGGACCGCTCGCCTGGCTCTACGCCGCACTTTCGGCTGGTGGGATGCTGACCTTCATCCCCGCGCTCACTTACACAACGGTAGCCCACGTCGCCATCATCTATTCTGCCGTACCGTTCGTGGCGGCGGTTCTTGGCTACCTGATTCTTGGCGAGCGGCCGGGCATGTCCGCGAGCGTCGCCAGCCTGCTTGCATTTGCCGGGGTCGGGATCATGGTCAACGGGCACGACGCCGCCAGCAGTCTGTTCGGCGACCTGTTGGCGTTCTGCATGACCTGCGCCACCGCCGTCATGATGATCCTTGGCCGGCGCTATCCCGGCATCCCATTCCTCCCAGCCGCCTCGGCCTCGGGCCTCCTCACCGCGCTGGTGGCGCTACCGCTGGCATCACGGCTTCCGGGAAGCGCCGCCGAACTCGGGCTCATCGCCGCTTCAGGTATCATCAACACCGCGCTGGGCCTCGGATTGTTCGTTCTTGGTTCCCGTCTGGTACCCGCCGTTGAAACGGCGCTAATCGGGGCCCTGGAGGGCCCGCTGGCGCCGCTTTGGGTGTGGGTAGCGTTTGGCGAGACGCCGAGCCTAACCACGCTGCTCGGTGGTTCGCTCGTCACTCTCGCCGTGCTAGGTCATCTCCTGCTGACGGGGACCAGCCGGGGGACATCATGACGCCAATCAGCTTGACGCAATTCGATCTAAGTGCCTTTGGCATCGGGCTACTCGACGTGCTGGCTCTGGCCTGGTTCGTCATATGCACCGTCGGCTACAACCTCGTCACAGGTGCACGCCGCCTGTGGCGGGCGAGCTTGGTCGGCACCATCCAGGGTCATAGAATGCGCTGGATGGCCCACATGGCCCAACGAGACGACCGCGTCATCGACGTCCTGCTGATTTCCAGCCTCGCCACCGGCAACAGTTTCTTTGCCTCGACCTCCATTGTCATCCTGGGCGCGCTGTCAGCGGTGCTAGGCTCTGGCGAGCGTGCCCAGGCAGTGCTTGAACAGCTGCCATTTGCTGTCCATGCGAGCCCAATCGCCTGGGACATCAAGATCATCGTGGAGATGCTGGTTTTTATTTACGCCTTTTTCAAATTCGCCTGGGCGTTCAGGCTGGCCCACTATTCCATGATCATGATGGGCGCAACGCCGTCGGTGCAGACCGAAAGACTTGACGTGCGCCAGGAGCACGCCGCACGCGCCGGACGTATTGCCGGTATTGCGGCCGAGCATGGCAATCTTGGTCTTAGGGCCTACTATTTCGGAATGGCGGCGATCGGCTGGTTCTTCCACCCAGCCGGCTTCATCATCACCACGACACTTGTCATGCTGATCGTCACGCGGCGGGAGTTCTTTTCGCGCACGCTGAGTGTCCTCTCAGATCACCCGACGCGGACGATTTCAACCCTGCCGCCGCTACGATAGGACCGTCGATCTACTTCCCATTGCCGTTTCCTCTGCCAGCCAACGCACGGTCAACGCGATCCAGCAATGCACTGGTCGGGCTGAACTGGGCCGCTTGTGCCGGCGGCAGCGGCATCGAACTGGTTGGAGCAGAGCCAATGACTGGGCTTTGGGCAGGTGTGAGTGCGCTCCGCTCGGCCTGAACAAGGGCAACTGCTGGCGTCGCGATCCTTTCCAGTGCCGCCAGGCGATTGCTGATCACGCTGAGATCGCCGCTGTTGTTCTGGCGCCATTCGTCGATGGCACCCGAGAGGGTCTGCTGGGCGTTGCCAAGCGCGAGCATTGCCTTGCGGATTTGCTCCAGTTCGCTGTCGAGGGTGCCGCGGACCCCGGCCTGATCGGTGCGTTGAGTTGCCAGTGCCCTCTCGACATTGCCAAGCCGGTCGCCGATGCTGGCAACGCCACCCAGTTTGACATCGAGCATCCGCTCGAACGAGCGGTGGCGCTCCTGCAAACTGGCCTCGAGCCGCTGGGTGTCGGCACGATGCCCATCCACCGTCTGCTGCAGTGCAGCAACTTGCGGATCGGCCATCTGAGACCGCTGCGTCACATCTCCAGTTGGGATGAGATCGAACATTTCCTCCAGCGCCTTCATGTCCTTGGCTATGGTGCCTTGCCAGGCCTGCAATTCGGCGCGCTGAGCTCCGATTTGCCGTTCAACACCTTGCATCCTGTCGCCAAGCGTTTCGAGGCCAGGGGGCAGTGCCACGGCGGCTTTACTGGCCTCGGCCAGCCTAGCATCCAAGGCGCGCATCCGCTCACTCGCCGCTTGGTCAATGCGCGCGAAATCGAGCCGCTGGTTCTCCAATGCCTTCTGAACCGAAAGGAAACGGTCGCCGATCAGGGTTTGCAACTGGCCGCTGTCCGGGGCACCGCCAAGCCGCTCGATGCCTTGCAGCCGGTCCGCGATCATTCGTGTGTCGTTGCGTTGGGCACTTAGCGTTTCGTGGAACACCTTGAGCCGGTCAACCAACAACCCTCGCTCGCCGGTCTGGTCGGAGGTCAGCAGATTGAGCGCGCGGTCCAGCCCACGCAACCGGTCTTCCAGCCCCGATACCGCCGAGGCGGTTTGGCCAGCCTGGGCATTGCGGAGCTCGTTTATCGCCAGCCGCAAATCGCGCTGCTCGGCAGCATAGCGATCAATGACCGCCTTGACCTCGACCAGCGGATCGACGGGATCATCCAATTCGCCCTCTATGGCGTGGCGGCGCAGCATCCGCACGACCCGCGACTTGGGGTCGAAACGCAACAGCGCCTCCAAAAGATCGCGTGTGCCGAGCATCCGCTCGTCGCGGCGGCTCGCGGCGGCGGCCGCCAAGTGCATGACGGTGTTGAAGTCCTTGGATGCCCTGAGCTGAGCCACCATCATGGTGTGATCAACCGGGATTTCGCTTGAAATGACCGCAGCGCTTTCGCGTTTGAGGCTTTCGACATTGATGCCGCGATCCTGGAGGACCTGAGCCGACTCTGGCACCCGAACCAGCGCGTGAACGAGATGCTCCAGCATCACCTCACGGGCGCCGTGGGCCTTGGCCACCTCATGGGCGTGATGGCAGCAGGCCAGCACCGTCTCATCCTCACTAAGATATGCCGGCCGATAAGTTGCAACGACCCGGCGGCCAACGGCGGTGCCCGTGTTGGAGCCGGCCGCCATGCCGCTCACATCCGTCTCCATGATTTCATAGGTTCCACTTGGAAGATCGTAGCGGCCCTCCCGGCCGCGGCCCGAAATGTCGTCGTTTTTGTTCGACATGATATCCACTCCAACCCCGGCCGCGCACCACCGGTCGGGCCATGCGATCCTGGCCAGCCGGTCTCATTCGATGAACAGTCTTGCCCCTTCTGACAGGACAAGCTGCGGCGATCCTAGCCAAAAGCTGTTCTTGGCGCGAGCGGGAAGACGGCCTCGTGGTTAGTCGGAGCCGTGTCCAATAGCCATTTACCGGGCGCCAAGGAGGTGCCGACCCGATGCCCGGGTACTCCTTGGCTCGATTCAAAATAGATGGTTCACAACGCCCCTGAGGTCAGCTATAAGGCTGCCACCAAGACGCCTTGGTGGTCACTGACGGGTAATTTGCCCCGATGTCGGCCGAGAGGGCGTTTCCCCGGATAGTCGGTCAGAATCAGCGGTTTGGCGCTGTGAGATGGCGTTCGGGTATGTCGGTGACGCGGGGTGGAGCAGCCCGGTAGCTCGTCAGGCTCATAACCTGAAGGTCGTTGGTTCAAATCCAGCCCCCGCAACCACATCTGACTGTTGAAACTAAGAAGCCTTTGCAGGCTGTCGAAAGACAACTATTGCGCACTTTGGGTTCGGAACGCCCGATCGAGTCCCCGCATGGCCCGGATTCAATCCGACTATCCCTTGAAGACTCTAAACCGACGTTAAGTTGTATCTGAATATTATGCTCGCGGGCCTACGCGCGAAGGCGTCAGCTGGTAAAAGTTCGGATTAGGCTTTAATTGGAAACTGAAGATATTTTTTGCAAAGCGGCTCATCCAATATCATCCGCCTCGCGATGGACGATGACCGAGAACCTGTGTCGGTAATTGCTGCGCCGGCGTCAGAATTTCTTGAGGTGACCTCGCCTCATGTCGAGCCATTTGGTTCTTACTTAGAGCCAGCACCAGTGCTGCTTAATTCGACATATGATCGGCCCGCGTTAAATCATTCGTGTATTAGCATACCAGCTTGATATCGCACAGTTCGCCGACACGGATAAGCAATCCTCGAACTGAGCGCTTGGCTACATTGCGAAGCATCGCCCTCGATTTGGCAGGAGGCATCTCTATGCGATGGAGATCGGGCGAGTTCGACCGCGAATTTCGCTGGCTGACGCGGGCGACCTCGATGAGATGCGCTTGCCGGAAGCGACGCGCGCAGGCATGTTGTCCTTGCTGACAATGGCGCCGGGCTTGAAGGTTGACGATTGGAATCATTCGACACAGGCCAAGAAGCCAGCGCGGCACATTAGGGCAGAGATCACACGGGCTCCAGTGACGACATACGCTCGTAGGCCGGCGACGGGCGTCGCCTTCCGATGACCGTGCGGAACCCTAGTATTGATCCGTGCGACGCGGCCGCTGCGGCGCACCATATTGGTGGCCGTGCCGGACTCGTCGAAGAAGCCACGGCGGCCGGCCTCAAGCACAAGTCATGCGGTTTTGCCGGGCTGTGCGCTCCGCAGTGACCTCAGAACTGTCCAAATCGCTTGTCAGCACGCTTTTTTGAAGCTGTTGCCGTGCCAGCCGCCAGCTCTGGCGAAGCACCTGACCCGGAACTGTTAAAGACATATGCAGCGCCGCGTGCCGCCAGGACCGCCAAGACCGCCGGATGTAACGCGACATCGTCAAAAAGGGCGCTGTGATTGTCGGATACAGAACTGAATGTGGACGATGTCGTGGCCATTGGCACTGCCAATGGCCCCTTGTGGCACGTCTCGCGCAGACCGTGCTAGGTGCGCGCTGCCCAGAAACGCGCGACGGAGTAGGCTTTGAGCGTCAGCGCCCCGCTAGCTTGCAGCTCAAACCTCGTTTCGTCGAGAAGGCCGGGCCTTGTTGCTGCCTCATCAAAATTATCTTCATCGAGAATTGCTGCCCGAAGAGGAACCCCACCGATTCCCACCAGCGACACGCGTTGCTCGCTCTCTGTGAGATTGGCCATCCAGATCTCGGTGCAGCGATCCGTCTGCCAGGCAATGGCCGCGACCAGCGAGCCGTGAGTCGACAACGTTTCCAGAACATTCGACCCGCTCGCGTGGGCAAATCCAGAGATGACGTGATAGAGTGGGTAAACGGCCGGCCCGGGGAGATCATCGAAATATGGCTGCGAATAACTCGTCTTGCTGGCGATGATGCCTGACGGTCCCGACGTCGCGCCCATGCTCGCCACCTCGATGCCGCCTTTTGCGAGTTCGGCGAGATATGCGAGCGTCCAGGCAGCGCCGAACAACCCGCGCTGGCGCGGGTCCATAGCCGCCAAGCAGACACGGCCATTGCCCGGATTTGCCGCTGTTCCGGTGCCGTAGGGGTTGTCGCGTGCGGAAATAGCACTCGGACCGATCCTGTAGGCCTTGCCCTTGATGAAGGCGCGGGTTGAGCGGATCACATGCGGCATCGCTTGCAGTGTCTCCATGACGGACACGTCGTCGGCGGCATGGACGATCGGAAGCGTCGTGTGGCTGACGAAGTCGAGCAGCTCGGCAGGCGGCCGGCAACGGTTCAGCTCGGTGAAGTAGGCGTACGTGCCACCGCCAAGCGGCACCTCCGGAAAGACCACGCGCGCCGCCGCGTACATGGCCGCGAATGAGGGAACCTCCGGCCACTTGCCATCAGGCTGGTAGGATTTCAAGTGCGCCGCCGGAGAGACGGTGATGGCGACCGGCTTGAGCCCGTTGGCATCGGCGATACGCTTCACTTTGGTGAGCGAAACGGCGGGCTCCCCCTGGTCAGGCAGCAGGATTTCAAGCACCGAGTCAGCGCCCGTCGCCGACACGAGCTTGCCTAGCGCGTCTGCTGTCGTCTCCAGGTCGCCGCGACGGCAGTCGAGCCGGCAAACCAGAAGATCGATCCCGGCAGACTTGACGAGATCGGCCAGAGCGATGGCAGCCGCTGCCTCTTCAGACGGCAGACCAATGCCAATTCGGGGCATTTGCTGGCCGGTGGGGGCGTGAACGCTAATCGTCACCGCTGGCAAATCGCTGTTGACGGGAGCCCGGGGCAGCTTGCCCTCACAGGTCACTGTAACCGACTGCCCAAAGGTGTCACCCGCCGGCAATGTATAGGGCCAGGGCAGCGACAATGGACGGATGTATGTCTTGAACGAGGCGTCCGTCCAGTTCCGCTGGTCTTCCATCTCAAAGGCGCCACCTTCCATGCGGCAGGTCACCCTGAGGCCCGGCACCGGTTCGTGGGTCAGTGCCCCGATGTCGAGGAAAGGCTGACTGGGCTCGATCAACCAGGGAAATTGGTCGTGGGTCTTTCGGCCGTCGGTGTGCTCGACCTCGACCGGAGCTCCCGCGATGCCCTCGATCGGATGCAGCACGACGAAACCCGTGCGATTGGTGAGAATATCGGTATCGGGCCTCGCATCCACCTTGAAGCTGAGCCCGCCATCGGCGGTTCCCCGGATCGTGGCCGAGTAGCGCAGCGACCGTCTCGCGTCCGCGCAACGGCCCTCATAGGTGACCTCGAACGCGCCTGACCCTTCAGCAATCTTGAGCCCAGTGATCTCGGGGGTGAAGGTACCCCAATTCTCGTCGCGCACGAGAAAGGCAATGGCGCGAATGACTTCAGTTTCGCCCAGGCGAACATAGCGGACCGCGCCGGCGTCGAGCACCGCGGAAAGCACTCCGGCGCTCAGCAACCGCCCCTTGGCGTCCTTGCTCTCAGTGCCGAACAACTTGACGGATCGCGAAGGCGAACTCGCTGCCATGATCAACTCCTGCAAGACCGGTCAGGCCAGCACCAGGCCCGTATGGGGGTCGATGAGGACCGCCCGATTGAGATCGAAATCCACCTCGATCCGTTCGCCGGCGCGCTGCACGTCGTGAGCCGCGACCTCCGCGACGACCGGATGCTTGTTCAACGAGAATGTGATGTAGGTGCGCGAGCCGGTTGGCTGCACCAACTCTATGGTTACCGGGTAGCGCACGTTTCCCTCCGCCACGGCGGCGGCCGGAGAACGGCGGAGGTGCTCGGAGCGCATCCCAAGGATCACGTCTGGCCCCTGCGCTTGTGTGTTCCGTGGAATGAGCTTCTGCGGCAACGCGAAGAGGATTCCGTCGCCGATGTCGAGCGCAACATTTCCGTCTTGCAGTGTCAGCTTCGCCGGGACGAAATTCATTTGTGGCGATCCAAGAAAGCCGGCCACGAATTGCGACTTCGGGCGCTCGAAGAGGTCGAGGGGCCCACCTTGCTGCTCGATGATGCCGTCACGCATGAGGACGATCCGGTCGGCGAGCGTCATCGCCTCGATCTGATCGTGTGTCACATAAATCATCGTGGTGCCGATCTCTTGATGCAGTCGTTTGATCTCGCCACGCATTTCGTCACGCAATTGGGCGTCGAGATTGGACAGCGGCTCATCAAACAGAAAGATGCGAGGGTTGCGCACGATAGCCCGGCCGATGGCGACGCGCTGGCGCTGGCCGCCTGACAGCTGGCGCGGATAGCGCTCGAGCAGTCCACCAATACCGAGCATTCCGGCAGCCCTTGCGACCCGCGCCTCGATCTCAGCGCGTGGCAGCTTGCGGGCAACTAGTCCGAAGCCGATATTGCGAGCCACCGTCATGTGCGGATAGAGCGCATAGTCCTGGAAGACCATCGCAACATCGCGGTCCCTGGGGCGCATTCCGTTCACCACTTGGCCGCCGACCTCGATTGTCCCGGACTCGATGGTTTCCAGCCCCGCGATCATCCTAAGCAGCGTGCTCTTGCCGCAACCCGATGGCCCGACCAGGACGTTGAACTCCCCGTCCTTCAGGTCAAGATCCATGCCACGTACGGCGTGAACAGCGCCATACCACTTGTGCAGAGCTCTGATCTTCACATCCGCCATGTCAGTTCCAAACCCCGCTCCCAACCACCCGGCTTGGCCGGCCAGCTAGCCGCGCACGGCCCCCAGCGTCAGTCCGCGCACCAAATGTTTCTGCACCAGTATCCCGAGCGCGATCGAGGGCAGAAGCGAGACCATCGAGAGAGCGCTCGATTCACCATATTGCGAGCCTTGGAAGCCGAGGAAGGCCCGGAACACGGTCGGCAGCGTGAAGGCGTGACGGCTGGTCAGAACGAGTGCAAAAAAGAACTCGGTCCAACAGGCGATGAAAGCAAACACGCTGGCCGCGACCACCCCTGGCAATGCCAGCGGCACAGCCACGCGGATGAACGATTCCCAGAGGGTGCAGCCATCAACCAGCGCGGCCTCCTCAAGTGAGCGCGGCATCTGCCGGAAGTAGGCGAACATCATCCAGATCGTGACCGGCAACGTGAAGACGGTGTAGGCGATGATGAGTCCGGCGTGGGTGTCATAGAGGCCGGTGGAGCGGTAGATCAGGAAGATCGGCAAGACCACGGCGATTGGCGGCAGGAAACGCTGTGAGAGCACCCAGAATGATAGATGCTGGCCGCCTGTGTTGAAGCGCGCCAGGCTGTAGGCCATCGGCGTGCCGAGCAAAGCCGAGAGAAGTGTCGCTAGCACCGAGACGATGACGCTATTGATGAGCCCATCAAGGCCGCGATAGGCGAACAGCGCAGCCCAATAGTGGATGAGAGTCGGCTGCGAGGGGAACCATACCGGCGGCACGGCCAGATAATCATTGCTCGGCTTTATCGAGGTGATCGCCACCCAATAGAGAGGACCCAGGACGAAGAGAATCGCCAGCGCGAGCGCGGCGAACCGCAGGAGCCTTGACCATCTACCGAGATGCCCGATGTTCATGGCTTCGCCTCCGCCCGCAACAATCGCCGCACCAATCCCATGATGATGATGGCCGTCAAAATCAGGAACAGCCAACTTCCCGCCGTCGCTTGGCCAAGGTGGAATTGCTGAAAGCCGACCTGGTAAAGATAGTACGACGAGGTGTAGGTGCTCGTCCCGGGGCCGCCGCCAGTCATCATGAAGATCGTGTCGAACAGCTTGATCGCGTCCAGCAGCCGGAACGCAATGGCGAGCGTGATCATTGGCCCGATATAGGGCAGTGTGATGTAGCGGAAAGTCGACCAGTTGCCGACGCCGTCCAATTCGGCCGCTTCATAGAGGTGGGGCGGAATAGCCGTGAGGCCCGCGAGCAGGATCACGAACATGAATGGGGTCCATTGCCAAACATCCGCAAGGACGAGGGCAATGAAGTTCCAGGGTGGCGAAGTCAGCCAGCTGATGGTGACATCGAACCCCAGAAGTTGGCTTAATAGGTAGTCGGTTGGTCCAAACGGCCGCTGCAGCAGAAGCGCCCAGACCTGACCAACGATCACGGGGCTGATGAACAGCGGTATGATCAGGATGGACATGATGAGGCCGCGCCAGCGGAAACTCTGCACCATGATCAGCGCAAGACCGAGGCCGAGCAGGAACTCGAATGTCACGTCGAGCGCTGTCAGCATCGCGGTTACAACCACCGACCAGCGCGCGACCGGATCGGCCACCACCTGGCGGAAATTCTTGAGGCCGACGAAATCGTGACCCGGAACGGAAAAGTCGTAGTTGACGAAGGAAATCCAAATCGAAAACAGCAGCGGATAGATGGATAGCGCGGCTATGAGCGCGACGGCGGGCGCCACCAGCAGCCATTTGAAATTGCGGTCGCACCAGAGCGCGTAGGCCGTCGGCGGCGCAAGACCGGCCCCGCGCCCGGCCGGGTGTTCTGCCGTTGAGGCCTCTGTCATGCCGTGCGGCCCTCGATCGCTGGCGTCGCAAATGCTCGCACGCCTTTGGATTGGCGCGGGTCGGCCATGGCGGCCACCCCGCGCCAGTTGAGCACAATGTTGCCTAGTCGAGCTTCACCGCCATGCCCAGCTTTTCGACCGTATGATCGGCATAGGAACCAGGCAGCTTCTTGAACTCAGCGTAAAATGCCTTCTGCTTGTCGGTGCCGAGCCGATCGGTCGTGGCATCCCATTCGGCCGCGGCATCTGTAAGCGCCTTGGCGGGGTCGGTGCCAGCCCAGACCGAGGTACACATCCGATCGATGGTCAGCGCGTAATCCTGCCAGCCGGGCATGATCATATCGATGACGGCTGTATTGGCCGAATTGCTGAGATTGACCAGGTAGTCCTTGGCGGTCGGCCATAGCGAACGATAGATCGGAGACTTGTAGTGAGACAGCCGGTAGGGATCGCGCAGCGCGTAGGGCGCCATCGTTCGCGCGAGCGACAAGGGCGGGCTGACCACCCACTGCATGAACAGATAGGCGGCCTCGGCGTTCTGCGAGTCGGCGGTCAACGACTTCACATAGCCTGAGGCCATTTCCGGATTGCCCGGCAACAGCGCATAGCCCTCCTTGCCGGCGATCGCCGACTGGGGCACGAAGCTGAACGCCTTATCTCGCTGCGCATAGTTGGAGGTGATGCGGCCCGTCGGCGGCCAGGAATAGAGCATCGCGACCTTGCCTTGCAGCCAGGCAGCCCAGGCTGCGACGGCATCAAGTTCGTTGTTGCCCGGCAGTGAGGCTGTGTTCTGAGCGATCATCTGCTTGAGCGTGGTGACACCAGCGGGTGTGTTGAGCTGCGCCTTCATCGTGTTGTCGTCGAAGAAGACACCGCCATTTGCGCGGAACTGTTGCAGGAACCCGTACTGGTTACCTGGGCTCCCGGCCTTGCGGAAATGCGCCGCGCCATAGACATTCGGCGCCATGCTGTCGGTGATGAACTGGGCCACCTGTGAGTAGTCATCCCAGGTCTTAGGCACCTCAAGCGGCTTGCCGAATTTTTTCTGATAGGCGTCCTTGAGCTTGGGATCGTCGAAAACGTCCTTGCGATAGTAGAGCGCGAACACATCGCCATCGTCAAAGAAGCCCCAGACCTTGCCCTTGTAGGTCGTGATGTTCTTGTAGAGCGGATGATAGTCGTCGAGGTCGGCCTTGTTGAGATGCTTGGCGATATAGTCATCGATCGGAGCGATCACTCCGCCGTCGGCGAGCGAGGGAATCCAAGCCGGTTCGATGTCGAGAATGTCGTAGGCGCCCGATGCCGCGATATGTTCGGCGATCGGCTTGGAATACTGATCGGGATGGGGCAGCTCGACGATGTTGGACGAGATGCCGGTCAGGTCCTCCCATAGCACGCCCGAGAAATTGCGCGGCTCGAGCGCCTGGAGGCCCGCCTCATAGGTCATGTTGAGTGTCTTGCCCTTGAATTGCTGGGCGGCCTTGACGGCGCGGAAGGCCGATCCGTCCGCTGGCCCCTCGGTCGAAGCTTTGACCGCGGCGGCATGAGCCAAGCCCAGAGGCGAATTGAGATCGGCCAGTTCGGTCTTCATGGCGGCACGAGCGACCCCGGACATGAGGGTCGCCATCGAACCAGACAAGGCGATCATGCCGGTCGCCATGCCGAACCTGGTTAGGAATTCGCGGCGCGACGTATCACCCTTCAGCCAGGCATCGACGTCGCCGGAAAGCCCGGCCTCGAATTCGCGCCGTTCACGGTCATTCATCGTCGTCTCCTCCTCGGCGATTGTTTGAGAGCCCGAATTGCCAGCACTTCCGCCGGTAAAAATGCTGGCCGTATATTGCGACGCCCTGCCTTGGAGCCTGCCAAACCGGCTGCCGATCTCCCCCTAATCCCCCCCGCCAAGGCGCGGGGAACAGTCTTCTCCTGCGACGAATTTTTCAGCTGCCTGCTAAGCAAATGCCTTCCGGTTGGCCTCCAGTTTGATCTTCCAGCCAGCGCTTTCCGCGATTGCCGTGTTGACGAGGCCCTTGGGGACGCGGCCATGCATGTAGTCGAGTACGGCGGCGATGTCGGCCGCGCCGATGCCAGCGAAGCATTGGTCGGTCCAGCACAGCGCGTGCGGCGTCAGTATAACGTTGTCAAGTTTGAGGAGCGGATCGTTGACGCTAGGCGGCTCCTGCTCAAGCACGTCGAGGCCCGCGCCGGCGATGCGGCGCTCCTGAAGCGCTTTGGTCAATGCACCTTGGTCGACTGTTGGCCCGCGGGAGGTGTTGATGAGATAGGCTGTCGGCTTCATGGTCGCGAGCCGAGCGACATTCACGATATGCCTCGTTTCCGGCGTCAGCGGACAATTGACGCAAAGGATGTCGGCCTCGCGGAACAACCGGTCTAGGGGGACCAGCTCGACGCCCAGCTCTTTGGCAAGCGCGGGATCGGCAAAGGGATCGTGCGCCATGAATACGAGATCGAACGGCCGCGCCAAACGGAACAGCTCGGCACCAATATTGCCGATGCCGATCGAACCGAGAGTCTTGCCGACAAGGCCGTCGCCCATATGCTGCGAGCGCTTGGCGAAACCGTCCGCACCCTGGCGCGTCAACTGATCCTTGATCATCAGCTTGCCTGTGAGGGCGAACATGAAGGTGAGGATGGACACCGCGACCGGCCTGCGCACGCCATCTGGCGTAATGCACAAGGCTACACCGCCGACGGTGCAGGCAGGGACATCAACGCTGTCATATCCCACGCCGAAGCGTGCCACCAGGCCGATCCTGCTGGCCGCCGCGATGCTGGAAGCGTTGAATTTTGGCGCGAGAAGAATGAGCGCATCGTAGCCGGCAAGCATTTGACCAGGCATCACGCCATCGATCGGACTGACGTAGCCGACGTCAACCTCTGGATTGGAGGTGAGCGGAGAGAGGTCAACCATCGGATAGGCTGGTGAACCATCCGGCTTCACGAAATCGCCGCTCAGGGCAACGCGGAACTTTGCCATTGCACCCTTCCCACGAATCTATTTGCGCTTGGCAGACTTGGCGCCGGCGGGTTGATCTGCGCCCGACTTCAATTTGCCGACCGCTTCGGCGAGCGCATTGTGCAGTACCCACACATCGCCCGAATAGCAGATAAAATCGAAACCCTGGGCGTGAATCTCCAGGCCTTGTTCGACCGTTGGCACCAAGCGGCCAAGGGATTTGTTCTGTTTGCGCGTGGCGGCCGCCACCTTGTCGATCGCCGCCTTGAAATCCGGATGGTCGAACTCGCCCGGTATGCCGAGCGATACCGAAAGATCAAAATGGCCGACCCACAGGCAGTCGACGCCTGGCGTGCTGGCGATTGCATCGGCGTTCTCGACGCCCTCGGCGGTTTCGATTTGCGCGAACACCGTTGTACGGCGGTTGGCGGCCGCAAGCTTGTCCTTGACGGCCCCTGGCCGGTAGTCGTCGTGAGCCACCTGCAACGCGACGCCGCGCATCCCGTCGGGATGGTATTTGATCGCATCGACGATGCGCTTGGCCTCTGACCCAGAGCCGACCATCGGCATCATGATCCCTTCAGCGCCCATGTCGCAGATGCGCGCGATATGGTGGTATTCGCGCGATGGCACACGGACGATCGTAGGCAGTTCAGCCGCCTGCATATAGCGCACAGCGCTCTTGACCGTTTCGATCGAGAAGCCGGAATGCTCCATGTCGAAAAGCGCGAAATCGCAGCCGGCGGATTTCATGATGTGGCCGATTCCCGGCGTCGCGAATTCAACGATGAAGTGACCCACCTTCATCTGCCGGGTTCCAGCCATTTCCCTGAGGCTTGATTTGGTCATGCGGAGTCCTTCTAGGTTCCTCGCTTCTGCCAGGTGGGGGAACGGCCGGCGAAATGCAGGCGGCCGGTCGAAACTGCTTTGGAGAGCACCATGTTTGCGCTCTGCCGGTCGAACTCGATGAAATGGCGGGTTGCCATGTGGCAGTCGAAAGCCGGCCTGTCATCGTAGATCTCGTACAGGAACACTGTGTTCGGTGAACCCTCCGAAACAACGACATCGAACTGGCGGCAACCCGCCTCTGTCTCGGCCGAAAGCCGGGCATTCTCCGCCACCAGTCGCAAAAAATCCGACAACTCATCGGACTTTACGCGAAACTCGACTGTCACCACGTAGCCACTCATTCGCCAATTCTATCTGTTTCCAATAGATTTTTTCGACATGCCGCAAATGGTCCCGCATCATGCGTTCGGCACGATCGGCATCGCCGTTCTCGATGGCCATGTAGACCTGTTCGTGGGCGCGATAGGCAAGTTCATGCTGGCGTGGCGCCTGGAGCGTTATGTGCCGTTGCTCGGTGAGCCAAGTGACCATTGCCTGGTGGATCGCGTCAAAAATCGGGTTGCGGGCGATCAGCACGATCGTGTGATGGAATTCCACGTCCGTGCGCTCAAATCCATCCAGATCACCAAGCGACTTGCGGTTCTCGTCGAGTGACCGGGCGAGCGAGACGAGGTCGCTCCGTGACGCATTCTCCGCAGCATGACGGGCAAGGCCCACCTCGAAGAATCGACGCGCGCTTTGAAACTGGCGAACACCGTCGGGGGCCGCCAGCAAGTGCCGGGCCGCTCCGGAAAGCGAGGCGACCAGCGTATCGGAATTTGGAGTTGTTATCCGCGACCGGCCGCCCTGGTCTATGGCCACCAAGCCCATTTTTTTGAGAGCAAACACAGCCTCGCGCACCGCCGGGCGTCCAACGCCATAGCGCAACATCAGCTCCCTCTCGGATGGGAGCCGATCACCAGGCTTGAAAGTGCCACTGCTGATCTGGGCCTCGATGCGGCTGGCAACCTCTTCGTAGAGCCGCCGGCGCCGAACGACGTCGTTACCCGCCTGAAGCCCTCTTGGTATACTTATCATACAATCAGCCTATTATACCGAAAGCGTCGAAGCAAGCGGGGTGGTGTCCGGTGTGAGATTGGCGTCAACCGCGCCGATTGCTGGCGCTGCGCTCCTGGGCCAGCTGAGGGAGACGGTGACGCCAAGTGGGGGCCATCACCTGGAAGCGGTTGCCAAAGTCATGAGAGTGCCAATATAGTCCCGACTGACAGACCATGCGGGAGAGTCCGGATCGGCTTTGCCAGCTCCAGAAGTCTGGGTAGGGAGGCGCCGTGACGGAGCCTGATACGGCGTACACATCTCCGATTGCGCCGGTGCGCGCGGCCATTCCCGCCGTGGGACGCCGCCCCATTCTCGAAACCCATGGGATTGCAAAGCACTACGACGCGACCCAGGCGCTCGACGATATCTCGTTGGCGCTATATCCCGGCGAGGTGCACGCCTTGCTGGGCGAAAACGGCGCCGGCAAGTCGACCCTCATCAAGATCATCACCGGTGTCGTTCAGCCCGATCGCGGCGAGATCATCCTGGCCGGTGACCGGGTGGCTCTCAGGAGTGCGGCGGAGGCACAGCGAGCGGGCATCGCGGCGATCTATCAGGAGCCGTTGCTGTTTCCTGACCTGACAGTGGCTGAGAACATCTTTGTAAGCCATCAGGGACGGGGTGTCGCGGTCGGCTGGGCGCGAATGTATCGCGAGGCCGAGGCCATCCTCGCAGAGCTTGGGGTTGCGATCGATGTGCGCAGCCCGGCGCGCGGCTTGACGCTGGCAGCCCAGCAGTCTGTCGAGATCGCCAAGGCCATCTCGTTGAATGTCCGCGTTCTCATCATGGACGAGCCGACGGCGTCGCTGTCGGCGCACGAAGTGACCCAACTCTTCAGGTTGGTGCAAGGCCTCAGGGACCAGGGCGTCTCGATCTTGTTCGTCAGCCACCGTATCGAGGAAGTCTTTGAGATTGCCGACAAGGTGACTGTGTTCCGCGACGGCCACTTGATTTCGACCCGGCCCAGAGCCGAGACCTCGCCGCAACGCGCAATCGCCGACATGGTCGGGCGCGAGATGGGGTTGCTCAAACCCCGGATTTCGGGGCCGCGTGGCGACCTGCTCCTCTCTGTACGTGGCTTGGGGCGGGAGGATGTGTTCCAGGATGTCAGTTTCGACCTTCATCGCGGGGAAGTCCTGGGATTTAGCGGGCTGATCGGCGCGGGTCGCACGGATGTCGGTCTGGCGTTGTTCGGAATCGAACCAGCAACGACCGGATCGATCACATTGAGCGGCAAAGAGATTGTCATTCGCTCGCCGCGCGAAGGCATGGATCTTGGCATCGCCTATGTCTCTGAGGATCGCCGGCAATTGGGGCTGTCGCTACCGATGTCGATCTCGGCGAACATCACGCTGCCGATGCTCCATCGATATCTCGACCGCTTTGGTCTCATTCGGCAGGACATGGAACGAGCCACGGCCGAGGCCTTCCGCAAGCGCTTGTCGATCAGGACGCGCTCTGTCGATGTCGCCGTCGCCAAGCTATCCGGCGGCAATCAGCAGAAAGTCATGCTCAGTAAATGGCTCAACACCAAGCCTTCGGTGCTGATCCTGGACGAGCCGACCCGTGGCATCGATGTCGGCGCCAAGGCCGAGGTACACGCCATCATCGCCGAGCTGGCGGCCGAAGGCATCGGCATCATTCTTATCTCATCCGACCTCCCAGAGGTCCTAGCCATCAGCGACCGGGTGCTGGTGATGCGCGAGGGCCGGGCTGTCGCGATCTTCGAGCGCAAGGATGCCAATCAAGAGACGGTCATGACTGCCGCCATGGGCCGGTCCTCCGCTTCGACCGGCGAGGACGCGGCATGAATTGGATACAGCGCCGTATCCGTCCCGAGCAGGTGCGCGAACTGAGCCTGCTGCTTCTGATCATCCTGGCCGTGCTGCTGTTTGGTTCGATGATCGATGGTTACTATACCTCGCGCACTTTCAATCGGATCGCCTCAAGCGTCGCGGTCATCACCATCGTCGCGGTCGGGCAGACTTTGGTTGTTCTCACGCGTAACATCGACCTCTCGGTCGGTTCCATAGTCGGCTGCACGGCTTATTTTGTCGGCACGGTGCTCGGTCATTTTCCCGACATCAATCCGCTGATGGCAATTCTCATGGCTGTCGTGCTCGGCGCCCTGATCGGCGCCGTCAATGGCGCGCTGGTGGCTTGGGGGCGAGTGCCCTCGATCATCGTCACGCTCGGCACGCTCGCCATTTTCCGTGGACTGCTGGTTGATCTCTCCAATGCCAAGACCGTCACGACAGATAGCTTACCGCATTGGCTGGTCGACCTGCCGCAGCTCAGACTGTTTTCGCTGTTCGGGCTCGACATCCCGGTGCTTTTCCTGCTGGCGGTCGCCATCGTGCTGATCTTCCAGGCCGGCACCGGCTATCTCTCGCTCGGGCGGCGCTTCTATGCCATCGGATCGAATCCTGACGCAGCCGCGCTGATCGGCCTGCCAATCCGCCGCCTGGTCTTCCTCGCCTTCGTGCTGTCTGGCGCATTGGCCGGGCTCGCGGGCTTCGTGACCTTGGCGCGGTTTGGCAATATCACCGTCGAGTCTGGCCGTGGGCTGGAACTGCAGGTGGTCGCCGCAGTCGTCGTGGGCGGTGTCAACATCTTCGGCGGGTCGGGCACTGTCGTTGGTGCCATGCTCGGTGCTATCATGATCGGCACGCTGGAACAGAGCCTCTACCGGTTGCAGATCAGCGAGTTCTGGCGCGACGCCGTTCTCGGCTGGCTCATCCTCATGGCCGTCGCCAGCGACGCCGTGATCCTGCAGCGCCTGCGCGCGCTCTGGGGGCGGGCCGATCTCAAATACGTTGCTCCCGCAGCCCGGGGGGCAACCAGCCAATGAGCGCCGTTGCCCGCCTCAGGAGCTGGGAAGGACTATTGCTGGTTCTGCTTGTCGCGATCGTCGCGATGAATGTGCTGCGCTCGCCCTACTATCTCGGTGTAACCAACATCGCCAACCTGTTCCAGCTGTCGATCGAGAAGATCATCGTCGCGTTGATCATGACGCTCATCATCATCAACGGTGAGATCGATCTGTCGGTCGCCTCGGTCATGGGGCTTTCCGCCTGCGTCCTTGCCTGGCTCCACCAGATGGGCGTCCCGCTACCACTGGCCATCATCGCCAGCTTGGGATCAGGGCTGGCGGCCGGCTTGTTCAACGGCTTTTGGGTGGCATATGTCGGCTTGCCATCGTTGGCCGTCACACTAGCCGGGCTCATCGGCTTTCGCGGCATAGCGCGGATCCTGGTCGAGGACCGCTCCGTGGGCGGGTTCCCGTCCTGGTTCAACACGCTGGGGCAGCAGCCAGTTTTCGGACCGGTAACGGCTTCCATTGTGATCTTTTTTGTTCTGTTTGCCATCATCGCGGTTGTGCTGCACGGCTCGGCGCTCGGACGGCTGGTCTATGTCATCGGCAACAACCTGCAAGCGGCCCGCTATTCCGGTGTGCGGGTGAAGTGGGTCAAGATGGCACTTTTCGCCACCTCTGGGCTCATCGCGGCGCTGGCCGGATTGCTCTATGCTGCCCGCCTAGGCGCGGTGCGCGGCGACATGGCGACCGGCTTTGAGTTGGACGTCATAACCATGGTGCTGCTCGGCGGTGTCAGTATTTTCGGAGGTTCGGGAAATCTCATTGGGGTCGGCCTGTCGATCCTGGTCATTCTCAATCTTCGCAACGGAATGGGGCTTGCCAGCATCACGGGCAACACCCAGACAAGCGTAATCGGAGCCCTGCTGATCTTGTCAGTTCTGGTTCCGAACATGACGCAGGTTTTGCAAAGCAGATGGAAAGGGAGAAACACATGAAGAAATACCTTCTTGCCGCCGCCAGCCTGGCAGCGCTGGTATGTATCGGTGGCATCGCCTCGGCCGGCGACATCGCCCCGGGCAAGTCCTTGGACATGGTGCTGTTGCCGAAGTTCCTCGGCATTCTGCCGTTCGACCAGGCGCACAAGGGCGCCGAGGAAGCGGCGGCCGAATTGAAGAACGGCAAGAAGCTCCAGTTCCTCGGGCCGACGCCCGAGAACAGCGTTGCCGGACAGATCGAGATCACCACCAACGCCACCACGCAGGGCGTCGCCGCGCTCATGCTCTCCAATAACGCGGGCGACCAAATTGTTCCCGCCGCCAAGGCCGCGCAGGCCAAGGGCGTCAAGGTCGTGACCTGGGACAGCCCGATCCCGACCTCCGAGGGCGAAGACGTGTTCGTCGCCCAGGTGGATTTCAACGACATCGGCAAGGTGATGGCCGACATGGCGCTGTCGACCATCGGCGACGCCGGCGGCAAGTTCGCGGTGCTGTCGGCCTCTCCCGATGCCGCCAACCAGAACGCCTGGATCGCGGCGATGAAGGTGGCGCTGAAGGACGGCAAATACGCCAAGATCCAGCTCGTCGACGTCGTCTACGGCAACGACCAGTCGGAGGCGAGCTATAATCAGGCCAACGCCTTGGTCGACAAGTATCCCGACCTCAAGTTGATCATGGCGCCGACGACGGTCGGCATCGTGGCGGCCTCCAAGGCGATGCAGGACGGCAAGCTTTGCGAAAAAGTCAAGGTGAGCGGTCTCGGCCTGCCGAGCGAAATGCTGGCTTATACCAAGAACGGTTGCGCCCCGCAGTTCGCACTGTGGAGCTTCGTCGACCTCGGCTATCTCGCCTATTACACCGCCTATGGCCTCGCCTCGGGCGCGTTCAAGGCCGAAGAGGGCGCGTCCTTCCATGCCGGCCGCATGGGCGACTACAAGATCACCAAGGATCCGACCCGCGCCAAGGGCCTGCGCATTCTGATGGGGCCGTTCACGGTCTACAACAAGGACAACGTGGAAGCGGCGTCCAAGTAGCCGGTGGGGTTACGACAAGCCGGCCGGCGTGCAGCGATGCGTGCCAGCCGGGATTGGTCGCTCAGGCCCTCGGCAGCTCGGCGCCGACGCGCGCGACCAACCAATCGACGCTGGCTGTCAGCAAGGGCGCTGCCTGGGCCGGATCGAAGCGGCGCGGATCGGGACCGAAGACACCCCAGACCGGATGCTTGGGATCGTGCCGGCTTTCGGCCCAGTCATCGGTCGTGACAGCTGCCTGTTGCAGCGACGGCAAACGGCTAAGTTGCACAAGCTCCGGATGCAAAGCATAGACCAGCGCGGTCTCGAACACTCCGGCATGGTCCGGCGCGATGGCCAGACCCTCGATGCGGTTGACCGCCGTCGCGAACACGCGCATCGGGCGGCGCGCGCCATTCCAACCGGTAGCTATGCGATCGATCATGGCGAGCTGGGTATCGGCGAAATGGCCAGAGAACAGGACCGCCAGCCGGCAACCGAAGTCCTCCAGCCGCGACAGCGTCTTGCCAAGCTCAGCCGCGATCTCCGCATCGCCGTCCATCATGATGGTCCACGGATAGGCGCCATGCCCGCCCCCGGTGCCATAGTGCAGGGCCGGCAGCACGAGCCCGCCGTCCTTGCGCGCCGCCCGCGCGCAAACGCCGTGCGCGGTCAGGGCATCGAGGCCGACCGGCAAATGCTCGCAATGCCACTCGATGGTGCCGAGCGGAATGTACACCAGGGGCCGCGCAGCGATCGCCTCGCGGATCTGCCAGGGCAGCATCAGCTCGGCGCGAATTTCGGTCCCGCCAGGGTTTACGCTCATCGATTATAATTCCTGATCCAGCCATGCCCCGGCAGCGTCGCTGACAAGGCGTCCTGCCTGCCCCACTGGCCACGGGTCTGCCAGGCCGCAAAGCCGAAGCTGCTGAACCTCACGACTTCCCCGCTGCGGCCTGCTTACCCCTCATGCGTGCCAGAAATCGCTGCTGCATGGTCTCCGTCGAGGCCGGCGTGCCGTCGTTGAAGGTGCCGAACCACTTGTCGAGCGGGAACACTCCGTCGGCACCGTAATTACACTCGAAATACTTGTGGTGCAGGTAATGGAACAGGTCGTGGGTTTTCACCTCGACCCCCTCCTGAACGACGACAGTGGCGAAACCAGAATGGGACTGGGCAGGTGTGATGGCGGCGTGCTGCATGTGGAACAGGGCATGGATCGGATGCGATGGGATGATCCAGTGGATCAGCACGCCTGACCAATAGAACAGGTGCTCCACCGGATGCATGGAAAGGCCCGTCAGCGGGTTCACATCGACATTGTGGTGGTGAACGGAATGCACCCAGCGATAGAGCGGTGGCCAGTGGATCAGGCGGTGAATGGCATAGAAGTGAAGATCGCGCATCAGCGGGATGAGGCACATCAGCAGTACGCAATAGACCGGGTGATCCAGCCAGGACACATAGGGCCAGTAGCCATTGGCATAGCCCCACATGGTCACGACCTCATAGGCGCTCCAGATCGGCACCGCGCTGAACACCGTATAAAAGAGGTTCTCCAGCACCTGGTTCCTGAACAGGAACAGCGGATTGTCGCGCAGCGGCCACTTCGTGGTGTGCTTGAAGTCCGTACCCTGTGCCTTCTGGACGTAAAGCCTTACGTGCCAGGCGCCGGCGACCGCCAGGATCAAAATCAAATTGCGGATCACGATATAGGCGATCCAGCCGGGCTGGAACGTCCGCATCGATGCCAGGGCGGGCGTGAACCACAGCCAGGTGGCGACCGGCACGGCCATGTAGATAACACCCCAGGGCAGGAAGAAACCTGGATAGCCGAACAGCCATTTGAGCACCGCCGCCGGGCGCGGCGGCCAGGTCAGCACCGGCGCATATTGCAGCCCCGTGTCCTCGATCCAATCCCCGCGCTTGTCGCGCTTGCCTGCAAATGATGTCTTCATGGGATCTGCCTGAGGTGGATACCAGTCTACTGCCCCGCACCATCCCCGGCCGAAGGCGGCCAGGCATCAAAGTGGGTAATACCAAATAATACGTCACGGCAGACTGCATGCGCCACAGCCAATTGCTTTCTGCCGGTACGAAATCGCTTCTGTCGAGATAGCGGAGGAACACAGGACTGGACAGGAACTGCAAATTTAGACGACTTGGCACAAGGCCTGTTACCGCCTCGCCCATCTGCATGGACCGGCCATGTGTTGCAAGCAGGTTTTGTTGGACGGCGAGTGTTCGTCTTGCGGCTCTGCAACCGACCTGTCGACAGGACTTGATGCTCTTCGTCACGACGGAAATCCGTGCAGGCTGCGATAGTCCAACAAATTCGGCGCCTTTAACCAGCGCCTGACGCCATGCGGCGCCCAAGCGCAGTTGGCAAGCTAGCGCGCGGCCTCGCTTTGCAATGAACCAATTTGCCCGAAGGATGATCATTTCACCGGCTCATCGCACCGCTTTGACAGCGCTGCCGTTGCCATGTTCAGTTAGTGACGTTGATATTTGCTCGCGAGGTCCGAATGGACGCTAAGCAGATGTGCCGCGCCATCGAGCAGTTGCTCGACAGCCAGCCGGACAACAAGCGCCTGCGCGACAACCTCGAAGGTCTATGCCGCGATCCGATGTTCCCGGGCCTCACCTATTTCTGGGGCCCGCGTCTTTATGCTCGGAGCAAGCCGATCTTCCGTCCTTTCATCCTTAATCAGTTCTCCGATTGGATGGTCCCAGTCGAGGGCCGCTGGGCGCGCGTTTTGTGGTCGAACCATGCGACGGAGCTGGAGGCGTGGCTGCAAGCTGTTCGGGCCAGTCGTGACGTCACGTTAGTTCGCAAACTGCAACGGTGGAAGTTCGCTGCCGACAAGGGCTGGGGCTTGGATCAACCCCGCTGGAACGCCGCCTTGGTCGATGCCCATCGCGCCGCGCCGACGCCAGCCGCCCGCACCATCGTGCTCGACGAGTTCGACGATTGGTTTCGGCTCGATGAGGCGACGGCACTCAGCCTCTATGACACCGATCGCACCTCATCCGCGTTCATCCTGAAACATCTGCCGCAAGCCTTCTGGAACAAGGACAAGCGCGAGATGTGGGAACGGCTCGCCAGCGCCGTCCGCGCCCACAACGACACCGCGCTTTATTTCTCGCTCTATCGCAAACTGATGCCGATCGCCCGGTGGCGCGAGGAAGTTCTCGCCCTGGCCTCATCGGTCAGCGATCCGGCGGCACTCAATCAGGCTCTCGAAGACCGTCATCCCGAAGGCTATCGCCTCGATCATGGCGGCACGATCGTCGAACTCCTGACCCAACGTGGCCGGGACGTGATGCCCTATGTGCGCACCAAGCTCGAAAATATTGTCGGCGGCTGGGGGCGCGAGAAGGAGGCCCAGCAACTGTTGGCGCTCGCCGAGCGCAATAGCTGGTGGGACCTGTGGTCGTCCACCGCGCGCGTGGGTCACACCAAGACGTTCTCGGCCGCCGTCGCCAAAATTCTCGATGACAGGGCGATGCCCGAAGACATGCAACGCGAGCGGCTGAAAGCGCTGGCCGGCGTCAGCCAGGAATGGAACTGGCCTGGTGCTGGCCTGGCGCGCGTGCATTCGCTCGACGATAACCTCGCCTGCCAGCTCTACGGGCGCTTCCCCGATCTTATTCGCGGTCCGTTTCGCAGCCATGTGACGCCGCACTGGTGGGGTAAGGGCCATCCAGGCTTGGTCAAGGCGGCCGAGGCCGCGCGCGATAACGATCTCATGGATACGCTCGCCGCGCGCTATGCAACGCACATTTCCTGGGACCAGCTCTACGGCCGCAACCCCGGCAAGAAGAACGAGATGGCGGAAACAACCACGGTTCTTGCCGCCTACTATCAGGCGATCCGTGACCGCGACCAAGAGGAGTTCGCCCGACGGTCCTCCAATGTCCTGACCCGTATTCCCGCCTATGCCAGCTTCAACCAGAACCAGCTCCTGCGCAACAATGCGCTGGCGCGCCTGCTGTTCGTGCGCTCGCTCGACAGCTATCTGGCGGTGCCTGGCGCTGTGCAGGATTTGGTCGAAGGGTCGAATATTCACGTCATGATGCTGGCCTACCGGGTGCTGGCGCTACCGAATCCGCGCGCGCAAAGGCTGGCGGCGGACAATATCAGCATCCTGATCGGCACTCTGCTGCGGCCTCTCCATCGCAAGACGCGACTGGCTGCGTTCGACGCGCTGGTCAACGCCGCGCGCGGCAGCGAGGCAGCGGCCCGGCGCGTCCACGCCCGCGCGCGTGACGCCCTCAAATTGCCGGACAAGAAGTATCCCAAGGCCGAACTGATCGGGCTTATCGGCCGTGTGCTGAGCGTAAGGCCGGAACTCGCCGACGCGACGGAGCGGCCGGTGATTTTCCGGCGCCATCCGGTTGCGCAGGAGAGCGCCGCATGATCATCCTGGTCGACTACGCCTCGCCTTCGCTGATGGATTCGACCCGCGATGCAACCAGCGTCGCATTCTCGACCAACCTGCGCCGCCCGGTACGCTTCCACGGCCTCGTGCGCGATCACGGCTTCATCCTGCGCATAGCCCTGCGCGCGCTCGGCGAGGTCATCTGGTCGAACGATAGCTGGGAGGGGCTGGCCGCCATTCTCGACCCGGTCATCACGGTCCATCCCGACCGCATCTTTCTCGAGGCCTTCAGCCAGGATCAGTCTGCCTACGCCGCGCTCATCGTTGACCCAAAGCTGTTCGAGACGATGGGCGAGGTCGTCACCGGAACGACCAACATCGACTTCACCGCCTGGTTGTGGGGCGCGCTCGGCGAAATGAGGACCAGCCGCTCGACCACGTTCCGTATCGGTCCCGAAGGCTTCGAGGTGAAAACCTCCAGCGCTGGCGGCCGCTTCGAGAAGAAGGTCGATCTGCCCGAAACCTGGGTACGAGGATTTCTGCAAGTGCAGGCGGCGATGGGGATGCCGGGCACGCGGCTTAGCGTCAAGCCGATCGATCTGTTGGCCGCAATCCGCTATCTGCGCCACTCCAAGGCCAAGGTCTCACCGCGTGGACTGCGCTTCGAGTTCGCGCCGGGCGAAGACGCGACTCTGGTTCTCGAACCCTGGGAATACGCCGTCCGGCTCGAAGGCGCCGAACACAACTACACCGAGCACAAAACCACGCGCGTGTGGGGGCGACGGCGATTGAAACTGATCGAGGGTCTGCTGCCGTTCGCCGAACACGTCGACATCTATCTCAAGGGCCGGGCGCTGCCGAGCTTCTATGCCGTGAAGCTGCCGGGCATGACGTTTCTGCTTGGCCTCACCGGCTGGTCGGGCAGCGGTTTCACCAGCACGGGCGGGTTCGACCTGCTGGCCGATGCCGCCGCCAGCGATGACGCGCAATTGGCACCCGCGCTGGCGCTTTTGCGCGAGAAATTCCACGTCTCCATCGATCAATTGGCCACGACACTGAGCATCGACAAGGTGGCCGCGTCGCGCGTGCTGGTGCGGCTGTGCCGGCAGGGGCGCGCCATGTACGACGTGGAATCGCGCGACTACCGCCACCGCGAACTGTTCGAGGTGCCCGCCGACGAGGCGAAATACTTCCCGCCCGACCGGCGCCAGGAACTCGCCGCCGCGTTCCTGGCCGCCGGAACCGTCCGTGTCGCAAGCTGCAATGCCGAGGAAACAAAGAAGGTCCGCTCGTTCAAGGACCCGATAACCGGCAGCAAGAAGGACAAGATCACGCGCGAGATCACCTACCGCGACTGGCGCGTCATCGGTGAGGTCGCGGATCAGAAGCCCATCGAAATCGTCATAAATGACATTGGCCGGATCATCTTTGGCCGTTGCAGTTGCCCGCATTTCGCCGAGCATTTGATGAACCAGGGTCCCTGCGAGCACATGCTCGCCCTGTTCAAGGCAAGCGAGGGCCAGCGGGCGGACACAGCCTCGAGCACGGCCTTCACCGGCACTGTCCAGGCCGCGACACGAAAGCAGCCGTCGCGATGGGAGGTTGACGCGGCGGGGAGCGGGGCTTCAGAATGAAGGAACGATGCGCAGTGTCCGGATCGGGGCTTTGCTTTCCAGCTTCTCGTGCCACGGTGTTTCGCCGTGGCTGCCTCATGATCCCATCACATCGCCACGGCTCCCGGCGTACGAAACGTCGGGAGGCCACGGGTCCAAAGCCTTGTGGGTGGATGGCGGCTTCATCCGGGCCTGCGCATCGGATTGATGTTTCCGGCGGGTGGGAGTGCCGGTGATGCACATACCTGCCGTCGTGTTTGCGTTGGTGCTGTTTTTTGTGGCGCAAGCGATCCTGAGCTGGCGGCGGCGCCGCCGCGCTGCTCAAGCCTGGAAAATAGCGCCTCAACGCGATGTCTCAACGCTCGCCACGGCCGGCGGCGGCGGCGCGGCGTTCAAGCAGGAAACGATCAAGACCGGCGGACCGTGGAAGCCGAAGCACCGGCGGCTGGCGCTGCGCGACGCGCGCCTGTTGCCCAAGCCGCCCCGCGATCCCAACGATCGTGCCTGGCCTCGTCCGCCGAAGCCGAAATATCTGACCGAATCCGAAGCCGACCGCCTGTTCAGTGCCTCGCTGCGCACGCGCAATCGCGACGTGATGGATCTGGCCACCGACGAGGCGCAGTTGCAGCGCTACGGCCTGCCGCTCTGGAAATCGGAATCCGATATCGCGCAGGCGCTTGATCTGACGATCGGTCAACTGCATCACTACAGCCAGCATCGCCACCGCGAGACGGCACCGCACTACGTCACGTTTGCCATCCCCAAGCGGTCCGGCGGCGAGCGGCTGATTCACGCCCCCAAGAAAAAGCTCAAAGCCATACTCCGCCAGCTCGACCAGCTGCTCGTTTCGAAGTTGCCCAAGAGCGAATACGCGCACGGCTTCATTAAGCAGCGCTCGATCGCGACCGGCGCGCGGCCGCATGTCGACAAGGAACTCGTGCTGAAATTCGACATCAAGGATTGCTTTCCAACCATCCATTTCGGGCGCGTGCGCGGGCTGCTGCTCTCGCTCGGCTACAGCTATCCGGTCGCGGCATCGTTGGCCGTGCTGATGACCGAGGCCCCGCGCCAGCCGGTCGCGGCCGAGGGCAAGATCTACCATGTGCCAACGGGTCCGCGCGTCTGCGTGCAGGGCGCGCCAACGAGTCCCGGCCTATGCAACGCCATTCTGCTGCGCCTGGATCGTCGGCTTTGGGGTCTCGCCAAGAAGTACGGCCTCAGCTACACGCGCTATGCGGACGATCTCACTTTCTCTGGGCCGGCTGGTCTGACGCGGAAAATGCTCGGCTGGGTGCCCGGGATTGTCACGTCGGAGGGGTTCCAGATCAACCGCGAGAAGACCAAGCTCATGCGCAACAGCGGCCGCCAGTCGGTCACCGGCGTGACCGTGAACAAGGACATGGGCCTGTCCCGCCAGGAGCGGCGCAAATTGCGCGCGGCGTTGCACAAGCAACGGGCCAATCCCGGCGCAGCCGATCCGCGTGCGGCCAATCAACTCGTCGGCAAGCTTGCCTATCTCCACATGTTGAACCCGGCCCAAGCCGAGGCCTTGAGCCGACCGCCAATGTCGTCAAATGTGGCGTAGCCTGTCCAATACCGCTATCTTGGATGAACAGGCTGTCGCAAGAAGTGCACTTGGAGGCATTCCCATGACCCCAATTCATCTCGACCGGTGTCGAACGGCACGAACTTGGCGAAGTTCGCTTGCCTGGCGGTTCGATGTGAATAATCAGTGAGGCGGCCAGAACGGACGAGCATCCCAACAGCGCTCAGGTGGGTAGGCGGCAAAAAATTTCGGACGAACTGTCGGCGTGCCTGTGAGTCGTGCGTCCTAGGTATGACGGCGCCAGTTTGAGCCTCCAGCCCTGGCGGCGATCCCAAAGGAGATACTGCAATGAAAGTTATGGTCATCGTCAAAGCCAGCAAGGCCTCGGAAGCCGGCGAGATGCCGAAGGAGAAGTTGTTGACCGACATGATTTCCTACAACGAGGAGCTGGTGAAAGCAGGCGTCATGCTTGCCGGCGATGGCCTGCAACCGTCCAGCAAAGGGGCGCGCGTGCGTTTTTCCGGCAAAGATCGCATGGTTGTCGACGGACCCTTTGCAGAAACGAAGGAATTGATCGCCGGCTACTGGCTGTGGAAGGTCAAGGACATGGCCGAGGCAATTGCCTGGCTGAAGCGCTGCCCCAATCCGCACGACGATGAGTGTGACGTCGAGATTCGACCGGTATTTGAGGCCGAGGACTTTGGTGATGCGCTGACGCCAGAATTGCGGGCACGAGAGGAGCGTCTCCTGGCTGAGGGCAAACAGCGCGCAGGAAAATAGATCGGCTCGCCGCAAAGTTTGCTTGCCGCAATCGAGCGTCTATGCCGGAAATTACCGTCATGCACTATAGCATCCTGTGCTATAAGGATGAAATGGTAACCGTCGCCAGAACGAAGGCGTACGATGATGCTGCGATGGCGAAACTCGAGGGCGTCACGCGACAAGTCGCAGCTGAGGGCAAGCTCGGACCGGCGGTGACGTTGTTGCCCACAACAACCGCGACTACTCTGCGCCAAGGCCGCAGCGGAAGCCTGGTCATCGACGGCCCTTTCGCCGAGACCACAGAACAACTCGTCGGATTCTACATTGTCGATTGTGTGTCGCTCGACGAGGTGCTTGCGATCGCTGAAGACCTGGCCAATGCCAATCCGGGCGGCGCCCTCGAAATCCGCCCGGTCGGCGTCTATTTTGGCGATCCAAGGCCAGCGCCATGACCGATAGCGCGTGGATCGGGTCGCTGCTGATCACTGCGCGTCCGAAGGTGGTGGCAGCGCTCTTGCGCACCTTCCGAAGCCTCGATATTGTCGAGGAAGCCTTCCAGGAGGCGTCGTTTCGAGCACTGAAGAACTGGCCCAAGAATGGACCACCGCGCGATGCCGCCGCCTGGCTGATCATGGTTGGCCGCAACAGCGGTATCGATCATTTGCGCAAGACCGCGCGACTTGAGCCGTTGCCGGCAGAAGACCTGCATTCCGGCCCCGGTGACATCGAAGCCACATCGGTCGAGCAACTCGACACTGCAAACTATCGCGATGACATTTTGCGACTTCTGTTCGTCTGCTGCCACCCTGAGTTGCCAGCGACCCAACAAATTGCCCTGGCGCTACGGATCGTTTCCGGCCTCTCGGTAACCCAGGTTGCGCGCGCATTTCTTGTCAGTGATGCGGCGATGGAGCAACGCATTACTCGCGCCAAGGCGCGTATCGCTGCGGCTCATGTTCCGTTCGAAGCGCCAGGCGCCGTTGAGAGGGCCGAACGGGTGGCAGCAGTTCTGGCCACGATCTACCTTGTGTTCAACGAGGGCTACACGTCGACGGGTCGCGGGCCGGAGTCCCAATCTGGTCTGTGTGACGAGGCAATCCGTCTTGCACGTCTGTTACTCGGACTCTATCCGGCCGAGCCGGAGGTGATGGGCCTGACCGCCCTGCTGCTGTTGCAGCAAGCGCGCTCGGCCGCCCGCTTTGACGCCGAGGGTTCGACAGTGTTGCTGGATCAACAGGACCGCTCGAAGTGGGACGGGCTGCAGATTGCCGAGGGGCTGGCCCTCATCGACAAGGCGGCGCGGCACAGGTTGCCAGGCCCCTACCAGATTCAGGCGGCCATCGCGGCGGCGCATGTACGGGCCAAGCAGGCGCAAGATACCGACTGGTCAAGCATCGAGCAACTCTATGGCGCGCTCGAGCGCCAACAACCATCGCCTGTTGTGACGCTCAATCGTGCGGTAGCGGTGTGGAAGGCAGTAGGTGCCGAGCCGGCACTGGCAATGATCGAGCCGCTGGACAAAGAACTGGCGACCTATTTCTACTTTCACGCCGCGCGTGGCGCATTCCTCAAACAACTTGGCCGCGCCGAATTGGCACGCGCCGCCTTCGATCGGGCCGTAGCTCTTGCTAACACGCCAGCAGAGGCCGTCCATATCCGGCAGGAGATTGAAGCGCTGTCGTCGCCCGCGTCCGGCCGAAATTGCCAGACCTAAGGTAGAGCAACGAAGCCATTCCGCTGGAAGTCGATGGCCCGAAGAAGCTGGCGAAGCCTCCGCAATTCCCCACTGTGATCCGCAGCCAGGACTGCGTCACGCGTCGGACTATCGCGCCACAATCTTGTCCTCGACCGTCATTGCGTCCGTCGCCGTTTGCGGCCAACCAGAGGCCTCGACAATATCCTTGTCGGTCTGTCGGCGGTCGTCTTCGTCGCGCGTCCTTGCAGCGATGACGGTCACATCAGGAGGCCAACAATGTCGTGAATGATTTTTGTGAACCTGCCGGTTCGCGATCTCGCCGCTTCGACAGCGTTCTACGTTGCGCTCGGCGGCATGGTGAACTCGCAGTTCTCAGGCGAACGTTCTTCCTCGATCGTGTTTTCGGATGCGATCGGCGTCATGTTGCTCACACACGGCCGCAATAGAGAATTCTCTAAGCGTCCGATTGCCGATGCATGTCGCGAAAGCCATGCGCTGTTCGCCCTCAGCGTTGATAACCGCGACATGGTCGACGCGACGCTAAGATGTGCGATTGCGGCAGGCGGCAAGGGTGATCGCAACCCGGTGCAGGACCAAGGCTGGATGTGTAACCGCAGTGCCGAAGACCCCAACGGTTATTTCTGGGAGGTCATGTGGATGGACGCTGCAGCCACGAAGTAGCCGCTTGTGGTGGCGCCAGGGCCTCGTAATCGGCCACTCGTGCAATCTTCCCAGCACGTCTTACCCGGGAGATGCTGTCGCGTTGTTCTCCGTCATGCCGGTGATAATGCGTTCAACGCCCTCAACTGTCGTTTTCTTGGGGTCGACGTCGTCGGCGACGATCTGGCCGCGGCGCATGACCACGATCCGGTCGACCACCTGGAAGACGTGGTGGATATTGTGGGCGATGAAGATGCAGGAATGCCCTGAGTCGCGGGCGTTTCGTACGAAGCGCAAGACGCCCTGGGTCTCGGCGACTCCGAGATTGTTGGTGGGCTCATCGAGAATGATGAGATCGCTGTCAAAGTGCATCGCACGGGCGATAGCGACGGCTTGGCGCTCTCCACCCGACAGTGAACTGATCGGCGTTTCGGGTGGGATGACCTTGCTGATGCCGACCCTTGCGAGCAGGTCGCGCGCGACCCGGTTCATTGCCTTCTGGTCCATTCGATTGAGGAAGCCCGGACCGGTCACAGGCTCGCGGCCGAGAAAGAGGTTGCGAGCGATCGAAAGCTGGGTGACGAGCGCCGAGTCCTGGTAGATCGTTTCGATGCCATGCGCGATGGCATCCGTCGTGCTCTTGATCGTCACCTTTTGACCGCGGATGTAAATATCACCGCTGGTGGTTGGCACTGCACCCGACAGCACCTTGATGAGTGTAGATTTACCCGCGCCGTTGTCGCCGAGCAGGCCAACGATCTCCGCCTCATTGACGGCGAGACTAACCTCGCTCAGGGCCTGGACCCGGCCGTAGAACTTGTTGACACGCTCCATGCGAATGAGTTCGGTCGGCATGTCTTCAGGTTCCTGCCTGCTGGCGGCGCTCCAGCCACGAATGAAGCGCCATCATGCCAAGGATGATCGCGCCGATGAAGATGTTATAGGCCAGCCCCGGCACCCCGATCAGCACGATACCATTGCGCATGACGCGCAGGATGAACACGCCAAGTACGGTCCCGATGATCGTGCCACGTCCACCCGTGAGCGCCGTTCCGCCGATCACCACCATGGCGATGACCTCAAGCTCATAGCCGGTGCCGCTGTTGGGATTGGCGGCCGACGTTCGGATCGAGGAGATGATGCCGGCAAAAGCCGAGAGCATTGCCGAGAGCATGAACAGGATGACCTTGGTACGGTCGACGTTGACACCACGTGCCCGCGCCGCACCAGGATTGCCGCCGCTCGCTTGGATCCAGTTGCCGAACTTGGTCTGAGTGAGCACATAGCCCAGCACCAAGGCGGCGGCGACGAACCAGAACAGCGAGACATAGATTCGGAACGGTCCGAGATAGAAATTGCCCACCAGAACTTGCGCCAGCCATTGGTTGTCGGCGGTCCAAGTGCGTTGTGGAAAGCCGTCGGTGATGAACAGCGCGGTACCGCGAACCACCAACAACATACCGAGCGTCACCAGGAACGACGATATCTTGACCTGGGTGACGAACCAGCCGTTGAACCAACCGATGAGACCGGCAATGGCCATCGCGAACAAGAATGACACCTCCAGCGAGGCGATGCCCTGGTTGAACAGCGTCCACATCACCACCGGCGCAAAGCCGAACACCGAGCCGACTGAAAGATCGAATTCGCCCGATGTCATCAACAGCGTCATGGCAAGCGCAATGAGACCGAGCTCAACCGTGAACTCCATCGTATTGCTGATGTTCAAAGGCGAGAGGAATGCGTGATTGATCGACCAGAACACGACAAGTTCGGCGATGAGCAGCACCAGCGGGCCGAATTCAGGCCGGGCGACAAAGCGAGCAAGGGCGGAGCGGTTGTCCACGGGCAGGTCTTGACTGGCGTTTTAGAGGAAGGCGGGGCGGGACCCATCGAACGGATCGTCGATCATCCGCGGCGGCAAGTAGATCGTCGCCACGGACGAGCCGTTAGATGGAGGCCGAGCTATTTGCCTGACAGCACCTTGTCATAGACCCCGGCGGTGTCCTTGCCATAGAGCGCGCCGGTGATGATATTGAAGCCGGGCGGAATTCCGTCCGTGGCCATAGCGCCGAGCGAGAGGGCTAAGTAGCTGGTCGCCTGCGGATCCTGCCACTGCGCCGCGTTCACATAGCCGTTCAGCACCTCCTGCGTCGTATCCTGCGAGTTACCCCAGCCAACGACCGGAATTTCACCGGCCTTGATGCCGACTTTGTCGTAGACCCGCTTGATCGATCCAGTCACCAGGTCGCCAAGACCGATAATCGCCTTCACCTTGGCCTTGTTGGCCGTCATATAATCGCTCATCCGGCTGATCACCTCGGCCTGGTCGAGCTTGGTTTCGGTTACTTCCCAGGTGATGCCAAGCGGCTTAAAAACGCTGGCGATGCCCTTTTCTTCCTCCACGCCGTAGCTGGCGCCAGCCACCTCCACAGGCATCCAGACGAAATCACCAGACTTCACCAAGCCTTTGTCGACGAGGTACTGCGCCCAGCCCTTGCCGACCACTGTAAGATCGGCGCCCACATACGCGTTGAAATTTGCCTTGGGATCGGGCGTGTTGAAGTTGATGATGGGAATGCCGGCAGCACGGGCCTCCTTGACGACATCCACCATGCTGCCGGGATCGGGGCTTGTGGCGACGATCGCGTCGGCCTTGGCGGCGATTGCGGCGCGCACGGCCTCTTGCTGGGAAGGCACATCACCATTGTGGAATGAGGTGTTGACGGTTTGGCCGGTGTCCTTTGCCCACTGCTTGGCGCCGGCAAGGAAATACGTCCAGACCGGATCAGCTGGACTGCCATGCGAAATCCAGAAATAGGTCTTCGCCTGGGCCGCGAGCGGCACGGCTAGAACGGCAAGCAGGCCAATGGCCAGAACAATGAGCTTTCTTATCACTGCGAATCCTCCCAATGTGACGTCAACGACGTTTATTGTGGGTCACTAGTCTAGCACAGTCTTGAAGCGAAGACCTTTGCCCTGTAACGCGCGGGACAAGCTACACGATTGGTCCTTCGGATGAGCCGAACGACGCAACGCAAGCTTGGCACGCTTCTGCCCGCGCGAGCAACCGGCCAATCAATGCAAATGCTGTCGGAGTTGGTTCACGATCTAGTATGCGCTCGCCGTAGTTAGTTTGGAGATCGCCTCGGGTGAGAGCGTCAGCCGGGCCGCGCCCATGATTTCCTCGAGCTGAGAAACACTCGTCGCGCTGGCGATCGGCGCGGCCACGGCTGGCCGGCTGATGAGCCAGGCGAGCGCGACCTGCGCGGGCGTCGCCTTGATCCCCGCCGCGATCTCGTCAAGCGCGGCGAGCACGGCCCGGCCACGACCGGCCGTCAGATAGCCCTTGATACCGCCCCCGCGCTGACTTTTGCCAAGGTCCGCCTCGCTGCGGTATTTGCCGGTCAGGAACCCCTTGGCCAGCGAAAAATAGGTGATCGCCCCGACATCCTCCCGAGCGCACAACCCCTGCAATTCGGCCTCGAACTCGGAGCGTTCCATCAGATTGTATTCCGGTTGCAGTGTCTCGTAGCGCGGCACGCCGAGTGACCTGCTCGTGGCCAGCGACTGGGCGAGCCGGGCAGCGGTGAAATTGGAGGCACCGATCGCCCGCACCTTGCCAGCCTTGATCAGGCCGGCATAGGTTTCAAGTGTCTCCTCCGCTGGAACGCTGTCGTCATCGACATGAGATTGATAGAGATCGATATAATCCGTCTGAAGACGTTTAAGCGAAGCCTCCACTGCGGAAGTGATATGGGATCTGGAGAGCCCCTTGCCTGCTGGCCCCATGTCCGAACCCGCCTTGGTGGCGACAACCATCTTGCCGCGTGCCTTGCGGCTGGCGAGCCAGCGCCCAATGATGGCTTCCGACTCGCCACCCTGATGGCCGGGTACCCAGCGGGAATAGACGTCCGCTGTATCAATGGCGTTGAAGCCGCCGGTCACGAACGCATCCAGCATCCCGAACGACATGGCCTCGTCAGCAGTCCAGCCGAATACGTTGCCGCCGAACATCAGCGGCGCGATGAGGATGCCGGAACGGCCGAGTGAACGCTGCGATAGCATGGAATTGGGTCCTTGCAGATTGGCAAATGCAGTTGGCACTTTGTCGCGGATGACGAGGGCGGGCAAGGGCATCTCTCAGCTTCAAACAACCTGCCGTTGTTCCGAAGTGGCCTTGTGGGCAGTTTCTAAAGTATCAATTGCGAGCAGATGGGAGAATGGGAATGGCGAAATACCGAGTGGCTGGTATCAGTTTTGATCACATGCACATGGGAGACCTGCTGCGCCAGGTCCACGGGCACCCCGACGCCGAGATCGCGGGCATCTATGATCCATCGCGTGAGAAAATGGCCTCCGCGATCGCCAATTTTGGCATCCCGCCGGAGCGCGTCTTCACCGATCTCGATACATGCCTTGCCGCAACCAAGCCGGATCTCGCTATCGTCTGCGCTGCTACCGCGGCCCATGCCGCCCATGTCGAGCGCGTCGCGCGGCATAAGGTCAATGTCATGGTCGAGAAGCCGTTTGCGGCCTCGGTCGCCGAAGCGGATCGCATGATCGCGGCCATGCGCGATGCCGGCAAGCTGCTCGCGATCAACTGGCCGCTCGCCTGGTACCCCAGCCACAACACGACCAAGCGCCTGATCGACGACGGCGTAATCGGCGACCTCACCGAGGTGCACTTCTACGATGGCAACCGGGGCCCCTTGTATCATCTGGCCGACAAGGTGATGGTCACCGACGACGAGGTGTTGGCTCAGAAGCCGGGAAGCTGGTGGTACAAGAGGGCTTCGGGTGGCGGCAGTCTGCTGGATTATCTAGGCTATGGCGTCACACTCGGCACCTGGTTCATGAATGGCGAGAAGCCGATCGAGGTGACGAGTACCGTCGATTTGACCCCTGGCATCGAAGTGGATCAGCATTCGGTGACCGTGTGCCGCTACCGGTGCGGGCTCTCCAAGTTCGAAACCCGGTGGGGAACCTTCACCGATCCGTGGACGCAGCAGCCGCAGCCCAAATGCGGCTTTGTGGTCGTCGGAACGAAGGGCACAATTTCGAGCTACGACTACGATGAATTTGTGACTATTCAGACAAGGGACAATCCGGCACTGCGCCCAGTTGCCGTCGATGAGTTGCCCGCCGGGCGCCGCGCACCTATCGAATATGTGCTCGACTGCATCGGCAGCGGGCAGCCAGTGGCGGGCCCGCTAGATCCTGCGCTCAGCCGAATTGGCCAGCAGATTGTGGACAGTGCCGCGCTGTCGGCGAGAGAAAAGCGTACCGTGGGCTTGCTGCCATGAGCGAACCGAGCCGGCGAGACTACGCACTGGCAACCACGGCGGCGGCGCAGATCACCGCGCCAGTGCTTAACTACCGGCCTCCGCAACCGCGCAATTATCGGCCGCGCATCGCCCTAATCGGGGCGGGCGGCATCTCGGGCGCTCATCTCGATGCCTATCGGAAGGCTGGCTACACGATTGCGGTGATCTGCAACCGGACGCTGTCCAAGGCAGCCGCGCGGCGCGATGCGTTCTTTCCCTCGGCCGCGATCAGCGATGACATCGACGGTGTGCTGACCCGCCCAGGCGTCGATGTGGTCGACATCACAACGCATCCGGCCGAGCGGGAGGCCATGATCGACCGCGCCTTGCGGGCCGGCAAGCATGTGCTGTCCCAGAAGCCGTTTGTGCTTGATCTCAACACGGGTCGACGGCTCGCGGACCTCGCTGATGCTCATGGCGTGAAGCTGGCCGTCAACCAGAATGGGAGGTGGGCTCCGCATTTCGCCTACATGCGCGAGGCAATCCGGTCTGGACTGATTGGCGACCCAATCACCTGCAACATGGCTGTCCACTGGAACCACGGCTGGATCAAGGGAACGCCCTTCGAGCAGATCGACGATCTGATCTTCTACGACTTCGCCATCCATTGGTTCGATTTTCTCGCCAGCGTCATCGGTAACCGGGCGCAATCGGTGTTTGCCACCCGCGCCCGCGCCGCCGCGCAGGACGTGGCGCCGCCACTGCTAGCCCAGGCGCTGGTGCAATGGGAGGGCGGCCAGGGATCGCTCATTTTCAACGCTGCGGCACGCTTCGGCCCGATGGACAGCACCTACATTGCCGGCACCATGGGCAGCACCTCGTCGATTGGACCCAACCTCGGGGAGCAATCCGTCGAGCTGACGACGGCGGCGGGCATGGCCCGCCCTATACTCGAGGGTCAATGGTTCAATGATGGATTCCACGGTGCTATGGGCGAGCTGTTGTGTGCAATCGAAGATCACCGCGAGCCCTTGAATGGTGCGCGCGGCAACCTCAGCAGCTTGGCACTGGCATTCGCTGCCATTGCATCGGCGCATCGTGGATCACCCGTGGTCCCTGGGGCAGTAGCCAGCCTGGCCGAGGCAATGATGTCCTGACGGCATTCATTGCCCCGCCAAGACCGCAGCCAAATATTGCATTGGCTCCGGCGACAACAGCCCCGCAAGGTGCCTGGCAACATCGGTATCCACCCGATTGCTTGGCCACCCGGCTCCAAAAATCTGCTCAATGCCCAGGACCTGTCGGGCGAGCAAGGTCATGTCACCGCCCGGGGTATCGGCGAGCGAGATCACCCGCGCGGCAAAAGGATCGGAGGGTGCCCAGCGTCTGCCAAAGCGCGCTGACCCGGCCAGCACATAGGCGATCCAGCTCGCCGCGGCCAAGGTGAGGAACGGTGCGGGCTGCCCATTGGACAGGCACTGCTGGAGTGGACGGAGGATGCGCTGCACAATCTTCTGCGAGCCGTCGGTGCCGATCTGGTGGCAGCGGTGCTGGGTGGCCGTATTGCCAATCCGTTCGAACGCCGATTCAATGTACGGACCGACGGCCATTCCCTCGACATCCGGTAGCGTCGGCGCTGTCTCCTCCTCCAGCATCCGCCGCACCAGCCCGGCCAGCACCGGATTGGCCGCCGCCTGATGGCTGAAGTCGTAGCTGAGGAATGGACCCAAATGCGACAGCGTCGACTGTGCCGCATTCAGCACGCGCATCTTGATGTTCTCGTAGGGCTCGACATTGGGCACAAACTGCGCGCCTGCCAGGTTCCAGGGAGGCCGTGCGCCCGCAAACCGATCCTCGATCACCCATTGCCGGAAGGGCTCGCCGACCACCGGGCAAAGATCGCGCGCGCCCAACCGGCGGGAGACGGCCTCGATATCCTCGGTTGTCGTCGCGGGAACAATCCGGTCGACCATGGTGCTGACGAAGGCGACGTTGTCGGCGATCCAGCTCCTGGTCGCTGCCGACCTTGATCGGGCAAATTCCATCAGTACCCGCTCCAGTATGCGGCCGTTAGAGGGAAGATTGTCACAACTGATGACTGTCACGGGGCCAGCGCAATCCTGCCGTCGCCGCTCGAACACGGCAAGCAGGAGCCCCAGGGCGGTTCGCGGCTGAGCGGGCGCAGTCAGGTCGTGAGCAAGATCGGCATTTGACCGATCAAGCGCTCCGGTAGCCGGGATGTGGCAGTAACCCTTCTCCGTCAGCGTCATGGTGATAGTGCCTATGGCTGGCGCGGCCAACGCCGAAATCGCTGTCTCGGCATTGGCATCATCGTCCAAATCGATGACGCGCTTCAGACAACCGATGACACGGGTCTCTGACTCATGGCCCCTCTTCAACGTGCGCGAGAACAGACCATCCTGCGCGCCAAGACTGTTGGTGAGGCGCGGCGGCTTGAGGTTGACTCCGACGACGCCCCAGCAGCCGAACGCGGCCTCAAGCATATCGTCCGTATACTCGGCTTGATGGCAGCGATGGAATGCACCGACGCCGATATGCGCCATTCCGATCTCCAAGGCGCGCCGGTCGTAGCGGGGCCGCCGGACTTGCGGATCAATTTGCGCCAGAGCTTCGGAGCCAAGACGCTGCATTCTCTCACCCTCAGTCGCACGTCGTGACGACGCACTGTTCATGAACCATCTGTGCGCCGGCCAAGCGGCCGGATTCATCAAACACTAGAAGCAGCACCGACCGTGCTCTTCAATCCTGGTAACAGTGCAAGGCTCGCAGGAACCGCCCGGAACACATGTCAAACATGCCAAGGTCTGTTTGACAATTGGCATCGCTCTGACAGTATGACCGTCAATCGGGTCGCCACCCCGCCGCGTGAGCTGGACGATCCCAACTGAAAAGTCTGGAGTGTGGGAGCGATGCGAACCATCAAAGGGCCCGGCCTATTTCTTGCGCAATTCGCACGCGACACGGCTCCCCACAATTCGCTGCCCGCGATTGCGAAATGGGCCGCTGGCTATGGCTACAAAGCGATCCAGATCCCGACCTGGGACCGGCGCTTCTTCGATCTCGACCTGGCAGCATCCAGCGCCACTTACTGCGATGAGATGAAGGGTATGTTGGCCGACTACGGCATCGTGATCAGCGAGCTCTCTACGCATTTTCAGGGCCAAATGGTGTCGGTTCATCCGGCCTATGACCTTATGTTTGACGGCCAAGTTGCGCAGGAACTGCGCGGCAATCCCGCCAAGCGCCAGGCCTGGGCGGTGGATCAGGTCAAGAAGGCCGCTGGCGTATCGCGCCGCTTCGGCCTTGATGCGCATGTCGGCTTTTGCGGTTCGCTGGCCTGGCCCTATTTCTATCCGTACCCGCAGCGTCCCGATGGCTTGATCGAGGAGTGTTTCGCCGAACAGGCGCGCCGCTGGACGCCGATTTTGGACGAGTTCGACCGGCATGGCGTCGATCTTTGCTACGAGATTCACCCAACCGAGGACATGTTCGACGGCGATACGTTCGAGATGTTTCTCGACGCTGTGAAGGGACACAAGCGCTGCTGCATCAATTACGACGCCAGCCACTTCATCAAGCAGGGCATGGCCTATGCCGGCTTCATCGATGTGTTCCACGAGCGCATCAAGGCCTTCCATGTGAAGGACGCCGAGTTCAACCCCACGGCCAAACAAGGCGTTTACGGTGGGTACAAGGGCTGGCTCCAGCGCGCCGCACGCGACCGGTCGCTGGGTGACGGACAGGTCAATTTCAAGAGCGTATTCAGCAAGATGGCGACATACGATTTCGCTGGCTGGGCGGTTTACGAATGGGAATGCTGCTTGCAGCACCCCGAAGTCGCAGCCCGAAACGGGGCAAAGTTCATCTCCGATCACATCATCGAGGTCACGGACTATGTGTTCGACGACTTCGCAAGGACTGGCGCTGATAAGGCGACCAACCGCAAACTGCTTGGGATCGGTTGACGAGCGATGGTTCATGCAATCGCAGATGGCGCTGGACCTGCTCCCAGGCTCCGCTATGGCATGGTCGGTGGTGGAAAGGATGCGTTCATAGGTGCCGTACACCGAATGGCGGCGCGACTTGACGATCTGATGGTGCTGACCGCAGGGGCGTTGTCTGCCGAGCCCGAAAAGGCCCGGATGTCGGGCCATACGCTCGGCCTCGCTCCGGGGCGTGTGTATGCGACCTACCAAGACATGGCGAGAGCAGAAGCCGGACGCCCCGACGGCATCGAGGCGGTGGTGATCGTCACGCCGAACCATCTGCATTTTCCGGTGGCTAAGACCTTTCTTGAAGCCGGTATTGACGTTATCTGCGACAAGCCGCTGTCCATGACCACATCGGAGGCCAGCGACCTTGTTCGTTTGCAGCGCCATACCGGCCTGGTTTTCGCAGTCACGCTCAACAACACCGGCTATCCCATGGTGCGCCAGGCGCGCGAAATGGTCGCGGCGGGCGATCTTGGCAAGCTGCGACTGGTACATGCCGCCTACATCCAGGATTGGTTGACGCTGCCGATCGATGCCGATGGCCAGAAGCAGGCCGAATGGCGGACCGATCCCGCGCGCGCCGGAGCTTCCGCGGTCCTTGGCGATATCGGCGTTCACGCGCATAACCTTGCACGTTTCGTGACTGATCTAGACGTCTCCGAGGTGGCGGCGGACCTTACCACTTTCGTCCCCGGCAGGCGGCTCGACGACAACGCCCACGTCTTGGTGCGCTATGCCACTGGCGCGCGCGGCACGCTGCTGGCGAGCCAGATCTCGCCCGGCAATCTCAACAATCTCTCGGTGAAAGTGTACGGCGACAAGGCCGGACTGGAGTGGCACGGCGAGTCGCCCGAGCTGCTGCGGTTTACCCGGCTCGGCGAGCCGACCCGGCTGATCATGCGCGGTGGCCCGGCCAACTCCAACGAAGCCAAGCGAGGTTCACGCATGCCCGCCGGCCACCCAGAAGGGTACATCGAGGGCTTCGCCAATCTCTATCGCGATGCGGTCGGCCTGATCCGGGCGCGCCGCGCGGGTCGAGCACCCGACGCGACGCTGTTAACCGCTGTTCCGAGCGTTGTTGACGGCGCCAAAGGCGTGCGCTTTGTGGAGGCCTGCGTCCAATCCAGTCAGCGCGGCGGGGCCTGGACCAGCGCCGTACTCGAAGCTTTTTAAGGTGTTGACTCCGCTGCAATGTCGGTTCCCTTGCATCGGAGAGTTGCAACCAAGGAGGAAACAATGAAACTAGCAATAAAGTTGGCGGCGCTGTCGCTCGCCCTCGCCACGTCTCTCAGCGTCGGCGGTGCCAGCGCCATGGACAAGGTCGTCGTCGGCGTCTCCAATACGCTGATCGGCAATGGCTGGCGCGAGGAAATGATCTGCTCGATCAAGGCGCAGGCCGAGGCTTCGGGCATGGTCAGCAAGGTCATCGTCGCCAACCGCAATGGCGGCCCGTCCGAGCAGATTGCCGACCTGCGCAACCTGATCTCGTCCGGTGCCAACGTCATCATCATTAACCCGTCGGATCGCGAGGCGCTCAACCCGGTCATCAAGCAGGCCGCTGACAAGGGGATTGTCGTGGTCGCGGTCGACCAGGCCGTCTCCGCGCCGGAAGCCTATGTGCTCACCAACGACCAGAAGGCCTATGCGCAGCTTGGTGCCGAATGGCTGTTCAAGAAGCTCGGCGGCAAGGGCAGCGTGGTCGAAATGCGCGGCATCGACGGCGTGCCGGCCGATGCCGATCGCCACGAAGGGTTCATGGCAGCACTGAAGAGCTATCCGGACATCAAGGTGGTCGCCTCGACCTTCACGGGCTGGGCGCTGGACAAGGGCGCGCAGCAGATGAAGGACCTGTTGGCCTCGGGAAAGCAGATCGACGGCGTGTGGACGAGCGGCATCGACAGCGTCGTGGTTGATGCGTTCAAGACCGCAGGCAAGCCCTACGTGCCGGTGATCGGTGCCGACAATAACGGGTTCGTCGGCCAACTGATCGATCTCAAGGGCGCCGGCTTTGCTGGTGCTGCTGTTACCAATCCGCCATCGGTCGGCGGCGCCGGCCTCGCGGTTGCGCTCGACGTGCTGATGAAGAAAGAACATCCCAAGGTGACGACCATCACTCCGGAAGTATGGGACAACGGCAGTGACGCGGCGCTCGCCGCGCTGAAGGCGAACTACAATCCGAAACTCGATCCCTATTACAGCATCGACATTTCGGTGAAGCCCTTCACGACCTATAGCATGGATCAGATCGTCGCCTGCAAGGGCCCGTGATCGGACGCTTACCCTCTCCCCGACCGATTTCGGGGAGAGGCGCGTCTGCAATCAGATCGACGCGATCAACTGTGCAGGGGCGCTTCATGGCCGCCCTGCCATTGCGTGGCAAGCAACGCCAGGTCGATCGCCAGCCGCCCAACTCACCAGAGCAGGTGCGCGAATGATGTGGGCTCTTCCCTGAGGCGCGATGCATGGCCGATACGGGCGTGGTTCTCTCCGTACACGACATTGCCAAGGGTTTTGGCTCAGTCCAGGCACTCAGCGCGGCGCAGCTCGACATCCGTTCCGGCGAAGTTCATGCGCTCATGGGCGCGAATGGCGCAGGCAAGAGCACGCTGGTCAAGATCCTGACCGGTGTATATTCCGCCGACGGCGGCACGGTGATCTTGAATGGCCAGCCCAGAGTATTCCACTCACCGGCCGAGGCGCGCGGCGCTGGCATCGTTTCGGTTTATCAGGATCCCGCGCTCGTGCCTGATCTGACCGTTGCTCAGAACATGCGGCTAGCTCGCGTCGCCTTGCCGGACGTGCGCGGCTGGCTGGATGAGCTCGGCATCAGTCAGCTCGACGATCGCGCGTTGGTGAGGGAGCTACCTTACACCACACTGCGGCTGATAGACTTTGCGCGCGCGCTTGCCTCGAACCCGGTTATCCTGCTGTTGGACGAAATCACGGCTGCGCTGCCGGCTGATCTCGCCGAGCAGGTATTCAAGATCGTGCGGGCCTGGCGCGAGGTCGGAAAATCCGTGATCTTCATCTCCCACCGCATGGCCGAGGTGTCCTCGCTATGCGACCGCGCCACTGTATTGCGCGACGGCAAGACGGTCGGTGTTGTGGAGATGGCCGCCAAGGGCAGCGACGAGCGCATCGTATCGTTGATGCTGGGAGCCGAGATCGCCAAGCGGACGGCGGCCGCGGTAACGAGAAGTTTGCGGAGCACAGCCAATTCTGAGGGCCCGGCGGCGCTGGAGGTGAAAAACCTTCACTATGGCCACGCGCTCAATGGCGTCTCCTTCATGTTGCGGCGCGGAGAGGTGCTTGGCGTCTCGGCGCTGGAAGGGCAGGGCCAGCAGGAACTGTTCGACTGCATCGCGGGCGTACGACGCTACGACAAGGGATCGATCGCCGCCGATGGCAAGGATCTGAAACCGCGACACCCTGCCGATGCCATCCGAGCGGGCGTGGTGCTCATCCCGGCCAACCGCCTCGAGGCTCTGCTGCCCCAGCGCTCCATCGCCGAGAACGCCGCGTTGGCCGGATTCGGTCGCCTCGCCAGCTGGGGGCCCATCGCCATGGCAGACGAACGGTCACGGGTCGCCAATGCGGTGCGGCGCCTGCAAATCGATACCCGCGCCGAAGCTGAAGTGAAGCGACTCAGCGGCGGTAACCAACAGAAGGTGGTGATCGCGCGCTGGCTGGCGAGTGGTTTCAAGACACTGCTCTGCTTTGATCCGACGCGCGGCATCGACATCGGTACCAAGCAACAGATCTACGCGTTGGTTCGCGAACTTGCCTCGGCAGGTAACGCCGTGCTGCTGTTTAGCTCCGAGATGCCGGAGATCGCCCTCGCCTGCGACCGCGCCATCGTCCTCTATGCCGGCCGGGTCGTGCACGAGATGTTGGCAGCCGACGCCAATGAGGCAAGCCTGCTGCGCGCAGCGCACGGCTTGCCGCCATCTGGCGGAGCGCTGCAATGAGCCGCAACGACATTGAATCACTGCCACCGGAATCGCTCGCTGTTGCCATGAGGTTTCTGAGACGCAACCCGGCGCTGGTGGGTATGCCGGCGCTGCTGATCGCCGCCATGATCTTTACCGTGATTGTTCACCCGGCATTCGGCTCCTTCGAGCTACAGTCGCTGGCCTTGGCTGCCCTGCCCCTGGCGCTCGCGGCTTGCGCGCAAGCTGTCGTCGTCATCTCGGGCGGCATTGACCTCTCCGTCGGCCCCATGATGTCGGTCGCCAACGTGCTGGCCGGCAGCCTTATGGTCCATGGCAGCTTCGTGGGTGCGTTGCTTTGGTCGGTTCTGATCCTGCTGGTCGGAGCCTTGGAAGGCCTTGCCAATGGCCTCCTGGTGAAGATCTCCCGGATTCCTGATGTGGTGGTCTCTCTGACCACGGGCTTCATTTTGGGCGGAGTTGCGCTCTTGATCATGGAGCGGCCAGGCGGCGGAGCGCCAGCCGCCTTCCTCGATCTCGCCGCCGGGACGACTTTCTCGGAATGGGTACCCAATGCGCTGATCTTTCTCGTGGTTGTCGTCGGCGCGGTCTGGACACCCGTCGTGCGCAGCCGACTAGGGCTACTCATCTATGCGACGGGTAGCGATCGCGTGGCCGCCTTCCGCAGCGGCGTCGACACCGATTTCGCGCGCCTTGTCGCCTATGTCATCAGTGGTGTCTTCAGTGCCCTCGGCGGTATCGCACTCACCATGACGACAGGTATCGGTGCCCCGTTGTCGGGCACCATCTATACTCTCAGCGGCCTGGCTGCGATCGTCATTGGGGGCGTCAGCCTCAGCGGCGGCAAGGGCGGCATCGTCGGACCCGTGATCGCTGCGATACTGCTTTCGCTGATCCCGGCCGACCTCATCTTCCTCAACATCGACCCCAACTACGGTCAGGTGATCCAGGGCACACTCATCGTCATTGTCGTGATGGCTGGCGGGTTTGCTGCATCGTGGCAGGCCCGCGGATGAGTGTCGCCCACAAGTCTAGTCGGCCATCAAGCGCTGAGACGATCCTGACCTATTTGCGCCGCAACACCATTGTCGCGTTGCTGCTCCTACTGGCGGTCTTCATCGCCGGTATCGAGACTGTCAGGCCGGGGACGGTAACGCCTCTGTGGATTTCGAACACCCTGCTGTTCGCCGCTCCCCTTGGCATCTTCGCGGCCGGCCAGACACTCGTCATGCTCACCGGCGGCATCGATCTCTCGGTTGCCACGGTGGCCTCCGGGTCGGCCTATCTGCTTGCCACCAACGCATCGCATGGCACGCCGCAAGCAATCCTCCTTGGCTTGCTGCTTGGCCTCCTGGTTGGCCTGGCCAATGGCGTCGGCATCGCGCTGATGCGCGTCCAACCGCTGGTCATGACGCTTGGCACCGGTCTCATGACGGGCGGATTCATGATTGTCTACAGCCAGCAGATGCTGGCGAGCCAGCCGCGCATCCCCGCCTTCATCCAGGCACTCGGGGCGACCAAGCTGTTCGGCGCCATCCCTTATGACCTGTTTGTCTGGGCGCCGATCGCCGCCTTCATCATCTACGCGCTGCGCCGTTCTGGCTTTGGCCGGCTGATCTATGCCGTCGGTGACAACCGGGTGGCTTGCGAACTGGCCGGCGTGCGCGTATGGCGCGTTTTGCTTTCTGCTTATGTCCTGTGCGGTGTGTTGGCCGCGTTGGCCGGGATCATACTGGTTGGCGGCACCAACGCTTCGAACCTCTCGCTTGCCGACTCCTATCTGCTGCCCTCGGTAGCAGCGGTGATCATCGGGGGCACCTCGATTTTCGGCGGGCGCGGTGGTTATTCTGGCAGCATCATCGGTGCGCTGATCCTGACAGTGCTGACCAGTCTCCTGACACTGCTCGACATCGGGGAACCGGTGAAGCAGATCCTCTACGGCTCGATCATTCTCGCCATGGCAGCGGCCTATGCCCGCCTGACGGATTGAGGGCGGCGAACCCTCCGGTGGTTTTCGTCGCGCTTTCGCCAACCCGAGCGCAGCTGTACCGGCTCTTGTCGACGGGCCATGCTCACCGCTGACGACAGGCCGATCAGCTGGCAACATGATCAGGGCGCCTACGGTCGCCGCTTTCAATGCTTCGGTCGCGCACCGTAAATGTCCGGCGAAGGCCGCCTTGTGCCGGGGATAGCGATAGCGCTGACTCGCTCCGAGTTGATCACACCTGGAGATGAGACAGCACTATGTCTGGAGTTAGGACTACCCCTCGCTACGCCGTCGTGGCGAAGACGCGCCGGAGCTGGAGCAGGGCGCAGAAGAAGGCGATCATCGCGGACATCGACGTCGGGGGCGCCGCGCTGTCGGAGGTGGCCCGGCGGCACGGCATTCATTCGAGCCTGTTGTTCCGCTGGCGCAAGACTCTGGGGGCCGTGATGGGCGCCCCGCCGGCCATTTCCAGTGCCGAGACAAGTGCACCGCCGACGCCGCGCTTCATGCCGGTGCTGCTGCCGCCACCATCGTCGCCCGAGCCGCCCAGCGCGCACATCCACGATCGAGATCGTGCTCGACGGCGGCGCACTGTGCGTGTCGGCGTGGATGTCGACACCGCGGCGCTGCTGCGGATCGTCGAGGCGCTGGAGACGTGCCCATGATCCCGGTGCCAACACAGACCACGGCCAACGGTGCCGTGTGCGTATGGCTTGCGACCGGCCACACCGACATGAGGAAGGGCTTCTCCTCGCTCGCCGTGCTGGTGCAGGAGACGCTGAGCCAAGACCCACATGCGGGCCATCTGTTCGTCTTCGGTGGCCGTCGCGGCGATCTCATCAACGTGATCTGGCACGGCGGCGCTATGAGCGAGCTGTCTTGCGTCGCGTGGCCTTCATTCGGGTCGCGCAACGGGTCGGCATCAGCCTGGCAGACATTGCCGGCGAGCGTCGCGCCAGGTCGACTCGACTGGGAGCGGTTGTCAACCGCATGGCGCGCAGCCCTGGATGACCGAATAAGGCAACTAAGGAAATTGCGAAATACTCTCGACGACTGCATAGGTTGCGGCTGCCTATCCATCGATCGATGCCGCCTTCGAAATCCGCGCGACAAGCTCGGCCAACGGGGAGCAGGACCACATCGCCTATGGATCAGGAATCGCAGCGTCACTTGACCAGCCCATCGAACGTCAGTCACTTGTCGCAAGTCAGCTTACAATGAATTGTTGGTACCACGGTCCATGGGGCTGACCGCAACCCGATCGAACGGAAATGCAGTTGTGAAGCCCGTTACTGTTGTGACGACCGGCAGCTCGGGCCAACATTTCGCGCATTTCGCTACCGCTGCGGCGCGTGCCGTGACGGAACTTGGCCGTCAACTCGTGTCAAAGCTAGGTCTGGACAGGACGGTGAAGCGCTACGGCAAACATCACCAGCGCAATTCCGGCGACATCCTTGAGGCTCGGAAACTGGGCAAGCACTATCGCACCCACGATAGTCGCGGATGCGGGGAGAAGCGCGAGAAGCAACGCGAAGCTCGAGCGAGGAAGACGCGCCATCGCGAGTTGATCGCAAACATATGGAACCACCGACGAACAGATTCCGACGCCGATGCCCGCTCCGATCAGCATCGGACTGCTGAAAGCCTTGACGGCCTGGAGCAAACCAATCGGCATCACGAACACCAAGGCCAATGCCATTGACGCACCAAGCCGATCAATGCCTCCCGCGGCGCCGCCTTCGGATATCCGATGACCAAGGATGATGTAGCCAACAAATAGCCCTCCATTCAGGAATGCCCAAGCCAGGCCAATCGGGTCGCTCGACCATTTGATGTCGATCAGTATAATGACACCGGCGATCGCAAGTGCCAGAGCTGCATAGTTTCGGACCGTGCGCAGCCCAAACAACGCAACGCCGATCGTCCCAACAAACTCGATCGCTGCGACCAGACTCATGGGCAGCCGGTCAAGCGCCAGGTAAAATGAGCTGTTCATTGCTGCCAGGCAGGCACCGAGCAGAACCAGCCGCCAGCGCGTGGGCCAGTCGCATGCTTGCCATGTCCGCCAGGGGTTCGACCAAACGGCCAACAGGGTGGCAGCTGAGGCAATGCGCATCCAGGCAACGCCCAACACGCCAACTGACGGAAACAAAAGAACCGCGAACGACGGCCCAAGGTAGTGAAAAACGGCGCTGACACCGAACCAGGCTTGCGGCGGCACTGCGCCGGCGGCTTCCGAAAGAACAATTGATTTGGTTTCCATCGCGGCATGTTAGTAACCCATCCAACGGTTTGGAATGGCATTCGGCAGGAGTGAGACGATATCTCCCTGCCATTCTAAGGTGAAACAAATGAAGCGCCTATCTTTTGTCAACGGACGGATCGACAATGTGGACGCGGCGATTTTGAGGGCCCTCGCGGCGAATGCGCGGATTGCCACAGCGGAGCTTGCACGCGACATCGGCCTTTCCTCACCCAGTACCGCCGAGCGGGTGAAACGCCTGGAAGAGGCAGGCATCATTCGAGGTTATCACGCGGACATTGATCCGGCCGCGATCGGCTTGCCGCTGGCGGTGCATCTTCGTGTGCGTCCGATGCCCGGGCAACTTCAGAAGCTTGCGACGCTGCTGAGCAAGCTCGATGCCGTTCTCGAATGCCATCGCGTAACCGGCGACGACTGCTTCGTTGCCACCGCCCACGTGGCATCTGTGTCGCACCTGGAAGCCCTGATCGACAAAATCATCCCGCTCGGTGCAACGAACACGTCGATCATTCAATCGTCTCCTGTCACACGGCGGATGCCAGCCATCTCGACAAAGGAAGACTAACAGCGAATAAATCGCTAACGGATCATCAAGCCTCTTGCGAAGCTTCAGGATTGGTCCACCGCTGCAAGAGCCAGCATCCACCTCGTCTGAATTTGGAGAAGCCCCTGGCACCACGATCATCGCGGAAATGCGCATTGCAATCTGGGCGGCGTCGCGGCCAATATCAAATAATTCGACGGGTAGGGATCGCCATGACAACTCTCAAAGGGGCGCTAATCGGTTGCGGCTTCTTTGCCATCAATCACCTGCACGGCTGGCGGGATTTGGCCGGCGCGGAGATCGTGGCCCTGTGCGACAGCAATCCGAAGCGGTTACGGGAAGTCGGCGATCAATTCGCAATCGCCGAGCGATACCACGACGCTGTCGAGCTGTTCGCGGGAGAAAAGCTCGATTTTGTCGATATTGCCACCACCGTTCAGAGCCACCGGCCACTGGTCGAACTTGCGGCACGGCACCGAGTACCAGTGATCTGCCAGAAGCCGTTTGCGCGCTCGCTCGTTGATGCCAAGGCCATGACCGCGGCCTGCGTGGCAGCTGGCGTGCCGCTAATGATCCATGAGAATTTCCGCTGGCAATCGGCGATCCTGGCGGTCAAAACTGCCATTGACACCGGCAAAATCGGGCGGCCGTTCTGGGGACGGGTCTCTTTTCGATCTTCCTATGATGTGTTCTCTGGCCAGCCCTACCTGGCTGAGGGAGAACGGTTCATTGTCGAGGATCTGGGCATCCATTGCCTCGATGTCGCCCGCTTCCTGTTTGGTGACGCACGTTCCGTCGCGGCACGGATCAATCGTGTCAACCCGCGCATCATGGGCGAGGATGTTGCAACGGCCCTTCTTGATCATGGAGAGGGCGTTGCGTGCGTGGTTGACTGCAGTTACGCCAGTCAGCTTGAGGAAGAGCCGTTCCCGCAAACCCTTATCGATGTGGACGGAACCTTCGGGACCATTCGCCTTCAACTGGGATACCGGTTGACTATCACCGACCGTCAGGGGACGACAAGCCGCGACGTGGCGCCGCCATTTCTGAGTTGGGCAACGAAACCTTGGCACAACATCCAGGAGAGCGTACTGACCATTCAGCGGCACTGGATCGATTGTCTGCGCGATGGCAGCGAGCCGGCCACGTCGGGTTCCGACAACCTCAAAACACTCGCGTTGGTGGAGGGCGTCTATACAAGCGCGGCTACTGGGGCGACCGTCAATCTGATCGATTTGTTGGCATGATACCGGGTTGGCCGAGTATTATGTGATGTCACGCTGGCAACACGGGCACCAATCAATTCCGGATCGCGCACCCCTACTGGCACACCAACAATGAACGTAAGATCGCACGACTGCATCCAGCTAACCTACCTGATCGAGTGTGCCGGCGAACCGGAGCGACTGGCGGCCCAGATCGCCAGTGACCAGTCCACAGGCACTTTTGTGCCGGTTCCTGGCGAGACTCCCGAACTGCGGGCCCGGGTCGCCGCAAGGGTTGTCGCTCTGCGGCCCTTGCCTGCCGCGGCGCGGCCATCGTTTCCCTCGGAAGCGACCGGGCCATTCCGCCGTGCCGAGGCGGACATCGAGTTCCCCGTCGAAGCCGTGGGCACTGATCTCGCCGCGCTCCTCACAATCACTATCGGTGGCGTCTATTCGATCAAGGGGTTTTCGGGCATCCGGGCCATTGGGTTGCGGTTGCCCGAGGCTTTTCGCGGTGCGCATCCGGGGCCGCAATTCGGCGTCGCCGGATCGCGACGACTCACCGGCGTGCTCGGGCGCCCGATCATCGGCAGCATCGTCAAGCCCGCACTTGGCTTGCGCCCGCCGGAAACCGCCGCGCTGGTGCGCGAGTTGATCGAGGCCGGCGTTGATTTCATCAAGGACGACGAAAAACTGATGAGTCCGGCCTATTCGCCCCTGGCCGAGCGGATAGCTGCTGTCATGCCACTGATACGCGATCGCGAGCAGCGCAGTGGCCGCAAGGTCATGTACGCCTTCGGCATCTCCCACGCTGATCCAGATGTGATGATGCGCAATCACGATCTGGTGCTGGCCGCCGGCGGCAACTGCGCCGTGATCAACATCAATTCCATCGGCTTTGGCGGCATGGCGTTCCTGCGCAAGCGCTCGGGCCTCGTGTTGCACGCGCACCGGAATGGCTGGGACATCCTCACGCGCCACCCGGGTCTGGGAATGGATTTCTCGGTCTACCAGCAGTTCTGGCGCCTACTGGGTGTCGATCAGCTTCAGATCAATGGCATCGGTGTGAAATATTGGGAACCTGACGACAGTTTTGTCAGCTCCTTCAAGGCCGTCACGACTCCGTTGTTTGATCCTGCCGACTGCCCGCTGCCGGTGGCCGGTTCTGGCCAATGGGGTGGCCAGGCGCCCGAGACATACGCACGAACCGGACGCACGCTTGACCTGCTGTATCTTTGCGGTGGCGGCATTGTGAGCCATCCAGGTGGCACGGCGGCCGGCGTTCGGGCCGTGCGACAGGCCTGGGAGGCCGCGGTCGCTGGCGTTCCGCTGGAAGTCTACGCCAAGGGCCATCCGGAGTTGGCGCAATCCATCGCCAAGTTCGGTGGCGGGACCCGCGATGCGTGACCTGCTGCTCTCCTACTACGGCGACGACTTCACCGGCTCCACCGACGTCATGGAAGCGCTGTCGTCACATGGCGTATCGGTCGTGCTGTTCACACGCCTGCCAACCGATGACGAATTCCGTCCGTTTGCTCACTATTCAGCGATCGGGCTCGCCGGTTCGAGCCGCAGCCGGTCGCCCGCATGGATGGACGAGCACCTGGCGCCGGCACTTCTCTGGCTGAAGCATCTCGGCGCGCGTCATTGCCACTACAAGGTCTGCTCGACCTTCGACTCCAGCCCTACCACTGGCAGCATCGGCAAGGCCGCCGACATCGGTCGGGCGGTGTTCGGCCAACGGATCGTGCCGCTGGTCGTTGGCGTGCCGCAGCTCAAGCGCTACACGGTCTTCGGTCATCTCTATGCATCGTATCGCGGCGCAGTTCATCGCATCGATCGCCACCCGGTGATGAGTCGGCATCCGGTTACGCCGATGGCCGAATCTGATTTGCGCTTGCACCTTGGGGCGCAAACGGCGTCTCAGGTCGGTTTGGTCGGACTCGATGTCCTGACGCGGTCGACCGTGAATATCCTTGTCGATGAGATCATTGCCGAGACCGATGGCGTCGTTCTGTTCGATGTTTGCGACGAGGCAACCCAGCTTGCCACAGGACGGCAGTTGTTGCGCACCGTGGCCAAGATCGGACCCTATGTCGTGGGATCGTCCGGGGTCGAATATGCGTTGCTGCGCGCGCTTGTCGTTGAGGGCACGATAAACGGCACCGCGGCGTTTGCGCCTGTCCCGAGGGTGGATCGCGCCATCGCATTGTCGGGCAGTGTCTCACCAACCACGGAGCGGCAAATCCGCCACGCGCTGGTGCATGGGTTCGACGGCATCGCCACCGATCCCATCGCGCTCACCACTGACCGCAACGCCGAGATCGATCGGATCCTGGCGGCCGCGATCGCCTGCCTCGAAGGCGGCCGCTGCCCACTCATCCACAGCGCGCTTGGGCCAACGACGGATCAGGGGGCGGCCTTGGAGGCCTTGCCCGGTGCGCGCCAGCAAATTGGCGAAGCACTCGGGCTGATCGCGCGTAACCTGATGGAGCGCTGCGGAGTGAGGCGGGTCAGCTTCGCGGGTGGCGACACGTCAAGTCACGCGCTTAGCCAACTCGATGTTTTTGCACTGACGACACGCTATCCATTGACCGCGACGCCCGGCTCGCCGCTTTGCACCGCGCACAGCGTCAACCCGGCCCTCAACGGCTTCGACCTCGCGATGAAAGGTGGCCAGGTCGGAGACGACGACTATTTCGTCAAGTTGCGCGATGGTATTGCCTCGGGCTGAGGTCAGCCGTTGGTTGCACTCGACTCCTGTCCGGTCTTCCGGCACTGCGACAGCCACCAGGCACAGTGCCAGATTCCGGCCCATTGGAGTGCTCGCGGTCGAATCATCAATTGACGATGCGTCGCCAACAGCCAAAACAGATGCATCTTGCAGGTCGCGCGGAACCTCGCGAAGATCGGGGCAGCACTTATGACCGCGGAACCCAAATAGTTTGAGAGGCATTCTTTCCATGACCGAATATATACTTCCCGTTCCTCCTGTTGCATCCGTTGCCGTTGCAGGTGACGGCCGGCGCTTTCCGGTTCGGCGTATTTTCTGTGTTGGCCGCAACTATGCCGCCCATGCCCGCGAGATGGGCAAGGACCCGAGCCGCGAGGCGCCGTTCTTTTTCCTAAAGCCAGCCGATGCCGTAGTAGATAGCGGCAGCGCAGTGCCGTATCCGCCCGAGACCAAGAACTTCCATCACGAAATCGAGTTGGTGATTGCCATCGGCAAGGGCGGAACCAGCATTGCCGCTGCGGACGCCCACAACCATGTGCTGGGCTACGCCGTGGGCATTGATCTTACGCGGCGCGACCTCCAGATTGCCGCCCGCGACGCCGGCAAGCCGTGGGACTGGGGCAAGGGTTTTGACCGCTCCGCGCCAATCGGGCCCATCCACCTTGCCAGCAAGGTCGGCCACCCGGCCAAGGGGCGCATCTGGCTGAGTTTGAACGGCGCGGTCAAGCAAGACCAAGACATCGCCGATTTGATCTGGTCGGTGTCCGAGATCATTGCCGCTGCCTCGCGCTCCATGGCGCTTGCGCCAGGCGATCTGATCATGACCGGTACGCCGTCGGGCGTCGGGCCGATGGTGGTTGGCGACAAGGTCGCGGGAGGCATCGAGGGTCTGGGTGAGATCACAATCACCATTGCACCGGCCACCACGGCCTGAGCACAGCTGCACGACGAAATCATCGGAATCTGGGAGGGGCCGGGAATGAAAAATTATTTCGCCAGCGTTGCGCTGGCTGTAGCAGCGGTGTCCGGAGCGGGGAACGCCCATGCCGACACCGTGAAAATCGGTGTCATCGGCACGTTCTCGGGACCATTCGCGCTTGAAGGCAAGAATTTCAAGGCCGGGGTTGACGCCTATTTGGCGTTGAACGGCAGCAAGGCTGGTGGCAGCGATATTGAAATCGTCTATCGCGACCTGCCAGAGGCCGACCCAGCCAAGGCCAAGGCCATCGCGCAGGAGCTGATCGTCAAGGACAAGGTGCAGTATCTCGGCGGCGTCTACTTCACGCCCGACGCGCTGGCCATCACACCGCTGCTCGAACAGGGCAATGTGCCGCTTGTCATCTTCAATGCGGCCGCTTCCATTATCACCAAGAAGAGCCCGCTGGTTGTGCGGACCTCCTTCACCGTCTGGCAGAACACGACGCCAATCGCCAAGGCGGCCGCTGCGCGTGGCATCAAGACGGTGATCACCACGGTCACCGACTACGGCCCCGGTGCCGACGCCGAGGCAGCGTTCAAGAAGACGTTCGAGGCGGCCGGCGGCAAGGTCGTCGATTCCATTCGTATGCCATTGAAAAATACCGACTTCGGCCCCATCATGCAGCGCATAAAGGATTCAGGCGCCGAGGCCGCGTTTGCCTTCGTGCCGGCCGGTCCCAATTCGCTGGGCTATACCAAGGCCTTCGCCGACAACGGCTTGAAGCAGAAGAACATCCGGCTCCTGGCCACTGGCGACTTGACACAAGAACCCGATCTGCCGGCCCTGGGCGACGCTGGTATCGGCATTCTCACCGGGTATCACTACGCCGTCTCGCACAAGTCAGCGGCCAACGATGTCTTTGTGGCCGCTGCCAGCAAGGCGCTCGGCTCGCCCGACGAACTGAATTTCGCGGCCGTCGGCGCCTTCGATGGCATGCACGTCATTGCCAAGATGATAGAGGCGACCGGCGGCAAGCAGGATGCCGCCAAGGCGGTCGCCGCCGTCAAGGGCCTTGCCTGGGAAAGCCCGCGCGGCCCTGTCAGCATCGACCCCGAAACCAGGCATATCACCCAGAACGTCTACGTGCGTGAAGTTGCCAGGGTTGACGGCAAGCTGATCAACAAGGAGATCGAAACGTTCGCGGATCAAAGGGATTGGGGCAGCGTGGGCAATTGAGCGCCCATGTCAGCCACCGCGCGGATGATTCCGTGTCTTGACCCTGGAACCCCATGCAAACGGTGCTCAGCATTCTGATCGACGCGATCGCCTATGGCATGGTGCTGTTCATTGTATCGATCGGACTATCGGTGACGCTGGGGCTGATGCGGGTCATCAACCTGGCGCACGGCGCCTTCGCCATGATCGGCGGCTATTTTGCCTCCTATGCCGTTCTGATGCTCGGGTTGTCCTATTGGCTGGCGCTGCTGCTCGCCATCGCCGGCACGGTCGTCATCGCCATGCCGCTCGAAAGGCTGCTCTATCGCCGAATCTACCGCTCCCATGATGCGTTGGCGCAAGTGCTGCTGACAATCGGCATCACCTTCGTTGTGATCGGCATGGCCAACTACTTTTTTGGCCCGACCCTGAAGATTATCCCGCTACCTCCATCGCTGAGCGGCCCGGTGGATATTGGCCTGCGCACGTTACCAGCCCATAGGCTGTTCGTGATCGGGGTCGGCGCCATCGTCGCGCTCGGGCTCTGGTTTCTGATCGAGCGCACTGATTTCGGCACCAAGCTGCGCGCCACGGTGGACGATTCGGCGATGGCGGACGCGCTCGGCGTCAGGACCGAGACCATCTATCTCATAGCCTTCGCCCTGTCTGTGGCTCTGGCGGCGCTTGGCGGCGTCATCGGCGCTGAGATACTCCCCATCGAGCCGTACTATGCGCTGCGCTATATGGTCACTTTTCTGGTCGTGGTATCGGTCGGCGGGGCGGGATCCATACCCGGCGCGCTGTTGGCATCGCTGCTCCTGGGCATCGCCGATACTGTGGGGAAGTATCTCTTCCCGGACTATGGTGACGCACTCTTCTATGCGACGGTGATCCTCGTCGTCTATCTGTTCCCCAACGGTTTGATGGGCAGAGCCGACTGACATGACTGGCACAAACGTGACGGCGACCGCCGCGCGCGGCCAACTGTTCGCTGGCCGAGGCACGACCGTCGGTGCCGGCATTCTCGCGCTGGCGGCCATCGTGGCTTATTTTCTGCTGCCCGATGATCTGGCATTCCTGACTCGCATCATTTCAACAATACTGTTTGTGCTCTCGCTCGACCTGGTGGTTGGCTATGCGGGCATTGCGACTCTCGGCCATTCCGTCCTGTTCGGAGCTGGCGCCTATGCCGCAGGGATCGTGGCCGTACACATGTACAACGAACCGGCGATCCTCCTGCTGGTCGGCGGCCTGGCCGGCGCGCTGATGGGCCTTGTCAATGGCGCACTGATTGTCCGGTTCTCCGGCCTGCCGCAGCTCGTGCTGTCGATTGCCTTCGTGCAGCTCATGCATGAGCTCGCCAATAAGGCCTCGGCTTGGACTGGTGGCAGCGACGGCCTCTCCGGCATCGAGCCGACCAAGGTTCTGGGTATGTTCGGCTTCGATCTGGGCGGCCGCACCGCTTATATTTCCTCGGTCGCGGTGCTTCTGTTGACGGTAATCATTCTGCGCCGGATCGTCCGCTCGCCATTCGGGTTGCTGTGCCAGGGCATTAGAGAAGATCCCATTCGGGTGAGCGCGATGGGCGGCAATGTGTTCGCCAGCCTAGTCGCGATGTACGCCATTTCGGGCGCGGTCGCAGGGCTTGGCGGTGCGCTTGCCGCCGTCACGGCGGGTGTTGTCGGCCTGGACAGTGTGAGCTTTGAGCGTTCCGCGGACGCGCTCGTCATGTTGGTGCTGGGTGGAGCGGGCTCGCTGTACGGCGCCATCGTCGGAACCGTGGTGTTCCAGGCCTTCGAGCACATTGTATCGGCCGCAAATCCATTCCACTGGCTGACTTTGGTGGGCGCGTTGCTGATCGCGGTCGTACTTGTGCTTCCCACCGGACTGCAAGGCCTCGGCAAGCTGGTCGCTTCACTCCTCACCGCCAATGCTGGTGCCAAGCCATGACCGAAGTATTGCGCATCGAAGGACTTTCCAAGTCCTTTGGTGCCCTTGAAGTTGGCCGCGACCTTTCGCTCAAGCTCGGCACGGGCGACCGGGTGGCGCTGATCGGTCCCAATGGCGCGGGCAAAACCACGTTCATCAACCTGGTCACCGGCGCCGTCCCGCCATCCTCCGGTCACGTCTTTCTGGCGGGTCATGACATAACGACCATGTCGATGGTTGGGCGGGTCCGACGCGGGCTGGTGCGCTCGTTCCAGGTCACGCGCGTATTCCGGGCCCGCACAGTTGCCGAGAATGTCAGGCTGGCCGTTCTGCAACGCGAGCGACGCACGGGCCGGATCTTCATTGCAGCAGCGAGCATGGCCGATACGGAGGTCGAGGTCGCGGCCGTGCTCGATACCCTCGAGCTTGGCGAGTTCGCCAACCGGACAGTTCGGGAAATTGCCTATGGCCAGCAGCGCCTTCTGGAAATCGCCATCGCGCTCGCCCTGAAACCTAAGGTCCTGCTGCTCGATGAGCCGTCCGCCGGCGTGTCTCGTGAAGAGTCACCGCGCATCCTGGAGGCGATCAACAATCTGCCAATGGACATTGCCGTATTGATGATCGAGCACGACATGGACCTCGTGTTCCGCTTCGCCACCCGCGTCGTGGTGATGGCGGCCGGCGAATTCATCTTCAACGGTGGGCCCGGCGAGGTCGCCTCGAGCCCGCATGTCCGCGAGGCCTATTTGGGGAGCTATGCCCGTGCGCGCGGCTGAGCTCGAGGTCACCGGCCTGACGGCCGGATATGCGCTGACCCGCATCCTGGAGGATGTGTCCTTCAAGGTGCCAGCGGCCGGACGCCTCGCCGTACTTGGCCGTAACGGCATGGGCAAGACCACGCTGCTCGCAAGCCTGATGGGCCAGACCCGGCGCTATCGGGGCAGCATCCGGGTCGGCGGCATCGCGCTGGAGAATATGCGCAGCTCCGACCGCGCGCGACATGGCCTCGGCTATGTGCCGCAGACCCGCGACATCTTCAAGAGTCTGACCGTCGAGGAGAATCTGTGTGTCGGCCTCAAGGGCCGCGGCAAATCGGCGATCGAGGAGGCCTATGCCATGTTCCCGCACCTCAAAAAGCGGCGGCGCAACCTCGGCTCGCAACTCTCGGGCGGCGAGCAGCAGATGCTCTCGACCGCTCGCGCCATCCTGGGCGAACCCTCGGTCCTGCTGCTGGACGAGCCGCTTGAGGGCCTCGCACCGATGGCCTGCGACGATCTGATGGCCTCGCTACTCGCGCTCGCCGGCGAGCGGCGTGTGACCATGGTGTTGGTTGAACAGCAGATCGAACGTGCCCTCGACTTCGCCGATGCCGCGGTTATTCTAGAGCGTGGTCACCTTGTCTGGTCCGGCGCGATCGAGGCTCTCAGACGGGAGCCAGCGACAATTGAGCGCTATATCGGCGTCGGCATCCACTGAGCAGGGCCGGCTGGCCTCGCACATTGACCTGAATTCGCCACCGCCACCTCAACCCAGACCAGCCCCACCCCCTGGAAATCCGTGTTTTGTCTTGATCCACCGCACAGTCTTGGTGGCAGACCGCATCACGACGGTCTCCGTCTCAATCGATCCGCGCTTGAACTTCACTCCACTCAACAACGAACCGTCTGTCACGCCGGTTGCCGAGAAAAACACATCGCCACTCGCAAGGTCGATGGTGGTGAACTTGCGCTTGATGTCCTTGACGCCGATGAGTTCGGCCCGCTTGTAATCGTCGTCAGCCATCGGATGCAGCCGCGCCTGGATTTGCCCGCCGATGCAGCGCAGGGCGGCGGCGGCCAGCACACCCTCGGGCGCGCCGCCGATTCCCAAGTAGATGTCGATGCCAGTCAGTTCGGGCGTCGTCGTATCGATCACACCGGCGATGTCGCCGTCGGCGATCAGTCGCACGGCCGCACCAGTCTTGCGGATGCTCTCGATGATCGCGGCATGGCGCGGGCGGTCCAGCACACAGGCTGTGATGTCGCCAATAGGCACGCCTTTCACCCGCGCAAGCGATTCAATATTGTCCGCTGGCGTTGCATCCAGATCCACTGTGCCCTCCGGGTAGTTGGGGCCGATGGCGATCTTGTTCATATAGATGTCGGGGGCGTGCAAAAGCGAGCCCGCCTCAGCCATCGCCAGAACGGCGAGCGAGTTGGGCATCGCCTTGGCGCAAATAGTCGTGCATTCCAAGGGATCGACAGCGATGTCGACGCCGGGGCCGTTCTTGGTGCCGACTTCCTCGCCGATGAAGAGCATGGGTGCCTGGTCGCGCTCGCCCTCGCCGATCACGATGCGGCCCTTGATGTTGAGCTTGTTCAGCTCGCGCCGCATGGCATCGACGGCGGCCTGATCGGCGGCCATCTCGTTACCCCGCCCGCGCTGGCGCGCCGCCGCGATCGCGGCCTGCTCGGTGACGCGCACAATCTCGAGCGTGAGGGCCCGGTCAAGACGGGTAGAGACGGTTGAGTCCTTCGGCATGGCATGTCCTCCTGGAGATCGCGGATCGCGCTCGAAG
>Ga0209068_10000049_pt1 | contig 75383 bp, 67 predicted proteins | sample ColStrG_CSR_2012_FD_187200 | JGI IMG/M metagenome (GOLD analysis project Ga0209068, IMG submission 187200) | Freshwater sediment microbial communities in response to fracking from Pennsylvania, USA - Cold Stream Run_MetaG_CSR_2012 (SPAdes)... | ecosystem: Environmental > Aquatic > Freshwater >...
CCTTGTGGGCGGATTGCGCGCGCTCTTCGGACAAGCCGCCATTCACGACAAGCTGGCCGTCTTTTATTTCCGCCTGCGCGCGCAATCCGCCCACAAGGACCTGGCGGTACGACAACGCATCAACCGAAAGAGACGCCTTTGCCTTCGGGTGGGAGAAACTTCCTGAGGTGTGAATCTCGAACTTTGACTCTCCGCCCAGGGGCAGAGGGGAGATACGATCAACTTTGGAAAGATCGACGCCCCTGCTTTCGAGATCAGCGGAATAGGTCCCGTCAAACCCGATCCATCCGGTCGCCTTCACCATTCCCTTTTCCTTATAGAGAACGACCTGCGGAAATGAAATCTTGCCGGTGGTGAGTGAAGCGGTGATGGTCCCTCTCGTGAACGACTCGCCGTATGCGCTCCCGGCATCCAGCTTAAGATAGCCGCTCCCGGTATAGTTTTCAACAGTGCCGTTGAATGACAGCTCGCCGACCGCGGCAAGCTTGAGCGGCAGCTGTTTGTAGAACAGCGCGACAATATTCACTACATCGGACCGAAGCACCTGGAGCCGCGCAACATACACCGGCGATTGAGCACTAAGGTCTATGCTGCCGTCAAAGACATAGCGCGAGGATTGCTCGGAGATATTGATTGAAGAAAGGGTTATTTTTTTATCCGCGTAGCCAAATCTGCCGCCCACATCATGGAACGGAATCCCCCGCACGCGCACGATCCCCGTTGAGATCGTTCCGTCGAAACGGGGTGAGGCCAAGGGGCCGGAGAGGCGCCCGGTGACGCTGAGGTTGCCTTCAAGCGGAATTGCGGTAAAAAAAGAAATCGCGCGGCCTTTGTCTGATGACGAGGCATTCACCAAAATATCAAAGCCAATTGAGGGGTCCACACGGCCGTCCAAACGAAGAGACAAATCGTCAGCCCGCGCATCGAACTGTTTTATATCCAGGATGCCGTTGCGGTATCCGAAAGCGCCGTCGATGCTGTCGATGATGGATTTTTTATCCCCCTTCGTTAGTTTCCATTTTTCTCCCTTGATCGATAATTTCTTGTCCCGGTATGCAAACGAGAGGGCTGCGTCCTGAAGCGTAGTGCCGTGTACGGAAAGAGCGGAAACCCTGATGTCTCCATCAAGAACGGGGTCGGATACTTTCCCCTGGATGCGCGCAACGACTTCAATGCGGGGAATTTCCTTCTTTTTGAGCGGATTCACCACATCGATAAATCTGCCGAGGACCTTTGGGCCGGAACGGATAGCGAGTTTTAAATTGAGGGGAGCATCAGGCAGAGGTCCCGCGTCCCCGGAAACAACGACCACCGCATCCGCAGACGAGAGTTCCAACGAATCTACGCGGACCCGGCCTTGATTATACTCAAGGGACGCCTTGAAGCCGGCCAGAAGCGCTGGGTATGCCGGCGCTGAGAAACGGACCTGTGAACTCCTGATCGTCATGTTGATACGATCCTGAGAAAAGCCGGCCGAGGTCTTTACATGCAGATCAAGGACAGATAGCTGCGTGGTGGTCGTAATATCCTTGAATTCGATCTGTCCGTTTCTGACCGAAATGGCGCCGAGAGACAGGCTGTAACGCGCGGGGCCGTCCGATTGACTGTGGGCGATGTTTGATTTGATCCGATCCAGAAGCGGCGTGAGATTAAGTTCCCCGTCCTTCTCGCGTTCAGCATACACGCGCGGTTCGCGGAGAGAAAGCAGGGAGATCCGAATACTCTTCCACAGCAGAGGGATGGGATTGAGATAGACCCGCACTTTCCGGAGAGACGCCGCTTGTTTGCCGCGCGCATCGGGGATCGACAGGTCCCGCACCTCGATATAGGGAGGGATGAAGTTGGCCTTTACCCAGCCGATCTCCGTATCAGCGCCCAGAACGTTCTTGAGCTGTTCAACGACGTACGGCCTGATCTTGAGGGCGAAGGCGTCGCTCTGGACATAGAGCTCGATCACGCCGAGGAGGAGAACGAGAAGAATCACTATGATGACGAGGATTTTTTTCATAAAGAGATTCTGCTTACCCTCCTACCTTCTTACTTCATACTTCTTACCTTTTACTTTTCAACACCCTCACCCCAACACCTTCAGCAATGCGGCCCTGATCTTTTCAAGCCGGATTGCGTCAACGATCTTATTGCGCAGCATATCCGTCACATAGAAGGAGTCCAGGACCCGCGAGCCCTCGGTCACGATCTTCGCCGAACCGATGTCCAGGTTGAGGTCGTACAGGGCCTTGGTCACCTGATACAGAAACCCTACCCGGTCGCGCGCGGTGATATCGATGATCGTGAACGACTCAGAGGCCTCGTTGTCGAACTCCACTGCGGGCGTGACCACGCCGGGAAGCTGCTTGCCAGAAACATACCGTCCCGGCTCAGGCGGTCTGATTTTATTCAGCAACGCCGCTCGAAGTTCGGTGAGCACGCTTTGCCAGGCCTCTTCGTAATCGTACAGCTTTCCCTCCGGATTCGTGATCTGGAACGTATCGATCATAACGCCGTTCCGGGAGGTATACACCTGGGCGCGCAGGATGTTCAGGTTCTTTGAGGCGATTGTCCCCGCGGTGCGATAGAACATTCCATAGGCGTCGTACGCGCAGACCGTGAGTTCAGTGTATCCCTTTTCGGGGTAATGACGGTGTTGAATGACCAGTTGTTCATCCGGAAGCCTCTTCATCATGCCCAGGTGGTCGATCACCCGGCGCGGGGACGTATAGAGAATGTATTGATCGGGCATGGAAACGAGGAACGAGTCGAGTTCCTCTGAAGTAAACAGCCCTTTTGCCGCCTTCCTGATTTTGACGGAGGCCGCGATCAATTTCGCCCGCTCTTCCTCGACGGATTGCGCGCTCTCGTCAAGATACGAGTGTGTTCGCAAATAGAGGTCCTGGAGCAGCACCGCTTTCCACTGGGTCCAGGCGTCCGGGTTTACCGCGGAGATGTCCGCGAACGTGAGCAGGTAGAGCATAGCGAGGTTTTCGCGGTCACGTACGAGCCCGGCAAAGTCGGCAATCACCTTGCGGTCAGTCAACTCCCGCCGCTGCGACAGTATTGTCATGACCAGATGATTTTTAATGAGGAAGAGTATCCGTTCCCGGTCTTCCCCAATAACCCCAAGCCTCGAAAGTATAGCCGCTGCCAGGTCCGCGCCCTGATGTTCATGATCAAGACGGTACACTTTGCCCACGTCGTGGAGCAATATCGCAAGAAAAAGGACCCAGCGTTTTTTGAGGCCCTTGCATGCATCAACGAGCGTTTCGGGCGCGGAAGCATTGCCCGTCCAGAGGTGCTGAAGATTCTTGATCGCGAGCAGAATATGTTCGTCCACGGTGTACCGGTGGTAATAATCGTGCTTGGCGAGCGCCTGGATAGAACGAAATTCAGGAAGGTACCTGCCGAGAAACCGAAGGTCTTTCATCAGCGTGAGGATTTCCGAAAGCCCGTCGGGATTGTTCAGGATGGAAAGAAATGCCCGGGAAGCCTCGGGAGAAGACCGCACGTCGTCGTTGATCCTGCAACCGCGGATCTGGGCCCGCAGCCGCTCGGATAATACCGCATGGCGCGACTGGGCTGTTTCAAAGGCAGTCATGATGAGCGCGGGGTTGTCCCGGCAGATCTCGTCGGAGGCAGGAAAGAGCGTCCTGCCGACGAGCTTGAACGGTCCGAGTGAAAGCGTCCGCTGGAACCAGCGTCGAGCCGGTTTCCGCAGCACGGCATCGACCACGATGTTCGAAAATTCGCGAATGGTTCTCGCATGGAGAAAATAGGATTTCATAAAACGCTCGACCGCGAACAATTGGGTTGAGTCGCGATACTTAAAATCCGCTGCCGCGCGCTCCTGCAGGTCATAGGTAAGGTGGTCGTTCTTTCTGCCGGAGAGATAGTGGATCTCGCTCCTGAGTCTCCACATAAAATTCCTGGAACGCAGGAACCTCGCGTACTGCCGCTGGGAGATGACGCCTTTTTCTATCAGCGCTTCAAACGAAGAGACCCTGAAATGTACAAACGCCACCCAGAGAGCGGTATGGAAATCCCTCAGCCCGCCCTCGCCTTCTTTGATGTTCGGCTCCCGCAGATAAATAGAGCCGCCGAATTTGCGGCGCGTTTCGATCCGCTCCGACACTTTCGACGCGATGAATGATGACGCCTTCCAGTAGAAAACCTCGCTCTGCATCGCAACGAGAAAAACGTTGTAGAGCGCGGCGTCTCCGGCAAGGAGACGGGATTCGAGAAGGGACGTGCGGATCTTGATGTCCTGCCGCGCGAGCGCTACGCACTCCTTCACGCTCCGGACGCTGTAGCCCACGTCCAGACCGGCGTCCCACAGCTGGTAGAGGAGTTGCGGAGCGCGCTGGCGGTCAGTTTCGTCCCGGCACAGGAACATGATGTCGATGTCTGAGTACGGGTTCAGCTCTCCCCTGCCGTAGCCGCCGATTGCAAGCAGCGCCGGCATGGGGCCGTCAGACGCGAGACGGGTATGCGCGTCGCGGAGCGTCCGGTCGATAAGAGCGGTACGGCGCTGGACCAGTTCGCTGCCGCTTGCGCCGGAAAAATGCGCCCGCCGAATGGCCGCTTCTTCCTCTTTCAGCAGCGCCTTAATGCTGGTGTCGTAGGTAGCCGATGTTTGTTGATTGTTCTTGTTCACAGGAAAACCGAACAGGAGATTTGATATCACGGAGTCATGAGAAATTGAAGGTAAGCTTTATTTTCTCTGCGACTCTGTCGCTGCATAATTTTATTTAAATACAATCGTCTTGATCTCGTCCATCATAAGCATGAAGTTTCCGAATTTCGCCTCGCCGTAACACCGGGTCTTTGCGTCTATGTTGAAGCTCGTTTCGCTGCCGTCCGTAAGCTGCACGGTGACTTTTACTTTCCGGTCCCGCATCTCTCCCACGGTCAGTTCCTTCACCTTCTCGAACGGCATCGTCACCTGCGCCATGCCCCGGTAGCCCGCGAAATGGATGCGCCCCTCCCAGCTGAACTTCTCTCCTTCGAGTTTGACCCCCGATACGTCGGTAACAACCACGACAAAGTTCTTCTCCACCCGTGGCGCCCGTTCGAACCCTCCGGTCCCGCCCATGGCAGTGAGAAGGATGAAAGCAGAAAGCATAATAACCGCGGTGAATGCACGTTGCAACATAGACTGTCTCCTTTCGGCTTCAGTTCAGTGGTGATCGCGATTGGTACGGCGTTAGATTACCATAGATGACGCCTCTCTTTCAAGAAAAAAGCTTGCAAAGGAAAAAGGGTTTGTGTAAGGTGGGAAAGAGTCTATAGAGTTCATTGAGTTCAGAGAGTTTGCGGAGTTAACATGAATAACAAATTGCAATCGTTGGTTGAACTTATGGCAAAGCTCCGCGGGCCCGACGGCTGCCCCTGGGACCGGAAACAGACGACGGAATCGCTCAAGCCCTTTCTCATCGAAGAGTGTTATGAGGTGATCGATGCGCTCGATGAAGGCTCTTCCGATAAGATAAAAGAAGAGCTCGGAGACCTTCTGTTCCAGATCATCTTCCACGCGCGCATTGCCGAGGAACAGGGCCGATTCACCATCCAGGATGTGATCGCCGTGAACGTCGAAAAGATGATGCGCCGTCATCCGCATGTATTCGGAGATGCCCGACTCAATACCGACAAGGAAGTGCTCGCAAACTGGGAGGAGATCAAAAAGAAAGAGAAGGGTTATGAAGACCGGAAGTCCATTCTCGAAGGCGTTCCCCGGCACCTGCCTTCTCTCCTCCGCGCGCACAGCCTCCAGGAACGCGCAGCCCGCGTAGGCTTCGATTGGAGCAAGATCGACGAAGCCCTGCCAAAACTCGATGAAGAAATAGCGGAGTTTAAGGAATCGCTTAAGCAAAAAGACGCGGCAGGCATCGAGGAAGAACTCGGCGATATCTTCTTCATGCTCGTTAATATTTCACGGTTCCTGGGCGTCAACCCCGAAAATGCGCTCAGAAAGACCATCAGCAAGTTCATTTACCGATTCAGGCATATTGAGGAGCATGCGGCGAACACCGGAAGATCTTTAAACGACATGACGCTGGATGAAATGGAGAAGCTGTGGCAGGAGAGCAAAGAAAAGGAATAAGGCCGGATGTTGTCGTGATTTTCTTCTCTATCGGATACTTCCTGGAACTTGCAATAGCGTCACATGGTGCTATGTTGCATAGTGCAAGTTGAATCTCATAACATTATTCGTCTCTTTTGACTCTGTTTACCACCCATGCTTTACAACAGAGAATGCCCAAAAAACCAAACAACAAAAAAAAATGCTTATTCCAATATTTGCTGTTGACAACACATTATTCTTTTGTTATATTGCCGCTCCTTTTTGGAAGGGTTTACGGCATTTAAAATCTATCTATATCGTGAATGCGTTACTGGCGTATGAGGAATATATCCATGAAAAAGTTTACTCAAACATTATTTGTATTGATTCTCAGTCTGTTGGCCTATTCGGCGCACGCAGGAGCAGCAACCCGGATTGATCTCAAAGACGGAAGCAGTTTTGTGGGCGAAGTAGTATCTCTGATTAACGGGATATACACCATCAAATCAAACAGTGGCGCCATCACGATCGAACAATCGAAAGTCAGCGCCATGCAGGTAGTCTCGCAGGAAAATACCCCATCTGCAGCCAGCAACACAGACAAATCTCGCCCGGCACGAGAAATTCCTCTCTCCGATCTGGGAATGTAAGGGCACCCGTTCGCATTGGCTCCGTTGAACCAGATATAGCGTAGTCGTTCGTATCCTGAAGTTGCATCTCCACGCCTCATGCCCTCGGGACTTCGTCCCTACTTGACCTTGTCACATCGCGAGAGTAGAATCATTATATCTTCCGACGTTCGCACGTTCTTCCTGAAGTAGTGATTTTGGGGTTTTTACGAAAAGTGAATAGTGCTAATGGAATAGGTGCGTGTGATTGGTCTGTTCATTCACTCGTCGATTGGACAGATGTTGACAAATAGATGTAGATTATATTCGATTCGATGATTCCAACCAACACGTTCACTGCGCCACGCTTCGCGGCGCGTGACCCGCGCGCATGTGTAAGTTACAAGGTGAATTTTACGACCTGAATACCATGCGGCAACAGAACATTGCTACCCCTCTTCCGGCCTTACCATGATCGACTTCCGCTCCGAAAGCGTCACCAAGCCGGGTTTTGCGCCCTTCGGTTTTTTGACCAGACCTGCCCGGGTATAGGTCACTGACACCTTGCCTGCAGTTTTTGCCTTGCTGTAATACGCTGCCAGGGATGCTGCTTTCACAAGGACTGCTGCTGGTATCTCTGCTTTTTTCGGATTTTTCACCAACACATGCGAGCCAGGCATTCCTTCGGCGTGGAGCCAAAGATCGTCAGGCCTGGCGATCTTTGTCGTAATATGATCATTCCCTTTTGCGCCCTTACCCACAAGGATTTCCCATTCATGGAACAGGATCGTCCTATACGGAGTCGCAGGCAGAACTGGAACTTTTTCTCTTCCCCTACTCTTAAGATATCCTTTGGCAACGAGCGCTGCGTGGACATCAACAAAATCACTCTGATCAAGGGCTTGCTCAACACTTGATTGAAGAGACTTTAAACAGGACGCTTCTTCTTCCGCCTGACGCAGACGCTGCATGATAATCGTATGCCCTGCTTTTGCTTTTTTATATTTCCTGAAAAATCTGTCCGCATTCCGCGCAGGAGAGAGTTTCGGGTCGAGGCGCACAGCGACGCTCATATTGTCATACCCGACGAGGTCCACCTGCTCCATCCCTGTCTTGAGACGCTCGAGATTAGCCAGGACCAAATCACCTGCCTGCCGGTATTTTTCTGCTTGATCCGCTGATTGCAAATCTCTGGAAAGCGCCGCAACCCTGCGTTCAATTTTCGAAAGCGCCTTCCGGATAGGAGACGACAATGCAGTCCGCAACAACGCAATTTCCCGCTGCTCCTGGAGATGTTGATAGAACAGTTCTGCTTCCCTATTGGCTGAAAGAGCGTCTCCGTTCACGGCGTGAGACGCAGGATCGCGCACCGTGCTACCGGATAGTAGTGCGTTTTTTCTCGCAGGCAGGACATACGCAAGTCCCGGCATGAGCGTGCGGACCGCGTTTTCGGACAAGGCGCTCGGATAATAGACCGCGAGGATTTTTGAGGATGCATCAGTCAGGATTAGATTGGCTGAAGTGCCGATGAGTTCAAACACGAGGCGATATTCGATATCCGACTTGACAAAGCGGATCTCCACTACCCTGTCTTGATTCAGCAGGACGATATGCGCAACTCTTGTTCCAGTCAGATGACTTCGCAGATAAAGAACAAACGGGTGCGGTGTCGTATTTGCCGCAGGCTTATCGCTCACCACGTGCAGACGGGGCAATGTCCGGTTCGGAGACAGCAGCAGGATGAACTTTTGCCTATCACGATGAAAGAGAGCATATATCCCGTTGCCTGTGCCCTGATACACGCGCTCCACCCGCGCGTTGGTGAGCAGCAGCGCGAGTTCGTTTACGACGTTTAAGAGGAACTGGTAGTCCATATATCGTCTTTCGCATAGGGCAGAGCGCATGGCACATAGGGTTGAGCCTCTTCCCTCTGCTCTTTGCCTCTGCCCTATGCCCTATGCGCTATGCTCTACGGCACCTGGAGCATCTTATGCGTCTGCGGGATTACGCGCACATCTTGAATAAGACGGAGAGCGGCGACTTGAAATTCAATCAGCTTGTTCGATGCAGGAGCGAACATACCCCCTGCCGGCTGGATGATCAAGGGTATGGCTGCATCAAACGAGGCTATGATTCGCGCGGAGGTCAGGATATCATCCAGAGACGCGTCTCTGGTAACGACCGCCTTTACAAAAAGCGTTCTTCCTTTCGACGCGGCCAGAAACTGTTTGTGTTCCTCCCAGAAAGGCCGAAGACCTGTTGCTGAAGGAAGCTTAAAATCCATGCTTATCACGTCCACCAGGTCCCGAAGGTTCTGCATGGCATCGGCATGTATGCCGTTCGTCTCAAGATATATTTTGAATGCGCCTTTCACCTGCGGAAGCCACTCCTTCAGGAAAGCAGCATGCAACAGAGGTTCTCCTCCGGTCAGGCTCAGCGTGGAATGAGACGGACCCGGAATGATCAGGCGCGAACAAAATTCAGTAAGAGCATGGACTGTAACCGGATTTTCAATCTGCTCGCACTCATTGGATCCTATTGTTCTTTGGACCCTGCAGAATTTTGAACGGGAGTCACCCGGTTCACCTTGCATTGCAGCAGGCGTATCACAGTATCGGCATTTAATATCGCAGCCCAGGAAGCGGACGAAGATATGCCGCTCGCCGACCCACGGTCCTTCGCCTTGAATGGATGCAAATATTTCGTCGAGAGAAGCGTAATTCATGCGATGAATAATACAGAACAATCGAATGAATTACAAGGGCGGTTCTGGACTTATACATAGCCGGCGCCCATAAAATTTAAGGAGTTCACATAATATCTTGACAAATCACCTGAATTAAGGTAACTTATAGCTTAAGTAGGAGGAATAATGTTTTATAGTTTTTTCTTATTCTTACAAGTAGTTATCATCGTAACACTTTTCCCAATCTCGTCCGCGCATGCCGAATACCCCGCTCCCGAGAACCAGGCAAGTGTTCCCTCTCAATTGAAGCCCCCGTCCGAAGATGTTGCTCAGCTCGATGAAACTATCGATGATTTGGGAGAAGCAAAAGCATATAACATACCCATGATCCTGAACGATAGCGTGGAGAACCACTTGGAGTACTTTAAGACGCGCGGGCGGGATATGTTCCAGATTTGGCTCGACCGTTCAGCGCGGTATATTCCCGTGATGAAGGAGATCTTCAAGAAGAAGAATCTTCCCGAAGACCTGGTCTATATAGCCATGATCGAGAGCGGCTTCAACCCCTATGCCGTGTCATGGGCGCGGGCCGTGGGCCCCTGGCAATTTATGCCTGCTACGGGCAAGCTCTATGGTCTCAAAATAGATTGGTGGATCGACGAGCGCAAGGACCCGATAAAGTCCACCTATGCCGCGGCAGAGCACTTTAAAGATCTGCACAACCTTTTCGGTTCCTGGCCCCTGGCCATGGCCTCGTACAACGCAGGCGCGGGCAAAGTGCAGCGCGCCGTGCTCCGGACGCGCTCAGAGGATTTTTGGGACCTGAAGGCCTCCCGGTATATCAGAAAAGAAACCAAAAACTACGTGCCCAAATTCATGGCCGCGACCATCATTGCAAAAAACCCGGAGTTATACGGTTTTACCGTATCGAATTACGAGCCGTATAAATATGACGAGGTTGTTCTCGAAGAGAGTACGGACCTCCGCTTGGTCGCCCGTTGCGCGGGATGTACCTACGAGGAAATTAAAGAATTGAATCCGGAACTCCGGAGGTGGGTAACGCCCCCCCAAATCAGCAACTATACGCTGCGGATCCCTTCCGGTAAGAAAGAGGCGTTTCTCGCAAACTACGCGGCAATCCCGCCGGAGCAGAAGATCAAATGGGACCGGCATGAAGTCAAGAAAGGCGAAACTCTTGCTGCAATCGCGAAACAGTTCAACACGACACCCGAAGCGATCCGTGACATCAACGGGCTGAAGAGAAACGGCATCAGGCCGGGAAAACACCTTCTCATCCCCAGCGACATCAACAGCAAAACGCTGGACGCGAGCTACCTGACCCCGCGCAGTAAACAGCAGAAAATTCTTTACCGGGTTCGACGCGGAGAGACGCTCTCGAAGATCGCCAGAAAGAACAACGTAAGTATCGCCGATATCAGGGAATGGAACAAGGGCATCGGCGGATCATTGCGGGCAGGTCAGAAAATCAAGCTGGTTGTTGATTCTGATTCGATTTGACAGGAGACCCAACATCATATTGATGAAAAAAGGCCGGAGCACATGCTCCGGCCTTTTTCTTTTTTATGAACCTGAAACGAAATTAATGCATGTGATGATGTTCTTCCGCCACAGGCGATGCACTCGTAAACTGTATCGGGACGCGCTTTTCTCCCGATTTTGAGAACAGCAACGTAAGCGTAAAGTTCCGCCCCTCTTTCACCTCCCGAGGCATGTTGAAAATCATAATATGGAGGCTTCCGGGCCGTAAAATGACAGAACCGTTGGACGGAATCGATATCTTCTCTATCTTCACCATTCTCCCGTTCTGCACATCATGAAGTTCCGTCGTCGTCCCGGGAATGTCTGCGCTCGCCGCCACGAGGGTATCGTTGCCGCTCCCTTTGTTCACAATCGTCAGGAATGCTGATCCCACTCCGACCATCGCGGGAGAAAGCTTTGCCTGCGGCGACTCAACCTCAAGTGCCGGGGTGCCGGATGTGCATCCCACACCGCAGAGAGCGACGAACAGAGATAGAACGACATTTACGACAACCCATCTTGTGTGCAGGACATTACGTTCCATCGTCATTTTCTCTCCTTCACCACGCCGGGAAACGGCGTCGGCTCAATCTTCTGTACCTTGCCCATCGCTTCCATACCCCAGGCAGTTCCCGCAAGTTTGTCTAATACCAGTTTGTACTTTTTTTGAGACTCGAGAATATTGCCGGACGCCTCATACAACTGAGCAAGTTCGATGGTTGAGACCCCCGGCCCAATAAGCTTTTCCGATTGCTCGAACGCTTGAATGGCGTCAGCCTGTCTGTTCAGCCCGCTGTAGACAGAGCCCATCCGCTGATAGACTAGACCGAGCAGAAACTTCTCGCCCGAGTATGTTTTGGTGAAATTTTGGTATTCCTTGATCGCCTCATCAACCTGTCCGAGGTTCAGCAGGCAGTTTCCCACATAGTACTGCGCAATCGCTCCGCTCATGGTATTGGAATATTCCTTTTGGACAGCGCGAAAAAGACCGAGCGCTTTCTGGTAGTCAGCCGTTGTTCCGCTGGCGGGATCGTAATACTCATACGCTGCGGCCACAAGCGGCGCGGCCTTTTGTTCCTGCATCGAGCGCAGGAGCGCATATCCCACACCAAGCACGATCACCACGATGGCGGCTATAAGAGCCAAAGTGAATTGCTTTTTATAGGTTGCTATGAATGATGAAACGTGATGGGCGATACTCATGATCTCCTGCTCAGGCTGCTGCTTTGCGGCTGACCCCTTCTTTTTGATCGTCGGCATCTATAAAACCCCCTTAATAAAAATACAGAATAAAAAACTACCTTTTGAAAGCGGCGATGGCCTTTTCTGCCAGTTGCTTTGAATTCTGGAAGACCGCCGCGATTGCGTCAGGACTTATTCCGGCGCCGAGCAGGATATTCCGGGCCAGTTCATCGGTGCTCAGGTCGCCTGGTTCGTGCGTGTCGGTGTCGATCACCAGGTTTGCGCCGATCTCTCGGGCAATTTTTGCCACATGTCCGTTCGACAAGCTGTGACCTTTTCGTGTCGTGATCTCGAGATACACGCCGTTCTTCTTTGCGAGCTCAGCTTCTTCTTTTGTGATGAGGCCGGGGTGCGCCAGAATGTCCACCCGCGCCTCGATCGCAGCCCGGTTCGTGCCCGGATGCACGGGCTCAACGAGCGTCTCGCCGTGCGCAACGACGATTGCCGCGCCGAGGGAACGCGCCCGTGCAGTGAGCTCGGAAAAGGTCTCCGGCGGGATGTGCGTAAGCTCGATTCCCGGCAACGCTTTGATATTCCAGCGGCGGTTGAGCTCTTTGCAAACAGCGGCGATCCGCGGGAGGATGAAATCAAGGTTCGAAGCGTCGCCATGGTCCGTAATCGCGATTACTTCATAGCCTTTGATCACTGCGCGGCGCACCAACTCCGACGGCACGAGCACGCCGTCGCTGAACAAAGAATGGGTATGGAGATCGATCATACGTCCTTTCCTAAAAACAATCTATGGCTGTATTTTGTCATGTCCTTTGCAACCCTCACCGTTACAATATGAAGTTAAGAAGGTGGGAAGATAGGAAGGTGAGAATCGAGACCTCATCTTCCAGTTTTCGTTTTCCCCATCGTCTTACCCGCCTAACTTCTCATCTTCCTGCTTCTTCCCCTGAAAGCTGCCTCGCTGTTCCATGTACGCATCGAGATCATTCAGCAGCTGGCTGCGGGTTTTGTCCCATACCGGGGCGATCAGGATGTCGTCCGGCGCGGCAGCAAACAACCGTTGGATCACGATATGGGGAGACAGCCGTTCGAGAAAATCCGCCAGCAGCTCGATCCATTCGCGGTAGCCAAAAGTCAGGAAAGGTTTTTCCGCAAACAGGCCGGCTAATGCGGTATCCTTCACGATCTGGAGTTGATGAACCTTCAAAAATTCGATCGGCAGACGGGAAAGCTCATCCGCCATCCCGAGCATTTCATCACGCGTCTCGGTCGGAAAACCGAGGATGATGTGCGCCCCGACCCGGATGCCCCTCCCCGCGGTCAGTTTGACTGCGTTCTTAAAGCACGCGTAATCATGCCCGCGGTTGATGAATTCGAGCGTCTTATCATAGATCGACTGGAGCCCATACTCGACGAGGATAAAATGGTCTTTGGCCAGGGATTCGAGGAGCGCTATCTTTTCTTCGTCAATGCAGTCCGGCCGCGTGCCGATGGCAAGCCCTACGACGCCGGGTTGCTCAAGCGCCTCACGGTAAAGCCGTTCCAGAATTTCAACGGACGCATACGTATTTGAGTAGGGCTGAAAGTAAACGATGAATTTTTCGGAACCGTACCGGGAACGGAGATACGGGATGCCCTTCTCGATCTGCTCGCGCACCGACAACGAACTCGTGCACGCAACGGGCCTGAAGCTGTTATTGTTGCAGTAAATGCAGCCGCCAATCGCCACCGTGCCGTCACGATTGGGGCAGGTGAACCCGGCGTCCACGTTCACCTTGTAAACAGGGCTGTGGTACACATCCTTCATGTACTGACCGAAGGCATTGTAGCGACGCGTTGAGGTCTTCCTGTTAGTAATCTCGGCTGCTTTCATGAGGATGTTGTCTGTCCGTCTGGTAAACCAGCATGCAGGTCAACCGCAATTTCAACCTTGTCTTGGGAAATACCCCGGGCAGGTGTGCTCAGCTCGTATTTTCCGATTTTTCCGCGATTATTCGCATTCAAACGTGTTTGAAGGCATCCCGTACTATACCAGAGGCGAGTAAAAAAATCCAGAATGGAATTAGGGCTCAGGCTGGTCACCGGGCCGGACGGAACAGCCCGGCAGAACCGGATACTTACAAATCTGCATACTTCCGCACCGCCTCGACGGCAACCAATATGCCGCCGAGCAATAGAATAATCATGAAGACCTGAGGCGTCCCGAAACTTTTCGATAGAACCAGCTGGAGAACGGTCGCAATGGATAAAGCGGATGCGATGATGATTTCGGCAGTCACGAGTTTCTTCGGTTCGATCCCCTTGAAATTCATCGTCTGGATCGCCAGAAGTAGCAAGCCCAGAAAAAACGCCGCAAGGTTGAGGTCCTTGACCGAGACCGTGCTCACCAGGATGAGCAGGATCCCGAGATTAATCATGATGTTCTTGATCGTTTCCGCTTTTCTTTCCGCCATGGTGCTGTCTCCTTTCATGCCGCCCGAGAGCGTTTGACGACGAAATAAGGAAAGTATACCGGTGAGTACCGGTGTCGTCAATACTTATTTTCGATATTCGTTCGGGCCTCGTGATATAACACAACTTACCCGTTCAAGAAAACCCCATCTCTAGGCAACACTTGGTCTCTGCGGTAAAACAATACACAAAAGCTATCTCGTCCATATCGCCGTCCTGCCGAGAAGCGTGATCCCGATGAACCCGCGCAAGTTCAGCTGATGGGGAGAAATCAAGGTTATCTTGCCGCTGTAGGTCTTGCCGTTTTTCGGATCATAGACCTTCCCGCCTTTCCACACATTATCGCCGACAAACATGAAGTCATGCACGATCCGCAGCCCAATGATGGGGACTTTCTTCATTTCCGGTTTTGGGTTGTTGTGGTCGAGTTGTGGAGTTCCCGGTACGCCGTCCTGCGAACCTTCAGGATAATTCGGTTCTTTCAACCAGACGACCTTCCCGCAGTACTTCTCTCCGCACTTGAACAACTCGATCTGCGCATCCTTTTCCTGGTTGTACCAGACGCCGAGGAGGTCGTCGCCAGCGGCGTAGCACGTTGATACGGCTAAAAATAAAAGCAGGAACAGTAGAACACCCAAGTGTTTCATCTTGTCTCCTTTCCGGTTTACTGGTTGAAGATTCTCTTGGCTTTGACGAATCTCTGCATATAATACCGCTCGCGGATGCTGCTTTTGGTCACGCCCCTGCTGCTGCTCGCATGGGCAAAAACGCCGCTGCCGATGTAAACGCCGACGTGGGAGATCCTGCCGGTGATGGACGCGTCGAAGAACACCAGGTCGCCGGGCCGCATGAGCGCCTCACCCACGCCGAAACCGACATAAGACTGCTCAGAACTGCTCCGCGGGAGTTCCACGTTCTGAACGCGATAGACCCGCCTCGTAAACGCGGAACAGTCGATGCCTGCTTCCGAGTCGCCTCCGTAGCGGTACGGAACGCCCATATACCGGTCAACCGACGCGTAAAGCGCTGTCACGTCAAGCTGTCCGCTTTTTCCGCGCGTCGTGATGTTTTGCCCCATATCATCAAGCTGTTTCTTCCTGTTTAGCTCGCGGTCCCGGTCCTTCTGCTGTTTCTCGCGCTCTATTTGTTCGCGGTATGCTGACAGGCCTACGTCGATATTTTTTTGTTCCGTTTGATATTGTAAGATTTGCTGCTGGTAGGACCTGAGCATCATCTCGATCCGTTGCGCTTCCTGCTCCTGCTGAGCCACGCGAGCTTTGTCCGCTTCCCTGGCGCGCATGCGCCGCAACTCTTCTTCAGCTTTTTTCTTATCGATTTCCTGCTGCCTTTTATTCGCCTCTGCCATCTGGCGCAACTCCTCCAGTTTTCTCATCCGATCCTGTTTCGCGGCCATTTCTTTTTCGGCTGGCTTCATCGGCTTCCAGTTCTGCGGTTCCTTCTCACGCACGAGTTTGATCCCGTCCAGCACCAGCTTATCGGCCCCCTTCTTCTTCAACTCGCCATTTCGCACGTCGAGCATGATGATCAAAGCCACCTTCTGGGGCGTAAGCCCCCGGTCCGTGCCGTAGATCAGGCCCCGCGTAAGTATTGGCATTGCCGTCGGGTCCCAGTTGTCTTCAAGAGAGTGATACACGAATTCCTCGGCAATGTCCTGCGGCACATCCGAATTATGAAACTCTTTCAGCGCCTTGGCAGCCGCAGTCAGGTTATCAACGCTGATGGTCTTTGCATAAGCCACGTCAAACAGCTGGTCCAAGTATTCGAGGGGCGCTCCCTTTTTGAATGATTCATATACGAGGCTGATGAGTTCCGCGGTCTTGTCCTCGGAAATATTGTCGAAGTCGGTCCTTTTGACCACGCCTTCCATAATCTTGAGTAAATCCGGCGAGAGGCCCTTTTCGAGGTCTGAGGAGAACTTGGTAAGAAGCAGGTCTTTCAATTTGTCTTTTTTGAGGTTGACGCACTCTTTGTCGAGTATCGCAGCGATCTTGTCCGCTTCAGTTTTTGTGTCTGCTTGTACCGCGGTGCATTGCAAGGCGATCAGCAGAGACAAGCACGTAAAAAAAACGCTTCTCAGAATTATTGTTCCAAGTTTGACCTTTCGCATAGTTTGTACCTCCTATCAACACAAAGCACTTACTTCACCAATGACCTTACCGTTTTCATATTCCTCGGATCGTCTTCTTCAGTCTCTTTCGGTGTCTCCATGATCTTCGGGACATCTTTAAAAGCAGGATGGTTGAGCAATAGCTTGAAGCCGTCAAGGCCTATTTTCCCTTCGCCGATGTGCCAGTGGCGGTCAACACGAGAATTGAAATCACGGAGACAGTCGTTCAAGTGCATTCCCTTCAGTCGCTTCAGTCCGATTGTGGCATCGATCCTTTGCGCGAGCGCATCGACGTCTTTTGTTGATCTGATATCATACCCTGCTGCAAAACCGTGACAGGTATCATAGCATATACCAATACTGGAAGAATCGTCAAGATGGGAGATGACTTCCTGCACCTGCTCAAGCGTGTAACCCACATCCCCCTTCTCTCCCGCAGTGTTCTCAAGAAGAATCATTGCTTTCGGAGGATGCAGCTTCATGGCCGTATTCAAGGCAGCAGATACCCGCTCAATCATCCATTCGGCATCCTGGCTACTCGCCGAGCCGAGATGCGTTACCAGATATTCAGCGCCGAGATGCTCTGTGCGTTCCAAGTCGATGACGAACTGTTCGATAGACCGTTCATAGAGATCGGGTTTTGATGAGGCGAGGTTGATAAGGTAGTTGGTATGAACAAAGACCGGAGCTATGTCCCACTTTTCACGAAGCTCCTTGAATTTGGTGATGTCGTCTTTATCAAGCGGCTTCACGGTCCAGCCCCGAGGATTGCGGCTGAAGATCTGCATGCAGGTGCAGCCGAGTTCATAGGCCCGCTGAACCGCAAGAGAGAATCCGCCGGAGATGGAAACATGGAATCCCAGCCGCATGCTATTTAGCCTCAATCATTTTCATGAATTTATTTTCATCGATCACTTTTATGCCCAGCTCTTTTGCCTTATCAAGCTTATTCTTTCCCGGTTCGTCGCCTGCCAGAACATAGCTCGTTTTTTTCGACACCGACCCGACTGCGCGCCCTCCGAGACGTTCTATAAGCTCCTCAATTTCCGGCCTTGTTTTCGAAAGCGTTCCGGTAACGACAAAGGTAAGTCCGTCTAACGGCCCTTTTTCTTTTATCGTACCAGCATCATAATCAAGATTCGATAAGTTCAACCCAAGCTTCTTAAGTGTGTCAAGGGTATGGAGGTTCTCCTGTTCGCTGAAAAACTCCGAGATTGAGCCGGCAAGCTTATCTCCCATCTGTTTGATCTCAATGAGCCGGTCGGGCTTAACGTGATAAAGGTCGTCAAGTTTTTTAAAGTTTCTTGCCAGTTGTTTGGCTGCAAATTCACCCACATGCAGAATACCAAGGGCATAAAGAAACCGAGACAGAGTGGTCTTCTTGCTTTTCTCGATTGCGTCGATCAGGTTCTGCGCAGATTTTTCGGCGAATCGGGGAAGATCAACAAGCTGCCCATACTTCAACTTGTAAAGATCGACAAAATGCCTGATGAGTTCTTGCTTATACAGAAGCGCTACATTCTTTTCGCCCAGGCCTTCGATGTCCATTGCCCCGCGCGAAGCATAATGCATGATCCGCTCCAGCACCTGGGCTTCGCAGTTGAGATTGATACAACGATATGCGACCTCGCCTTCTTCTTTGACCACCTTCGATCCGCACGCAGGACAAGTTGCGGGAGGATACGATTTGGCCTCCTGACCCGTTCGCTTTTCTTTTATGACCATCACCACATGCGGGATCACGTCCCCTGCACGTTCTACGACTACGCTATCGCCCACGCGGATGTCCTTGCGCTGAATTTCATCCCAATTATGCAGCGTTGAACGCGACACGGTCACGCCGCCGATTCTGACCGGCTTGAGGATTGCTACAGGCGTGATTGCTCCTGTCCTGCCGACGCCGGCGATAATATTTTCGATTATGGTTGTACCCTGGTGTGCGGGAAACTTATATGCAATGGCCCAGCGCGGCTCACGGGTCTTGAAGCCAAGCTGTTTCTGGAGAGAGAAGTCGTTGACTTTGACGACCGCGCCGTCCGTTTCGAATGGAAAATTCGGTCTCTGTTCTTCAATCTTCCTGATGGAATCAATGACCTTCTCAATCCCCAATACGACATCGAACACAAACGGCACTGGGAAGTGCGCCTTTTTAAGCCAATCGATAAAATCCTTCTGACTCTTGAACTCAATGCCCTTCATAGCGCCCACGCCGTAGCAGGCCATATGGAGTTTTCGTTTTTCTGTGATCGATGAGTCGAGCTGTCGGATAGACCCCGCCGCCGCATTTCTCGGATTGGCAAACAACGGTTCTTCGCTTTGCTCCCGCTCTTTGTTTAACTTCTCAAATTCTTCAATATCAATATACACTTCGCCGCGGATATCGATCTCTTCTGGCACGTGAACGCCCTCTATCTTGAGGGGGATTGCCTTAATGGTCTTGATATTCGTCGTAACGTCCTCGCCCTCGTATCCGTCGCCTCGCGTAGAAGCCCGCACCAAAAACCCCTTCTTGTACGTAAGCTCCATGGCAAGGCCGTCGTACTTCGGCTCGACCGTGTATTCTATATCTATGTCGGAGTTGAGAAACCGCTTCGCGCGTTGGTCGAACTCACGTGCCTCATCGTGTGAGAAGGCGTTATCCAGCGACAGCATGGGCTCTGTGTGTTTTACTTTTTTAAATTTGTCGAGCGGAGACGCGCCTACGCGCTGGGTAGGAGAACCAGGCAGGATGTAGTTGTGCTTCTCCTCAAGGTCTTTCAGTTGTCTAAAAAGCTTATCATACTCAGCATCAGAGACAACCGGAGCGTCGAGCACGTAGTAGCGGTAATTGTGCTCGTTGATTTCCTTGACGAGTTTTTCCATTTCTGTTTTGATGTTAGACGGGATTTTTTCCATGATAAAGCTGTTTTGAAGAATGACTACAGATCAATTTTACTACGAACTATGAACTCAGGACTGCGAACTTTCACGCATTCCCCCTACTCCTCCAATTGATAATCCTTGATCTTGGTAAGCAGCGTTTTATAGCTCACCTGGAGGATCTCGGCGGCGCGGGTTTTATTGTTGTTGGTCTGTTTCAGCACCTGTTTGATGCGACGGGATTCAACGATTCTCACGGCTGCTTCGGCAATTTCATGAAGCGGGCCGTCCATGGGAACGTGCTCCGCCAAGGCATCCCGAATGCTCGATTCGTTGATGCCGAGGTCCTGGGCGCGGATCACGCCGCCGTCAGCATAAATGACCGCCCGCTCAATCACATTCTCAAGTTCGCGCACGTTTCCCTTCCAGGGAGATTTCATGAGGATATCCATGGCCTCATCCGAGATCGCAAGCGGTCCCTTCCGCACTTCAGCGCCGTACTTATTCAAAAAGTTCTGGGCAAGCGCCGCAATGTCGTCCCGCCGTTCCCGAAGAGGCGGGATCGTAATCGGGAAAACATTGAGCCTATAATACAGGTCTTCGCGAAACAGCTTGGCCGCTACTGCCTGATCGAGATCTTTGTTCGTAGCTGCCACAACGCGAACGTCGATCTTGATCGGCCTGTTGCCGCCCACGCGCTCGATCACCTGCTCCTGCAGCACCCGTAAAAGTTTTGACTGAAGCGCAAGGTCCATGTCGCCGATCTCGTCGAGAAAAACCGTACCTTTGTCGGCAAGTTCGAGTTTGCCGAGTTTTCGCGCATCAGCGCCCGTGAATGCGCCGCGCTCGTACCCGAAAAGTTCGCTCTCCAGAAGTTCGCGCGGTATGGCCGCGGAGTTGATCGCCACAAACGGGCCGTCCTTGCGCAGGCTCAGATAATGGATAGCGCGCGCAAACAGCTCCTTGCCCGTGCCGCTCTCGCCGTGAATAAGCACCGTAGCGTTCGTCGGCGCGACCTTCTGGATCTTGGACGTGATCTCCTGCATCTGTCCGCTCTTGCCGATGATCTTGGGAAGACCGAGCCGGTCAGCAAATTCTTCCTTCAGAAGGATATTCTCAGCGGCCAGGCGCGAGGTATCGAGCGCCCGTTTGATAAGCACGAGCAAATGTTCGGTGTCAAAGGGCTTGGTCAGAAAATCATACGCCCCTTGCTTAACGGCCTTGACCGCGGTCTCGATCGTGCCGAATGCGGTCATCACGATGACCGGCATCAGCGGGTTGTCCTCTTTCACCGCCTTGAGCACCTCGAAGCCGTCCTTTTTCGGGAGCTTGAGGTCCGTAAGAACCAGACCGATGCGCTCGTCAACGAGTTTCTTGATCCCTTCAGCTCCGTCTTTGGCGGAAATAACCTGATAGCCTTCCGCTTCGAGCGTCTGCTTCAACATATCGAGCATGCTCTCTTTGTCTTCTATAATAAGGATAGTGTCCATAGGTTACCCCGACAAAACTTCTTCGGCATCATCCTTTCGGCAGTATCACCCGAAACGTTGTTCCCTTCCCTTCATCACTTTCAGCTTCGATACGGCCACCGTGAGAAAGGATGATCTTGTGCACGAGTGCAAGCCCGAGCCCTACCCCGCGATCTTTGGTCGTAAAGAAAGGAAGAAAGATCTTTTTGAGGTTTTCTTCAGGTATCCCCGCGCCGGTGTCTCGTATCATGATTTTCAGCTCTTTATTCTTTTCCCCTTGGATCAAGAGCGTTCCACCCTCCGGCATGGCTTCGACGGCGTTCTGGAGCAAATTAGTGAACGCCTGCCTCATGAGCACTTCATCAACGAGGACTACGATGTCATCGATGTTCACGACCGCCTCAACGCGCATACCAGTTCCTGAAGCCTGCAGCGCGCTTGCAAGACAGCCCTCCAGCATTTCCTTAATATTGACCTTGACCCGGTTGAGCGACGCGGGACGAGCAAACGTCAGAAGATCGCCGATGATATGGTTCATGCCGTCGATCTCTTTGGTAATGCTCCGGATGGTCTCCCTGCTTGCGGGATCGGCTTTTTTCGTAAGTAAATTAAGATACCCGCTGATCACGGCCATGGGATTTCTGAGTTCGTGCGCAATGCCTGCGGACATCTCGCCAAGGGCGGTCAAGCGCTCTCTGAGTTCTATCTGCTCCTGCAGCCGTTTCACTTCCGTAAGATCGGAAAAAGAGAGGATGACGCCGAGCGCTTCCTTGTGCCGGTCAGTAAGCACCGCGGTGTTGTAACCGAGCCACAGTCGGGCCCCAGCGCGTACGATCATCCCTTCCATTCGCGCTGAAGGCGCTTTTTTCTGAAGCGTCTCAAGCACCGCCTTTTGTATGTCGCTCTCGCCGAAAAGAGCTGCGCAGCTTTTACCAAGTGTCTGTTCCCGCTCCATGCCGAGCATCTCCTCGGCTGCGCGGTTCATAGTCGTGAGACGGCATTCCGTATCGAACGTCATCACCCCGCTCGTCACGCACTGCAAGATGTTTTCATTATAACTCTCGACATTCTCGGCGCGCTGTTCCGCGAGCGCTTTGAGACGTTCGAGCTCTTTTTCCTTTTCTTTAAGCTGCTTCGTGACTTCGTGGAACGCGTTGATGATAAACGCGGTTTCTCCGGATTTTTCTTGCGTTTCTTTATCAACACCGAGTTGACGGCGATAGCGGCGCGCGGCGAACCAAAGCACGACTGCGCCGAAAAGAAAGATCAGAATTCCGGGCACCAGTATGGAATAGACAAGATGGGTCATATGCGGATCAGGCCGAGATACCACGAAATGATATCGGGACCGTAGAAAGCGATCGCAACTGAGCCGAGCGCCAGGAACGGACCGAAAGGAATCACCTGGCCCCTTTTGTGGAGTTTCAAGATAATGAGCGTAACCCCAACTATCGATCCGACAATGGAGCCGAGAAAGATAGTCAAAAAAGCCCCTTTCCATCCGAGGAGGCTGCCGACCATGCCCATGAGCTTCACGTCACCACCGCCCATGGCTTCTTCGTGCCTGAGCTTCTCCCAGGTCCATCCGATGGCAAAGAGCGGGACGCTGACAGACAGCAGACCGATGAGTGAATTGAGAAACCCCAAGAGGTACGGTCCGGCATGCGGCATGAGGCTGTTGAGATGGAACGGAAGAGGGTCTTGAAGCGCGGACATAAATAACGGCGCGAGAGTGAGCCCCACGAGCATCCCCGGCAGGGTAATAACGTCGGGTATGATCTGATAATCTAAATCGATGAAGGTGATGACGATCAAAGACGAGCAGAGGAGCATCAGCAGGAACGCTTCGCCATTGATCCCGAATTCATGTACGATCCAGAGATAGAACAGCCCGTTCAGGAGTTCCACCAGCGGATAGCGCCACGAAATGGGCAAACCGCAGTTGCGGCATTTCCCCCTCAAGAGCAGAAAACTGATCACCGGGATGTTGTCGTAAAACTTGATCGATGCACGGCACCGGGGGCAGTGGGAGGGAGGAGAGACGATGGAACGGTCGCGCGGAAGGCGAACGATACAGACATTCAAAAAGCTCCCGACAATAAGACCGAACACCAGGGCCGCAACAATAATCATTGAACAGTGTCCTCCGTCTGTTTTGGCGCGGGCTTGAAGGCGTCTTGCTCGCTCTTGATGTCGTTCTTAAGCTCCTCGATTTCTTTTTTCTGCTGCACAAGCTCGTTCATGGCAGCGGTAATTTCTTCGTCCAAAAGCAACTCTTGGCTCGTCTTCGGCAGCTCGTTTTTGTTCTTGAGATCAACTACCTTGCGTCCGATGGCCCCGTACAGAACGTCTATCCGAGTCTGGATCTCGTCGATCCTGATTCGCAGCCGCACAATGGCCAATTCGGCCTTCACTCGCTCTGAAAATACAGCGGCCGCAACAGTAATTTTCTGAGTTCCCTTTTGCATGTTCAGAATCGCTTTTTCCCAAATCGTCATCGTAACTCCTTAAGTCGGGTCCAGTAGCCTGGGTACTGGGTCCATAACAACAGAGCATAACCGCATCTTGTGTATCCCTGCCCCCTGCACCCTTGACCCTGTTTTTTACTCTATCAGAATACCATAAAAATATCAACCTACGTTGATGAGCCCGAGCTTTCCCTGCCACTTTCTTTTGACCGATTCTCGAAGATGCGGATATTGGGTAAGCGTCGGGTCCTGCGCCGCGAGTTCGAAGGCTTCCTGCCTCGCCTGTTCGAGCAAATCCGCGTCGCGAATGATGTTTGCGGCGCGCAAATCCGGAAGGCCGGACTGGCGCGTGCCGAAAAATTCTCCCGGTCCCCGCAAACGCAGGTCCTCTTCCGCGATCTTAAACCCGTCGTTCGTGCGCGCAAAGGCATTCAGCCGCTCCCGCGCCTCGTCCGTGAACATCCGCGGTCCCATAAGGATACAGTAGGATTGATGCGCCCCTCTGCCGACACGGCCACGGAGTTGGTGGAGCTGCGCCAAACCGAACCGCTCGGGATGCTCTATCACCATAATCGTGGCGTTCGGCACGTCCACGCCGACCTCGATCACGGTCGTCGAAACAAGGAGGTTCAGTTCACCTGATTTAAAAGAGGACATGACAGTCTCTTTTTCATCCGGCTTCATCCTGCCGTGAAGGAGCCCGATTTTCCAATTCGGGAAGATGTCTTTCTGCAAATGCGCCGCCATTTCGGTCGCGGCCTTCAGGTCGACCTTCTCGCTCTCTTCCACCAACGGATAGACCACGTACACCTGACGGCCCTTCTTGAGCTCGTTTTCGATGAACTGATATGCTTCCCTGCGGCGGCTCTCAAAATAGATCCGGGTGGTGACGGGGCTCCTGCCCGGCGGCATCTCGTCGATCACGGACACATCGAGATCGCCGTAGACCGTGAGCGCAAGCGTCCGGGGGATCGGCGTGGCGGTCATCACGAGCACGTCGGGTTCGTATCCCTTGGAGGTGAGGGTGGAGCGTTGCATCACGCCGAAGCGGTGCTGCTCGTCAATAACGGCGAGGCCGAGCCGGTTGAACTTCACATTTCCCTCTATAAGCGCATGCGTGCCGACCACGATCTGCGCCTGGCCGGCCCCGATCTCAGCGAGCAGCGCATCTTTCTCCTTCTTCTTGATGCGTCCCGTGAGCGAGCGTACGGTAATGCCAAGCGGCAGGGCCATGACGGCAATGTTTTTGTAATGCTGGTCCGCGAGGATTTCCGTAGGCGCCATGATGCAGGTCTGGTATCCGTTTTCCACGGCCATAAGCGCAGCGACCATGGCAACAATGGTCTTGCCGCACCCCACGTCTCCCTGCACCAGCCGGTTCATGGGCCGTTCAGCAGTCATATCCTTTTTGATTTCCGCAATGACCCGTTCTTGCGCTCCGGTCAACGTGAACGGCAAATTGCTTCTCAGTTTCGATTCGAGCAATCCCGTTGCCTTGAACGAAATCCCCTTCTTTTCTATAGCGACGCCCCGTTTTCGAAGCGCGAGTCCCAACTCCAGCGTGAAAAGCTCCTCAAAGCTCAGCCTACGGTGCGCGGGGCTCATCCCGCGGTTCAAAATAGCGATGTCCTTTTCACGCTGAGGGAAATGGACCTCGGACAAAGCCTCTGCAACGGGAATAAAAGAGTATTTTTTGATAAGATGGTCCGGCAAAGCATCGGGGGTCGATCCGCAAGAGTCGAGAATGGTCTTCATCATGCTGCGCAGATACCGCACGGACAATCCGGCTGTGGTTCGGTAGATCGGGACAATCCTACCTGTGTGGATGAGATTGTCCGGTTCGCTTTCATCCATGATCTCATAGTCCGGGTTGTCGATCTGCGGAAGCCCGTTGCGGTACGGATTGGACTTTACAATTCCCGAGAGAATGACCTTCTGCCCCGGCCTGAACACTTTTTGCATAAAAGCCTGATTGAACCAGGAGCCCACGAGCATCCCGCTCTTGTCCGTGATCACCAGTTCAAAAATCTTCACGCGCTGCCGCTTTGTCGAGGCCACTTCCGCGGAGACGACCTCGCCCGCTACCGTCTCGTAGGAACCATAGGTAAGCCTGCCGATCTTCTTGAGGTTTCCCCGGTCTTCATATCGCCAGGGAATATAAAAGAGCGCGTCTTCGAGTGTAAAAATGCCGAGCTTTTTGAGCAAATCTGCCCGTTTGGGGCCGATGCCTTTGCAGTACTGTATGGGAGTGTCGAGCTTCAGATGAGTATGTGTGTCAATCACTGTTGATGCGGGCATGGGTGAATGCGGGGAGGGGTTACTACCGGCGAAATCTTTGTTCCGCTTGTGTTGCAGTGATTCGATCAATGCAACAGCGCGAAGGATGCGTTCTTTTTTTTGTTCCAGGAGAAGGCTGTCGAAACCGGAGAATAGTTTTTCAAGTTCGTCCGGCTCGCTCCTGCCCTGACAAACTTTCCTGAGCGCTTCGAGCTGCGCGCGCATGAACGATTCCAGTGCGGCAAGACTCTTGATATGAGCAAACCCGTCTTTGCTCGCAAAGGACAACGGCCTTTTGATCCTATCGAGGATAGTTTTGAGATCGTCCATGGCTATGGACAATATTAGAATATTTTGGATGATTTGTCGAGAAAAGAGATGAAAAGGACCATCTTGTCCGCTTTGCGTCTTAAACAACGCCGTCCAAGTTTTGAAGCATAACGACCCGCTTGAAAAGTTTTCAGCTTTATGGATTCCGTATTTTCAGCAGTTTTGGATCACGGCGGGCGTGGAGCACGGCAAGAACAATGACGGTGGTATGCACGACCAGGTAAAAGATTCCGTAGGGGAAACGACGGACAAGCGCACGCCGTATGTTCTCATGAATTTTCTGATATGCGCCAGGGTTCTTCCGGAGGGAGACCAGTGACATTTCAACGCTGCGGAGAAACTCGGCCCCTAATCCTTCGTTCTGATTTTCGTACCAGTGGTACGCATCCGTCAGGTCGGCCTCGGCTTCCGGACGGATAAGGAGGCGATACGTCGTCATGTGCTCGCCTTGATCCTCGATACTACCTCATTCCACGGTGAACCCGCGGCCGGATCTTTATGGTACGCATCCAAACGCCGGGTCAGTTCCTCTTTTTGCGCATCAGTCAAGGGAACCGCTTCCGGAACCGCGGCAATGCTGTCCCATATATCCTCTACAAGCAATATCCTTTCAGGAATACTGAGTTCCAATACATCGGTTAACGCTGTTTTCTTCATGAAGATAATTTAGCATATTCCTCGGACTGATTCAACATATTTGATGAGTAAGCTGCCGTGGAAAGAGTGTATGAACATTGGGATGACTACTCATACCTGAGCGCGTCAATCGGGTTCAACAGTGATGCTTTATAGGAGGGATAAAATCCGAAGAAGATGCCGATAAATCCGGAGAAGCTGAACGCCGTCAGAATGGACAGGATTGACACGACCGTGGGCCAGCCGGAAAGGGAGGAGAGGATCATCGATGTGGATACGCCCACGATAATTCCGATGATCCCCCCGATGAGAGATAGCGTCAACGCCTCGATGATGAACTGGAGCCGGATGTCCCAGGTCTTCGCGCCTATGGCCATGCGGATGCCGATCTCGCGCGTACGCTCCGTGACCGATACAAGCATGATGTTCATGATCCCGATCCCGCCGACCAGAAGCGAGACCGATGCGATGGCGCCGAGCAGCAAGGTCATGACCCGCGTGGATTGTTCCGCGGCCTGCATAATCTGCGTGAGGTTCCGCACGCTGAAATCGCTGTCCTGTTTCTGGCCGATGTGATGTCTCTGCCTAATCAGCTCAGTAATCTGTTTTTCCGCAGGCGCGAGGTCTTCACCGCTCTTTGCCTTTACCATGATGATCCGCACCATCCCGGGAAACTGGGTCCCGAAAAGCTTCTTCTGGGACGTGGTCACCGGAATATAAATAACGTCGTCCTGGTCCTGTCCCTGGGCAGACTGGCCCTTGGGCGCGAGAACACCGATTACGGAGAAAGGAACGTTCTTGATCCTGATCGTCTGGCCCACGGGGTTCTGATCGCCGAAAAGATTGTCCACCACGGTCTGGCCGAGCAATGCGACCTTTGTCGAGCTCTTTACATCCTGGTCCGTAAAAGGCCGGCCCGCCGACAACGGCCAGTCCCTCACCGTCAACATGCCCGGCGTTGTCCCGGTCGTGTTGGTCGACCAGTTTAAATGCCCATACACTACTTGAGCAACGCCTCCGAGCACAGGACCCACCTCTTCCACTGCGGGGCATTCCTTTAGAATTGCTTCGGCATCTCCCATGGAAAGCGTAGGCTGCGTGCCCGCCCCCATCCTCACGCCCCCGGACGAAGTCGCGCCCGGAAGAATGATAAGGAGATTGCTGCCCATGCTCGCAATCTGTTCGGAAATTTTCTGGCTTGCGCCGCTTCCGATGGCGACCATGGCGATCACGGCGCCGACCCCGATAATGATGCCGAGCATGGTCAGGGCCGAGCGCATCTTGTTCACCCGAAGGGCGCGAAACGATATTTTGAAGGTAGAAGGGATATTTATCATAAAACAAGCACCAAAGCCGAGATAGCAAGTTCCAAATAAATTCCAATAATCAAATCTCAATAATCTAACGCTTTGAATTTGAAATTTAATGATTGAATATTATTTGTAATTTGTTATTTGGAGATTGAAATTTCGCCTTTCCGCACTGCTTCATCACTCACAATATGTCCGTCCAGGAACCGTATGATCCGCTTGCTGAACGTTGCGATATCCGGTTCGTGGGTCACGAGTATGACCGTGATATGCGCTTCGCGGTTCAACTTCACAAAGAGTTCCATAATCTCGACGCTCGTCTTGGTGTCGAGGTTGCCGGTGGGCTCATCCGCGAGAATAATCGGGGCGTCATTCACCAGCGCCCGCGCAATGGCGACCCGCTGCTGCTGGCCTCCGGAAAGCTGGTTCGGGTGATGGTCTTCCCTGCCCTCGAGCCCGACGCTCTTGAGCGCCACCTGCGCCCGCTCGCGGCGTTCATGGGCCGGAAATCCGTTGTAGAGCAGAGGCAGTTCGACGTTTTCCACGGCCGATGTCCGCGACAGCAGGTTGAACCCCTGGAACACGAAGCCGAGTTTTTTGTTTCTGATCTCGGCAAGCTCGTCCCGGGAGAGACCACCCGTATCCACTCCATCGAGAAGGTAATGGCCGTCTGTCGGAGTATCCAGGCAGCCGAGAATGTTCATGAACGTTGATTTCCCGGAGCCGGACTGTCCCATGATGGCCACAAACTCGCCTTTTTCAATGGTTGTAGAAATACCGCCGAGGGCGCGCACCTCGATGTCGCCGAGTTGGTATACCTTGCTGATATTTCGTGCCTCGATAAGCGCCATCTTAGAACATCCTTGGAGCGGTTGAAGACGGTCCTTTGCCTTTCCGCAGCGATTCTACGATCAATTGTTGCCCTTCCTTCAGATCGCCTGCTACAACCTCTGTATAACTTCCGTCGCTGATCCCTGGGGTCAGACTGACGCGTTTCGGTTTCCCGTTTTCGAGGACCCAAACCACCGGCCCCTTCTTCTCGGCTGTGCTCGCGCTGGCGCCTGCCGGCTTTTCAGAGAAGCGAAACCGGAGAGCAGCATTCGTGATCCGGAGCACGTCCTGTCTCGTCGTAATGATGAGCGAGACGTTGGCGGTCATGCCCGGCATGAGCTTTAGGTCTTTGTTGCTCACCTGGATCACCACGTCGTAGGTCACCACGTTCTGCACGGTTATTGGGGCCTGCCTGATCTGCCATACCTTTCCTTTAAACGTCGTATCCGGATAGGCATCCACGGAGAATTCCACGTCCTGGCCGACTTTTACCACACCGATGTCCGATTCTGCCACGTTCGTGTCTATCTGCATCTTCGTGAGGTCCTCGGCGATCGTAAAGAGCGTAGGCGTCTGGAAACTTGCGGCAACGGTCTGTCCCACGTCAACGTTTCGGGATATCACCACACCATTGACCGGAGATACGATCTTTGTATAGGCAAGATTTTGTTTGGAGTAATCAAGCGAAGCTTTTGCCTGTTCGATCTGGGCCTTGGCTGAATTCACCAGGGCTTTGTTGGACTGGAAGTTCGTATCCGCCGTGTCCAGGTCGCTTCTAGGGATAAGATTTTTCGAGAACAATTCCTTATTCCGTTCGAACGTTCTTTTAGCGTCAACAAGTCCGGCCTCCGCCTTTTCCATGTTGGCCTGGGCTGAGAACAGGTTCGCCTGCGCCTGCTGCACCTGGGATTCGAATGTAGACGGGTCTATCTGGGCAATAAGTTGCCCTTTTTTTACGCGGGAATTGAAATCTACATACAGTGTTTTTATGGTCCCCGATACCTGGGTGCCGACCAGGACCGTCGTGACCGCGTTCACCGTTCCCGTCGCCGTCACGGTCTGTTGGATAGTGCCCCTGGTCACCGGGTCGGTCCTGAATTCCGGGCCATTCCCCTTTTGACCGAATACGAGAACAGCAATAACAATAAGAATGAGAATGCCTGCTGCGCCGATGATTATTTTTTTCTTTTTCAGCATACACTCCTCGTAATACTGTGAGAATCCAAGAGTACCAATTCCCAAGCATCAAATCACAAATAAGTTCCAAATAATTCTACAGAACACTTTTTGCCATTCCCGAGTGCTTCTATCGGGAATCCGGTTTTTTAAAAGACGCTGAGCAAACCAACGTCTGGATTCCGGCTTGAACAATGCCGGAATGACGTATACATGGTATTTGTAATTTGGTATTTCATTTCTATCCCCTTGTCCGGAAGATAGCGAGCTTTCCGAACCGTTGCTGGAACGTGTCCATATAAGTATAAATTACCGGTGTAATATAGAGCGTCAGCAACTGCGAAAAGATCAAACCGCCCACCACGGCAAGCCCAAGCGGCCTTCGCGCTTCGGCGCCTGCGCCGAATCCGAGCGCGATCGGCAGCGTACCCATGAGCGCGGACATGGTGGTCATCATGATCGGGCGGAACCGGATCAGCGCCCCTTCGAAGATCGCGTCCTGGGGGGATTTCCCTTCCTTCCGCTCTGCTTCGAGCGCGAAGTCGATCATCATGATAGCGTTCTTTTTCACGATGCCGATCAGCATGATCACGCCCACAAAGCCATAGATGTTCAATTCCTTGCCGAAAATCAGCAAGGTCACTAATGCCCCTACGCCGGCTGCGGGAAGGCCGGAAAGAATTGTGAGCGGGTGGATGAAACTCTCGTACAGGATGCCGAGCACGATGTAGATGACGATAATTGCCATGATCAGCAGGAGGAACAGGCCCTGCGTGGAAGACTGGAAAGCCTGAGCAGTCCCCTGAAAACTCGTCGTTATGGTCTGCGGCAGCGTCTCTCGTGCGGCTTTCTCCACAACCCCGGTGGCTTCACTGAGGGACGCCCCAGGTTTCAGGTTAAAGGAAATGGTCACTGCCGGGAGCTGCCCCAAATGATTCACCAGGAGGGGGCCCAAGCCCACGGACTGTCTGGTGACCACATTTATCGGCACCAGTTTTCCGGAAGACGAGCGCACGTATAACATCGTCAAGGAAGAAGGGTCCATCTGGTACTGGGGCAATAATTCCATAATAACCTGGTACTGGTTGTTCGAGGCCAGGATCGTCGAGATCTGGCTGGACCCATAGGCCATGCTGAGAGCGTTTTCGATCTGTTGGGCGGAGACGCCGAGCGCCGCAGCCTTGTCGCGGTCTATCTCAAGGTTCACCTGCGGATTTTTTATCTGGAGATCGCTTGTAACGTCCTGCAGGAGTGGCAATGCCCTCAGCTTCGCTTCGAGCTGCGGGGCAGCGCGGTACAGTTCGTTCGTGTCCGGCCCCTGGAGCGTATATTGATACTCGCTCTTGGTAAGTACGCCCCCGATGCGGATGGGCGGCAGGTTCTGCATGAACATCCTGATACCGATGACGCCAGCGGTCTTCTTGCGCAGTTCCTGGATGATCTCGTTAGCGCTCAGCTTGCGTTCGGAGCGCGGTTTCAGCCTGATGAACATGCGGCCCTGGTTTGCAGCCGCGTTCGGGCCGGATGCGCCTATGCTCGACATGAACTGGTCCACATTCGGGTCATTCGCGACGATTGCCATAAGTTCTTGCTGATGTTTCTTCATGTCTTCAAAGGAGATTCCCTGCTGTGCCTCGGTAAAGGCAAAAATCTGGCCCGTGTCCTCGGTCGGGAGAAAACCTTTCGGCATGATATAAAACAGGACGAGCGTCAAGACGAACAGTACGTTTGTAAGTATGAGGGTCGCCATACGGTGTTTAAGCACCCATTGCAGACTCCGTTCATAACCGTTCCGCATGGAATCAAAAAACCGCTCCAGAGCCATGTATAAACGGCCATGCCGCTCGTCGCCGTGGGGACGGAGAAAACGGCTGCAGAGCATAGGTGTCAGCGTAAGAGACACGACGCCGGAAACCAGGATCGACGCGCTGATTACAACGGCGAATTCATGCAGCAGGCGCCCCATGATACCGCCCATAAACAGCACGGGAATAAAGACGGCCACCAAAGAGATCGTCATGGACAGGATGGTAAAACCGATTTCTTGCGAGCCTTTCAGCGCGGCCTCGCGCACGGACTCTCCCTGCTCCATGTGGCGGACGATGTTCTCGAGCATCACGATGGCGTCGTCCACCACGAACCCCACGGCAAGGATCATCGCCATGAGTGAAAGATTATCAATGCTCTGACCGAGCGCGTACATGACGGTGAACGTGCCGACAAGCGACATGGGGAGTGCCAGGCTCGGAATGATGGTTGCCGAAAGGTTGCGTAAAAAGAGAAAGATAACGAGCACGACAAGAACGATTGCCAGGCCCAGGGTAAACTTGACGTCCCCTACCGATTCCCGGATAGATGCGGAGCGGTCGTAAAGGATATCCAGGTTCACCGATGCCGGCATCTCTTTACGAAATACGGGCAGCAGCGCCTTGATGTTGTCCACTACCTCGACCGTATTAGTGCCGGGCTGACGCTGAATGGCCAAAATAATCGCCCGGGGACTCGTCTGGGTAGCGGCCTTACAGAACCAGCTGGCAATCTTGTCATTTTCAACACTATCGTTGACCTTGCCGAGTTCCTGAAGCCGCACGGGATTCCCATTGCGATACGCCACGATGAGAGGACGGTAGGCTGCTGCTTCCATTAGCTGGCCTGCCGTCTGAATGGTGAACGTCTTCGTGGAACCTTGCAGCGTGCCGGTCGGAAGATTGACATTGCTGTTTTGCAGGGCATTCGAGACTTCATCGATCCCAATGCCGCGCGAGGCCAGCGCGCGCGGGTCGAGCTGGGCCCGGACCGCGTACTTCTGCGAGCCGAAAACCTGCACCTGGGCCACCCCGCTGATCATGGAAATGCGCTGGGCAGCCGTAGTCTGGGCGTATTCATCCACTGCGGAGAGCGGGCGCGTGGGAGAACTGAGCGCGAGATAAATAACCGGCTGGTCCGCGGGGTTCACCTTCTGGTACGTCGGAGGGGTCGGCATGTCCGGCGGGAGCAATTTCGCGGCCTTAGCGATCATGGCCTGTACGTCCTGAGCCGCAGCATCGATGTTCCGGCTTAGGTTAAATTGAATATTGATCGTGGTGGCACCCAAACCGCTCACCGACGTCATGGAATCTACGCCCGCAATGGTGGAAAACTGGCGTTCGAGCGGGGTTGCAACAGCCGAGGCCATGGTCTCCGGGCTCGCTCCGGGAAGTGAGGCATTCACCACGATGTTCGGAAAATCCACGTTCGGCAGATCGCTCACCGGCAGCAGCCGGTATGCCATCATGCCGAACATAAGAATCGCGGACATGATAAGCGTCGTCATGATCGGTCTGCGTATAAAGGGTTCTGCGATATTCATCTTTAATCAAGCTCCAAATCTCAAGCAACAAATCCCAAATAAGCTCCAATAACCAAACACCAATTTTCAAACGTTTGGTGCTTGTGTATCAATTAGTACTTGTCGTTAGGGATTTAGCATTCCCTTCCGGCTGCGTCACGGCAGAAGGCTTCTCGTTCTTCACTTCCACTTTCGTTCCTGGAATTAACTGGAGTTGGCCGTCCGTGACCACTTTCTCGCCGGGCTTCACTCCCTGGGCAACCACCGTGAGCTCGCCATATGCCCGCGCAATTGTTACCGGCCGGGACTCAACCGTGAGATCGGGCTTTACCACAAATACAAACTGTCCCTGCTGCCCTGCCTGAAGCGCCGCCGTCGGCATGACCACCGCGTTCCGCTGCATCGAGAGCGTCAGGGCCACATTGACGAACTGGCCGGGCCAGAGTCTCCTGTCTCCGTTCTCGAACGTGCCTTTGAGTCTGATGGTTCCCGTGGTTGTGTCCACGGCATTATCCACAAACGTCAACTTCCCTTGCGCCGGCCGCTTCTCATCTCCGGGAATAAGGGCGTCCACTTTCAAGGACCCGGCTGTCATGTATTTTTTGATGTCCGAAAGGTTTTGCTCGGGAATGGAAAAGGTCACATAGATCGGCCGTATCTTATTGATGGTCACCATCACCAGATCATTTGCCTTTATGACATTGCCCTTATTGATCAGAACGCTCCCGACGCGGCCGTCGATCGGGGACATGATGGTGCAATAGGCAAGCTGAAGGCGGCTGTTTTCCACATTGGCTTTGTCCGCGTCCACAGCAGCAGCCAACGCGTCCGCATTTGCCTTCAACTGATCGTATTGGTCTTTGGCGACATAGTCTTTCTGGACGAGAATGGCATATCGTTTGGCTTGTTCTTCCGCATTCTTGGCCTGTGCAACGTCTCGCGCAAGCTGCGCCTCGGCTTGTTTCAGCGCGGCGGCATACGGACGCGGATCTATCTGGAAGAGCAGGTCCCCCTGCTTGACGTCTTGCCCTTCCTTAAAATGCACGTCGATCACTTCGCCGGCGATCATGGCCTTTACCGACACCGTATTATATGCTTCGACATTACCGATGGCATTGATCTGCAATGGGACGTCCATCCGCGTAACGTCCCCTGTCTTAACGGGCGCCGCCGGCGCCGACTGTTTCGCCTTGCCGTTGGAACAGGCGTTGGTAAAAATGAGAAAGAGTAAGAAAGATACCAGCAGACCCTTCTGAATAGCTTTGGATTTCATAATCTCTTTCAGCCTCTCTTTTTTTATACTGAAAAATGTTGCTTAGAACCGAGATACTCTCTCGCGAAATTATCACGATAACATAGTATGCATGGCATGCCGTTCTACTATTATCTCGCGCCCGTTGCTTTCTCGATATTTGCCTGTGCCGTCTTGTAATTATAGAGTGCCCCGGTATAATTCGCTTGTGCCGCAACGTACGTGGCGAATGCGTCTGAAACCTCGACCGGGCTTCCTACCCCGGCAGCATACCTGCCGTTCGCGAGATCCAGGTTTTCCTGGGCCTGCTTGACGATGAGGTCGGTTGTGGAGATGCCGGCCTCCGCGGCCTGCAAGTTCAAAAATGCCTGCCGGACATCAAGGAGTATCTGTTGGCGGAGCGCCTCTTCATTCGCCCTAAGAACATACAGATTTGCTTTGGCCTCTGCCACACGATGGCTCGTCAAAAAGCCGCTAAAGAGCGGGAAGGTTATAGTCACTCCTGCGGTCCACGTATTTGGAGACTGGTTGACCGGCAGATTTTCGGGTGTCCCTATTCTGCTGTAACTGGCGCTTCCGGACAGTATGGGCTGGTAATCTGATCGCTGAAAACTGATATTTTCTTCTGCCGCCTGCCTCTTCGCGACGGCTGACTTCAGGTCAGGCCTGTTTTCAAAGGCCTTAGCCGTTGCATCCTCCAGGGTAACCGGATATTGCTGGTATTGAAGGTTGTCCTCGATGGTGTACTCTGGCGCGTCCGGAACACCCATGGCATTGTTCAAGGTGACCAATGATATTTTGTATGCGTTCTCGGCATTGATAAGGCTGAGTTGTGCGTTGCTGAGATCGACTTCCGCCTTGATGAGGTCGATTTTCGCCCGGGTACCCACCTCATAGAAACCCTTGGCCTGATCAAGATGCAATTGAAACTGTTTTATCACGTCCGCGGCAACATCTCGGTTCCGTTTGGCCTGTAGGACGGCATAATACGCCTGTTTAACGCTCAGGATGATGGCGCTCTGCGTGGTGCCCAGATCTGAGCGCGAAGAGTCCAGGTTAGACTTGGAAATATCCACGGACGATGATGTCCTTCCGAAATCATAGAACGTCTGGTTAACCGTAACCGTCCCGGTATATTGGTTGTATGCAGTGGTCTGGGTGGTATCAGCACTTAACGGCTTGGTCCTGCCATATCCTCCGGCCGCGCTCAACTGGGGGTAATAGGCAGAGCGCGCTTCACCGACCCTGCTCCTATTTACCTCCACGGTATTCACAGCCGCGACAATGCTCGGATTTTTCCCCAGCGCGATTTCCAGGCACCGGTTCAGCGTCAGCGTTTCGTTCTTGGTTATCATGCCTCCGCCCGAGCGGTCTTGTTTGTCCATCTTCCCACGCCCCGGCATGGGTCTATATTGATCCGTTTGCGCAGGCTTGTTCTGATCCGTTATTGTTGTCGTGGGCCTGCTCTCGATTGTCTGCGCCGGTGCGGGGCTGGCCTGCTCCGTATCAACGGGGGCTGTAGTATTCCGTCCCGTGGGTGTCGGGGTTGAGCTGAGTTGATCCATCGATTGCGTCTCTTCCGCAGAAAGCTGTAGCGGCGCAATGGCAAGCAACAGCATGCATCCCCCTACAACTACAATCGCGATTCCCCATTTTTTGAATTTGTAATTTCCCCGCATACCACTCTCCCCCAAGCCGGAACTAAAAAGTATGGAAAGCATACGTCTTTGACACTGATAACAGCTGATAGTTGAGTATCACTGCCGGCTGCTGACTGTCCCGAACATGAAAATATCCGCGAACTCGCGCACACTTTTTTCCATCTTCGCCTTCGAGATTTCATGTCCGCGGACGATTTCCTCATACCGGAAATAAGAAAAAAGGATGCTCAGGAAAACCCGTGCAGCCGTTTCCGGAGAAACGTTCCTGAAAATTCCTTTTTGCTGCAAGAATCCGAAGTACGTCGCAAGGACCACTCTCACTTCGTCAATAGACTTGGTGTATAATTTTCGGATCTTGTCCGGATAGCGGTTTATCTCGGAGTGCATGATCCTGATCATCGCTTTCCGCTCTTTCAAGGACTTGAGAAATCGATTAGAGAGCAGCACGAGGGCTTCCTCATAGGGAAGCCGCTCCAATTCCGGGAGAAGCTCTTTAAGCTTCGGGAGGAACGTATAGCTGTTCAGCAGTTCTTCGAAGAGCTTTTCCTTTGCGCCGAAATGCCTGAACAACGTCAGCTCGGTCACCCCGGCTTCCTGGGCGATCTCACGTGTCGTGGCGCCGAGATAGCCCTTCTCGGAAATGAGCTTCATGGTCGCTTCCAAAAGTTTTTGTTGCGTGGTCGTCTTCATAATTGTAAGTGTGTACTTACATTACATCAGAACCGGCAGAATGTCAAGCGGCAAAACGCGGTTGTCGCATTTTATCCTTGCATAGGTCCCGATCTTATGGTATTGTATGCCCGCATCATATCCTATGAGGCTTATTTTATATTCGTGGAGGTTTTAACCGTGGCAGGTACATGTGAAATTTGCGGAAAAGGCAAGCTCAGCGGCAACCAGGTGAGCCATTCCAACAACAAAACCAAAAAAATGTCTAAACCGAATCTGCAGTCTATTAAGGCAGTGGGGCCGCATGGCGGCCATGTGCGCATGCATGTGTGCACGCGCTGCATACGTTCAGGCAAAGTAAAAAAAGTCAGTTAGGACAGAAACTCACGAGACACCCCCCGCGCATCCTCATGGTCGGGGGGTTTTTTATGCTATACTTAAAAAATACGCATGTAATCTTACTATTTATGGCACCATTTAATATCTCCCCTCGCGAGAGGAGAAGGAGGTAGATTATAAGACGCCGGACAATATGCATCTAAAGCTATTGTTTCACCTGAGCAGACGATTAGCTCTGCATTCTTAAAAAGGAGGGACTATGAGTACTATAAAAAAATATGTTTTAATCGGATTGGCTGTATTGGGAGTTTTTGGTCTTTTCGTAGGTTTGTCTTACACGGCAGTAGCTGATGCGGCTGATGTGGTTGTCATAAATGCGAAAGAAGTGCCGGCCGCAAAAATACCGACCTTCGATGCCACCGCGTACATCGCAGGCCATGGCGGCCATCTGGCTATTATCGACATGAAAACCATGAAAGCGCCGACGGACATTGAAAAAGACAGGATCGTTCTGACCGAGGCAGGCTCCGAAATGGAGGGCAAAGTCGCCGGCATGAGTTTTGAACAGGTCAAGAAGTCGGGCGGATCCCATGGTCAGGCGCTTGTTATGGAAAAAGGCCACAAGATCCTGGTCGCGGGCACGCTGGGCGGTAATGTCTTTAAGATCGATCTGACCACCGGCAAAAAAGAAGGCCCCATCAAGGTGGGAGAGAAGTTCTGCGGCGCGATTGTCGGCCCTGATGGAAATCTATACTTTGAGGACATGGCGGACGGCAACGTCTATGTCTGGGACTCGAAGACCCTCAAGACCGTGGAAAAGATGCCTGTCGGGAAAGCCGTCTGCGGCATTCAGTGGACCAAAAACAACAAAAAGGCATACATAACCGACATGCCCACGGGCATCGTCTATGTATACGACTGGACGACCAAGAAAGAGATCAAACAAATAAAGAGCCCGGAAATGACCTTCATCCACCAGGCACGCATGACCCCCGACGGCAAATACCTCTGGGTAAGCGCACCGAACGAATTCGGCCCGGAACTGGGCGAGAGAACTCGCAAGAGCCAGGTGATCGTGATTGACACCGCCAAGGACGAGGTTGTAAAACGTATCGTGGTTCCGGACACCATCAGCCCTCACGACTTTGCGTTCTCCAAGGACGGCAAGTATGCTTTCCTCTCGTCACGAACCTACGGCGACGACAGCACGCTGAATATTATGGACATGAAAAACTACGACCTTGTAGGAAAAGTATCGGCATGCGCCGGCTGCCACAAGGCGTACGGAGTGGAAGTCAAGATCGACAAGGGCTCGCCGCTTTTGTGCGGCATAGAAGTGGATTGGCACAAGTAACAGGCGCTTTCACCGGAGGGCGAGGTCAAACCCCGCCCTCCGGTATCTTTACTACTCCCCCCGTCATCAGGTATACTTAAATCAGCAACATCGTATCTTCGATCCCGAAAGAAGAAAACCACGGCATGAACATCCCCTATGTTGCGCTCAAGAACCTCAAGAGAAAGCTCATCAGGACGTGGCTGTTGTTCGCTATCGTCGCGGTCGTGTCCTGCACCCTGTTCGCGGCAACGCTTTTTTTAAAGAGCATCAACAATTCCCTCCGGATCGGCACGTACCGGCTCGGCGCCGACATCCTGGTCGTCCCTGAAAGCGCCGAGGCCAAGGCTAAGTCAGCCCTGTTGTCCGGCGAGCCTACCAACTTCCTGATGGACCGTTCCATGCTGGACAGGGTAAAAGCAATAGAGGGGGTGAAGAATGCCACGTCACAACTGTTCCTCAAACCGACCAGCTTTACCTGCTGTTTCAACGTCGATGTATTCCTCGTGGCCTTCGACCCGGACAACGATTTCACGGTGAAACCCTGGCTTGAGAAGCACCTCAATCGGAAGCTCGGCGCCGGAGAAATCATTACCGGCAGGTCCGTCCCGGTGATAACGGGAGATAAGATCCCTTTTTTCGGCACGACATTCACGGTAGCGGGGACCATGGAAGCGACCGGCATGGATTTCTTCGACCGCGCCGTCTTCATGAGTCTTGACGCCGCCTACAAGATGGCGGAAGACTCGAAAACCAAAGCAGTTCAGCCGATCGATATCGGCAGAGACAAGATATCCACCGTGCTCGTGCAGGTGACGGATGACATCACTCCGGACCGCGTTGCCATCAGAGTCGAGTATGCTATCAGTGGCGTCAAGGCCCTGGTATCGGACAAAATCATCAGCACGGTGAGAAAGCAGCTTTCCGGACTCATCAAGGCGATAGTGATCATCAGCGTTATCCTTTGGTTCATCGTCCTTTTAATCATGGCGTTTGCCTTCTATATGATCGTCAATGAGCGGCGGAGGGAAATCGGGCTCCTGCGGGCCATGGGCGCGAACAAGGGGCATATCGCTGCAATCATTTTAATCGAGGCAACCTTGCTGTCCGCGGCCGGCGGCGTTGTTGGCGTCTTACTGGGATACGGGCTGCTGTTCGGCTTGAAAGATCTGATCCTCCAGCATCTCAAGCTCCCCTATCTCTTCCCCGCTACGCCCGAGTTAATCACGCTCACGGTTGGAGCCCTCTTCTTCTCCCTACTGACCGGACTGCTCGCGGCGCTGTTGCCGGCGATCACCGTACTGAAGAGTGAGCCGTACGAAGCAATAAGGAGCGCAGAATGAAATCGTTTGTCATCATCGTAACGATCTTACTGCTGATGCTGTCGTGCAGCAGTGAAAAAGAAAAAACCTCTCCGCCGCCCATCAGCGAAGAGAAAAATATTTTTGAGGAGATAAAGGTACAAACCGTTAAAAACCCGAATGATGCGGAAGCCTGGTATCATCTTGCGGACCTGTACGAGAGGTCGGAACAATATCGCGAAGAGGCAGACGCCCTCAATAAAGTCATCGCGCTGAAGCCCGACAAAGGATACGCCTATGTAAAACTGGGAACGGTCTACAGCAGGCTCGGCAGATACCAGGAGGCAATAAAAAATTACCTCAAGGCAAAGACTTTTTTCCCGAAGAACGCCCTGCTCTACAATAATCTCGCGGTTGCTTACGGCAAAACAGGAAAAGCCGACGAAGAGATCGCAGCGTTGAAACAGGCGATCTCCCTGCGGCCGAACTACGCGACCGCCCGGTTCAACCTCGGCGTCGTATACCTTAAAAAGGGACAACGAGGAGAAGCGCTGAAACAGTATAGGGAATTGAAAAAATTCGACGAAGGAGCAGCTGCCTCTCTGAAAAAAGAGATTGATGCAGCGAGAAGATAACCGAGGAGCGGTTACGTGATGTTTTTACCGAAGTATGACGTTGCAGCAAGGAAGGGATTGCATGATCGAGCTTAAAGGATTGTCAAAAACATACACCGTATCGGCTAACCTCATCAAGGCCGTCCTCCCTTTGGATCTTACGATACAGCAGGGGGAATTCGTCTCCATTGTAGGACATTCGGGAAGCGGCAAGAGCACCTTCCTGGGACTTGTCGGGGGCATCATGCGGCCCGATACCGGCACGGTCACGATCGACGGCAAAAACGTCTGGGCCTACAGCGACAGAGACCTTTCCAGACTCCGGAATGAAAAATTCGGATTTGTGTACCAGTTCGCAAGCCTCATCCCCACGCTTACCGCAATTGAAAATGTTCTTCTCCCGACGGTGTTCGGCATGGGGAAAAACACCGCTGAAGCAGCGAAGCTGCTCCAACTCGTGGGGCTCGGCGAGAAAGCAGACCGTTATCCGTCCGAGCTGAGCGGCGGCGAACAGCAGCGAGTCGCAATTGCCAGGGCGTTCATCAACGATCCCCCGATCATACTCGCGGATGAGCCTACGGGAGACCTCGACGAAGAAACGGAAGCAGCGATCATGGCTTTTTTCGAGAAGATCAACAAAGAAAAAAACGTCACGATGATCATGGTGACGCACAGTTCCGAGCTCGCCCTTCGCGCCGCAAAACGGTTCAGGATGAAGCAGGGTACGCTGGAACAACTCACTTGATTTCAGGCTATTGTATTCGGAATCAGATACACACAAACAAAAAACGAAAGGAAGTACGATGAAAGCGTTATTTAAGAAGCTTGCAACATTCATGACTGCCGCGGCGTTCGCGGAAGCGGGAGAGTTCGAAACGGCTCGCCAAATAGTGAAGGAAGATCAACCGAGAAAGAAAGATCGCCCCCTTATCAGGAAGCACCAGAGACCAAACGCCGGGAACAGGTTGCGCGCGGACTGACCATCTACGCAAATAAATTCACAGCACATCATGAACGGAGCGGCCAAACAGCTTCGGTCTTTGCACCCCTAAGCATTATGCGCTCACTCCGTTTCTTCGTATAAGACCTTGACCAGATAAAGCCCTTGCGGTGGGGCGGTCCGCCCTGCTTTCGTCCGGTCGCATGATCTGAGAATTCGTCCAACATCTTCGGCGCTGAACCTTCCGAGGCCCGTTTCAACAAGCGTACCAACAATGTTTCTCATCATGTACTGAAGGAATGCGTCCGCTTCAATTACAATCTCGATAAAATCCCCGGTCTTTTTTACTGCCGCGGATTTAATCGTGCGTACGGGGGACTTTGCGCTGCACCCGGATCCGCGGAACGCTGAAAAATCCTGTTTTCCTACGAGAGAAGCCGCAGCCAGCCTCATGTTTTTCAGGTTCAGCCGCAGGTTCACCTGCCAGGCGTAATTGCGGAAGAGCGCGGTCGGTTCTTGCCGGTTCAGGATCCGATAGGTATAGATTTTACCGAGAGCGCTGAAACGCGCATGGAAGTCTTCGGCTGCTTCCGCGGATGACAATATTCTGATGTCGCTCGGAAGGAGGTGATTCAGCGCCGGGGCCCAAGCCTCGGACGGAATGCTGCTCCTGGTCTTGAAGTTGGCTACGTGGCCCAAGGCATGCACTCCCGCATCGGTCCTTCCTGAAGAAAACGTTTTAACGTCTTCGTTCGTAAGGGTCGTGATCGCCTGTTCGAGCGTTTCCTGGATAGTCAACGAACCGCTCTTGGCCTGTGACTGCCAACCGTGGTAGTTGGTGCCGTCGTATTCGAGGATGAGTTTGATGTTTCGCTGACGCGAGTCTAAAGAGTTCATAGAGTTTGTTGAGTTCATTGAGTCGGATAAGTCTGTAGCGTTCATTGAGTTTATTGAGTTCTTAGAGTTAGATGAGTTTGTAAGGTTGAGTTCATAGACGCTTTAGACTCCATAGACTCTACAAACTCTACAGACTATTCTCCAAGATATGCTTTTTTGATCCCCGGATCTTTTTCGAGCACCGAAGCCTCACCCTGCATGACGATCTTCCCGGTTTCCATCACATAAGCCCGATCCGCGAGACGGAGCGCGGCTTTTGCGTTTTGTTCCACCAGGAGAATGGTCGTCCCCTGCTGGTTTATTTCTTTGATGATCTTGAAAATTTTGCTCACAATGATCGGCGCAAGACCGAGAGACGGCTCATCAAGCAAAAGAAGTTTCGGCCTCGCCATGAGCGCCCTGCCGATCGCAAGCATCTGCTGCTCTCCTCCCGAAAGCGTTCCTCCCAGTTGTTTGCTTCTTTCAGCAAGCACGGGGAACATTTCCAATACCCGTGCGATATCATCCGAAGTCTCCCGTGCGCTTCTGATGAACGAACCCATTTCGAGATTTTCGCGTACCGTCATCCTCGGGAAGATTCGTCTGCCCTCCGGCACCTGCGAGATGCCCGACCGTACGATCTCATGCGCCGGCCAACCCGACAGGTCAACGCCGTTATAAAAAACCTTACCGGACCGTAAGGGAGCGACGCCGGAAATTGACATCAGGGTCGTGGACTTACCCGCTCCGTTCGCGCCGATCAGCGCCACAATCTCGCCCTGCTTCACAACAAGACTGATGCCTTTGAGCGCATCGATCATGCCGTACGATACAGCAATGTCCCGGAGCTCAAGCATGGCTCTCCTTACCCAGATACGCTTCTATCACCTGAGGATGGTTCTGAATATCCTTCGGCAGGCCTTCGGCGATCTTCACCCCATGGTCGAGCACAATAACGCGGTCCGAAATTCCCATGACAACTTTCATATCATGTTCGATCAGGAGAATGGCCGTGCCGTTATCGCGAATCGCGCGGATAAGCGTCATAAGTTCCTGCGTCTCTTGGGGATTCATGCCGGCTGCCGGCTCATCCAGAAGAATAAGGTGCGGCTCGGTGCCCAGGGCCCTTGCAATCTCAAGCCTCCGCTGGTCACCGTAAGAAAGGTTTGTAGCCGGCTCGCCCTGTTTATCGTCAAGTCCGACAAATTTGAGAATGTCCATGGCGCGATATCCCATGTCCCGCTCTTCCCGCTTCACCCTGTTCGGACGGAATATCGCGCCGAACACTCCGGCGGTCGTCCTGCAGTGCGCCGCTACCATGACGTTCTCAAGGCAGGTCATAGTGCTGAACAGCCGGATGTTCTGAAAGGTACGGGCGATGCCCATGGCTGTGATGTCATGCGGCCGCATGCCCGTGATATCGCGGTCGTGAAAGAAGGCGGTCCCTTTCGTGGGCTGGTACATGCCGGTTATGCAGTTGAAGAACGTGGTCTTTCCCGCTCCGTTCGGGCCGATGATGCTCACGATCCTCTCCCGCTCGACCCGCATGTCGATCCCGTCGAGCGCCCGAAGGCCGCCGAAGTATTTGGTCAGGTTTTTGGTTTCTAAAAGGAGCATGGCTTTCTATCTTGAACCTGGAATGTTGAATCTTAAATTTATTTTTTTACCGTGCCCAGCAGGCCCTGGGGCCTAAATACCATCATCAGAACCAGCGCCAGACCGAACGCCAGCATCCGGTAATCCTGGAAATCCCGGAAAATCTCCGGCAGAGTGATCAACAGCAGCGCGCCCAGGATAATCCCGGGAATGCTGCCCATGCCGCCGAGAACCACCATGCACAGGATCAAGACCGATTCAAAGAAGGTAAAACTCTCCGGAGCGACAAAGGCCATCTTCGCGGCAAAAATACCCCGGGCCAGGCCGGCCCATGCCGACCCCAGCACAAAGGCGAGCAGTTTCAGCCTGAGAGTATTGATTCCCATGGCCTCGGCCGCAATCTCGTCCTCGCGGATCGCGATCCATGCCCTGCCGATGCGTGAGAGCATGAGACGGTACACGGTAAAAACGCTGATGATCACGATCAACAAGATCAGATAATAAAAGTCAAACGTAGTATGAAGCGTATATCCCTCGATCACCGGCCTTGGGATATTCGAAATGCCGTTCGGCCCATTGGTCATGCTGTTCCAGTTGTTTAAAATGATACGGGTGATCTCACCCAGACCCAATGTAACGATCGCAAAGTAGTCCCCGCGCAAACGCAGGATCGGCAAGCCGAGAAGCACGGCGAAACCGGCCGCGCACAACGTGCCCGCAACAAGCCCGGGCCAGAACGCGAGGCCGTAGACGGTTGACAGAATGGCGTAGGTATATGCGCCGATTGCGTAGAATGCCACATACCCCAGGTTCAGGAGACCGGCCTGTCCTACGATGACATTCAGTCCCAGGGCAAGAACAATGTACAGGCCCGTCAGCGTCATGATGTCACGATAATAATCGTTCAGAAAAACAGGCAGAATGAACAGGAGAACCACGGTACCTGCGAGCGTTGCGGGAGCATAGGCATACTTAGCAAGGATGGAGGATACGGCGTTGAGGGATGAGAGCTTCTGGACAAGTGTTCTGCTGAATTCATTTGCCGCTTCAGTCCTGGACAGTTTCCACAAGACCATGACCACACCTGCTGCCGCGGCCATGCTGATCGCATTTCCTATGCCGGCAAAAGGCAGCGTAAGCAGTCCTGCCCAGAGAGGGACGGAAAACATGTTGACGTATTTCTTGATGATTGGCGCGGGCAGAGAACTCATAACGAGATGCGATTATCCCATAATCACAGGAGGATTTCAAGGCATTGTTGATCAGATCATGGTTCACAATTCGCAGCCATCAGCTATGAGACGCTTTTATCACCAACCCGTTCCCATTTCGCTGATACCACCTTCCAATCATCAGCCTCTTTTTTCAATAACACCTCAAAAGCATACACACCGAGCGTGTCCGGCAGAATTCCTGGCACGGAAGCATTCGTACCGGCTCCGGTCAGAACAGCCTGGAACTCTGCTTTCGCGGAAGCACCCTCAACAGATACGTCGAGATTCGGTATGTAGACTGATATCTTCGGGTACTGGTAAAAATAAGCGATCAAAAGACCCTTGATGGTTTCATAATTATTTCCTTGTGGATCGCTATAGGTCTTGGAGAGGCTGCTCAGGATCTTCTTTATGTCCTTTTCGCCGGCAGCCTTCTGGACAGTCGTGATGATCTTTTTAATTTTATCCTGCTCGCTCTCTTTATGACAGGCAAAGGTCAAGGCAAGTATAAGACAAAGGGCTATAGCTATAGAAGAAACAAGAGTTTTCATGATATCCTCTTTCAAAATAATACAGCTATAATGTTCACTACCAATCCGCAATAAAAAACGTGGAGAGTCTTACAGAGCAAGTCACTTCCCATGTAAAATAGCGGGACAGCCTTTCGACCATCCCGCTCTGGCGTGAATCTGTATCAACAACTGTACTACTGGTTCAGCGGTCCGCCCTGACCGCCCGGTCCCATGGGACCACCCTGGCCGGGGCCCATCGGACCGCCCATGCCGCGATACGGTCTCTTCCCCCCGTGCAGCTGCTGCATCTCTGCCCTGTGCTTCTTCCAGCAAGCCTGAATATCGGCATTGCTCCTTGCCGCCTGTATACAACCCTTTGCTTCCTGGAGGCTGCCGATCCGCTCATCAAGCCGCTGGAGAAGATTCGCCTGTTTCTGTTCAAAGGTTTGGGTTTGCGCATTCGACGGTTGGTTTTCGTCAACTGCGAATGCCGATACTACAAATGCCAGTGATAGTACTGCTGCTGCGATCAATGCTTTCTTCATAGTTCCTCCTTGTAATAGTGTTATTGTTACTGTTTGTAAGACACGCAGCAAAGGCTTTGGTTGAACGGTTGCCTCTCATTTTTATGCAATAGTATCATAAAATAAGACTTTCTGCCCCGCTTCTTAACGTAAGAGCATTTGACAAGGCAGGATATAAGCGTTACCATATTCATAACATTGAGGTACTGACTAAAGGAACAAAGAAAGTCTACTTTTTCGTATGCTTAAGAAAATCACCAGCACCCTCATCCTCCTGTTCTGGTTCGTGATGCTCGGCATCCTCATCGAACGCACCTACCTTCGGCCCACCACGGTCATCGCCCTCGATGTCATCACCCAGGAAGGAGTGCGAGCGGGAGACGAATGGTTCGGCATCTACCAGCAAGGCAGAAAGATCGGATATGCCCACACCAGTATTCTACCCGAAGCGGACACGTACCGCCTTTCCGAAGAATCACAGCTCGACATCCTCGCGCTCGGTTCAGTGCAACGGGTAAAAACCGTCATCAACAGCTACACAACCAAGAATTTCCTGCTTAAATATTTTGATTTCTCCATGCAGTCGGAATCGTCACTCATGAAGATCAAGGGAGCTGTGGTCGGGAAAAAGCTCGTCCTCGACATCGAGACAGGAGGACAGACGCGCACGGAACGCATTCTCCTGAAGGAACCGCCTTACCTTTCGCCGAATATCAGGCCCGCGCTCATCCTCCTCGGCCTGGAACCCGGAAAAAAGTTCCGCTTCCCCCTGTTCAATCCCGCCACCATGAGCACCGAAGACGCCACAATCACGGTCGTGTCAAGCGAACACATCAAGGTGGGAGATAAGGAACAGACCATTTATAAATTAAATGAAGCTTACCAGGGCATGGAGACGACTTCGTGGATCACCCAGGACGGGGAAACCATCAAGGAAGAGAGCCCGCTGGGTTACGTGCTCTTACAGGAAAGTGCGAAGGAAGCGATAAAGCTTAATAAAAAAGGTCCTGCCGTGGACATCATCACGCTCACGAGGATCCCTTCTGATGTGATAAAAGAGTCGTTCCAGGTAAAATATTTCAAGGCCCGGTTGAAAGGCGTTTCTCTCAATGGTTTTCAACTTGAAGGCGACCGCCAGACGCTCACGGGTGATACCATAGAGATACGGGCGCAGGACCAGGCTTCGTCATATCAACTGCCGTATACGGGAAAAGAACAGAACGAATATTTACAGCCGAACGCCCTGATCCAGAGCGATGACAAAAAGATCATCAACCAGGCCGCAAAAATTCTCTCAGGAGAACGCAATGCGCGCGAAGCCGCAAAAAAACTGAACGATTGGGTATATACCGCGTTGGTAAAAAAACCGGTGGTGAGCATCCCGAGCGCCCTCGAAGTTCTGAACCAGCGTGAGGGCGACTGCAATGAACATACGGCGCTATATACCGCGTTGGCCCGCGCAGCGGGCATCCCCACGCGCATGGCCGCCGGTATCGTGTATATGGAGGATGGATTTTATTACCACGCCTGGCCCGAAGTCTGGCTCGGAGCATGGACCGCCATTGACCCCACGTTCAACCAGTTCCCCGCGGACGCGACGCATATCCGTTTCGCCACGGGAAATCTCGATACGCAGTCGCAGATCCTGCGGCTGGTGGGAAAACTGAAGGTGGAAGTAGTGGAATATAAGTAACAACCCTTTTTGCCACGAATTTACACGATTTTTCACAAATAAAGGCAAACACCGGCCTTGAATTTCACTTTTCCATTCGTGTCAATTCGTGTAAATTTGTGGCTAAAAAAAATATGATCAAACTAACCAACCTCACCAAGAACTACGGCAAGCTCATTGCCGTCAATAACGTCAATCTCGAAGTGGCGGAGGGCGAGATCTTCGGTTTTCTCGGCCCGAACGGCGCGGGCAAGACCACGACGATCAAAATGATGGCCGGTCTGCTCCAGCCCACGGACGGCAGCATCCAGATCCACGGCTATGACGTGCAGAAAGAGCCGCTCAAGGCAAAGGCCGTCACCGGTTTTATTCCCGACCGGCCGTTCTTGTATGAGAAGCTCACCGCCGTGGAATTCATGCATTTCGTTGCCGCCTTGTATGACATGGGAGATTCAAAAAAACGGATCGCGGAGTTGCTCGACGTATTCGGGCTTCCGGACTGGAAAAATGAGCTGGTCGAAAATTTTTCGCACGGCATGAAGCAACGCCTGGTCATGGCCTCCGCCCTGCTCCACCACCCCAAGGTGCTTGTGGTGGATGAACCCATGGTCGGGCTGGACCCGCGCGGCGCGCGGCTCGTCAAGGATATTTTCAAGGACCTCGCATCCAACGGCGTGACCGTGTTCATGTCCACGCACACCCTCGAGATCGTGGAGCAGATGTGCACCCGCGTGGCCATCATCAATCTCGGCAAGATCATCGCCGAAGGCAGCGTTGAAGACCTCGGCCGCATCACGCGCATGCCGGAAAGCCATCTGGAGCCGATTTTTCTGAGGCTGACCGGAGGAGACGAGGCATTATGATGATCGATAAGAAATTTTTTCCGATGGTACAGTGGTGGTCTCTGGTCAACCGCCGGTCCCTGCGCGCCGACCTCATGGCAGGCGTCACCGGGGCGATCATCGTCCTTCCCCAGGGTGTCGCTTTTGCATTGATTGCGGGTCTTCCTCCTGAATACGGACTCTATTCGGCAATTGTGCCGACGATCATCGCCGCGTTATTCGGGTCCTCCCTCCATCTCATCTCCGGCCCCACCACGGCGATTTCCATCGTCATCTTCACCACGATAAGCCCACTGGCGACCCCGGGAAGCGCGGAGTTTATCCAGATGGTCCTCACGCTCACCTTTATCGCGGGATTATTTCAGCTCGCGCTGGGATTTGCGCGTCTCGGCGCACTCGTCAATTTCGTCTCGCACTCCGTGGTGGTCGGATTTACGGCCGGCGCCGCTATCCTGATCGGGACCGGGCAACTCAACAATCTCGTCGGCGTTCCCGGCTCAAAAAGACACGCCTTTATCCATGTCTTGACGGACTTGATCCAGAGACTGCCCGAGACCGATTTTTACGCGCTTGCCATCGGCATCATCACGCTGCTGGCCGCACTACTGTTTAAAAAATATACCCCGCGCTGGCCGGGAATGCTCTTTTCCATGATCCTCGGCAGCATCCTGGCCGTCATACTGAAGGCCGGCGATCACGGCGTGCGTCTGGTCGGATCCCTGCCCGGGCACCTGCCTCCTTTTACTTCTCCCGATCTCTCTACGGCTGCCGTACGCTCATTGGCCCCGGCCGCGCTCGCCGTGGGAATGCTCGGACTGGCGGAAGCGGTCTCCATAGCCCGCTCAGTGGCCGTACGCTCGCACCAGCGTATCGACAGTAACCAGGAATTCATCGGTCAGGGCCTGTCTAACATGGTCGGAAGCTTTTTCTCCAGCTATGCCTCCTCAGGCTCGTTCACCCGCACGGGATTGAATTACGAGGCAGGCGCAAAGACGCCGATGTCCGCGATATTTGCGGCAACGGCCTTGACCGTGGTCTTGTTGCTTATTGCCCCGCTCACTGCCTATCTTCCTATCGCTTCCATGTCTGGCATTCTGCTGCTCGTGGCCTATAACCTGGTTGACTTCCATCACATCAGGACGATCATAAAAGCGAGCAAGCCCGAAACCGGCGTACTCGTTGTTACGTTTTTATCAACACTGCTCGTGGAACTGCAGTTCGCGATTTATGTGGGCGTGATCCTCTCGCTTCTGCTGTACCTCAACCGCACGTCACACCCTCGCTTTATTACGCTGGCTCCGGACAAAGAGAACGACCCCAAGAACTTTATTAATATTTTAAGAAAACCGCTTCCCGAGTGCCCGCAACTCAAAATCATACGGATGGACGGATCTCTCTTTTTCGGGGCTGTTGACCACTTTTTGCAAGAGCTCCGGAACATCACGGAGCACAGTCCGGAGCAGGCCCATATCCTGCTCGAAGGCAGCGGTATCAACTTTATCGACGTTGCCGGATGCGAGGCGCTTGCCGGAGAGGCCCACCGTCTTCACATGAGCGGGAGAAAGCTGTATCTCTGCTCTCTCAAGGGAGAGGTGCTGGATGTGTTGAAGCGCGGGGGTTTTTTGAAACGTATCGGCGAAGAAAATATCTTTCGCTCAAAAATAAAGGCTATAGAAAATATCGTGCCCCGACTCGACCCGGAACGGTGCCGTTATTGCATTGTGCGCGTGTTTACGGAATGTACGCAGATGCCAGAAGTAAAGCAGTGATCGTGAGAAGGACCCGGTCGCTGTAATTTACTAGGAAGAGGTATGCGATGGCAACCATAACGAAGCAGGCGAATTTCTTTTTACCCGAGGATGTACTCGATGAATTCAATAAATCGGTTTCTAAAAGACAGCGAAATAAAGTAGTGGCAGAAGCGCTCCGGAAAGAACTGAAACGGCTCAAGCTTGAAAAGGCCATTCAGACATGCTTCGGCGCCTGGAGGGACGTAGATCATCCTGAGTTGAAATCAGGCATGGAACCAGACACACGAGGTAGGAGAAAACCAACGAGATTGAAACGGACTGCATAAGATTTTTTTCAAAAGCCAATCGCTGGAACTCGACGATTGCCTCATTGCCGCCGCCGCTTCCGTCAATCGGGCCATTCTCGCTACGCTACGGGAAACGGTAAGCACTATCCCATGAAGGACATTAAGAAAGAAGTAATCTCTTTCAAACCATAATCATGTAGGAATCCCGACCTTCACCATTACCGGCTTCAGAATTTTAACGATATCCCGTGGGTCCATGCCCACCAGATATCCTTTTCTGCCGCCGTTAATATATATACGCGCAAGACCAAGGATCGTCTCTTCCATATAAACCGGCATCTGTTTGCGAGTCCCAAAGGGAGCGGTGCCGCCAACCATGTAACCGGTGTGCTTGAAAGCAGTTTCAGGCGTGCAGGGCACAACAATCTTTGCATTGATAACACGCGCGAGTTCCTTTGTCGACACCTTGAGATCACCGTGCATCAGCACGATCAGCGGGTCCTTTTTGTCGTCCTCCATGATAAGCGTCTTGATCACGCTGTGCTCGTCAACGTTCAGCTCTCGGGCGCAAACCTCGGTGCCGCCGTGCTCCTCGTACGTATAGGGGTGGTCGGTGAAGTCAACTCCAGCGGCCCGCAAGGCCCGCACTGCCTGAGTTGCGGGTAATTTTTCTTTTGCCATATCGAGATTGTCCTACTGCTGCCGATGAAGAGATGCAAATAATTGATTTCTCATGGTCTCGTGAAAATTTAAAACTTCCGATTTGTCATTTCGAGCGAAGCGAGAAATCCGACTTCAAAACCTCTCGGTGCCGGCACCGAGCAAGATCCCTCAGTCGATTCGCTCCTTCGGAATGACACCTCCTGAACTTTACGACTGTCTTATCTCCGTATTGTCTGTATTCTCTGATCCGCCATGGCGTTTGCGTGGCCCTGGATTCCTAAGGCTTTGATTTGCATGATACACGCCGGGCGGTCCGAGCGAAGCACAAAGCCGATGACTTTGGAAATAGCATTGTTGAACTTCCTGCATGCGCGAGGGTCGGTAAAGTCCTTGCATTCAGCACAGGAGGAGTATTGGTGTTCTTTGCAGCACGTTCTGACCTTGCACCACGTCGCTTTCTCGTTCTGGTGACACCCAGGACAACGGTCCTTTAAATATGAACCGCACGCCCCGCAATAAAGCCCGCAATACGCCACTAAGTCAGTGTTTGAAATAATGTCTTTCATGGTTTCTCCTTCCTGCAGGCTTTATTCTGCCTACTTTGGCCTATTGACTACCAGGATAAATAAAGATGGCATATAGGTAAAACAATAATCCAAAAACAATTGAGCTCAGCAAGCTAAAAATTTTGAGTGCATATGGATTATCTGCAAATCTCTCTTTAATCACTTTATAACAAATCAAATCTACTATGATAAACATGCCCAAAAAAGCGAGGAACAGAAAAAAATATTTTACTGGAACTATTTGCCGATATATATTAAGGGCAAATATCGAACTGCAGAATAAAACCACTATAAAAAGAGCACTGCTAATTTTCTTTATCATACACACCTCATTTTTTACTTTTAACTTTTAGCCTCTCATCTTAACCGATTACGTCTTTACTGACTTAACTGACTTATCAGTTCATGAACCACTATAGTGGAACTCCTGCGTAATTGTCAAGATGCCTGCTTCGAAAACCTGGCGACCAAACCCGTATATTGATGTATACTATAAACATGCTCTTACTTCTCACTCCTCGTTATAACGCAATTAAAAACCGTCTCACGCGCCTCGCCCCAGGCGACGGACTCAAGACCGTTGTGCTCACGCTCCTGGGGCTCGCATTCTGGGCATTTTTGTTCGTCGTATCGTACCGCGTACTCTCCTATTTCCGCACTATCGAAGGGCTCGGCGATCTGCTCGCTCTACGGTTATTGTCTATGATCCTCCTGACGTTTTTTTCCATCCTCGTGTTCAGCAATATCGTCACTGCGCTTTCCACCTACTATCTCTCGGATGAGCTCGACCTCCTGCTCTCCGCTCCCGTGAAGATTGACGCCATCTATCGCGCAAAATTCATCGAGACCGTGTTCGATTCATCGTGGATGACGCTCATTTACGGTTTGCCGGTCTTCATCGCGTACGGCGCAGTGTTCAAGGCTTCGTTCGCTTACTACCTGGGCCTGGTCCTTACCATCATCCCCTTTTTGATCATCCCGGCAGTTATAGGCATAATCGTGACCATGCTGCTCGTCAATGCCTTTCCCGCGCGCAGGGCCAAGGACATTCTTGTGCTGCTGGGACTCCTGTTCTTCGTGGTCCTGTACATCCTGTTCCGCATGCTCAGGCCGGAAAAGCTGGTTGACCCGGACACGTTCCCTTCGCTGGTCCAGTATTTAACAGCCTTGCGCGCGCCGGTCTCGCCGCTGCTGCCGAGTTACTGGGCCACGGAAACGCTCTCGGCCCTGCTTCGCAAAATCCAGGGAGACTCCGTTTTCTACCTGCTCATGCTCTGGAGCACGGCAGCCGCAGGGGTCGTAATTAATGAGTGGGTCTGCGGAATAATTTACTACAGCGGGTGGTCCCGCTCCCAAGAAGGCAAGAAGGCCGCTATCTCTCGTTCAGCCGCAGCAGACGCCTTCTTCAGGGCCATCACGACCCCGTTCCGGGGTAAAATGCGCGCCATCGTGCTGAAGGACGTGAAACTCTTTTTCCGGGACACGTCGCAATGGTCCCAGCTTTTTCTCCTGTTTGCGCTCATGGTCGTGTACATTTACAGCTTCAAGCTCCTGCCCCTGGACCGGGCTGCCATGCCGAGCTTCTTTCTCCAGAACCTGATATCTTTCTTGAACCTCGGCATGGTCGGCTTCGTGACGTCCGCGGTTGCCGTGCGGTTCGTATTCCCGGCCGTGAGTCTCGAAGGAGATTCCTTCTGGATCATCCGCTCCGCACCGCTTGGGATCAGGGATTTTCTCTGGGCAAAGTTCTGGAGCAGCCTGCTGCCGCTCCTCGTGCTTGCGGAAATCCTGATCGTGCTCTCGAACATGCTGCTGAAGGTAACACCTTTTATGATGTATCTCGGCGCGGCCACGGTTTTCATGATGACTTTCGGTATCACGTCCCTCGGCGTGGGCCTGGGAGCCGTGTTTCCCAAATTCAAGCACGAAAACGTGGCACAGATCCCCACGGGCTTCGGCGGCATCGTATATATGTTGCTGACCATGCTGTTCATCGGCGTGGTGATCGCCTTCGAGGCATGGCCCGTATACAGCATCTTTACCGCCCAAACCATGGGCATCTGTATAACACCCGCGAGATGGGTGTGGATAACCCTATCATTTCTTGTTGTACTCGCCGTCAATATCCTTGCCGTGGTTTTACCCATGAAAATAGGCCTGAAAAGGCTAAAGCAAAGGGAAGTATAATACCGGCAAAACCACAATATATAGTATGCCTTCCGAATTTAAACACCTTACCTTGTTATTTTCCCCTTTACAAACCTGATAACATATGATATAAACCCATTAACGAAAAGCGCTTCATACGTTCCCGCCATTGAGGCCCTATCAAAGCCGTTTGTCATCCCCGAGCGCCTCTGTCGGGGATATGGTTTTTCAAGCAAACAGGACCGGATTCCCGCCCAGAAGCGTTGAGGGAATGCCTGAATTGGGACATTGCCATACGTCTCAATTTTATAATGTTTAATTTTTGACTTTGAATTTGTACTTCAACAGGGAGGCATATGCAGCTCAAGACCCTCGAAATGACCGGTTTCAAATCATTCTCGGATAAAACCACGGTCACGTTTCAACCCGGCGTCACTGCCGTGGTGGGCCCGAACGGCTGCGGCAAAAGCAACATCTCCGATGCCATCCGTTGGGTGCTCGGCGAACAGAGCGCCAAGCATATTCGCGGCGATAAGATGGAAGATGTCATCTTCAACGGAAGCGAAAGCCGCAAACCTCTCGGCATGGCCGACGTGACCCTCACCCTCACCAATGTCGCGGGGGGCAGCCTGTCCTCCGAATTCGGACACTACAGCGAGATCGAGATCTCGCGCCGTCTCTACCGCTCGGGCGAGAGCGAATACCTCATCAATAAGATCCCCTGCCGTCTCAAGGACATCCGCGACCTCATGACGGATGCCGGCGTGGGCGCCAAGGCGCACGCCATCATCGAACAGGGCCGCGTGGACCAGATCCTTTCCTCCAAGCCGCAGGACCGCAGGTTCCTGTTCGAAGAAGTCGCCGGGGTCATGAAATACAAGGCCCGGAGGCAGGAGGCGCTCTCAAAACTCGAATCCACCCACCAGAACCAGCTCCGGGTGAACGACATCATTACCGAGGTGAAACGCCAGGTCAATTCCCTGGACCGCCAGGCCAAAAAGGCCGAGCGGTACCAGAAACTTCGCGCGGAAATGAAAGACCTGGATTTCCGGCTTGCTTCAGTCGAGTATTCAAATCTCGGTCTTGAATGGGCCGTTGTGACCGAGGAATTCAAGAAGGTTGAAGATGAGGTGACGGAGCTCCACGCCTCGCTCGGCAAGATCGAGTCAACCATAGAAGAGTCAAAGGCAGATGCCTTGTCAGCCGAACACGAACTCTCTTCGCTCCAGCACAAGATCCATGAGACGGAGTCCGCGCTCAGCCGCGCCGAACACCGCGTGGAAATGTCGAGAAGCCAGATCTCCTCGTTGAACGAACAGCAGGGCCGGGACCTCGCGGACATGGAATATCTCCGCCAGGAAACAGTGCGCGCAATCGAGCAGAAAGCGCTGCACGAAGACGAAACCCGCACGCTCACATCCGCGATCCGGGAGAAAAGCGCCCTGCTTTCGGAAAAAAATGCGGTCCTGGATACGCTGACCCAGGCGCTCAAGGAGAGCGAACTCTCCCTTGAAGAGACACGGGCGGGCATCTTTAATGCCATGCACGAATCGACAGCGGAGAAAACAAAAATCGCCAATCTCCAGTCCCGGATCGCGCAGATCGAAGAGCAGGACGCCCGGGATATCAGGGAAAAACAGGACCTCTCGCAAAAATTGCAGCAGCTCACAACGCTCCTTACGGAAAAAGAGCGCGAGCTTGCGGATCTTGCCGCACGGAGGAAGGCAGCGCAGGAAGAACATCTTACGCTCACTGCCCGTTTGGACCAGGCGCTTGCGAGAAAAAAGGCCATCGAAACCGACTTGAGCGCTGCCCGAAACGGGATCGCAAGCCAAAGCTCGCGTCTCCGCTCGTTGCTCGAACTCGAACAAAAACTCGAAGGCTACCAGAAAGGCGTGCAGACCGTCATGTCGGCGCACAAGGAAGCCGCGTCCGGAGACCGCCTCGGTACGATCCACGGGCTCGTGGCGGACATGATCGAGACCGAGCCGCAATACGAACTGGCGATTGAGGCCGTGCTCGGCGAACGCCTCCAGTACGTGGTGGTGGATTCGCAAACCGATTCCCTCAAGGCGATCAATTATCTCAAAACAGAGGGCGGCGGACGAAGCACCTTTCTGCCGAAAACTCCGCGCGAGATAAAAACCGAGCCCTTTATCAAGAACGGGCATGGCGGGGTCATCGGCTCGGCCCTGAATATCGTCCGCTATAACGATAAGTACAGCCACGTGGCCCAGTACCTGTTGGGCGACGTGGTGATCGTGGACACCATGGATACTGCTCTCTACCTCTGGCAGAAGAACGGCATCCATAAAACCATCGTGACGCTCGCCGGAGAGATCGTTGACCCGTGGGGGGCAGTCACGGGCGGCACGGTGGAAGCGGGCGGCACGGGCATGCTGACCAAGCGGCGCGAGATCAAGGACCTGGAGCACGAGGTCGCTGAACTCAAAACAGCAGCCGCGGGTCTGGAAGCGGAATTGATGCTCGTCGAGGCCTCCATCGATGCCGATAAAAACCACGAAACGGAACTCTCCCGCTCGATCCACAGCATGGAAATCGAGACGGTAAACAAGGATAAAGACTCCGGCGCGGTCAGGGACGAGATCGCCAGAACTCGGGAACGCGTTGACTCGCTCGAAGCGGAGGCAGCAGACCGCGCAACGCAGGCAAGGGAATTGGCCTCGGGGCTCGATCTGGCGAAGGAAACGCTGCAACGCCTCGAAGCAGGCCACACGAATGCGCAGGCAAGCATCGAAGCCCTCCAGGTTGAGCTCTCGCAGAAAAAAGAAAACCTCGAAGCCGCGCGCGTCGAGATCACCGATATCAGGATGGAGGTCGCCGCGCTCCAGGAGAAACATGCCGCGGTCACACGCACCTTCGAAGCGCTCCTGCGCTCGGAAGCGGACATCCTCGACCGTCTTACGAAGCGTGAAGCCGAAATCGCGGGAATCGCGTCAAAGCTCGTTGAACTCGATTCATCCATCCGCACGGCCGAGACCGAGATCAAAGGACACATCGAAACGCTCGAAGCCGAGCGCCGGGTCCTGGTTGCCAAGCAAGAAGCCCACGCGGCAAAGACGGAGACGCTCCAGGCCTCGGAAGAACAGGCCCGCCAGATCAGGCACGACATCGAGTCCGCGCAGAAGCGGCTTTCGGCAAATGAGGTCAAACGGACCGAACTCCGCATGAAGATCGAGCACCTGAAAGACAGGATCTGGACCACCTACCACACCGGGCTCGAAACGATCGTCCAGGAACTCGGGCAGTTCGAGGTCGATGTGGAAACATCGAATCTCCGGCTCGATGAACTGCGTGAGAAGATAGACCAGATGGGGCCGATCAACGTGGACGCGCTCCAGGAGTATAACGAGCTCAAGGAGCGGTACGACCTCCTCTCCGCGCAACAGAACGACATCAACGAGTCCCTGAACAACCTCAAGGCCACCATTGCCAAGCTCGACGGAGAGACCAAGGAACTCTTCTCCGAGGCCTTTAACGCGATCCAGGAGAAGTTCAAAGAAGTATTCTCTCTCCTGTTCGAAGGTGGCAAAGCCGAGCTCGTGCTGCTGGACGAAACCAATATCCTCGAATCAGGGATCGAGATCATTGCCCAGCCACGGGGCAAAAAGTTCCAGGCAATTTCGCTCATGTCGGGCGGCGAACGGGCGCTCACAGCCATTGCGCTCCTGTTCGCGGCGTTCCTCGTCAAACCGAGCCCCTTCTGCATGCTCGACGAGGTGGACGCGCCGCTCGACGAAGCCAACGTGACGCGCTTCACCCGCCTCATCCGCGAGATGAGCGCGCGGTCCCAGTTTATTACTATTACGCACAACAAACGTACCATGGAGATGGCCGACGCACTCTACGGCATCACCATGGAAGAGCCGGGTTGCTCTCGTGTGGTCTCGGTCAGGCTCCGGGAAGAAGCAATGGCATAAGATAGATTTTTGGCTTTCCTTCGCATTTTTCCTGTGGTAAGCTTCGCGCATGGTTTGTCTTTTCCCTTCGAGAAGCGCGCTATCCGTATCGTTCTCTCTCCTGGTCGTGTGTTCCCTGCTGCTTGCGACGCCGCCCCGTGCCTTTGGAGCCTTGTCGGCCCCTGAAGAAAAGCAGAAGACAGACGCGCCGCCACAGGAAGAATTCAAGCGGTTTAAGGTCGTGTTCGAACCCGACGCCTACTACACGGACGTAGACCTCATCATCGCCCTGACCAGAACACCCCTGCCCCACCTTGGAGAAAAGTCAGAGACGGAAATTTACACCACCCTCCTCTCTCGCGCGGCTGTCCTGCCGCAATTCCTCGTACTCGAGGCCAGCGTCAATCCCATGCCGTACTTCGGCACATATATCAGGGAACATAACCCGAATTTTTACGAAAACGCCCAGGTATCCGGCAGTTTCAACTGGGTCAAGGCCGTCACGGCCGGTTTCGAAGAGCCTTATGCCGTTTCCTGCCTTGCGGGCAATGTCGCGACCTTCGACATCCCCGGCAATAAAGACGCCAAGGGGCTCGGGTACAGCGGATACCTCTTCAGCGCCGGAAACTATCATATCAAGGACAATGTGCTGATCCATGACGAATGGCAGGAATATGAATGGAAAATGAAAGGAGACATGAAAACACCGGACAAAAAGTTGAGCTGGAGCTTCCGCGTCGGCGCAAAAAATCACGGAAACCCCTATATCACCAATGTTTTCTATGTCTCGGTCCGGAGAAGCAGGCTGGATTACAAGCCCGTTGGGTCTTCCCTGTTCTACAACAGCGGGTTTGAATACACCTATGACATGGACCAGCGCACGTTTAATCCGATCCGTCAATATTTTTATGTGGACAAAAAATGGCCCTTTGAAGGCAAGCAGATGGCCTTGTCGCTTGCACTCGGTTTTGTGTGGGAATCGGCAAAAAAATATTCCGGCCCGATCGCTGCTGGCAGGACCAAGGACGATTTTCAGTTTATTCTCAGGCCGAACCTTGAGTTTTAGACCCTGTCGGACCCTCCCTTGCCACGAAACGGTTGACGAACGACCTTTCCGGTGCTAAGCTTTAAGCATAAGAGGATGATATTCATCCTTTTTAAAGCGTGCAGCGTATTAACAAAGGAGGAACTGATTATGATAGCCATACTGGGAGCAACAGGGAACGTGGGCGGCAAGATAGCCGCTCTTCTGTCAAAAAAAAATGAACCGATCCGCGTGATCTCGCGGTCACCGGACCGTCTCCGTCCCTTGGCAAGCAAGACCGTCACGGGGTTCGCAGGCGACGCAGCTGATTCCGATTTTCTGCTCAAAGCCTTTACGGGAGTTGATGCTGTGTTCGCGCTGATACCGCCGAACCCTACAGCGCCGGATTTCATGCGCTATGCAGACACTATCGGCGAGAGCATCGCGCGGGCGCTGGAACTCGCCAAGGTAAGACACGTCGTTTATTTGTCGAGCATCGGTGCGGACCTTGCAAGCGGAGGGACCGGGCCGATCAAAGGCCTGCATAATATGGAGGAACGGCTGAACAAAATCAAGGCACTGAACGTCGTGCATCTGCGGCCAGGCTATTTTATGGAAAATCTGCTCTGGAACCTCGACCTGATCAAGACCAAGGGCATTACCGGCAGCGCGATCCGGGGCGACCTCAAGATCGCCATGATCGCGACAAAAGACATCGCAGCGTATGCCGCGGAACGTCTGGTGAAGCGGGACTTCATCGGCTCGTCGGTCCGCTACCTCCTCGGCGAACGGGACCTTACCTTGACCGAGGCCACAAGCGTCATCGGGAGCAAGCTTTCGAAACCCAACCTGCCGTACGTCATGTTCCCCTATGACGACGCTGAAAAAGCCATGGTCGGCATGGGGCTGTCGCCCGATATGAGCAGGACCTACGTCGAGATGGCCCGGGCCTTCAATGACGGGAAGATCAAGCCGGAGCAGCGCACGAAGGAGAACACGACCGTGACTTCGATCGAGTCGTTCTGCAATGAGGTGTTCGTGCCCGCGTTCATGCACAAGAAAGCCGCGTAAATCGCCACTGATGAGAACGCGAAAGGCCGGTCCTATAACGAGGGACCGGTCTTTTTGTGCAGGCCTGTCAGCCGTCATTCCGGAATGATTTTAGCCGGAATCCAGTATCTTTGCTCCAACATCATTTTGAAAAATCTGGATTCGTCCCCGAATGAAGCTGTCGGGGATAGAAGATTTCGGAAATGACAAAAAAGTTCACTGGAGTGTTATTTCCAGGCAGGAAGCATCATTCCCACGGGCATGGGCAGCATCAAAATCCCAATGCCCGGCCACCAACTACTTTTTCACTTCCACAAGCAACAGCTCTGCGTCCTGCAGAGCGGCAAGATCAACCGCTTCTTCATCGAAGATCATTGCCGAGCCGAGCACCGGGACCTGTATGGTATTCACCGTTATCGGCCCGCCCTCCAGAACGTAAAGATAGAGACCGAGTCCGGGCTCAAGATCATAATGCTCGGCCTTCCCGGCATGAAGAAAGCTCGAAAACACCCGGGCGTCGGCAACGATCGGAAGGGCGCCTTGGTCCCGGTTCGACACGAGCGGAAGGATCCGATCGGTCCTGTCCTTCTTCTCGATTGCCTTCTGCTCTACCGAGGGTTCGAGGCCTTGTTTGGCGGGATAAAACCACATCTGGATGAACCGCATGGGCTGGTCAGGGAGGTTGTTGATCTCCGAGTGCCGCATGCCGCGGCCCACGGTCGTATGCTGCACCCATCCTTTCTTGAGAACACCGCCCTTGCCGCGCTCGTCCGCATGCCGGAACTCTCCTGCCGCAACATAGGTGACCACCTCGTTGTCTTTATGAGGGTGGAGCGGCCAGACCGCGCCGGGCGTGAGCGTATCGTCATTGAAGACGCGAAGCGTTCCGAAGTCCTCGAATTGAGGATCATAGTAATCGCCGAAAGAGAAATGCCACCTGCCGTGGAAGCTCCCGTTGTCGATCTCACCTTCGATCTGGTAAATCGTATCAGGATCACGCACCTTGATCATGGGATGACCTCCTTTCCCCGGATCAGGGCAAAATAGCTCTTAATTAAATTATACAACCTTTGGCAGGTTTGTGGATAGAGGGGAACCGGAAATTTGTTCGAGAAATTCAACAGCCCTGTTCTCGGACCAGTAGCTTCCATCATCGTTGAACTGCACAAAGCCCACATGGCCGCCGTACTTCGGCATTTCCAGGTGCACGTAACGGCTGTGCTTTGCCTGCTCCACGGGATAGCATTCGTTTGCAAGGAAGGGATCGTCGGAAGCGTTCACGATCAATGCCGGGACCCGTATAAATGGCAGGAACCGGTTGCTGCTGCATTTCTCCCAGTAATCTTCGGCATTCTTAAAACCGTGGATCGGCGCCGTGTATCGGTCGTCGAAGCCCTTGAAGTTTGTGATGCTGTTGTAATCGTCGTCGTTGATCGCTCCGGGCATCAGTTTCATCTTGAGCTTGATCTTCACATGGAGCGAAACAAGGAACTGTTTCATGTAGACGTAGTTCTTCGTCTTCGCAAGCTGGCCCGCTCCCGCTTTCAGGTCACCGGGCACGGAAAAGGCAACGGCACCAAGAATTCGCGCATCGAGTGTATCCGCCATGCTGCACAGATACAGCAAGGTCAGGTTTCCGCCAAGGCTGAAACCGATGAGGGCGATCGTGTCGTAGTGTCCGGCCTTGAGCGCGTGCTGCACCACACAGTCAAGGTCTTCGATGGACCCGTTATGGTACATGCGAAGCCGGCGGTTGCTCTCGCCCGAGCAGCCGCGGTAGTTCCATGCCAAAGCGTCCCAGCCGTGTCGGTTCATCATCGTCGCCATGCCGACGATGTACGGGCGATACGTGTTTCCCTCGAGGCCATGGGAAAGGACCACGAGTTTCCTGCTGTTTATTCGAGACCAGTCAAGATCAAGAAAGTCATCATCAGGAGTATCAATGCGCTCTCGGTGATACAGCTTCGGTGATAGTTTGCGCATGAGCGCCGGATAAATGGTCTGGAGATCGCCGTCCCTCAGGAAAAAAGGCGCGTGATATGAAGATTGAGGAATGAGAGGCATATGTCTGTCCGTTGAATGTTTTTATTCTCCCGATGAAGCAAGGATACTATGTTTAAGCAAAAGGTCAAGGGGGAATATATCAGCACGACGGATATTCGTATTTTTCTCGGATTTATGCTATTCTTTCGCAAGGAGGACCATGCTATGGCCAAGATCACGTTGGATAAAAATCTGTTCTGCCTTCCCTGGACCCAGACGCTCCTGGGCAGCCAGGTGAACAACAAGGTCAATTTCATGGCGCTGGACTGGCTGACCAGGGTGAACTTTCAGCCGGCCATGCTCGGCATCTGCGTGGGCCGGGGGCATGCGACAAACGAGGCGATCCGCGCAACAGGAGAGTTCAGCGTGAATGTTCCCTCAATTGACATGGTGGCGATCACGGATTACTGCGGCATCGTTTCCGGCAAGAACACGGACAAGTCAAAGCTGTTCGAGGTGTTCTACGGGGAGCTGAAAGCTGCGCCCATGATCTCGGAGTGCCCGCTTTCCATGGAATGCAAGCTGGTCCAGATTGTGGAGCTTCCGACGAACACCTTCTTCATTGCCGAGATTCGGAACATCTACTCAGAGGAACGTTACCTGCAGGACGGGAAGCCGGACCCGAAAAAGATACGCCCCTTCCTGCTCACCATGCCGGACAACCGGTTCTGGGCCCTGGGCGAGCAGGTCGGAAACGCATGGAAGGACGGCGTGAAGTTCAAGGAGAATAAGAAATAAACTCGACCGGTCGAGGCCGCGTGAAGCAGGAAGGTTGAGAGTAAAGACCTCGTCCCAACGGGTTGTTGATAAAGTAACGCCCCCAATGCTGCCTTGCGTAGTTTCATTGTTTCTTGTTTGATTTCATTTCATATTGCATACTTCTCCCCCTGGCTTTCCTCTACATTCTTATCATAATAAGGTACGTGACTTAGATCACACACTATCGCCCTGACATTTGCTAATATGGGTCAATGCTCAGCGTATATTACGCTAATACTTTGGCATTATTTGGAGCTTAGAACAAAGAACCCCGCTTTATCTTGGCAATACTAACAATTAAGGAGGAACTGGAATGAGAAAATCATATGTTTCGATCGCGTTTTTTTTCTTGATTACCGTTATGTTTGCCGCATGCACCGGGGGAGGAGGAGGAGGCAGCGTTACTACAACAACGACAGCCCCTTCGGTAGTCTCCATGAACCCGCCGGACAAATCAACAAAAGTCGGTGTACACACGGACATTCGGATCACGGTATCAACCGGGCTGGACAGCGCAACGGTGAACAATTCCACGGTCCTCCTCACGTGTGGTTCAACAATCCGCACGACCATCACCTACGATGACGCAAACAAAACCATAACGATCAAACCAATAAACGGCTTATATACCAATGCCGACTACGAGGTTGTGCTCTCGGGCGTGAAGGGCAAAACCGGCACTGCAATGGCGCTCACAACGCTCTCCTTCACGACCTATAGAAACCTGCCGACCAAAATGGTAATATACTATCAAGGCGCGATCAACGCCTATACTGATTATTCCTTCGACGCCAACGGATATGAGACGAAAGACATCGAGTACTACGGCGCAGGCCTGGACGGCAATTGGTTTACCGCGGATGACGAGGTCGGTACGTATACTACGTATACCTACAGCGCCGATGGAACGCAAAAACGGACGATCACATACAGCGGCGCGGGGACTGACAACGTATGGTTTACAGCAGACGATCAGGTGCTGTTTTACAATGATGCTACCTATGATTCCAACGGCAATCTCACTAAATGTGTCTATTACCGGACTGCGGGACCTGATGGGCAATGGTTTACCGCTGATGACGAGGTCTGGAATTATACTTTGATGACCTATGACACCGATGGAAATCGCACGAAACAGGTCTATTACACCGGACCGGGCACGGACAATGTCTGGTTTACAACGGATGATCAGGTACAGAGTTACCAAACATACAGTTACGACTCCGATGGAAAGCAGATACGGTCAGTTACCTACACTCCAGACGGCCAGGTCCAGAGTTACGACCTGTATACGTATGACGCTCAGGGAAACCTGAAAAAAGACGTCGCGTACACCGGGGCGGGTACGGACACGGTCTGGTTTACGAATGATGACGTGGTCGGGTGGTACACCACGTACTCCTACGACTCCAGCGGAAACTGGACAGGATCCATAGCATATACTGCGAGCGACCAGGTTGTGTATCACGACACCTATACTTACGACTCCAACGGCAACGTGAAGGATTACACCTACTGGGGTGGTCCCGGACCGGATGGGGTTTGGTTTACAGGAGATGACGTAGTACTGTTTTATCAAACCTATGAGACGACTTTTTAGAATGCGACTGTCTTTCCTGACGAGCATAGTTGTATGGATTGACCTGCCGGTCTTGGCAACATGTGATACAATGTAGACAGAAGCACAGTGAAACAGACAGGAGGTAAAAATATGAAAAGGATTATCACATTCACTATTATTGTCCTTTCGGCGTTGGTGCTGGGTCCCCTTGCATCGTTTGCCGGAGAATCCCAAATGGGCGCTCCCATCACCCACTCCAAGGACTTTGAGAGAATGAAGGGACTGGTGGGTGTTTGGGAAGGGAAAGCGGACATGGGAAAAGGGATTGAGCAGCTCAAGATCACCTACGAACTGACCTCAGCAGGAAACGCCATTGTGGAACGGTTCGCTGCGGGAAAGCCGCATGAGATGGTCACGGTCTATCATGACTATAACGGGCAACTGACCATGACCCACTACTGCTCGCTCGGGAACCAGCCCCACATGGAACTCAGGAATCCTGGTGAGAACGCGATGACGTTCGTCCTGTCAGAAAAAACCACGGGCCTTGCTTCTTTGAACGAGATGCATATGCACGCGCTCACCATCGCAATGGATGGCAAGGACAGCATCACGCACACCTGGTCGCTTTACGACAAGGGAGCAAAAAAATCCGAGGTTGTGGTTAAGTTAGCGCGAACGAAGATGTAACTGATCTTGTGCAAAAGGACCATAAACAAGAACAAAATGAAGCCGGGGCATTATGCCTCGGCTTTTTTATGTTTCGCTCCCTGATATGCGTAATGCAGAAATGATCGTCTTTAGTATAAATCTTAATTTTCTTTAACTTTGCACTTTGCATGGAGCCTGCCCTCGAATGCATCTATCGGGGGAAATTTACATTTTGCACTCAATTCCCCTATCCTCTTTTTTACCTTCTTCCGAGACCGCCTAATCAATAAACTCTCTTCCCTATTCTCAACCATGCGTCGCTCACGCCCGATTGTGCTAAAATATAAGTATGGATAATGCGCCCACATAAGATCGTTCAACGCGGGGCAATCCGTCGGCAGAAGTCCACAGGCTTTCATCTACAAATCTGAGTAAAAAAATTTGAAGCGAGGAGGTATGTCATGAACAAACGAATTATAGGAGTATTTCTGGTGCTCTGCCTGGCGTTCCCGGGTTTCTCCCGGGCTGCTGAAGTCAAGATCGGGTTCATCAACTCGATCACGGGTCCCGAAGCCCCCATCGGCGAGAACCTTACCAACGGCGTTGCCTTGGCGCTGGAAGACCTGAAGACAAAAGGGATTGACGTCGAACTCATCAAGGAAGATGACACCAGCAAGCCGGAAAAATCCATGGCCGCTTTTGAAAAGCTGGGCACCCGCGATAGGGTTGCGGGCATTGTAGGCCCCTACACTTCACAGTGCGCCAATGCAGTAGCGAAACTGGCTGAAAAATACAAAGTTCCTCTTCTGATCCCTGTTGCCTCCAAGGAAGAGATCACCCGCCAGGGTCTCAAGTGGACCTTCCGTTTGAGCGCCACCACGGATGATTACGCGGCTATCCTGATCGACTTGGCCACCTCCCTCGGCAAGCCGAAGACCATGGCCATCATCAACGAAAATACCGACTTCGGCACCTCGGGAGCCAAGTCGGCCAAGGCCTACGCCGCTAAAAAAGGGATCCTCGTTGTTGCCGAAGAGGCGTATGCCAAAGGCGCCCCTGATTACCGTTCGACCCTGACCAAGATCAAGTCCCTGCAGCCCGACCTGGTCTTCATGGTCTCTTACGTGGCAGATGCCATTCTCCTCATGCGACAGTCGCGGGAAATCGGCCTCACCCCCCAGGCATTCCTCGGCGCCGGCGCGGGCTTTGCTCAGGTCCAGTTCGCCCAGGAGCGGGTTATTTCCAACTATGTATTTTCGAGCACCCAGTGGACCGGGGATGTGAACTGGCCGGGAGCCCGGGAGTTCTTCGAGCGCTATAAAACCAAATTCGGCAAGGTCCCGACCTACCATGCCGCCACAGCCTACGCGTCGATGATGATCATGGCCGAGACCGCCGCGAAGACCGGCAACGACCCGGAGAAGATCCGCACTGCGCTCAAGTCCGGCACATGGAACGGCATCATGGGCGAGGTCAGCTTCAGGGATTACGAAGGCTACACCAACCAGAACAAACACCAGATGCTTGTGGAACAGATACTGGACGGCCGACATCAGACCGTGTATCCGCCGCAATACGTGTCCCAGAAGCCCGTGTATCCCTTTCCGGGATGGAAGTAAGAGAAGCGTGAGATGAGATTCGTTCGGGGGCGGGTTTTAAAACCGCCCCTGCGTATCGGATACTGATACCATGACGATTTTTTTCCAAGCGTTAATCAGCGGGATCCTGATCGGCGGGGCGTACGCGCTGGTCGGGATCGGCTTGACCATCATCTTCGGCGTTATGCGGATCATCAATTTCGCGCACGGAGAACTCCTGATGCTCGGGATGTACGCGACGTACTACCTGTTCACGCTTCTTCATATCGATCCCTTCGTTTCGATCCTCGCTACCATTCCCCTCATGTTCGTCTACGGGGGGTTCGTGCAGAAAGTTTTCATCAACCGCGTCCTCGGCGCCCTGCCGCAGAACCAGATCCTCCTTACCATCGGGCTCGGACTGGTCATGAGCAATACCATCATGCTCGCGTTTACCTCCGACTACAAAATTTTATCGACCTCGTATTCATCGTCGAGCGTCACTCTGGCGGGCATGTCCATCTCCGTCCCGCTCGCCATGTCCTTTCTGATCACAATGTGCATTACGGCCGCCCTCTACTGGTTCCTGATAAGGACCGACATGGGCCAGGCCATCAGGGCCACGGCCCAGGACCGGGAAGCAGCACAGCTTATGGGCATTAACGTGAAACGGATGTCCATTATTGCGTTCGGTCTGGGCACGTCTCTCGCCGGTACCGCGGGCGCGCTTATCGCCCCCACCTATTACATCTTCCCCCAGGTCGGCGGCGTCTTTACCCTGAAAGCATTCGTCATCACGGTATTGGGAGGCATGGGAAGCGTCGTCGGCGCCACCCTGGGAGGTGTTCTCATCGGGATCGCGGAATCGGTGGGAGGGGTCTACTTCGGTTCCGGATGGAAGGAAGTGGTGGTCTATACCCTGTTTCTCCTGGTGCTTCTGTTTAAACCGTCCGGGCTTATGGGCAAATCGAGAATGTAGCAAGGTGTCGCTATGGAATCTTTGCGGAAAATACTACCCCACAAAACAGGGAGCACCCCGGCCGTCCTCTTCGCGTCCGCTGTTGCCGTAACGGCCCTCTTTCTCTTTCCGAAGTTTGTACAGAACACCTATGTCCTGCACATCATGATCCTCATCTTCCTGAACATCCTCATGGGCTCGAGCTGGAACATCCTCGGCGGGTACACAGGGCAGTATTCGGTGGGCCATGCCGCCTATTTCGGCGTAGGCGCCTATACCACCCTGATGTTGATGCAGGTCCGGCATATCCCCCCGTGGTACGGCGTGTGGGCAGGCATGGCAGCCGCCCTCGTCGTGGCCATCATTATCGGCGCCACCTGCTTCCGGCTCCGGGGTCCGTATTTTGTCCTTGCTTCCATAGCGGTAACGGAGATCCTCAGAGTTGTTGCCCTGAACCTGAAAGACGTTACCAACGGCGCGGAAGGAATCCTCGCCACCGAGCTCCCGGTGCTCTCGATCCACGGGACCGTTATCACGAATTTTTTCTCCAAGGTTCCGTTCTACTACGCGGGGTTGGTCTTCGTGCTCCTCATCATTGTTGTCACATGGATTGTGCAGCGCTCAAAGCTGGGCTACTATTTTCAGGCCATCCGCGAGGACCAGGACGCGGCAAGTTCGCTCGGAATAAACATCACGTTCTTCAAGAACACGGCCCTGGCCATCTCCGCCGTCTTCACCTCTCTTGCCGGAAGTTTATACGGCATGTACGTGGGTTTCATAGACCCGCCCACCGTATTGGGCCTGGAACTGTCGGTACAGATCGTGCTCATCTGCATCATCGGCGGCATCGGGACCATTTCCGGTCCTGTGGTCGGCGCAACAGTACTGGTTCCCCTTTCCGAAGCGCTGCGCAGCAACCTGATTACCGAGGAACTCATCAAATCGGGATTCGTGAATGCGGGCTCGCGCACCGGGGTATTCCTCACCGAGAACCTGGCGCACGCACACGTACTCATCTACGGCATACTGGTGGTCATCGTCATTCTTTTCATGCCGGAAGGGATCGTGGGATTCATGAAGAAGCTCTTCGCAATAAAAAAGAAGGAGAGCGCTTGATGGCCATGTTAGAGATCAAGAACGTAAGCAGGTTTTTCGGCGGTCTCGCCGCCAACTCCAATATTTCCTTCTCCCTGGAAGAAGGTACGATCATGGGTCTTATCGGACCGAACGGCGCAGGAAAGACCACCCTCTTCAACTGCATCACCGGCTATTACGCTCCCTCCCGGGGGGACATTCTCTTCAGGGGGCAGAGGATGAACGGTCTGAGGCCTGACAAGATCTGTAAGCTGGGAATGGCCAGGACCTGGCAGATCGTCCGGCCGCTGGCAAAAATGAGCGTGCTCGATAATGTCATGGTAGGCGCCCTGTTACGGACCAACTCTCTGAACACGGCCAGGGAACTGGCCAGGGAACAGCTCAAGGTGGTGCGGTTAGACAGCAAGGCAACGTCCCTGGCAGGCGGCCTCCCCATCGGTGAACGAAAAAAACTGGAAATGGCGCGTGTGCTGGCCACGCAGCCCTCGCTGCTTCTGCTGGATGAGGTGATGGGAGGGCTGAGTCCCACAGAGAGCGAAGAGATCATTCAACTGGTCCTCAACATCAAGAAAAGCGGCATTACCCAGATGGTCATAGAGCATCAGATGCGGGCCATTATGCGGATCTCCAATCGTATCGTGGTGCTCAGTTCCGGCGAGAAACTGGCCGAGGGAACGCCTCAAGAGGTGGCGAATAATCGAGCGGTCATTGATGCCTATCTCGGAGAATTCCGTGCTTAAAATAGACAAATTGAATTTCAGCTACGGAGACCTGAAGGTGCTCTGGGACCTGGACCTGGAGGTTCATGCAGGAGAAATCGTCACCGTGGTGGGAAACAATGGCGCAGGAAAATCCACGTTGCTCAAAAATATTTCGCAACTGGTCAGGCCCTCGTCCGGCGCCATCACCTTCAAGGAGAGAGACCTGGGAAGGCTCGACCCGCACGAAGTGGTGGAACAGGGAGTCGTCCACGTGCCCGAGGGAAGAAGGATTTTCCCGGAAATGACGGTCAGGGAAAACCTGCGCATGGGGTCATTCATCAAGAGCGCAAAAAAGGACCGGACCGCAAATACGGATCAAGTCTTCGCCCTCTTCCCCCGTCTCAAGGAACGCGAAAAACAACTGGGCGGCACCCTGTCCGGCGGAGAGCAGCAGATGCTGGCCATCGGTCGCGGGCTCATGGCAAACCCCGTGCTGCTCCTCCTCGATGAACCGTCTCTCGGACTTTCGCCGCTTCTGGTGAAAAATATTTTTGAGATCATTGCCGAGATAAACCACCGGGGGGTGACCATTCTGCTGGTGGAGCAAAACGTCAATCAATCGCTTCGCATCGCCCATCGCGCTTACGTCCTGGAAACAGGGAGGGTGGTGCTGACCGGCAAGGGCGCAGACCTGCTCAACAACGAGCATGTAAAAAAAGCTTTTCTGGGAATGTGACAAGACGGAGGTTGCGAAGATGGGAAGTTGAGCACAGTGCAAAACCTCCTACCTTCCCACCTTCCCAACTTCTCAACTTCATGGTTTATCTGGAGGTGACCCATGTACGTATCCGACTGGATGACAAAAAAGGTCTTTACCGTTGCCATGGACGACAGCATAGCCGACGCGCTCAGCCTGATGAAAGAACATAAAATCAAGCATGTTCCTGTTCTCCAGCAAGACAGCCTGAGGGGCATCGTCTCCGACCGGGACATCAAGGAATACAGCCCTTCAAAGGCCACGGCGCTCGATATCTACGAGCTTCACTACCTCCTCGCAAAAGCAAAGGTGAAGGACGTGATGAAGAGCGTGCTCGTTACGACCACGCCGGACGCACCGATTGAAGAAGCGGCCATGATCATGATGGACCACGATATCGGGTGTCTGCCTGTTGTGGATGCAGGCAAGCTGAAGGGAATCATTGCCCACAGAGACATTTACCGGGCGCTGGTGGATATTACCGGCGTCAGGCATGGCGGGAACAGGGTCGACGTGTTGCTCGAAGACAGGCCGGGGTCCATCCAGGAGGCAGCCGATATCATCAGGAAACACGGGTTCCGTCTCCGGAGCATCCTTACTTCGTATGAAGGAGTGAAGGAAGGATACCGGGACGTGGTGATACGCACCGCGGGAAATGGAAGCTTCAAGGATTTGAAGAAAGAGCTGGAGAGCGCCTATAAGCGTGTTCAGGTCATGAAGGAGTAAGAGAAGAGATAAAGAGATTTACTGTGATGCTTGCGCCGGCAATATGAATGATGCATTTCTATGAATAGAGTTCGAGTTTAGTATATTTTGCGATTATGTTGAAATAATCGTCTTTCGTGTAAATCTGAACTTTCTAAACTTTGAACTTTGTATTTTGCACTCAATTACCCGATCCTCTTCTTCACCTTTTCCCACGAATGCGTAATCAAGAAGCTCTCTTCCATGTTGTCCACCATACGGATAAATTTGTTCATCGGCACGCTGAAGGTCAGCGTTTCCTTGGGGACATAGGGTCGGGCAGACACGTCGAACATACCGATCACGCACGGGGACGGGAGGAGTCTTTTTCGAGATAAGGATACTGCACGATCGAGCCGCAGCCCGCGCAGAAGGGACAGAAAACTCCGTTCGGATCAGCTTGGTCAAAGTTGGCGAGGGTAAAGAGGCCGGAAAGAATATCAGGAGTAGCAAAGAAGATGACGGCATCGGGATTGTCCGCTTGCTCAAGCATGTCGAAGCGTTTGAAAACGATGAAGCGGGCCGGTGCCGTAAGTTTCGGCACGATTTTCAGCATCTCTTTGACGAGTTCAGGGGATTTTTTGTATCGCTCGCCTTCGAGCTTGCCCGGAATGCCGCAGGACAGGAAGTACTCGAACGTGGGGCTGATCTCGTGAGAAAAGCCAGTGTAGCGCTTTCCTCCACTGCAGCCGATGGAATCCACGTCGAATCTAAGCGAGGCGCCCTTTCTCACCCTGGCGAGCACGCCGATCATGCACATGTGCGCTGTTGGAGTAGCCACCCGTTCCGCTGTGTCTTCCGCGTTGGTGTAATAAAACGTGATGGGAAGCTCAGCGCCGTTGAAATGCCGGTTCCATGACTCGACGAACCTGGTCTTTAGCGTCATGTCCATATGACATTCCTCCGTTGGATGAGTGTATTGCCAAACCTTAAAAGATCAATCAGGGTTAACGAGTGGAGTTTACTAAATCCACTTCACCTTCGGGTCTTTTTTGGGAGGCCGCGGAGTTTGCGCCTTGGGATACCCAAGCAGGATGGGGCCGAAGATCGCGTCTCCTTCCTTCAATTCAAGAAGGGCCCTCACTTCCGGGGCGTCCGTCACCATCGCACCGAACCCGACCCAGCAGCTTCCGACATCCAGAGAATGGGCCGCGAGCATCATGTTTTCGCAGGCCAGGGGGCAGGAATGCCCGGCATACGCGCCGTTCCCGATGACGAATACGATCGCGGGAGCCGAGTAATAGATGGGGTCAGGCAGCTCCGCATAACGTTTCTTGATCGACTCGTATCGCTCGGGGTCCACGTCCTTCACCTGTTCGGTCATCACCTTCGCCTTCGGCAGCGCGGCCCCGAGGAGCTTCTTCTTCGAATCTTTACCCTCCACGACAACGAACCTCCAGGGCTGGCTGTTCATGGCGGACGGCGCTTCGTTCCCCGCCTCGATGATCGCGTTCAGAACGTCCCGGGGCACCGGCTTCGTATCGTAGGCACGCACCGAGCGTCTCTTCTTGATTGCCTCGATCACTTCATTCATGTTTCCACCTCCCGACAACGGCGTTCAGTTTGCAACAGCACTTGACTCAATGCAAAAAGTATAACATAAATAAAGCATATTTTTTTACCGTATATCCTGCTTTTATTATCAAACGGCGATGCATTGGCGACAGCGGCAAAAGAGGAAGAGTAGATGCGGGTGAGGACGTGTAAACGAAGGGCTGTTTTTCACCTTAGATTTAACAAGTAGAGTCCATACTTTATTTCTGAATCTGGCCCCATGTGTCCCCAAAGCATGCTATTTGAATATCAGAGAAGTGGAGCATAGTAACAGAATGGCATTTCATATGCCTACCTCCGTACGAATCCTTGGTAATTCTTTCAAAGTTAAACATTAGGTACTGATGCCGTTCGCATCAAAGACTAATTATACAAATAGATTTTCAGTTAGCTCATCAATAAGGTGCCTGTAGCTCTCGAAAAACCTATTTCTCTTCTGCGTTGCATACTTGCTAATAAAGTCCCTAAATTCTTTACCCTCCGCGATTGAAGTTTTGTCTTCTTGCTCAATTTTTGCTTTTATTACTTTATTAAAAGCATCTTCATCATCAGACAGGAGCAGCATCAAATTTTCAAATTCCTCAGTATCTATAAAAAAGTAATCAGACAGACTATTTATTTTCCCTATGCAGAGCTTGTTTACCCTTTCCTTTATTACTGTTTCTCCTATATAAAATTTTTCAAAGTGTAGAATCAGCTTGACAATTCTTCTGTCTTGAATTTTTAAAGTTTTTACGGTTTCTGAAATTTGAGTATAAGCCTCAACAAAGTTGGTTAAATATTCATCCAGTTTATGAATGGCGGGGTATTCTTCTTTTAAGGCTATTGTCATTAAAGCAGATTTTTGTTCTACCACTAGCAAATAATCGCTGCTATGGATTAACCAATCAGCCTTTTTTTGTTTGTTTTCTCTTTCTAGCTTATTAAATTGGTTAGGCTGTAGATAAAATTTCATCAACTCCTCGACATATTTCTCATAGTACTCACCAAAGTTATTTATAAATGCCTGAGACTTTTCGCGCATATGTTTGTCGCGGATTATCCAATAAATGCCCTCATAAAATTTTCTTGCCCAAATAAATGCATTGGAAATTATCAACTTATTAGTGCTCGTTCTTATAATTGGTTTGAAAAAAAGAGGATTATTTGGAAAATTTTGTTTTCTATAATAGCAGTAATCAGCGGAAAACAAATCAATGTATCGTTTGATATTACCTTGGCAGAGTACTGGAATTTTTGCTGATACAACTGGGGCGACATTAAACGTAATCAGAGGACTATTTTGGATGAATGAAAAACCAGCAAATTGAAGTTGAGCAAAACTCTTAATATCAAAGCCCGTAACTTCTAATAAATCATCATTCGGTGATTTTAGTTTTGGAAAATATTTAGGAATTTCAGAAAGTAAAATGTAGTATCTTAAAAAATTATTGTAAAGATTTCGAGTCTTAAGGATTTCTTGATACCAAAATTGTTTCTGGGGTAAGCCAAACAAGATATGAATTTTTAGATCTTCTTGAGGAATTTTCCCTAATCTACTTGCTGTCTGTTGATCTTCTATTTTGGCAAGAACATTACCCAGCTTGTATATATCTTTTAAGTCTGGGTTTATAGATCTGTGGTCGTTTGAATTGATTATTGCTATGTAGGATAAATCAGCTATACTCCATGCTGATATTAACTGAACAAACTGCTGCTTAAAATCTCCTAAGAATCTTTGCCATTTGACTTCGCACAAGAACTCATTCTTTAAAAACATATTTTTAGATAACTCTGCTAATAATAACAAAAGGTTATCTAATTTGTATTTGCTAATGTTTCTTTCAACCTCGGTTGTAATCATATCCGCTGTTACTTCCAATATTCATCCACTGTGCCGCCCCTTCACCCGCTCGCCAGCCCCTTCATTTTATCGGCGATCAGCAGTTGAAATTCACATTTATCGGCTACATCATTTGCAACTCGATCCTGCCCGCTTCCATGTCCGAAGAGGCTGCGGAAACCGTATTTCCCGGTAAGGTATCCTGCATGATCACGTATTAATTTTACTTTTTGTCATTTCGAGCGAAGCGAGAAATATCGGTTTTCCAGAAGACGGAAAGACCCCCCTCCTCGTTCGGGGTGATACATCCTTACTTTATATGAATATATCAATTTTTATTTTTTGTCAAATCAATAAACGGCACCGCAGAACCGGGCACCATCTGTGTTGGCAGATGTCCATCCCATTTCTCAATCGCTTTGAGCTGCACGTAATCCTTCCCCCCCTGCGAAGTAACGGCCTTTGCCTGAATGGCGATCGCGGTGGCATCCGCGGTGGCGGTGGCCACTTTTTGTTCCGCTAAAAATCTGACTTTGGCCAAATTATTCTTTTCCATAAGGGCTTCCTGCTCCGCCGTCACTTTTTGCTCGATAGCGTGATTGAATTCCTTGGAAAATTCAAAGTTGGTTATGAACACGTTGTCCACGACCACGTTGTTCACCTGCAGCGCGATGGTCAGCGACTTCTTGAACTCTTCCTTGACCGATTCCCGCTTGGAAATAAGCTCTTCCGCGGTAAACATCGCAGTTGATTTTTTCAGATATTCCTGTATGGCCGGAGCAATGATGCGTGCGTCTACATCGTTACCCAGCGTTTGAAATATTTTATTCACTTTCAGGGCATCCAGGTGGTAGTTCAAGGCGACCCGTGCATGGACCATTTGCAGATCTTTTGATGACGCCTCAGATGCTACTTCGACCTTCTGTATTTGAACGTCCATTTTTTTTACCGACTGGGTGATCGGCATCACGAAGTGAATACCCTCACCAAGGATCGTGTCCTGCACGGCGCCGAGTTGAATAACAACGCCGCGCTGTCCTGGGTGTACGATCACGAGCGGAT